>Ga0308176_10000076_pt1 | contig 64063 bp, 46 predicted proteins | sample PhyCR2_3_FD_203890 | JGI IMG/M metagenome (GOLD analysis project Ga0308176, IMG submission 203890) | Soil microbial communities from UC Gill Tract Community Farm, Albany, California, United States - DLSLS.C.R2 | ecosystem: Environmental > Terrestrial > Soil > Agricultural land | place: USA...
CCTTGCGAGTTTCGAGAGGTTCCCCCTTGGGTCTCGGATCATCCCAGTACGGGGCCTGGATGCCTACCTGGTCAAGGACGATACCGGGATCCTCATCTTCACTCCAGCGCTCTCCATCCCATCGCCAGGTCAAGAATTCGTACTTATTGAAATCGAACCGATAGACCGGGGCAAATCCTAGGGAACGCAACCGTTCGGCAGCCTCGTCATCAGCCGTGTCCTCGATCTCCATGTAGAACGCAGCGGTCCAACCGCCGTTCGTTCGGAACAGGAGGCTTTGGCCGAAGGATGCGAGGACCTCGCGCACCCGCTCGACCGGAGCCTTGACAAGAACACCCCATGAGGGAGTGTTCGCCAACCGCCCCATCAGTCACCACCCTTCGCCGGAAAGGTTGGTTGCGGGATGCCCATGTGTTCACGTAAGATTCGACCGACGCGCAGGATCTCTGACTCTGGCAAGAACAGCAATTGCGTTTTAGGAACCCCGGCGGCGGCTAGGTAGTCGAGTAATCGCCCTCTTGATCTCACTGAGATACCATCGCTGATAGCAACATAGGCTTTGTGGCCTCGAGCGATGCCTGCTTCGACTTGCCGGAGCAGCCGTGCCACGGGGTTGTTCGGATCGATCTTGGAATTATGAGGCCCTTCTCGTACTTGTCCAGCGCCTTCTTCCACTTCTCGGGTCGGAGCGCCTTGGCCTCCAACTCGGCCTCGCTGCCATCGGGTGCACGCAACGCGAAGTCGGAGGTCGGCTCCGTGTTACTCGCAGGAATCCGCCGCTCGATCTTGAGCCCGTCCGGCAACGTCAGCTCCCGCGCGACAAGCTCGCCCACTTGATCCCATGATCCTTTGCGCGAGCGAGGTACTCGTCGGTGAACGCTCGACGCCCGGCTCGCGCCGCCTTCGCGAGCGCCTCGCCGGAGATGCCGCCGATGCCCGAGTTGGGCCCACCGCCACCGCCCGCGGTGGCCATCTGCAAGCCGCCCGCGCGTAGCTCGGCGACGAACGCGTCGGCGCCCTCGGCCATCGCCATCGCGATGCCGGCAGCTTCGGCGGGCAACCGGCCGGCGAGGCCGCGCGCCGACCTCGCGATGCCGCCCAGCTTGGCGGCGATCGCCTCGCCCTTGTCGAGGGCCAGCATCCCGCCGGTTCGCGCGCCGTCGATCATCAGCAGCGTGTCGGTGCCAACGTCGACCAGGCTCCGGTAGTCGCCGTGCTTCGCACGCTCGATCGCTTCCGACCACTCGTCGGCGAAGCCGTTGACCAGCTGGACGACGGCAGCCTGCGTCCCGGCCCCGCTCGCCTCGACCGACTGTCCGTACTGGCTGATCGGGTGGTACTCGAAGGTCCCGATCCCGGTCGCCGTCCCGAGGGCGTCGACGCCGAGGATCGTCGCGTCCACGGCCATCGCGCCCACTTCCTTGATGCCCCCCGCGGTCCGCCCGACGAACCTGACCGGCGCCGCGAACGCGTCGCCTAGCTGATCGCGCCTGGGCGCCTGCGCGTTCTCGGCGTCGCCGATCAGACGAAGCAGCTCGCCGTGTGCCTTGCGCAGCTGCCGCGCGTCTTCCGTGTCGTCTCGGCCATGCTGCTTGTTCACCGCGAGCCAGTCCGCGATGTCTCCGGCGAGCCAGCGGACGGGCGCGATCATGCCGGGGTGATGATCGTGGTAGCTCCGGACCTGCTGGCGCTCTTTTTCGAGGACGGCGCGCCCGCGCTGCGCCTCCAGGAGCAAGTACCGCGCTCGAGCGTGCATCTTCGCGACGTCGGCGCCGTGACCCGCGACGTGCTGCTGCTTCAGGATGTTCTTGAGCCCGACCAGCGTGCGCAGCGGATCGTCGTACACGAGCACGTCGGTTTCGGCGGCATCCGCGAGCAGGGAGGCCCGCCCGCCGGCGCCATGAAGGTTCACATACTGCTGCGCCTCGGCGAGATAGATCTGCGCCCAGTGATCGGCGCCGATGCTCAGCTTCGCGATCGCCGCCTTCGGATCGAGCACCTCGTCCGGCGAGACGTGGACCCGCGCCTGGCCGACGATCGTCGCTCCTGCGTGCTCGCCCGAGCCAATCGTCAATAGCGCCTTGCGCTCGGTGTGGATCCACATGTCGGGGATGTCGCTCAGCTCGGCCGGGCGACTCTCGAGGCGGTACGTGATGTCGATGTGGAGCATATCGCCGCTGTCATCCCGAACCTCGACTGACTCGGCGACCTCGGCGAGCGACTTCCAGGACTTGTGCGGAATCAGCGCTGCCTTGCCGGGGCCGATCGTCTGGTCGGCCTGAATGACTTGCTCGCCGTCGATGTCCCGCCGTGCGGGATGATCGGCATCGGGGATCAGGATCGGATGGGAAGGGCTCTCAGGACCCAAGACTGGCGGTCGCAGGGTAGGCGACGTGAGCGCACCGAGCAGGCGCCGGCGGAACGGCGGCTCGAGCTGCATGAACCGTGCTGCGATATCGTCGCCGTTCCCTTGTCGGTAGCGCGCGAAGCGCTGGGCGAGCTCGTGCCGCGTGGTGACATCGAGCTCGCCGAACAGCCGCACCAGCTGCGGTTCTACCTGATCTTCAGGCTCCCCGGCTTCGAGGATCCGGCGCAGCTTCACGTCCAGCGTCTCGACCTTGGGCGTGGCCGCGGTGAGCGCCTCGGACGTGGACGTGACGCCACGGGGCGTGACGGGCGCAGGCCCTTTGGCTGGCGCGGTCGCGCGCTCGGCCTCGTTGACGGGAGCGGGACCCGCGTGCAGCACCCCGCCACGGGCAGCTTCACGGCTTGCCTCCAGCGCGGCACGCCGAGCGGGTTCTGCGGGCACTGCCTGGCGTCTCCTCGCATCCCGGAGCGTCGCCTCGAGCTTGTCTCGTCTTGGTTGATCGAGCTTGTGAAAGGCCGCGACGAGCTTGTCCTCCGGCAGCCCTTCCGCGATCCGCCGGAGCAGGGCGCGGCTCTCGGCGACATCGAGCCGCTGGAACAACGCCTCGAGCGTCGCCTGCATGCGGTGATGGCCATCGCGCGCCGAGCCTTCTGACGCTGCCGCGAGCGCGGCGCAGATCTCGGACTCGAGCGCCAGCGCGGATCCCTGCGGTGCCTTGGCCTCGGCAGCAGCTTGGCCCAGTGCGATGATCTGTTGGTTCAGGGCCGCGAGCGTGCCGGCGTCGGCCTGGAGCTCCTTCGCGTTCTCGAACGCCGTCGCGCTCGTCGCGATCTCCGCCCGGAGCCGCATGTGGCTCGCTTCCCAGACCCGTGATCCTGTGCGCGTTTGACCTCCTCGAGCCACCGGTCCGCGAAGCTCACGTGGCGCTGGGTTCCCGCGATCGCATCCTGCTGCGCTTGCTCGGCGGTTCGCGCGCGGATCTCCGGCGCCTTGATGGGAGGCGCACTTGACTGCCCGCTGCCGTCGAACTCTCTCATGACCGGCTCCCCGTCCAGCGCGGTGGGTCGTCAGTCAGGGCCGCTTGGCCATACGTATCGCATTCGCCGCGCATCGGTTGTGGTCCGGTTTCGCTCCGCACGCGTGCCCTACAACGTTGGAGAGCTTCGCCGGTCCGCCAGACAAGCCGAAAGCCAAGATGGCATCGATATTGCCACTAAATGACCAGGGACGGCGCAGCATTGACGGCATCCTTATATCAATGCTGCGTTCGGTTTCACATGGATTGCAAAGACCAGGTGAGCTACCAATGCTGGCTATTAGCATCGATCTACATCGAGCATCGATGCTGCAACGATTTGCTGGGCCGCGGGATCTCGAGGGTAATGAAGGCCGGCCCTACGGCCGCGGTGGCGGTGGGGCAACCGGGGCCGGCTCCTGCGAGTAGATGAAACTGACCGCGGTGCAGACCGGGACCGGCTTGCCGTCCACCGTGAACGGGCGGTACCGCCACTGCCGCAGCTCGCTCATGAGCTTCTCGTCGTAGGACACAAAGCCGGTGGACTTCATCTGCCTGACGTCCCTGACGGTGCCCTCGCGCGAGATGCACAGCTTGTACGAGGCCATGACCCTGCTCTTGCCGCTCCGGGCGATGTCGACCTTGGTCTTATCGTCCGGAAAGATCTCCTTCTCCCCTGCGATGCGGAAGGTCTCGAGCACGGCCGGCGCGACGTTCCGGGGTGGGGGTGGGGGCGGTGGGGGCGGCGGGGGCGGCCGCGCGAATAGCTGATCGCGGCGGTCTGGTGGATAAACCACGAGGTCCAGGCCACACACCCGGACCGGCTTGTCGTGCAGCTTGAACGGAGTGAATTTCCACCTCGCCGCCGCCGCCTCGACCGCGTGGACGTAGCTATCGTGGCCCCTCGAGCGGCGGACCGTCCGGACGCTCTCGAGCTTGCCGGTCCGGTCCACGCAGGCAAGCAGCTGGACGAACGCCAGTTCGTCCTTCGAGCTCGACAGCGCGTCGTGGACCTCCGCGTCGGGCTCGATGGTGGCCGGCGCGATCAGGTGAGCCTCGAGCGCCTCGGGCGCGACCGGCGCCGCGGACGGGTCACCGGTGAACTCCCAGGCCGTGTCGATCCTGACCACCGTGCCGTCGCGGATCTCGAGCTCGAGCGCCACGCCCGGATCGTAGACCAGCGTGGGCCGGGGCCCCAGGCCGCGCGAGATGACCTGCTGGCGCGGCCCGAGGCGCAGCCCGAGGCCCGCGAGACACTGCAGCAGCGCCGCTCGGCTAGAGTCGGTAGGCGCGAAGCTGCCCGAGAACTGCTGGACGCACGATGGATCGGCGAACCAGATCGACGAGATCACCGCGTCCGGCGGCACGAGCGTGGCGAACGCCGCGGCGTCCTGATGGGTGATCGCGTCGAGCACTGCCTGGGCGGTGGTGTCCTCGGCAGCCTGGAGCTCCGGGGTCGGCCACGGCATGAATCGCGGGCGCGGTAGCGCCCTCTCCCTTCGGTCCGCGGGGTAGGTGAACAGCTCGCGCGCGCAGACCCGGACCGGCTTGCCGTGCGCGGTGAACGGCTTGAACTTCCGGCTCGCCGCACCGGCCTCGACCGCGTGGACGTAGCTGTCGTATCCCACCGAGTGGCGCCGGAGCCGCGTGCTCTCGAGCTTGCCGGTCCGGTCGACGCAGGTTGTCAGCTCGACGAACGCTGGCGCGTCCGGCGACCGCAGCGCGGCGTCGCGAACGTCGGGATCCGGCTCGACCTCCACGGCGGGGGAGATCGCGTGCGACGCGAGCGCGTCCTGGGTGATCGGCGCGGCGGTCGGCTCGCCGAGCCAGCGGCCCACGAGCGCTGAGAGCTTGCCGCGGTGCCGTCGGTGGCTGGCCGCTCCGAACGAAGCGATCTTGTTCTGGTCGCAAACGCCGAATGCCGCCTCGGTCAGGCGGCACGTCGCGCAGTCCCGCGTTCGATCTGGAAGATGCCTTCCGTACCTGTCGCGGCGTTCCGAGGGTGGCCCCCAGCCGCCACGATCGGCACCACCGCATCGCCGCCCCGGTGAGCTCGGCGACCACCGGCAGAACACCGGCTCAAGCCCATCGTCGTGGACGATCAGCGTGGTGTTGCCGATGCTGCCGGGGACCGCTACCGGCAGGTCGGCTGTTCGCCGTCGTCAATAGCGGGGCTGCCGTCCTGACTATGTGGCACGGTGACGTTGCAGGTGTGAATGGTTGCGTTGTTCGAGTCATCGGTGACGGTGTAGTGGATCGTATAGACACGGCCGTTGCCGTTGCCGACGCGTTCGGCCCGAACGTCGACGCTGTGGCTGTTGACGATCACGCAGTCGTCCGCGGTGTCGCCGTCCCCTGTGCCGTTGTCGGGCTCGTCGGAGGCGCAGCAAGTGACCCTGGCATGAGCAGCGATATCGAGGGGCCCATCGCAAGTGTCGGCGATCGACGCGATGCAGTCGCTGAGGTCGATCCGGCGGTACTTGTGATCGGGCGGCCACAGCGGCGCGGGAGTCGCGGCGATGACAGTCGCCGGTCGGGTGTCCACGACCGTGACGCTATGGGTGCAGCGGCTGGTGTTTCCACGGTTGTCGGACGCGCTGCAGGTGTCGACCGTGGTTCCGAGCGGAAACGTCGAGCCCGAAGGTGGCGCGCACGCGACCGTCGGAGCAGGATCGCAGTTGTCATTGGCATCGGCGCTGAATATCGCCTTCGCGCCGTGCGCCCCGTCGTCGCATTCCACGGTCTGATCCGCGGGGCAGCTGAGGCTGGGAGGCGACAGGTCGGCCACGGTCACCGTCGCATCACACGACGAGCTCGCGCCATGAAAGTCGGTGCAGGTGAGCGTCACGGCGGCCGGGCCTTGCCCGAAGGGGCCGCTCGGGACCGCGGTGCAGCTGAACGGGTCACCGTCGGGATCGAACGAGCCGTCATCGACGCTGGCTGCGCCGTGGCATGTCCCATCTGCAGGGGTGACGCGGTCGGCGCACCTTGCGACCGGAGGATGGTTGGGGTCGACGGCACCGAAACAAACGCCGGTGGCCTGGGGCATGGAAGAGCCGACGATCGACCCTCGGTTGGCCCCCGTGACGGCGTCGAGGATCCGCAGCGATCCGGGCTGCGAAACGTACAGCGACGCGTCTTTGGGGTGAACGGCGAGCTGGTCGATTCCGAAGAACGCACCCGCCGCGGGAGCGGTCGAGACCTGGAACAACGGGGCGGCACCAAGGACGCCGGTCGCCTGATCGAGGGCGAACCCACTTACCAGCCCGGTCAGGGTCCGGACGTAGACGCGGCTGCCGGCATGGTTGATCGCACCGGACAGGCCATTGGAGCCGATGTTACGGGTCGAGACCGCCGTCAGGCCTGGGATCTTGAACGACAGCACGCTGCGGTTTACCAGCTGCACGACGACGCCGGAGGTGGCCGCCGGGGCGCAGTACACGTTCATCGGTCCGCCGAGGCCCGTCAGCGACTCGCCGGTATCGGTCAGGATGCCAGACTTGCTCAGCGCGAGCCGCCGCACCTGGTTGGCGGTGAACGACGTGACGAGGACCGAGCGGTCACTGCACACGTCGATGGAGTTGCAGTCGGTCCCGGTGCTGAAGCTGCTGACCTGGGCCTGCGTCGCAACGTCGATCACCGAGATGGCCGCAGGCTGGTTACCACCGCACACGAGCAGGAACCGCTGGTCCGGACTGAGCGCCGTGTCCTCACCGGGATTACCGATTCCGATCGGGTTATTGCCACCAGCAAGGCTCGGCGGCGTGGTCGTGAGATCGGCGACGGTGACGCTGGCATTGAAGTGGGTGAAGAACGCTTGCCTGCCGTCCGCGGTGATCGTGCAATCACCGGACACCGGAGCGGCCCCCCCAGCCCCGACACCGTTCCAAGGATGGTGTTGGTGTCAGCATCGAACACGGTCGCCTTGCCGGTCGCGTTGTCCACGACCATCCCCTGGGAGGTGCCGGTGAGCCCGGAGAGCGCCTCGAGGTTCAGGTCGTCATCCGGAAGGCATCCGGACAATGCCGCGCTGCTGCCGACGAGCGTCGCGATGACGAGCTTGTGTTCCCTGTTCATGCCTGGTTCTCCCGCGAGGTGTCACGTGCGCTCGTGATGAGGCTGCACGCCTGCTAGCATATCTATTCTCCGACTCTACAACTTGGGCTGTCAACACACCAGATTGACGAACCTGCGAAGGTCCTGCGGCCATGGTGTGTGTGTGTAGGGGGTCCGAGCGAACGCGTTCCTAGGGTCTCCTACGCAACGACCTCGGGTTGATCGCACCTGGAACGTGTTCACCGTCGCAGATCGTCATCACTGTTCGCTCTCAGCAGATATTTGCAGCGGCCATGCGAGGCCCAAATTATCGGGTTGGGGCGCTAGCAGGACGCGGGTGCTAGGCAGAATGTTTGTGCGTCAGCATGCGCCGTGACCGCGACGTGTTCGATCGGCATCGGACGAGAGGAGGGCAGATGACATCCATCACGACAGGTTTGCATTCTAGCGCTGGGCGTGGCTCCGGCGATGTGGCCATGTGGGTGCGGCGACGGCGGTGGCACCTTCGCTATGTTCCTGCTGCGCTGATGTTGCACGTGGCGTGCACGTCACCCGACCCGGGCACGCCTCCGGAGAGCGTGCTGCGGTGACGCTCACGGCGCGGTCGTGCAGGAACGTCGCGATCGGGGCCATCGCGACGGCCCAGTCCGTGTTTCCGGGCTACTCGGTCAACCACGTCAACGATGGCGATCGTGACACGACGGTGGGTCCCGATACCAGCTGGTCGAATGCTCACACGTTTGCGCCCGACGGGCACCTGCCCAACTGGGTGATGCTGGATTTCGGCACTCCGCAGGAGATCAACCAGGTCGACCTCTACACGAGCGCCGGCTTCGAGATCCAGGACTATGATATTCAAGTGCCGAGCGGCAGCAGCTGGGCGACGGTGGCCAGCGTTCGCAACAACATCGCGGTTCACATCACCACGACGCTTGCCTCCGTCACGGTGAGCCAGCTCCGGATCAACACGCTGCGCGGTCCGGACAACCAGGTCGTTTTCGCACGGATCAACGAACTGGAGGTGACCGGTTGTACCCCCACCGTTTCGACCACCATCTCCGGACAGGTGACCGGCTTCGCGCGAGGGTCGCTGCCGGGCATCGTGGTCGAGGCTGGCGGGAGCACCACGGTCACCGACGCCAGGGGTAACTATGCCATTCGGGGGTTACCATTCGGCAGCTATACCGTGCACGCCACGGGCGGCGGGTACACGTTCGGCTCTCCCCAGTTTCAGATCGACAACAACACGGTCTCGCTGAGCGCGGCGACGCCGAACGCCGCGGTGAACCTCTCGGGCTACAACCGGAACCCCATCGTGTACGTGCACGGATGGACGGACGGCATTGGTCGATTCATCCCGAGGCCATCGGAGGATCTCGAGGCCGCGGGCTACAAACGGTTTTTTGCCGTTCTGGAGACCGACCCTCCGCCGGGTTCCACTCCGTCGTTTGCCACGAACGTCAAGCACGTAATCGACGCAATCGCAGATGCGAAGTACCAGACCGGCCAGGCCAAGGTGATCCTGTTTTCGCACAGCATGGGCGGGCTAGTAGCACGCACCTACCTGGAAACCAGTCGCTACAACAACGACGTGTCGCAATACTTCAGCTTTGGCACTCCGCATCTTGGCGTCCCTTCGCTCATCAGCCTGGTTTGTGTGGCCAACCAGCCGGCGGTGTGCGAGATGTCCGAGCTTGGGATGGTGTTATTCAACCTGACGCACTGGAAGCGCTCCGGAGTCGACTACCACGAGATCGGTGGCAATGCACCGCTGTGGACGACTAAGGTGCTGTTCTGTTTCAAGATCTTCGGCTCGAAGCATTGTTTGTCGATCCCCTGGCCAGACAGCACATACCGCGCGGCGTTTGGCTGGCTCATGGGGAACCTGATCGTTGGCCCGGATGATGGCCTGATCAAGACGTGCAGCGCAATCGGGCAGCCCGGACTCAGCATCGATCGCTTCGTGACGCAGGAGGTCCACCTCGACAGCTTCTCCCTCAAGAATACCTCCCTGCCACTCGGCCATCGAACGTACTTTAACTGGGACGACGGAAACTCGCCCAGCGAGCAAGCCTATGGCAACTGCGTCAAGAAGATCCTCGTGACCCAGACGACCAGCACCTGCGGCACCAGGAGCGTGCTTGCCTTTGGCTGCGTGCTGAGCGGAGGGCTGTTCCCGTTTGCCCCCCTACATCGGAGCGCCCCAATGCCGGCAGCGCTGATGCCACCGAGCGGGAGCGCCGACGTGAGCCAGCGCGCCGCGCCCCAGGTCGGCCAGATCCTGGCGGGTCAGACCGTGACTCGCCAGGTCATCGTCGAGGGCGGCGGCACCGCGTTCTCGGTCAACGTAGCCAGCGGATCCGCCGCGTTCTCGGTCATCGACCCGAACGGTCAGGTCATCGATCCGTCGTACGTCGCGTCGATCTCCGGCGGCAGCCCGAGCGATCCCGACGCCGTGCTCACCAGCGTGGTGCCAAACGACGCCGTGACCTACAACGCTGCCGCGGGGAATGCCCAGTACTACTTCCCGAACGCACGGCCGGGCGTGTGGACCGTGGTCGTGACCGGCAATGCGGACGTGCCCGCGACCGGTAGTCCATTCAGCTCCGACGTCATGTTCGATAGCTCGTTTGTCGTTGGCTTCCGCCCTGACGCCGGGTTCTTGACGCCGGGGACCACGGCGAGCTTCTCGATCGACATCCCCTCGGGAGCGAGCTCGTCGGCGACGGTGAGCGTCACCCTGTCGGACGGGACGGTCCTCCCGCTCGCGGTGAGCGATCGCGAAGACGGCCACGACGCGACGCTCCTGGTTCCGAGCACCAGCGGGTACGCACACGTGCGATGGGCGGTCACCGGCCAGCGCAGCGACGGCGTTGCCTTCGAGCGTGGCGGCACCGAAGACGTCCAGATCATCTCCAGCGAGCTCGCCTGGCGCGCGGTGGTCGGTGAGCGCACGATCGCCCGCAGCAACGACCCAGGCCTTGCGCAAGCGCTGGTGCTCGACGCACAGGTGGACTCGGCGTACGCCGGGGCCGCAGAGATCGCCGCGGACCTCGTCGACCCCAGCGGAGGAGTGGTTGCTCGCGTCACGCAGGCGGCCACGCTCGCGATCGGTAGCAACACCATCGCGCTCACGTTCAGCGGCGACGACATCTACGCGGCCGGTCGAGATGGCCCGTACACGCTGACAAACCTGTTCGTCATGGACTCGCGGCAGGCGGCCATCCTCGCGGCGAACGTCACCAACGCGTTCACCACCGCAGCGTATCGTGCGATCCAGTTTGCGCCCTCACGCGAGGTCCCCTCGGTCAGCACGACCGGGCCGTACGCGATGTTCGCGGGGGACACCTTGCAGCTAACCGCGAATGGCGTCGATCCGGAAGGCGACGCGCTGAGCTTTGCGTGGGACCTCGACGGCGACGGCAGCTACGAGACCGCCGGGCGGATCGTGCCGTTCACGGCGCCAGCATCGTCACAGCCGTTGTCCGTCACGGTTGGTGTGCAAGTCACCGACCCGCACGGCAACGCGGCGACAGCTCAGACGACGATCGACATCGCGACGAATCGGGATGTCAACCTGGCGCCCCAGGCGACCGTGTCGGCGAGCTCGACGCTGTTCGGATACGCGGCGTCGCATGCAAATGACGATAACGTCAGCACGGCGCTCGATCCGAGCGTGAGCTGGACCAACGACTCGGAGTTCGTCTGCGACATCACGCAATGCAACGAACAGGGGCTGCTGCCGGCGACGCTCGAATTCGACCTCGGCGCGACGCGGACGCTCGAACAGGTGACACTGTACATGAGCGAGTCGTCTCCGATCCAGGACTATGATCTGCAGATCTGGGACGGCGCCGGCTGGGACCTGGTCGACCACGTGCTCGGCAACACGCAGCTCGTGCGCACGCACAGCTTCGCGCCGACCACGGCGAGCAAGGTCCGAATCGTCGGCTACAAAGGCTCGCCGTTCGATAGCATCTTCGTGCGCGTGAACGAGTTGCAGGTGTTCGGGTACTGAACCAGCGCGCGCGCCCACGCGGGGCCGCTCGCTGCCTTTCCGCACCTCCGCTCAGAGCGTCTTGCCGGTCCACGGGCCGCCGATCACGGCGGTGCCGCCCTTCTCGCGCGCCCAGAGCGTCGGGTCGTACATCGCGCTGGCCTCGACGGGCGGGATCGTGAACTTGCCGGACGTCACCACGCGGATCGTATAGATGATCTTCTTCTCGGTCCGCGCCGGCAGGGTGCCGAACGCCTCGAGGCGATCGTCGCGCATGTTCAGGAAGTCGGTCGCCCAGAGCTCTTCGTCCTTCATCCACTCGGCCTTGGTCGAGCGCCCCAGCCGCGGGTTCTCGACCTCGAAGCCGGCGGGCAGCCGGTCGACCAGCGCGATGTTCTGGATGTCGGTGCCGCTGGTGTTGCCGACCTCGATCTCGACGAACACGAGGTCGCCGAGCTTGAGCTCACCCTTGGCCGGATCGATCGTCGTTCCATTCAGATCCTTGTAGCTGCGCGTGACCGACATGCCGTTGCCGCCGACCTTGTAGTCGCCGCCCGGCCGGACACCTTCGCTGCTCACGACCAGCCACGTGCCGGCGGCCTGGGCCGGGACATCGAGCGTGAGCTGCTTGTACTCGCTCGCGCGAACCAGCGACCACGCCTTGTCGTTGGACGGGTGCTTGCTCGCCCGCGGGGTGATCGTCGCGCCGTCGGCGACCAGCGTCCCGGCCGCGGTGCCCTTGGCGGCGAGCGCCGCGACCCACTTGCCGAGGCCGGTCACGCCCCACACCAGCTCCTGCGTGTTGTAGTAGTACGAGACCTGGCCGGTGAGGCCCTCCGCGACCCGCTGGGCGAGGACGTCGCCGGCCGGATCGTTCTTGAACAGATCGAAGAACGTGCTGAGCATGAGGCCGCGGCGGCGGCGATCGGAGTAGAAGCTCCAGCTATTGACGCGCTCGCTGGCGATCGGCGAGGCGTCGACCGCCTTCAGGTCCTTCTCGTAGCGGTGGTCACCGGCGAGGTACAGCGCGGCCTTCAGCATGTAGAGATCCTCGGCCTGCTCGCCGGTGACGGTGGCCGGCATGTGCGAGATCACGTTCAGGATGCGCGCCTTGCGGCCCCGGCCGGCGCGCGCCAGGACGTAGTGGAGATACGCCTCGGACTGCTCGTCATAATGATTCCACCGCTCGTGGTGCACCGACTCGCCGCGCTCGTACTGCGCGACGCGGCCCTCGATCCAGCCGAGCACCTCCTTCAGGCGATCGTCGGGAACGGCGTAGCCGCGCTTCTGGGCGTCGATCAGCATGTCTGTGGCGTAGGCGGTCGCCCACTCGAGCGGCTCGGTGGCGCCCGGCCAGTAGCCGAACCCGCCCGACGGCGTCTCCATCGAGAACACGCGGTTGATCCCGGCGAGCACCATGTCCTCGATCTTGGCCTCGGCGAGCTGCGGATCGACCTGCTCGACGAGGTTGGCCACATAGAGCAGCGGGCGGGTCGACGACGTCGTCTGCTCGATGCAGCCGTAGGGGTAGTGCACGAGGTAGCCCAGGTGCTCGAACGACTCGCCGAACGGATTGGCCGTCATCCAGAACGTGGTGGTCTCGCTGGTCGGCATCCAGTTCTTGAGCGCGGTCGCCTTGGCCGCCAGATCGAGCGTGCCGGCGTCGAGCTTGAGCTTCTGGATCACACGCTCCTTGGGGCCGGCCGGCAGGAACGGGACGTCGACGTCGTCCTTGGCGTCGAACGTGCCGGAGGCGCCCTTGGCGTGCGCGACGACCCGCAGCTTCGCGCCGCCGACGGCCAGCACGGCCTTGGCCTGGAATACGACGGTCTCGGAGAACCCATTGGCGATCTTGATCGTGCCGGTGTCTTTGCCCGTGACGGTCAGCGGCGGAGTCGCGGTCTTGGGCGCCGCGAGCCCCGGGATCGGCAGGTTCTCGCTCTTGAGCGAGACAGACACCTCGAGCGGGCCGCCCGACATGTTGGTCATGAACACCGGGATCTCGAGCTCGTCGTTCTGCGTGACGAACCGCGGGAACGTGACCTGCACGACGAGCGGATCCTTCACCGTGACCTTGGCCTCGGCGCGGCCGACCCGCCCCGGGGTCGCGACCACGGCCATCACGCGCACCTGGCCGCGGTACTGCGGGATGGCGAACGGGATCGTCACCCGGCCGTCGGCGCCGATCGCGACCACGCCCGAGAACAGCGCCACCGGCTTCACCGGCTGGACGCGGCCCTGGCCGAGCGCGCCGCCCTCCTCGCCGCCCATGTCGCCCATCTCACCGCCGCCGGTCTTCGACGACGCCCCGGCGGGCTGGTGCAGCATCGTCCAGCCGATCGTCTCGTAGGTCTCGACGCCGAGCGCGCGCTTGGCGAACAGCTGCGCGAGCGGATCGGGGGTCGGAAAGTCGGTGAGCGACAGGATGCCCTCGTCAACCACCGCGACCGTGGCGAACGCCGGCCCGTCGGTCTTGCCGACGTCCAGCGTCACCGACAGCGGGCTCGACGAGCGGACCTCCTTGGGCGCCGTGAGCTGGACGGCCTGCGTGAACTCGGTGGCCGCGACGCGCGCCGAGCCGACGCCGAACGCGCGGTCCGGCATGAACGCGTCCTTCGACTCGAGGTGCGGATCCTTGATGACGAACGCGCTGATGTAGACGTTCGGGGCGAACTTGCCGAGCGTGAAGCTCCACGTCGCGTCGCCCGCGGCGATGTCCTTCCACTCCGACGTGATGACGTGGTCGGTCTCGACCGTCCACAGCACCTTGCCGCGGTACGGCGCCCGGACGGTGACCGTCGTCGACTCGCCGACCTTGATCTCCTTGGGCAGCGTGAGCTTGAGCTGCGTCGGCTTGGCGGGGCGCGGCGTCTGATCGACGTGGCCGCCGTCGCCGTAGCCGTAGTACTCGTAGGGGTACTCGCCGTCGAGCACGAGCTCGGTCCTGGCCTTGCCCGCGGTGACCCGGATCAGGAACCCCACGCTGGCCTCGCCCGGCGTCACGTCGAACGTGAACTTGCCGCCGGCGACCTTGGCGTCGAGCTTGCCCTCGGGGACCGTGCGCAGCCAGCGGTCGTAGCGCGACTCGCCGCTCGCGTCGTCGTAGCCGTACCCGTAGTCGGCCTCGAGGTGGGCGAGCTCGACGTGGATCTGGCCGATCGCCTGCGGCGCGAGCTTGCCGGCCCAGTCGACCACCGAGCCCTCGACGGTGAACACCTCGCCGCGCGTGGCGCGCGAGACCTTGGTCTTCACGCCCAGGTAGTACTTCTCGGGGTGCAGCATCACCGACGCGGTCTTCACCGTGGCGCGGCCGCTGCCGGCCTCGAGCACCGACGCTCGCGCGGTGAGCCGTGCGGTCTCGGTGAACGGCGTCGCGGTCTCCGGGTCGGCGCACGCGATCGTCAGCTTGCCGCTGGGGTCGAGCTGGCCGCGGGCCTCGCCGAGCGACACGGGCTTGCCCTTGGGCGGGACGCCGTAGGTGAGGTCGCCGTTCTCCTCGGGCTTGAACCTGTCGGGCTCGACCGAGCAGGTCAGCTCGACGCCGCTGTCGACGGCGCTGCCGCCGAACAGGTACTGCGCGGCGACGTCGAACGTGGCCTTGCCGCTGGCCAGGAGCTCGGCCTGCTTCGGCACGACCGTCACCTTCATGCGCTCGGGGACGAACTCCTCGACCTGCAGATCATCGGCGGCGAGCGGCTTGTCGGCGACCGTCATCGCCACGTGCCAATGGCCGGTGTCGGCGAACGGCGGGAACACCTGATCGAACGCCAGCTCGCCGGCGGGGTTGGTCTTGAGCGCGAGCTTCTTGACGGCCTTGGCGCGCGGATCGAACACCTTGACCTCGACGGGCAGGGCCTGGTCCGGCGCGTGGTCCTTGCCGTCGCGCACGATCGCGACGACGTGCGCGGTGTCGCCGGGCCGGTACACGCCGCGATCGGTGAAGATCGCCGCGCGGTAGGGCGTCTCGGCGACGTACGGCACGCCCGACGTGCTCGACTCCGCGACGTCGGCGCGCAGATCCTGGTAGCGGATGTACGTCAGGTCATCGCCCTTGCGCGCGATCACCGCGAACGGCACGGCGTCGTCCGGATCGTCGTCGGCCTTGGCGGTGAGCGTGCAGCCGTCGTCGCCCTTGGTCGTGCACCTGGCGACGACCTTGCCGCTCTTGCGGACCAGGCTCATGTCGACGCCGCTCTCGAGCCCGGCGGAGTCCATGTCGAGCGCCCACACCTGCACCGTCTGCGCCGCCGGCGTGGCCGCCGGGCTCGCCTTCTTGGCGACCAGCGACAGGTTCGTGAGCAGCAGCCGCGAGGTCGCCTCCGTGCCGACGCCGACGAGCTTCAGCTCGAGGACGCCCTTGGTCGCCGCGGGCAGGAGCTGTGCCACGTCGAGCCACGTCGTCGTCGCGGTATCCGGATCGCCGCGCAAGGGGATCGTCTTCTTCAAGATCACGTTGCTGGTCTGCTCGCTCGCGGCGTCGGTGGACTCGCCCAGCCAGAACACGAGGTTCTCGGCCGGGATCTGGCGCACGATGAGGTTCACGCTGTCGACGTTGGTGTGCTTGATGCCGAGGTTGGTCCACGCCGTGCGCGGCAGGTAGCGGCCGCTCGCCGCGAAGCTGAGCTGCGGCTTCTTCGCCGAGACCGAGAACGAGCGCGTGAACGCCGCGAGCACCACGCCGCCGTCGACCGAGGTCGCGCCGCCGTCGATCTTCACCTTGTAGACGCCGCGCTTGAACTCGCCGAACACGCGGAACCCGGCGCGGCCGCCGGTGACGTACACCTTCTTCACCGGTGGATCGAAGTGGATGCGCTTGACCGCGTCGTCGGTGAGCTGGCAGCGCTGCGATAGATCGTAGTAGCCCTCGCCTTCGTAGTACGCGCGGTGGCCGGCGGGCGCGGCGCTGTCGTCGCACACGACCTCGAGGTAGAAGCCGCCGGCGCCCTCGACGATCGCCGCGGTCTTGATCGTGATCGCCTTGTCGCTCGACACGATGAACTCGGCGCTCGCGGCGGCCGCGTGCGCGTTGGTCACCGCCGCCAGCGTGCCCTTGATCGCGACCGACAGCTTGCTGCCGAGCCCGATGCGCGGGTCGCTCAGCACGAAGGTGACGTGGCTCGCCACCCCGCTCGGCTTCATCGCGACGCCGGCGACGGGCTTGCCGTCGACCGCGAAGCTCATCGCGGCCTTCGCGATGTTCGGCAGGACGTCGCCGGAGAACGCGACGTCCATCGCGATCTTGTGGTGGTCGAGATCGATCTCGGACGGCGCCCAGCCGAGGAACTTGAACGCCGGGGTCTTGAACGCGTAGCTCCACGCCTCACCCGCGGAGGGCGCGATCGGGCCGTCGATCGTATCGACCTCGGCCAGCTCGACTTGGTAGCTCGTATCGAACTCGAACGGGCGCGACGGCGTGAACGTCAGCTCGGAGATCCCGGAGTGGATCAGCGAGCCGGCGATCTGGGGCGTCAGCTTGAGGTTGGCCGCGGGGGCCGGCGAGCCGACCGCGCCGCGATCGATGATCGGCGACGCCAGCTCGATCACGATCGCGGTCGGGACGACGTTCTCGGCGCCGAGCTCGTGGATCAGCACCGGCGACAGCGACTTGGGCGTGATCGCGGCGCGCTTGGGCGGCCCGTCTCCCGAGCCCTTCGCCAGGTCCTGGGCCGCTACCGTGTTCGGCGGCGCTTCCTGCTTCTTGCCGCCACACGCGATGATCGCCAGCAACGCGATTGCCACGGCGCACGTCGCAAATCCACGCATCATGTTCTTGCCCTCTATCTGCCGCCTGACGCCTGGCTACACGCAGGCATTCCATGACGGCAGGCCACGATACCCCAACCTGGGCCGGCGCTGCCGGCCATGCAGCCACCGGCGCGCGGACTTTTGCGCTCGGCCCGCTCAGCCCTTGGGCGCCGCGGCGGGCCCGACCTGCAGCATCGGGGCACCGAGCGGCAGCGCGCCGATGTCCGGCTTGCCGCGGTCGACCGAGCGCAGCGAATCCGGCCACTCGACGGGGATCGCCACACCCGCGTCGACCCCACCGCCGCCGCGCGGCCGAACGTCGAGCACCGGGTCGCCGGCCACGAGGTGCACGAACCTGGGATCGGCATACACGTCGCCGGCCCCGAACCCCGCCGGGACCGGCCTGGCCTTGCGCGGCGCGAAGAAGTCGCCCTGAAAGCTCGGGCCCATCTTGAGCCCCCACAACAGGTTGCCGCCGGCCATCACGTCGTCGTTCGGCCTCGGCACGACGAGCCCGGGGCTGCCCTCGAGCTGGACGAAGATGTTGTTGAACAGCCGGCGCCTGGTGCCATTGGTGCCCATCACCATCTGCGCGCCGTAGTAGTCACGAGACGCGTTGCCGGCGGTGATGACGGTGTTGTGATAGAAGAACATGGGCTCCCACGTCGGGCTGCCGTGATCGGCGCACAGCCGGCTCGCCGAGATCGTGGCCGCGCCCGCTGCGTCCTTCGGGATCCACGTGTACGTCCCGTCGCGCAGATCGAACACGTTGCGATAGATATACACACCGGAGCCGATCGTGTTCGAGGTCGAGCCATCCTCGGCCTGGGCGAACGCCAGCGTCGTGTAGATCCGCGACACGAGGTTCTCGTAGATCCGGACCCCGTCGGGGGCCGACGCGCGCGGCGGCAGCGTCAGGTAGATGCCGTCGTCGTTGAAGTTGTCGACCCGGTTGTGATGAAACAGCAGCGTCTTCAGGCTGTCGATCACCAGCCCATCGTGGCCGTCGGTGAACTCGTCGTAGGCGAGCTCCCAGTCGTGGCTCTGCGGCCCCTGGCTCCCGGCGATGAAGACATACGGCGAGCCGCCGCGATACTTCATGCTCGCGCGCGACGACCACGGCGCCGCGTCGCCGCGCAGCGCCGAGCGGATCATCCGCAGGTGATGCGTCGAGCCGACCCACATCGCCGGTGAGCCGCCGTAGATCGTCACGCCGTCGAGCTCGATGTGATCTGAATCCGCGATCTCCATCGTGCGGACCGCCGAGCCGCGCAGCACCAGATCCTGGAGGTGAACGTACGACGCCTTGTCGAGCCGGAGCGCGCTGCGATCCACGCCGATCACCAGCGCGAGCTTGCGCGGATCGGTCTCGCCCGCGTAGTTGTCGGGCTGCGCCGCGAGCGACGTGTGCGCGAGCCGGACATGGATGCGATGCGTCTGCCAGTCGAACCACACCCCGGGCCCGACGTAGATGCCCTGGCCGGGCGTCACGTTCCCCGGGACATTCCACACCTGGTTATCGGTGCGGAGATCGACGTCGAAGCGATACCCGTGCAGCGGGATCATCGAGTCGGCGAAGTTGCCGAGCACCCACACGCCGCGCCCCTGGTCGCTGTCCTTCCGGATCGCCGGGAACTCGTGCACCGAGCGAAACTCGCCTGGCGCGCCCCCCGCCACCGGCTCCCACGCCGCCCGCGGCGCCTCCTCGAACTCGCGCAGCCCGCCGTCGACGATCGCCAGCTCCCCCGGCGCCGCGCGGATCGTGATCGGCGCCCGCTCGGTCCCCGCGAGCGCGACTGTCACGCTCTCGAAGTAGGTCCCGCCGTGCAGGTACAGTGTATCGCCCGGCCGGAGCTTCTTCACCGCGGCCGCGATCGTCTTCCGAGGCTTGGCCGCCGAGCCGTCGCCCGCGTCATCGCCATGCACCGGATCGACGTAGAACGCCGGTCCTGCTGCCAGCGGCCGGTTCGACGCTACCGGCAGCGGCCGCATCGGCGCGTGCGACGCGACGGGGCCCGCCGCGGCGAGCGAGCGAGCGGCGACCAGGCAGAGGACGAGGACGAGCACGAGCACGAGCACGAGCACGAGCACGAGGGAGCGCGAGGTCATGTAGGTTCTTTCGATCCGCGGCAGCGCGGAGTCAGATACCGGCCTCGCTCGGCCCGTTCACGCCAACCATCGACGCGGGGCGCTGCCCCCGAGCCTGCGCGTCCGCGCCACGGCGCGCGCCATCTTCGCACAGCCGAACCACCCACCGCGACCACCCAATGGCCGGCCTGGGGCGCCTGAAGGCGATCGCTGCTCCGTCCGCGCGGCAACCTGTCGGGACGAGGCTCGGCGCTTGCAGCCGACCACGATATGCGCATCGAAGACTACGCAATCCTCGGAGACACCCAGACGATCGCCCTGGTCGGACGCACCGGGTCGATCGACTGGTTGTGCTTCCCTCGCTTCGATTCCGGCGCGTGCTTCGCGGCCTTGCTCGGCGGCCCCGAGCACGGGCGCTGGCTGCTGGCGCCGCGCGGCGAGCTCCGGCGCGTCGATCGCCGGTACCGCGATGCGACGCTGATCCTCGAGACCGAGTTCGAGAACGACGACGGCACGGTACGCGTGATCGACTTCATGCCGATTCGCGATCGCGCGCCCGATCTCGTGCGCATCGTCGAGGGCGTGCGCGGTCGCGTGACCATGCAGCTCGAGCTCGTGATCCGCTACGACTACGGTTCGATCATCCCGTGGATGCGACGTGAAGGGGGGCGGCTACACGCGGTGGCCGGACCCGACGCGCTGGTGTTCGCGAGCTCGATCGAGACGCGCGGGCGCGGCCCGGCCACGGTCGCCGAGTTTGTCGTCGAGGCCGGCGATCGCGTTCCGTTCGTGCTGACCTGGCATCCATCCTGTGACCCGATGCCGCCGTCGCCCGATTCCGAAGCCGCGCTCCAGGAGACCTACGAATGGTGGCGCGCGTGGGCGGACCGGTCGCGGCTAAACGGTCCCTACCGCGAGCCGGCGCTGCGCTCGCTCTTGACCCTCAAGGCGCTGACCTACGGACCTTCCGGCGGCATCGTCGCCGCACCCACGACCTCGCTTCCAGAGGCGATCGGCGGCGATCGCAACTGGGACTATCGCTACTGCTGGCTGCGCGATGCGACGTTCACGCTGCAGGCGCTGCTCCACGCCGGTTACGCCGACGAGGCACGCGCCTGGCGCGAGTGGCTCGTTCGCGCCGTCGCGGGTGAACCTGCGAAGCTGCAGGTCCTCTACGGCGTCACCGGCGAGCGTCGGATCACCGAGCACGACATCGGTTGGCTCCCCGGCTACGAGGGCTCGCGGCCCGTGCGCACCGGCAACGCCGCCGTGTCGCAGCGGCAGCTCGACATCTACGGCGAGCTGATGGATGTGCTCTACGTGGCGCGAGCGGCGGGGCTCCACGCCGATGATGACGCTTGGTCCATCCAGCGCGCGTGCATGGACTGGCTCGAGGGGCACTGGGCCGAGCCCGACGAAGGCATGTGGGAAATCCGCGCCGCGCGGCAGCAGTTCACGCTCTCGAAGATGATGGTCTGGGCGGCGTTCGATCGCGCGGTCAAGACCATCGAACAGTTCGACGCCGATGGTCCGCTCGATCGCTGGCGAGCGCTCCGCGATCACATCCACGCCGAGGTGTGCGCGCGGGGCTTCGATCTCGCGCGCGGGACGTTCACCCAGACCTACGGCGCCAAGCAGCTCGACGCGAGCCTGCTGCTCCTGCCGATCATCGGGTTCTTGCCGGCGAGCGATCCGCGCGTGATCGGTACGATCGAAGCGATCCAGCGCGAGCTCGTCGTCGACGGCTTCGTCCAGCGTTATCCCACCGGCCCGGCCGTCAACATCGACGGCCTGGCGGGCAGCGAGGGCGCGTTCCTCGCGTGCTCGTTCTGGCTCGTCGATGCCCTCGTCCTGGCGGGGAGGCGCGACGAAGCCCGGGCGCTGTTCGAGCGTCTGCTCGCCGTGCGCAACGACGTCGGCCTGCTATCGGAGGAATACGACCCGCACGCGCGGCGGCTCATCGGGAACTTCCCGCAGGCGTTCTCACACGTCGCGCTGATCAACAGCGCGCGCAACCTGTCGCGCCATGACGGCCCGGCCCAGCAGCGCGCGACCCGCTCGACGTGAAGCCCTCGCCCGAACCAGTCTTCGATGCGAACGTCGGGCGCAAACGCTGGACCGGCCCAGCAACGCGCGACGCGCTCGGCGTGAAGCTCGGCGCCAACCCAGTCTTCGACGCAGATGTCGGGCGCAACGCTGGACCGGCTCATCGGACGTAAACGCTGGACCCGGCGCATGGTCGGCGACCCCCGTTCACACAGGCTCGTCGGGATCTTCGCCGAGCAGGACCGCGACGTGGAGTTCGATGGCGTCGAACGGCTCGGCGCGGACGCGCTCGCCGGCCGTGGCACGCAGCGCGACGAGGTACCCCTCGGCCATGTGGCGGTGCACCGTCAGCGTGCGATCTTGCTGATCGAGGATCCAGTAATGTGGAACCACGGCCTGGTGGTACCGGCGAAGCTTGGTCACCGTGTCGATTGTACGGTTGGACTCGCTCACGATCTCGCATAGCCAGTCGGGCCGACTGGTCACCGGGCGCTCCGTGGGCGGCGGCGGCAGGCGATCGCGCCGCCAGCCGGCGATGTCGGGCCGGTATCCCCGCCCGTCCAGCAGGATGTCGACTTCCGTGGCGAGCCACCAGCCGCCGGGACCGCCGGAACCGCCGCTCTTGCGATCGAACGCGCTGCCCAGCGTGCCGACGGTGCGGCCCTGCGCTCGCCCGTGCGGAAACGTTGGCAACGCCTTCTCGACGAGCTCGCCATCGATGAGCTCCGTGCGAGCCTCCTCGGGTTGCGCGAGCCAGTCCGCGACCGTGGCCGATGGACCTGAGGCTGGCTTCGACATCCCGCATCGAAGCTACCATGCAGCCCAAGCACCCGAACCGACACGACTTCGGTGAGCTCGCAACACGCTTGCTCCCGACGTTCGCGTCCCCGGGGATGCCCGAATCGAAGCTACCATGCGACCCAAGTACCCGAATCAACCCGGCTTCGTCGAGCTCGAACACGCTTGCCCCGACGTTTGCCCACCCGGGGATGACCTGCCGCAGGCCGCGGGCGCCCTACGCTCGTGCGGGCGCCCCACACCCGTGACGCCACCACGCCCGTGCGGGCGAACCAGCCCACCACGCTCAAGGTCCAGCTCCCCACGTTGGCGAAAAATCAGCTGGCGACGGCGGTCATCGGCGCGGCGCGTGCAGCGCTGGATGAACGTCGTAACTATTCATTTTTGTTGTGTTATCTAAACTCCAGGCGGGAGTGTTCCGGAGCCCTGGCTCCGTGCGAGGCGTTTCGTATGATCGTGCGGTGCGTTGGGGCTTGACACTCACCGACCCCACCCGCTATCTACTGCGCCCGCACTGGGTCCGTAGCTCAGATGGATAGAGCGCCGGGCTTCGAACCCGTAGGTCGGGCGTTCGAGTCGCCCCGGACTCACCTGAAAATCGAAACTTCGCCCGTAGCAACCGGGGGCATAGCTCAATGGTAGAGCATCGGACTCTTAATCCGCTGGTTGAAGGTTCGAGTCCTTCTGCCCTCACTCCCCGAACTCGCTGAAAGCGGCCGCATCTCCTCGGAAGCGGCCGCTTTTTTCGTCCGGAGGCTCGCGCGCCCGATCGCGCCATGAGCGCCATCTGCGCCAGGAATCGCCACCAGGTTTGGCACACCCGTGGCACACGATTCGGCGACCTCGGCCGCGGCGATCTCCGACGGAAAGAGCGCCGGGAACCGGGGCAGCCGGGCCATCGCCTCGCTCTTGTTCTTTGGCGCAAGGTGACCGTAGTAGCGCTCGACCATCTTGCTGTCCTTGTGGCCCATCAGCTTGCCGACCACGAAGGTGTCGACCCCGGCCTGAACGAGCCACGAGCCGAACGTGTGGCGAAAGGTGTGCGGCGTCACCCGCTCGATGCCGGCGCGCTTGCAGGCGGCGCGGAGGTCGGTGCAGGCGTTCGCCCACGGCCGGAGCACGGGACCGATCCGGCGCCCGGGCGGCACTCGCCGGAGGGCGGCGGCGAGCTGCGGATCGAGGTCGATCGTCCGGTCGCGGGTTGCGTTCTTCGTGCCCGGGATGCGGATCCGGCCGGCCGCGAAGTCGACGTCCGTCCAGTCGAGCCGCGACAGCGCCGACAGCTCGGCCCCGGTGAAGCAGGCGACCGTGACGAACAGCTGGCGGTCGGCGACGTGCTCGCCGTGCTCGCGGAGCTGGCGCTCGGCCTCGTCCGGCTCGAGGCCCGACGCGCGCTTCGCCATCCACTCCGTCGTGTCGAGCGCGGCGAGCAGCTTCGGGAACTCGTCGAGCGTGAGCCACCGCGTGCGCGGCTCCGACTGGGCCGCGAACGGCGGGACGCACTCGATCGCCGCCGAGTGCGGCACCCAGCCCCGGTTCCCGGCGTGCTTGAGCGCCACCGACAGCGTGTTCAGCTCCTTCTTGATCGTCGTGCGGGCGGCCCCCTCGGCGATCCGGTGGTCGATGTAGCGGACGACGTCGGCGCGCTTGAGCTTCGTCAGCTCGATGCTGCCGTGCTTCGCCTCGCAGTCCTCGACAGCAGCGAGGTCACCGTTGACGGCGCAACCGCCGCACACGCGCAGCAGGCGGTTCAGGTGACCGCCCTTCTCGCGGTACATCTTCCTCGTCCCGTTGGAGATCGGCTTGCCGCTGGTGTTGGTGTGAGCTTCGACAGCGAGGTGCCAGGTCAGGTCTTCGATGGTCCGGCCGGCCGCGTCCGAGGCAAGACCCGCGGCAGCTTGCGCGGCGGCATCTCGCTCCCGCTGCGCGAGGATCGTGGCAGCGGCCTTCCGGTCGGTGACGCGCGTGCTGAAGCGCCACCGGATGCCGTTCGGATCCTCGTAGTCGGCGTACCAGGGGCCGTTCTTCCTTCGTCGGTAGAGCCTTCCCATCGCCTGTTCTCCGATTCAGTTGCTGCTGTCGTGCGCCGCGCGATGTAGGCGGCCAGATCGTCTGCGCGGACGCGCACCGCCTTCTCTCCCACGATCACCCTGGGGAGATCCATCGCCATGATACGCCGCGCGGCTGACAGCGAGATCGACAGGATCTTGGCCACCACGCGAGCGTCGAGAAGCTGCGGCAGGTCGGCCGGAAGCGCACAGCTGTCCTCCGCGCCCTCGCGTTCGCCCTCCACGTGCGGTCCTCCGGCGTGGGGACGATCGCTACCGCTCACGATCGCGCCCTTGGCTGGACCGCGACAGCGGTGCGCGGCCAACGAGGAACCTGTCAGGGTCGGAAACCCGCCACACCAGGGGACCACCACCACCACCTCGACGACCGGCGAACTGGACCTCCCTGGCCAGCAAGGCCTTGCTGCCCCTGACGAAGTCCTCAGCGAGATCCTCCGGCGTGCGCTCGCGACGCCCTCGACCGCTCTCGTGCGTGAGTGCATCGGGGTCGGCCCACCGACGAAGCTCACCGCCGGCGTGGCGCGGCGGGAGCCGACCATCGCGGATCCAGCGGCGGATCGTACCCTGCGCGACCTTGGCGACCTGGGCCGCATCGGCGGTCGTCAGAAACTCGCCAGGCTGCGCCACCTCGGCGAACGCGCGACGCACCTCCTCGCGGACAAGATCCGCGATCAGGTCGCGCAGGCTACGCTCGAGATCGCTCACGGCGCCGCTACTCCAGCCGCACAGGCATCGACTTCGAAGAACCCGCTGGAGGGTGCACCCTCGACATCGCACGCGATGCCAGGCTTCATAGTGTCGGTCGTTCCCGAACCCCCGATGGCCACCGTGGTGGCCAGCACCGCCGTGGTGGGAACACCGCTGTCGTCGGTGGCGCTCATGCGCTGCTGCTCCCGCCTGCGCCGCGGTGGCTCGCCATCGCCGTCACGGCAGCGTCCCTGGCGTGCAGCCCGCCGTGGGCCTGCAGCGATCGCCCAGGGGACCGCCCGCGCAAGGTCCGCGGCACCATGTTGGCGTCGATCGGCGACATCTGATCCCGCTACGGGTGACCCTCGTGCAAGTAGAACAGCTCGTCGCGGATGGAGACCTTCTTGAGCGCCTCCGCGATCGACCAGCCGTTCTGCGCGGCGATGGCCGTGAGCTCGCCCGCCGCGAGCGACGCTTCGCGCAGCGCCTCGGGCGGGAGGTCATGCGTGGAGAACCCGGACCGGAGGTCAGCGACGAAGCCCGTGACCGTCGGGGCCAGCGAGTCGCAGGACCACGCGGCGGTGTAGAGGCGCTGGGCGCAGGAGCGGATCGCGATCAGGACTTGATCGGCAGCGCGTTCATCGGCGCTGACGAGGGGACGCTGGCGATGCGGGTGCCTGCGTTTCATCGTGTTTCCTCCGAGCAGGTGGTTCTTGGTGCCCTCGACCGCGACGAATGCGATCGGTGAGCCTGGAACGACCGTCTTGTCATTGCGCCTCGGCGACAGCTCCACGGCCGACGAGCCACGCCAGAACGGCGTCACGCGCGAACCGGAGCTTACGCCCGACCCGGTGCGCACCGGGAAGCTCGCCACGAGCCACCGCCCCGTAGATCGCCTTACGGTTCACGCGCAGCAGCGCTGCCACCTCTTCGGTTGTCATCACCGTCGGGAAGGTGCCGCGTTTTACTCGCTTCGAGCGGGACGAGCGGGACCGCCCTATAATTGAATGGGCTCTCACGGATTCAATTGGACCATGGCAAAGCGAAATCTCAGTACCGCTAGATCGTCTGGACGTTTCAGCGGTCGTTCGGCCGTCGCCGTAGCGACGCTCACCGACGCCGCACAGAGGTTGCTTGCGCTCGCACGGGAGCGCGGCTCGTACAGGATGGATCTCCTTGAACACGTCAAGCGCTATACCGAGGACCGCGCTTGGCTTGAGGCGCACATCGCGGGCCAGAAACTCACGAGGGCTCGCCAACTCGAGGCTGGATGGGATGCGGCCATCGACCAGGACGGCGCGATCGGTGCTTTCGAGAGCCGTTGGCGGGTGCGGGTCGATCTCGATCTCGGGCGCGTCGACGTGGCTACGGGTAGCCCACCAGTCGCCACGAAAGGTACGACGGCACGCTCGCGATCACGGCAGGCGCTGAAAGCCGCTGCGGTGGATCGACAGATCTTGTCCGTGGTCGCATCCGGCCCGAGGTCGCCGGGGCCGTTCGCGCGGTACGACCCGAAGTTCGGGGCAACTCCAGCGCTGCCAGATCCCGTGCCCGACCTGCGTAGCGCGCTGTACATCTACGACGACTCGATCGCGATCTCGGTCAAGCCGCTTACCAGCGACACATCGCGACACCTCGCTCGTCATGCTCGCGACCCCGATCGCGAGTTCGTGCTCGATCGATTGGGCACGCGGCGCGAGGCTGAGCCCTTGCTGCGTGCGCTACAGCGAAAAGGCAAGCAACGCGCGCCCGAGTTCCCGATGGGCGTGCTCTCGAACGACAGTATAATCGTCGCCAAGTGCGCGAACGGTACGAGACCGGACATCGTTGGTGCGGTAGCGGTGCTGTTCCCCAAGTTGGCTAGAGACGTGTTCTACGTCGACGGCGCGCGGAGGCCACCGACAAAGCCGCCCACAAGCATTCGGACTCCCGACGATCACCTGATGTGGAAGAACGCGAACGAGCGATGGAAGAGGCAGCGCAAGCAGGTGGCCGACCGCTGGAAGACCTTGACATCCTGGGTCTCCCCGACGGAGGACACGCTGCCCATGAGAGAATGGACGCCGAACCGCTCTGCGAAGCACTCGAGTCTCGACGGGATCTTGCGGTACGTCGGAGAAGGAATCGAACCGCAGGTGGTGCCGTCGACGAGCGAGCGCTATCTGATGCCGGGCGAGAGCTACGCGTACCCACGGCGGGCGCATAGGGTACGCGGCTCCAACAGCCGGAGAAACGTCAGGACGATCAGGCGTCACTGAGGTCCGGCACGACCGTCCGAAAAAAGACTCGCGGCACCTGGCTCTTCACTTCCCATGGTGCCGCGAGGAGGATTTGTGTCTTTTGTACACGATCGAGACCATGCCGGTCAAGATCCATCGACTCCCCCGACTGGCGACGTCCTCGAATGCGTCGTTGCCAGCCGTATCGAGGAACCTTACCCCGGCGACGTGGGCCATGGCGCCGTCTCTTCACCGTCCCATCACCACCCAAGCCTCTTCGCGGGGCTGCCGGTGCTCCGAATCGTCCAGCCGACGACGGCTCGTGCCAGCGTCTCGCCGGGCTCCGTCGCTGAGCTGTGCGGCTCGGCGCTGTTCTACGCGCAGCGCGGATGGCCCGTCTTCCCCGTGATCCCGGCGCGCATGAATGGCGAGGGCGGCAAGGTTCCTCGCGTAAGCGAGTGGCAAGACGTCGCCTCAACGAGTCCCGAGCAGATCATCAAGTGGTGGGAGAAGCTGCCAACCTCGAACGTCGGCGTGCTGTGCGGCCCGAGGTCGGGCCTCCTCGTCGTCGATCTCGACGTCAAGCCTACCCGTGGCATCGATGGTCGTGCCGCCCTTGCTGCGCTGGAGGCAGAGCACGGCCCGGTTCCTCTCGGGCCCCGGGTCTGCCGCGGAAGCGGGTCGTTGCACATGTACTTCGCGTACGATCCGCGCCTCGGCAACTCCGTCGGGAACGTTCCTGGCATCGACGTGCGCGCTGCGGGCGGATTCGTCGTCGGGGCGTTGTCGTTCCACGCGTCGTCGGGGGATCGCTACCTCTGGGTCGAGGGCACGGCCGAACTGCCGCTGCCCACGATCCCGACGGGGTTCGTCGACGCGTTATCGAAGCCTGCCCCTGCCGCCAAGCGCAGGAAGAACCCCAGGCGTGCCGATGAGCGTTCGAGGACGGCTCTGCCATCCTCGGCCACGGCGTACGCGGCGGCTGCGCTGCGCGCCGAAACCGAGAACGTCGCCACAGCCGAGGAGGGAACGAGGAACGCGACGCTCAACAACGCCGCATTCGCGCTGGGCACGCTGGTCGGCGCCGGCGCGCTCGACCGAGCGGACGTCGAGCAGGCGCTACTCGCCGGCGCGCTCGAGTGCGGCCTGCCCGATGAGGAGGCCGAGCGCACGATCGCCTCCGGCCTCGACGCGGGCGAGCGCGAGCCGCGCGATCTTGGCCATCTCGGACGCATGCCACGCGGCATGGCCTTCGGGCACGACATCGAGGAGGACCTACCGTGACCGCTCTTGATCCCATCGCCAAGGTGCGGTTCACGGCCGGCGGCCCCGCGTTCAATCGGTTCGCGTGTCAGATCATTCGCATCGGTACGACGCCAGCCGGCCCGAGCTTCTTCAACACGGCGACCAAGGCGCATGCGCAGTCCATCCCGAACGCCATCGCGGTCCGCACCGGCTCAACGCGGATCCTCCAGGACCCGGTCGACCCGCCGAAGGTTGTCCGGTGCGCCTCGGACCACGGCCAGCAACCAGCGCCCTACAACGGAGATCCGGTTGAAGACCTGTGCTTGATCTGCCCGGAGCGCACCGGAGCCTGTGTCGCCACGACCCCGGTGATCCTCGCCAGCCGCGAGGGCGCTGGCTGGCGCGTGCTCCGGATCGATCTCACCGGCGGGCACGCCGCGCTCGCCCGCGCGTGGGAGCGGCAGTGCTACCTGGATTGGGACCTCGAGCACGAGGCCGACCTCTCGATCGGTCTCGATGCAAGGCGGTCGGTCGAGGTTCGCCTCGGCGAACCTCGGCCCCTATCTCACCGCCGGTCGCGCGAGCTGCATGAATTGTACGTGCTTCTTCATCACTTCCCGTTGCCGGCGGCGATGCTGAAGGCGGTGCCTCGATGATCGCGGAGCAGGATGCCAGCCGCGTCGACTTTGCGCAGGTCGTCCGCGACGCGGCAGCAAGTGTAACCGCGTCGGGTCCGTCAACGCAGATCACGATCGGCCAGCCAGGCGTGGACTCGACCGAGTGCGTCGAGATTCCGGTCGCGGCCACGGGGCAGTTCTTCGGCGGACTGGCGCGCGATCTGCCACGATGTGGGATCCACGACGCCATCGTATGGATCCAGCAACGCAGCGCGGCCTCGACCAGGGCGCAATACGCGAACGGCATCGCTGTCCGCGTGCCGCGCGTGGTTGATGGCGCGATGTGCGCGGCGGAGGCCGGACTGCCGGTCCCGAGTTGCTGGTGGAACGCCACCGACCAGACCGTGCTCGCGTGGGTCTTCCCGGAGAAGATGGACATGTGGGTGGCGGGCGCAATCGTCGAGGAGTTCTCGCTCGCCATCGAGGGCGCTGAGCTGGGCTACAAGGCTGGCGGCACATGGTGCTCGCTGCCGGCTGGCGCCCAGGTCCACCACGGCGGACCGTTGCTCGACGCGGCGGCACACACGCCCTCGTTTCCTCCTCGGCTGCGCGAGTTGCTGCGGTCGTGCATGGAGGACGCCTCGGCCGACCTGGATCCGGTCGCAGTGCTCCCTGCGACGTGGGCTGGCGTGGAGGTGCTGCGGCATGCCCTTCGTCATCTGGCCGGGGCGAAAGACGCGCGATTTGTTCCGGTGGCGACGCGCGTGTGGCTGCGCGCGAAGGGCTATGCCGAGATGGCGCCGAAGCTAGCGACCTTGCCTGTGGAGGACCAGCGTCTCGACCGAATGGATGTGCCCGGGTACGTGAAGCTCTGCCGCGGTCGCATCGACGGTACCGACGCGGCCGGCGCGTTCCACCTGTACTTCGACGACGTGACCCATGACGTGCGCCTGCTCGAGGGCGATCGATCCCACGCGCTCAAGATCAAGAGCGAGACGCTGTTTAACAAGGCGCACCAGCACGAGCTGGCAGCCACGCTCGCGAACGAAGTGTTCGCGAGGGTCGACAAGGACCCACAGACACTGCGGCCGGCGATCCTGGTCGGGTCCGCCGTGCACCCCGCGGCCGAGTCCCTCGGCAACAAGATCTTGATCGGGCACACCGGCACGCTCGCAGCCCTGGGCGTGCCGCGCATCGTACGCCACGAGTTCGCGGCGGCCTTCACCGAGGACAGGTGGTCCATCGACGCCACCACGCGCACGGTGTCCGCCGTTTGGGCGGCTCGACTGCGCGAGGCGGTGGACGAGTCGTTCGACGTCGTCGAATACTTCCTGTCGCTGCATCGGGCCGGGCGGCTCCCGCTGGCGACCGAGGACGACGTGCGGCGCCTGCTGATGGCCCTCGCGTCGCCACTGCTTCGCTACGTCGCCGTAGGGTTGCTGGGCATCTACTGGCTGCTCGGCCCGCCCGGGTCCGGCAAGGACTTCCTGGCCGAGTTGCTCCCTGACATCCATCGTCACGCCGTCGCAGGGGTGGCCAGCCCGAAGTTCACCATCTCGCTCACCAACGATTTGGAGGACAAACGGCAGTTCTACGCGGCGGGACCGGCGATCTACGCGCGCGCGAAGGAGGCCGGCAAGCGCGCCGCGATGGCGGAGCAGCTGATCCGCCTTGCGGGCACCGATCAGCTGCCGGCGCGCGGGATGCGAGTGGATGAGATCGCGATCGCGAACGTGTTCACGTATCTCGCCGAGAGCGCCGAGGAGCCGCCCAGCCGCATCGAGATTTCCCGGCGCACGGTCGAGATTCGCGTGCTCCACGTCGACGACGAGGTCAGCCTCGGCCAGGTACGGCAGGAGATCCTGGCCAAGGCTCCCCAGATCGTGGCGGGCCTCCGGCGTCTCGTCGAGCAACAGCCGAAGGACTGGTTTGTGAACCAGAACCAGACCAAGTCCCGACCGGCCGTGCCCGTCGCGCTCGCGCAGATCTTCGGGGTGAAGCTCGACGAGGTCGAAGGCCGCAACCTCGACGATCTGTTCGAGGCGATGCTGCTCTACACCTCCAACATCCTCCATTGCAACGGGGAGGGCGAAAACCAGCGCCAACTGATGGTCGCGCGCAAGGACAAGGAGTGCCGCGAGGCGACGTTGTTCAAGTCCTACCGGTTCAGTCACTTCATCGAAACGATGCAGAACGTGTCGGGCATGAAGGCGCTGTTCGCGGAGCTGCGCAGCCAGAAGTTGATTGTGCTGACGGTTCAGCGCGAGATGAAGAAGTACCGGGACGTCGCGCGCGGCAAAGCGCCGTTCCTGCCGGTCGAGATCCACGGTGCCACGTACGCCTTCAAGATGTTCCGATCGGGCCGCAACTTCATGCTCGAGAAGCTGAAGACCTACGAGGAGATCATGAGCAGGCCGGACATCGACTCGGAGACGTAGCCAGGCACGCAGCCAGATCTCGAGCACGTCGAAGTCGTCGACGTGCAGCCCCCGTCGTCGCGTGACGGCAATGCGTGCTTGAGTGCTGATGGGCCGAAGCCGGCAACACCGGCCGGTTCACCATGGGAAGCAACGATCTGAGGCTCGCAGGTAGCGTGGGCGGATCGCCGCGCTGGTCTTGGCGGCTCCCCGCCATCACGTGGACGCTACACGCCCCCATGGGTTGGCTTGAGGCGACCCGAGGGATCCATTCGAGAGGGAACCTATGCCTGTTGGGCACCGGGGCCGGCTTCGCCCGTTCCCCCCCACGGTGCCCTGCCGCTCCCCCCATGTTCCCCCAAACCTCCCCCGAACCCGAACTGCCCAGAAACATTCCTTCCCCCGGCCCCCCACCAGATGCTGCCCATTGAGCGTGTGACGTATATCGAGGTGCAGGTCGAGTCGCTTAGACGGGTGAACGATCTGAACCAACACTTTCTTGCGGGGGGACGGGGGAAATTGCCCAGTTGGTTGAAATAAAAGCAAATATGCATGACCGGCCAGCATGGGGGGAAGCCGGGGGAAAGACGTCCCCCCGCGGGGGAGACCCGGTAGACCACGGGCATGGGAGGAGACAAGGCCGGGCGCACCCAGGGATCGAGTCTGGGAAGGGGGGGTGCGCATGTGGCGGGGAGATCGCCAGCGCGGGACGACGATGCGGACGGTGTACTCGTGCAGCGTCGCGGGGCTACGTGGTGCTCCGCGAACGCGGGCGCCGTGCTCGCCGCGCAGCCAAGGACCCGTCTGGCGTCACTTGCCGATCTCGACCGGGCCACGCGTGTGTGGCGCCGGTACCGCCGACGGCCGCGACCGGTACCGGAGGCATCGCCGGCACCCGAACCACCCGGAGGTCGCGTCGAACGCGATCACGCTGGTCCGTCGCTCGCACCGCGGGCAGATCATCCATCGCCGGCGTGCGCCGAAGCAGCCCGGCCCATCGACGCTCGCGATCTTCACGGAGCAGGCGTGCTCCCCGACCGCCACGCGCACGGTGCTCAGCGCGGCGAACTCGGCGGGCCGGAACCGGGCTCGTATCTGGGGCAGCCGGATCCGGGTCAGCTCGTCGACGAACACCTACTCGGCCTCCACGTGGACGACATCGGCGTGCCCGATCGCGACGACCGCCTGCCGCTTCTCGGTCGCGCAGGTCGCCCGGTGCTCCGCGGCGAGGATCGCCAGCCGCCGCGCAGCCGAGGTCGCCAACCGGTCCGCGAGCAGCGCCCCGCGCTCGTCGCCTGCCCGGACCCGATCACCGATCGATGACGTCAGCAGGTCGAGCGCGATTTTGGCGGTCGCGATCTCGCGCGCCAGCAGCCGCCGCCGTGCCCCGTTGGCGTCCTCGCCAGCGAGCGCCTCGGCGCAGCCGCGGGCCAGCTCGACCAGCTCGGCAAGCTCGGTCGCGTCGCCCTCGACCAGCGCGGTGGTGGCCTGCTTGTCGAGCCAGCTCAGCCCGAGGCGCTGCCCAGGCGCGCGCGAGGGCGTCGCGGGCTCGGTTTCTTGCGAGACGAGGCGCAGCGGGCGATCAGGAACCGTGGAATCCACGCTGATATTGTAGGCTGGCGAGCGCCTGCGACGAGGTTCGTCGGTGTCGGCCTGATCTCGACGTCCGTGGTCGGGGCCGAGGGAACGCCGGCGCCATCGGCGCGATCGCGAACCGGCTGTTGGAGCAACCGACGCTGACGAGCCGCGAGGTCGGCATGACCGTGGGCGCGATGCTCGTGGGCTGCGAGCCGGTCGTGTCCTAGCTGCGACCTCCCCCGAGCGCAATCGTGACCGGAACAGCGCTGGGTGCTGCCTCATCGGGGGACGACGGGCGCGTATGGTGCCGATCCGGCTCCACATAGGCTCCGAGAACGAAGCCCTCGGCGATCGCGGGCTCCGCGCGCCCGTGGGGATCGCGGGGCGGCGGACTGGGGCGCGGCGATCGGGGCTGCGGCGGTGGTAAGCGCCTCGCCGACGCGCGCGCCGGCCGACACCGCGGGTCGGGCGTCGGGTGCACCGGCCGCGCCACCGGGGAAAAGACTTGCCGCGGGGGCTGTGCGGGGCGGCGGCCGGAAGCGCTGGGCGAGCCGGCGGGGCTGGGCGACGGCGCGGCGCTGGGCACCGGAGCTGGGCCGGGTGGCGGAGCTGCCGGCTTGCCGGCGGGGCTCAGGGCCAGGCGCTCGAGCCCCTGTGGCGCGGGGCGCGGAGGTGGCGGCTTTGGCGGCGGGGTAGCACGGATCCACTTCGCGGCGGGATCCGGAGCCACGGCCCGGGCGGCTGTGCGGCGCCGCGGCGGCGGGATATGGATCCACCTGCGCGACGCGTTCGGTGGCCGGCAGCGACGTTCGCGGTCTGCAGCCGCGTGGCGCGTGGGATCCGGAGAGCCGGCCCGACGTTCGCGTTCTGCAGAGCCACCTCGTGGTCGAACTCCGGTTCGGCGCTGTGCACCTCGTCCTTTGCCGCCGTCGCGATCTGGGACACTGCTGCGCCAACCCGTCACTGTTACGTGTCCGGCAGCCCGCAGGCTCTCGGCGTGGTGCGTGAACGCTCCGACGCGGCTCGACGCGCATGGGCGCGTGAGTCGAATCGTTCATGCGAAGCAGAGGGTGGTCGACGTGAGGCGTCTCGACCTTCTCGGTGATCTTCTTGCTGCGATCCGCGCGCTGCTCGACCCGGCGCGGCGCCGAGCGCTCGTCCGGCGCGCTCAGTCCGCCTTGAGGTCACACGCACAGCCAGGCGGCTTGTGGCAGGTGAGGCGTCGTTGGATACAGCTGTTGCCGCATGCCTTGCCCTTGGTGCAGGTGCGGCAGCAGGTCCGCGGCTCCTCGGCCGGCTTGGCGGGCTTAGCGGGCTTCGCCGGCTCAGGGCGCTGCTCTGGAGGCTGCGGCTCCTTGGGCGCCGGCTTCTCGGGAGCCTGCTGCGCGATCGCTCCACCCCCAGGCGTCGCGGCCAGCATCAGCACCACCACCAACAACACGTACCTGAGCCTGCTCACCATCTCCCGACGGTACCGCAGGTGGGTCGGCGACTGGTTCGGATTTCACCACCGGGCGCGCCGGCTCGGTGATCGCCGGGTCTCGCTGCCGCTGTTCGGAGGTGAGCCTTGACCGACGCCACGACGGAGATTGCCTGGCTGTCCTTCATGCCGGCGTATGGCGGACACCGCAACGGCCAGTCGCGCCAGCTCGGCGCCCACGCCTTCCGTACTGCTGCACCCCGCTCGCTGTGCGGCTACGTCGAGCGCGAGCGCGCGGGATCGCCGGCGAATGACACCGCCCGGCGATGCGTATGGTGCCAGCGAGTCATCGGCGGCAGTTCGTCGTATCGCGGTCACGAGGGCCGCGGCTGGGCACTCGGCACGGAGCTCACGCGATGACCGGCCCCATCTACATCCGCCCGCAGGGATACCTCCGCTGGTGCCGGCTCGCCGAGCTAGGCGGGGAGCGGCACACCGCGGCGTGCCGCGCCTCGGTCCCGCAGCTTCGCGCCGACCTGATGGCGCAGTCCCCCGAGTGCAAGGCCGGGCGGCGGAGCTGCCGGCTTGCCGGCGGGGGCTCAGGGCCAGGCGCTCGAGCCCTGTGGTGCGGGGCGCGGAGGTGGCGGGCGGGGGCGCCGCGAGTACCGCGTCGACGTTGGCGGCGGGATCTGGGATGGTGGCAGGCGCGGGCTGTACCGGCGGTTGGCGCGGCTTGCGCTGCATGCTCGCCGGCGCGCCGACGGTGACCTGACCGGCCTCGCCGTGCGCGGCCGCAGCTGTGGCCGCAGGCGGGCCGGGCAAGTTCTCCGCAGATACTCCGCTTGCGCCAGGTTGGCAGGGCCAAAAAAAGGGAAGCCGGCGCGTACGCAGGAGGTGGTGGCTTCCCTCTGTCGGATCGCTGCAACCCCGGTCATGATCCAGAGCCAGCATGGTTCCGATGATCGCCTCGGCGATCAGGTGCCTCCGCCCCCGCGCCCGGGGCGCCGAAACCTCTCCTCCTCCTTGGCAATGATGCCTGCATGCACCGCCGCGTCGCAGTCCACCCGCCTGCTCTCGATCTCACCCGCCTCCTCGTGAGTAAGCCGCCGCGCGATGATCACCTCGCCCCGCGAGCCCGCGAGCAGCTTGCGGAGGGCCTGCATCGGCACGTCGATGCTGGTCCCGGCGGAGACGAACTGACGCGCCGCCACGCATCGCCAAACTTCAGGACGAGAACTCGCACGGCGCCATGCTTCTTCACGAGCCACCGTCAATCTGTGCTCTGTTTTCGCTGCCTGCACGATGGCGACGCTGAGCGTGCAGCTTCACGCCCACACGCGCTGCCAGTTCCTCGCCGAGCTGTCTCGTCCGCGTGAAGATCGTCGAGAGGCAGCAGCCGAGGTAGGTCGCGGTTTCCCCGAGCGTGTATCCGGCCGCACGCGCGGCAAGCATCTGTCGTTCATCTCCGTGGAGCCCGTGGAGCCATGCCTCGAGATCGATCGCGGAGTTCAGCTTGCGCTCCACCGAGCAGCTCATCGCCTCGGCCAGCCCGAGCAGCTGGTTGTCGCCGTCGGGCGGCGGCTCGCCGTCGTCATCCTGCGCGACGCCGTCGAGGTGCAGCACTTCGACGCGGCCATTCGCGAAGTTCCGAAAGTCGAGCACGTCGCGGAGGCGCTGCGAACCGTCGCAGCGGATGAAGTGGCGGCCCGGATCAACGGCACGCAAGCAGCAATAGTGAACGAGGATCGCGTCGGGGAGCACCTTGTCCTTCTCTAGCGCGTAGCGCCGGTACATCTCGAAGGTCTGGCAGATCGCGTCCTGCAGCCGCTCCTCGGCGATGTCGACCGGGAGACGACGAGCCACGGGATTGAAGATACCGTGGCGGACTTTCTTATCGAACTGAACGCGGAGCAGGTTCTCGTCGAGAACCCGGGCGAACTTGGGCATGTCCAACCTCCATGGAATGCACGCACGGAGGCCCTTGGCCCACGTGGCGCGCGGTTGCGCGCGCCGACGAAGGCGCGATGTTGGGGATCAGTTCACGAGGTGAACGGCGAGATCATCGCCGCTACGATCACGGTCTGCGTGGTGATATCCGTCCCAGTGAGGGTGACGTCGTTGTGAGTCGGCTCGAACAACACGCTCTCGGGCATCGGCTGCTTCGGCTCGAGCCGCACGAGGTTCTTGAAGGCACGCCGCAACGTGCCGCAGTCGATCTGCATGGCGGTCTCCTTGACGCTCGGGGGAGCGCGGATTGTGACGAGCATCGCGGGCCGACGAAGATCGGGGGCGTTGCTTGCGTTCAGATTCTTTTGCCAAGCAACGACGGCGAACTACTGCATGAGATCGTCGAGACGCGTCGTCGCGGTTCTCGCGGACGATGGCGAGATGATCTCGGCCTCGCTGTCGAGCCCGAGCCGGATCAGCCGGTCCCGCTGGCCGACCTGGGCCTCGCGCACGGCCTGCTTGAGCGCGCGCTCGGCGGTGGGCTCCTCGGGGAGCAACACGGTATCGAGTCCGGCGTCGCGCCAGAGCGACTCGAGCGTCGACCGATCGACGCGGGCGTCCGCGAGCTGCCAGAACACGATGTCGCCGAGGTGCTGGTTGCCCTTGCCGAGAACGGACCGAAGCCGATGAAGGTTCATGAAATCTCCTTGGTAGGTTGTTCGTGAAACGAAATGCCGATCGTCGCAGCGCTGCGACAGGTCGCGCCCCGACAGATGGCGGGAGGCCGGTTGCGTTGGTGAGGAACCAGTAGGCGTCAGCGGTCCCCATCAAGGTCTTATGCCAAGAATAGTTGCTGGATTCGGCTCGCCGAGGCTACAGGCAAGTACGCGCCTGCCACCTGCTCAGCTGACACGGGTGTCGGCCGCCGTTGAACGCCAGGTCGCGCGGGTTCGTGCAGGTCCGGCTCGGCGAGCCGGCGATGCTGCTGGCTTGGACGTGACCGATCAGCGGAGGGGCTGTTCGCGATGCGGTATCTCGTCGACCATGTCGCGTCGCTTCACCATACCCTGGCTTCTCATGACGGCGGACGCTACGATTCACCCGTCTTCCGTCGTGGCTCGACAGTCAAGCTTCTTACTCTCTCGACGTAGGCGTGATCCCGTATCCGTCGACCTCGATGGTCTACTCGAAGCGATTCTTGATATACTCCATCATCTTGCGGCCTGTGAGTTTATCAGTGGCAGGATTGGTCCGCACATAGAAAACCTCATCGTCAAGAAACACCGGTCGCTTGGACGGCGCGCAGCGGACCCATAGGACCTGTGCGTCTGCGACGACCACGAGTCGTTGGTTGATGAGAGGGTAATGCTGCTCGCCGATTCGCTTCAGTAGGTTCTTCAAGTGCAGGAGAAATTTGTCGGTGTTCGACTGGTGAAACCTCTCGATCTCAGCTCCAAGGCCGAGTAACTCTCCACCATCGGAGACTCCGACGAGAAGGTCTCCTCCGTCCGAGTTCAAGAACGCGACGATAGTCTTCAAGATCGCTTCTTCGATGTGCCCCTCCTTTGACTGCTTGCGCACATCGAGCGACAGCGTCTGCTTGAACTCCAATATCTTGGATTCCCCTCCACGGATAAGTTCGCGAACCTCATCAGCATCCGACAGTTGCCCAAGCGCTTGGAGCATGAGAACGACGCGCTGGTTCACTTCCGGAATGTTCTCTGGGTTGGCCGCCAGTTCGTCCTCGACCCGCCTAAGGAGGGTCGCCAGTTCATCAATGCGCCGTTTTGCATCCAGGACGGCCCGTTGTTCGCCAACCGTCGGCACGGGTATCGGAAGCTTTTCGAGGTCCTTGGCGTAGATGCCTGGTTGTAAGGTTCCAGTGGACAGTGCGGAGATGAGCTTCTTTCCTAGCTCGGTAGAGAAGAACATTGCTAGGTAGTCGGCCGAGACAACAGACTCATCAGGCACGATCCGGATTTCACGAAGTGCGGAGATCGTCGATAATGCGTCTGGTGATGTCGTCTCAAGTTCGGAGCCTCGCGCTGAGCGTCGCTGGATGTTCAGACAGACCTGATGCAGTGGCCGGAGCTTGCATGTTCGATATCGCTGCTCAACGGTTGCCAAGGCGCGAGAGAGTTCGAAGCCGAGGTGCGCAATCCTTTGAATCGCGTATCCAATGGACGATCGCTTGATCTTCGCCGTGGGTCGATGTGGGAGAATCTCCGTCCTGAAGTACGTTTCAGGGTTGCTTGAAAGCGGAAGTTCAATCACTGTGGTCTTGAGACCGGGCGGGCTGGTGCCCGGCTGGACGCTCTCCTCAGTGTGGACCTGAACGTAGCCGAAGTCATCGTTCTGGAAAATGCGGACAAGGGGCGAGTCTGTCCCGTCGGTAAACAGGCGAAGAAGTTCGTTGATTTGCCCGGCTCCGATCCGGCGCCTTCCGCGCTGCTGCGGGGCGGGCTCGAAGAAGCCGGAGCCATCGATGAGCCTCACGTGGCCGCGTCGAGACTCTTGCTTGCGGTTCGTCACGACCCAGACATAGGATGGAATGGCGGTGTGTGGGAGCAGGCCGGGTGGCAGGGCGACGATGCCCTCCAGCATGTCACGCTCGATCAGGTGCCGGCGGATGTTGCTCTCCCCTGATTCCGCGTCGCCGGTCCAGAGCGATGACCCCGCTGTGAGGAACACGAGGCGGGCGCCGCCCTGCTCCAAGGGCTTCATCTTCGATAGCATGTGGAGCAGGAACAGCAGTGTGCTGTCGCTCTTGCGTGGCAGGCCAGGGCCGAACCGACCGGCGAACCCCATGGTCTCGTACTCGTGCCGCACGGACAACTCGGACCGGCTCCAGTTCAGACCGAACGGTGGGTTGGAGACGACGTAGTCCGCTTTGAGGTGCCTGTGTTGGTCGTCTGTAAGACTGTTGCCGAGCTTGATGTTGTCGGTCTGTCGCGCCTTCACGAGTCTGCTCGCCTTGCAGATGGTGTAGGACTCTGAGTTGATGTCTTGACCGAAGACCTCGATCTCGTTCTCGGGGATCAACTCGGCGATGTGTTCCTCGGCAATGGAAAGTGTTCCTCCGGTGCCACAGGCTGGATCGAATATCGTGTGAGCAACGCCGGGTGTTCGGAGTGCGTCGCTGTCCCCGGCGAAGAGCAAGTTCACCAGGAGCCAGCTCACGTCGCGCGGGGTGTGGTGCTCGCCGCGGCTCTCCTTCGATTGCTCCGCGACTGTCTGGATCAGCGTATCGAAGATGTCGCCCATCTCGACGTTCGTAACGCGGTCGGGGTGTAGATCGACGGCCGCGAACGCCTGGACAACCCGGCGTAGCGTGTCGCGTGAGCGTAGTTGTTCGAGTTGTTGCTCGAAGCGGAAGCCCTTCATGACATCGCGGACGTCGTGGGGGAGTGCCTTGATGTAGTCGACAAGCCGGTCGTTGACATGTTCCGGGTCGGTGAGAACGGCATCGAAGCTAGGCGTCGACATGTAGCCAAAGCGGCGGAGAACGGTGAAGGCCAGGACGATCGAGCCGTGCTCGGATAGAGGGTACTCACCCCGCAGTAGCTCCGAGACGGACCAGACGAGCTGTGCTGTTTCGGAGATGCTCATGGGCCTTCCCTGGACTGATTCGCGTCATTGGAGTGCGGCACGGTGGGAGTCAGCATCCCCATGCCTCCTTCGCGAGTGGCGTCGCGTTCAGTTCAGCGCGGCGGCCCCGCCAGGTGGGCAAGTGGCGATCCATGAGGCGGAGGAACCTGTCGTCGTGCTTCTCGACCACCAGGTGGGTGAGCTCATGGACCAAGACGTATTCGAGGCAGGCGGGCGGCTTCTTGATCAGCTCGAGATTTAGCCAGATGCGCCGCGCCTTGGGGTTGCAGGAACCCCACTTGGTCTTCATCCGCTTGATGCCCCACTCGCGAACCTCGACGCCAAGGTCATCCTGCCACCGCGTCAGCAATGGGGACACGATCTCACGCAGGCGATCCCGGTACCACCGCTGTAGCAGCCGCTCGCGGTCCTCGGCGGTCCACCCGGCGCGAACGTGGAGCACCATCGCGTGGTGACCGCGAAGCTCCACCCGGGGATGCCCGTCGCTCTCGACGACCTGGAGCCGGTACCGGCGGCCCCGGTAGAAGTGGCTCTCGCCGCTCGTCATCTCCCGTGCCGACTCCCGCGACTGCCCCTCGAAGCCGGCTTGCTTCTGCTTGATCCATCGCAGCCTGCCGATGACAGCGATCCGGACGGCGGCGTCCGAGATCGCCACTGGGGCCGCCACGCGCACGCGGCCGTCCGGTGGATAGACGCCGAGGTGCAGGTTCTTGATCGGCTTGCGCACGACCGAGACGTGCACGCCGCCGACCATGAGGCTGGTATCGTCAGTAATCATTCTGGCTCTTAACCAACTCGAGCGTCGCCTCGACCTGCTCGACCGTCGCGTCATCGCCGAGGGCGGCAGCGATGGCCTGCCGCACGCGCCTGGTCTTCATGGCGCTGCTGCGCCAGTCGTCCTGCATGCTGGTTCGTACCGCCTGGTCAACGCGCAGTGCCACGGCCTCGTCGCGGCCGAGGTTGTCGAACAGCGCGCGTTGCGCCTTGGTGATCAGCACGGTTGGATACCCGCCGGCGCTCGGGCCGGCCTTGGCCTGGCGGGTCAACTCAACGACCTTCGCCAGGTAGTCCTTGTACGCGAGCGCGCCGTCCTTGCGCTGCGCGATCAGCGCGTCGAGCAACTCCGACATCTTCTCATAGTACTTCGGGTTGATCGGCGACTCGTCGATGATGAGCCTGCGGACGTTGTTCTCGATAGTCTCGGCGATCGCCTTCTCCTTCTTGCGGATGGATGGAGGCAACGCGTCGATAGCCCCAGTACCTCGCTCGACGATGAGCTGTACCAGCGACAGGTCGTCGAACTCGGAGACCGTCACGGACTCCTCGGCGCGGATGTAGGTGTCGATCAGGTGCCGCATCGCCGGCTCGTACTGCTTCAGGTCGATCGCGTCGCCGCTGTGCAGCTTCACCTGGCTCCGCAGGTTCTCGTAGAACGTGACCTCGTTCTTGATGGCGGCGGTCCCGGCCTCGCTGTAGCCCGCCTCGGTCATCTCGGACGCCAGGTTCGCGTAGGCACGGACCAGCGCGGAGACGAGCTTGTACAGGGCCAGCCGCTGCGGCTCGTTGGCCTTGAGCTGTTCCACGTTGCCGTGCTCGCTCGACGAGAAGTACCGGTAGAAGGCATGGTCGTCACGCGGCGGCTCGACCGGCTCGCATAGCGCCCGCACGGCCTCCAGCGCCTCCTCCAGTCGCTCGCGACCCTTCTCGACACGGTCCTCGAGTAGCCCTTCCACGTCTTCCTTGTCGAACCCATCGAGCGCACCTGACGTGTAGTCCTCGACCGCGCCCTCGATCCGCTTGAACAGATCCTTGTAGTCGACGATGTAGCCGTACTCCTTGTCATCGCCGTCGAGACGGTTGACCCGGCAAATGGCCTGGAACAGCCCGTGGTCGCGCATCCGCTTGTCGATGTACAGGTACGTCGCCGGTGGGGCGTCGAAACCGGTGAGCAGCTTGTCGACGACGATGAGCAGCTTCATCTGCCCCGGCTCGTCGACGAACTTCTTCTTCACGGCCTTCTCGAACCCCTCCACCTTGTTCACCGCGACTTCCGGCGGCTCGTTGAACCAGTCCGCCAGCATCTGCCGGTAGATCGTGTACTTCTCGAGCGCGTCGGTAGCGCCCTCGCCGCTCTCCTCGCCCTTGATGTCGGCAACGCTCGGTGCGTACGACGTCACGATCGCGCACTTGCCGGCCAGCGGTGTCTTGGCGAACAGCTCGTAGAACTTGCAGGCCTCGTAGATGCTCCCGGCCACCAGCATGGCGTTGCCGCGCCCGCTCATCAGCCGGGGCTTGGTCTCCATGTCGAGCAAGATGTCGGCCTCGATGGCCTTCAGCCGCGAATAGCTGGAGAGGACCGACTGCATCGTGCCCCACCGCTTCTTGAGCTGCGCCTTGGCGATCGGCGTCAGTCCCTTGGTCTTGGCCTCGAACCACTGATCGATCTTGGTCGGCGACGTGAGGCTCTGGTCGATGTCTCGCGCCTCGTACCGCAGATCCAGGACGACTCCATCCTCGACCGCCTCGTCGAACTTGTACGTGTGGATATAGCGACCGAAGACCTCGATGCTCTTCTTCTTGTCGGCCTTCAGCAGCGGCGTGCCGGTGAACCCGATGAAGACCGCGCTTGGCAAGATCGCCTTCATGGCCTGATGTAGGTCGCCCGACTGCGTGCGGTGGCACTCATCGACGAACACGAACAGATTGCCCTTGGCCTTGAACCCCTTGGGAAGCGACTTCTTCAGCTCTTCGACGAAGCGCTTGATATCGCCGATCGCTTCGCCGTCCTCCTTGCCGCCGAACTTGTGAATGAGCGAGCAGAGCAGCCAGGGAGTAGAAGCGTTGAGCGCCGTAACCAAGTCGGCGCCCGACTTGGTGCGGTAGATGTTCTCGGCGACCCCCTTGAACACCTTCTCGATCTGGTCATCCAGCTCGGTGCGGTCGGTGATGATGAGGACACGCGAGTCCTTGGAGTTCTCACGGATCCACTTGGCCAGCCAGACCATGATGAGGCTCTTGCCCGAGCCCTGGGTGTGCCAGAGCACGCCGCCCTCGCGGTGTCGGACGTGGCCCTGCGCAGCGCGCACGCCGAAGTACTGGTTGTGCCGGCACAGCTTCTTGATGCCGGCGTCGAAGACCACGAAGTCGTGGATCAGCTCTAGGAAGCGCTCCCTCGCGCAGAGCTGGCGCAACGCCCTATCGAGGGGGTTATCACCTGGCCCCGCCTCTTTCCAGGTCAGGTAGTACTTCTCCGGCGTCTGGATCGTCCCGTAGCGCAGCCCCTCGGTGTCGTTCCCCGCCATGACGTACTGCATGGTCGAGAAGAACGGCTGGATGAACTCCTTCTTCTGGTTGTCGAGGTTCTGCCGGATGCCCTCCGACACCGACACGATCGATCGCTTCAGCTCCAGCACGCTCAGCGCGATGCCGTTGACGTACAGAACGATGTCCGGCCGCTTGGTGCTGGCCTTGGCGTCGGCCGCCCTGACCGTGACCTCTTCGGCGATCGCGAAGCGGTTGCGCTCGGGGTGCTTCCAGTTGACGAGCCAGACCGTCTCGGTCTGCCCGCCGACGTCGGCCTTGACCTTTACGCCGTAGCGCAGCAGCTCATACACGCTCCGGTTGCGGTCGTAGAGGCTCAGGCTGGTGTTGCCGGCGACCTTCACGACCTCGGCGATGGCGCGGCGGATGAGCTCCTGGCCGTCCTCACGGTCGCTGTAGCCCTGGTATGACCACAGGAAGTACTCGAGCTGCGCCTCGATGATATTCCGGTTGTCGTCGTCACTGAGGTTGCCCAAGTGATCGTAGCCCAGCTCATCGACGAACAGCTTGGCCACGCGTCGCTGGGTGCGCTTCTCCGCCTCACCGATATGGCCGGTGCTGGGTTGCGCGCTCGCCGGAATCGTTGCGCGCGCACGCTGCGGCTGCACATCCGGGTCCGGCCGAACTGCCGCTGGGGGCTTGGGGGCGGGCTTCGAGCCGCCGACCGGCTGGCGCCGCTTGGTCGGCTTCAGCTGCGCTTTCGTCGACGCTTGCTTCTTGACGCTGGTTCGAATGACATAGCGTGCCGAACCGACGATTGCCTGACCATCGGGCCCACGGAGCGTCTCCTGCTCGTCGTCGTATCGGTAATTGAGCGCTCCGAGCTCGCAGGTCAGGAACCGGTCCGCGAGGATGCTTCCCAGGCTTTGTAGCTGCTCGGGCGCAACGAGCCGGCGCGTTCCGTCCGCTCGTAACACCGCCTCGCCATCGACAGCCAAGTAGGCATCTGGCCGGTAGTCGACCACGATGCTGGCGCCGCAGGACGACTGCATGTCCTCGACTTGCTCAATTAGCTTCTTGTCACGGGTGCCCCACTCCTTCTTCGCTTGCATCGGAAGTATCTTGCTGCGGAGTACAGAGCCGTCGACGTCCGCAACCTCGAACTCAAAGAAAGCGTCCGCGCCATACCTCTGTTCCGGGGCGTATGGCCCACGCCCGCGGACGCGCCACGAGCGCGTGTGCCACGTATACAGGACGCCATCAACAGTCCTTTCTCCCTTCACCTTGAGGAGCGCCAATCCGAGGGCGCCCGTCAGGCCGTCTTCGTCAGCGTTCTGTGTTTCAAATGCGGCAAATGCCTCGAAGGTCGCGAGGTGGTACTGAGCACCGATCTCATCCAGGAGGTCTTTGGGTAGTAGGTCAAGCATGGCGGAGCGACGGAACGTGGTCTGGAACCTCACGCCGCGACAGAGATTGCTGCGACAGCCAGCCATCCAGTGCGTATGGCCGAGGAGTTCTCACAATAGACGCGTCCTTCCGGCGAGCAACTCCTGCATCATGCCTTGCTTGAGCAGGCGCGTCTTGTCGCGGCGCTGCTCGAGCACGGCAAGTTCGGCGTCCATATCGGAGAGAGCCTCGGCGATCGCCGCCTGTTCATCGCGTCCGGGGATATTCAGCACAACGGAGGAAAGCAGGCGCCCGTTTGTGAGAGCCCTGGTTGTGTAGCTAGCTCGTGAGACGATCTGTCTCCGGATCGACTCGGACTGAAAACAGTACTTCTTGAAGCTGTCGCATAGCCTGTCGTTCTTCGGCCGCGCTCGAAGCAAGAAGCCGCTGAACACCGTGTCCAGGCAGGCATCAAGCATCACTGCCGCGAGTCCGATTTCCTCGACGGTCTCGGAGGTTCGCGTGAAGAAGACGTCACCTCTTTGGACATCAAACGCCTTCCGTTCCCGCTCATCAACGGAGACCCGCCCACTAAGGGACGCCATGTTCAACCAGGAGCGCTGGTAGACGTCCATGTAGTTCACGATGGGCGTTCCCGTGCCGAAGAACTCCTTGGCCTTGTTGAGGCCGTTCTTGAGCATGAACAGCTCACCCACAGCGACCGACTCCCACTTACCGGAATATCCCGGCAGGCGCGTGTGACCGGTAAGCAACTGCTGCACGGCGGCCTGCTTGAGGTGGCGCTTCTTGGCGATGAGTCGTTCCAGCCCGCCAATCAGCGCATCCATATCGCTTAGTGCCGCGGTGATGGTGGCTTGCTCCTTGATATCAACCGGCCACGGAATCTCGACCGCGTGCAGGATCGACTGCGTAACCAGAGGGAGGTCGTTTCGGTTCTTGACGTCGTTGAGGCCGGCCGCACTCAGCGCAAGGCCGAGGAACCGCAGGTGCAGAGATCGGTGTACGCGTTTGGGGTAGAGTGCGTTGTCAGTGATCCAAGCGGGCCCGTCCGAGAAATGGACCTCGCCGCACTTCTGTCCTACTCGACCGATGATGATCGTCGCTTCGTTGACGCACGGCTTCGCGGTGTATCCGGCGATCCCGTTGCCCCCGTACACTGGAACGGGGAAGTCATGGGAGAGAGGTTGTAGCCCCGCGACACTAATCCCCTCACCAGAGGAGAAGCTGGCGAGCGCTCCCACCTTCTCGACCGTCCATCCCGGGATGGCCTCCGAGCGACTCTTCGTCACCACCTCGCGCCCATCCTCTTCAGTTGCGCTTCCACTCGGCTGGCGAGCAAAGCAACCCCCTCCGTGAGCGCCGGTAACGGCGTGGCATAGCGTTCGCCAAGTTCGCGTACCCGGCTGGTGAGAGTATGGGACACGCGGTCGAGTTCACCCTGTACGGCGGCCTCGATCATGGCCATCCACTTGTCGTCGACCACAAGCCGCTTGATGTCGTCATCGGTCAGCTTGCTGTACCTCGCAACGACCTTGTCGGTCAGGGCCTCCTGCGCCGCTTTGGCCTTGGCGTTGATCTCTGATTCTTTCTCGACCAAGGCCAGGAACTCGGCGAGGACCTTGCACTCGTCCGCCGCGTCCTTGTCGTTCTTGATCTCCTTCAGCCGGGATGCGGCAGACGCCTTGGTCACCTTGTCCTTGTCGTTCTTGGCTTCGGAGAGCAGCCCTTCATCGCTGCTGTGCTCCTCGACCAGTTCGTCCATCGTCTGCGCGATGGCAGCGGCATCTGCCTCCAGCCGTTCGATCGCGGCCTGCTCGGCGGCGAAGTGCCGGGCAATGAGCAACGCCATGGGAATCAACTCGGTCTTGTATTTCTGCTTGCCAATGACGAAGTCGGGCTTGTCCTTGGTTTTCCTGTCCCTGTCCTCGACCAGCAAGCGTGGCTTGGCAGCCTCGCGCCATCCGTCGCTGGCGATGAGGTAGACGTCGTCCTGCATGGCCTCGGCCCAGTAGTCCATGAGGTGCTGGTACACGTCGTACGCGTCGATAAGCTTGGCCTTCTGGAAGGTGGCCAGCAGCTGCTCCGACAGTTCGTCGATCAGGACCTTGGGCTTGTCGCCCTTCTTGAGTGCCATCAGGCGCGGCACCGCCTCGGCTCGCCAACGAGTGAAGCACTTCTTGGTCTGGGTGCTCCAGGTTGTGAACTCGGCGTGGCCGAAGATCGTAGTCTTGATGTCGACGGTAGCGACACGAAGCTGTGAGTAACCGGCCGGTTTGACTTGGCGAACAATGCGGTGCGCATGCCAGGAAACACCTTCCAGTACGGCTCGAGTGCATCGAGGTCACGGTCGGGAATGCCACCACGCAGGTGACCGTCGATGTCCTGGATGTCCTCGGGCTCGCTCGTGTCGACGTAGCGCGGAAGGTTGAGATTGTAGTCGTTCTTGGCGTCGCTGATCTCCGCGAGCGGCACCATGCGCGAGAAGCGCGGCAACTCGAGGTGACGGGTGAAAGAGTCGACGATCTTGTGAATGTCCTGCTCGCGCAGTCGGTTCTTGGGGCCGTCCTTGATGAAGCCCTTCGAGGCGTCGGTCATGAAGATGCCCTTACGCCCGGCGGCGCCCTCTCTGTCGAGCACGAGGATGCAGGCCGGGATGCCGGTGCCGTAGAAGAGGTTGGCGGGCAGGCCGATGATGCCCTTCAGGTAGCCGCGGCGAACGATCTCGCGCCGGATCGTCGCCTCGCCGCCGCCGCGGAACAGCACGCCATGGGGGAGAATGATCGCGCCCTTGCCGGTACTCTTGAGGCTGGCGAGCACATGCAGGAGGAACGCGTAGTCGCCGTTCTTCTGCGGAGGGACCCCGAAGGTGAAGCGGCTGTACTGATCGTTGGCCGGGTCGAAGCCATTGGTCCACGCCTTGGAGGAGAACGGCGGATTGGCGACGACGAAGTCGAAAGTCTTGAGAGCGCCGGTCTTGGCCTCCTTGAAGTGCGGCGCCGACAGCGTGTTGTCCTGCCAGATCTCACCGGTCGGGCAGTCGTGAAGGATCAGGTTCATCTTCGCGAGCGCCTTGGTGGCGTTGTCCATCTCCTGGCCGTAGAGCGCGAGGTCAAGGCCGGTGGCGCTCCTGGCCTCGTCGTGCGCCCTGAGCAGCAGCGAACCCGAGCCGCAGGTCGGATCGTAGATGGTCTGGTTCGCCGTCCGCACCTCGCCGACGCCGATGACCTTGGCCATGATCCGCGACACCTCGGCGGGCGTGTAGAACTGGCCCTTGCTTTTGCCACTCTCGGTGGCGAAGTGGCGCATCAGGTACTCGTAGGCGTCGCCGAGCAGGTCGTCGCCCTCGGCGCGGTTGCCGCGGAAGTCGAGGGCCGGGCTGTCAAAGATGCCGACGAGGTTGGACAGGCGGTCGACCATCTCCTTGCCCTTGCCCAGCTTGTCGGGGTCGTTCCAGTTGGCGACGTCGATGACCCCCATGAGCTCGTTTCGCTCGGCGAGCTTGGCGATGATCTTGTTCATCTTGTCGCCGATCTCCTTGTCGCCCTTGAGCGCGACCAGGTCGGCAAAGCTGCCCCCCTTCGGGACCTCGATGTCGTAGGACTTGAGGCTGGCCGCCTTGTCCGAGACGTACTTCATGAACAAGAGCACCAGGACGTAGTCCTTGTACTGGGAGGCGTCCATGCCGCCGCGGAGCTGGTCGCAGGAGCTCCAGATGGACGCGTACAGCTCGGACTTCTTGATCGCCATCGCTCAGGCTGCCTGCGTGACGGAGCTCGGAGTCTCAGGAGCGGGACGAACGCCAAGCAGATCAGGGTGTTGCACGGGGTGCCATGCTACACCTCGCGCAAGACGGCGGTCGAGACCCGAGCCGGTGGGGCAGGCGAGCTGCTTGTGGGAGATCTTCATGTGCCAAGGCATCGCCGCGCCGAGCTCACTCGTCGTCGGCGTCGTCGGGTGCCGCGGCAGCCCCGAGGTGCTCGCGAAACGACCGGGCTGCCTTAGCGATGTCCGCGATCGCGGCGACGAGCGCGTCCGGTTTCTCGATGCACCCCAGGACGATGACATCGCGCGGCGTACCATCGATCCGGACCGTCTCCGACCTCGGGTAGTGCGCAAGGAACGCGGCGATCGTGACGCCGGTCTTGCCGCCGCCAAGCCACCCCGTGTGGCCGACCCAGCGACGCCCTTGGTCATCGACCCCGAACACGCCCCTCAGCGATGGGCCGCTGGGGCCGAACGCCAGGTTGATCTGGATCGACGGCGTCACCGCATACGGACCGAACGGACGGCCGACGCCGAACACGTTCCAGTTGCGGTTGTGGCGCTGCTCGCTGGTGAACCAGATGTCGTGCGCCGGGAGGAAGTGGACCAGCGTCAACCAGTGGGGCCAGGCGGGGACGCCTATGACCTGTTCGGCGGTCTCGGTGGCCGCTCCGTGGATCGCCGCGACGAAGTCGGCCTGCGTTCGCGCGTACTCCTCGTCGTTGGCGAGCGAGCGAAACGTCCTCATGAGGCCAGGGTAACACCCACCTCCCTTGCGGACGCCGACCTCGCTGCCTACACCGCAGGGGTGATGGTCGCCATGAAGCTCCGCACCTGCGGCGCAACCTCGGCCGCCGCGCGCTTGCACCGTCGCCAGCACTTCCGGAAGCCCACGCGCCCCGTGTAGGCAGACAACCCGATCACCGACGTCCTCGCCGCGCACCGCGGGCAGCGGACCACCGCCTCACGCCGCCAAAGCATCCTGGCCATCGGTGATGTCGATCGCGACCGTCGAAGCCGATGTTGCCGTCGGTTACGCGCACCTTGCGCAGCGTGAGGAACTCCTTCGGCATGAAGCGCGCGCACTATCGGCATCCGCAGCGCACGCCCTGTTCAGGTACGTCACTTCCACACCGTCGACGTGAAACCACGTCGGCGTGGGCAACGGAGACGACGGGGGGCGCGTGAATTGGCGCTGGCCAGGGTGCGTCCACTGCGCGTGCAACGTTGGCCTCGGCGACAACGAGCATGTCGCCGGCGACGGCGAGGAAGCATAGCGTCAACCTTGAGCGAGCGCTGGCATCGACAGCGTGCTCATGAGCATGGTGGCGTGAGCCGTTCACTGCACTGCCCCTCCCCCCAAGAGCAGTATGGGCTACCTTCACGGACATGACTGGCGAGCGCGCCATCTCCCTTCACTTCAAGGTCTACAGCGACGAGCCGAACAAGGTCTGGCACGCCGAGCAGCAGCGCTGGCACGCCTACGATCTCGACACGAAGATCGCCATCTACGCTGACCGCGTGCGCGGCTGGTTCCTCGACTTCGGCCGAAGGTTCACGTCGGAGCACAACTGTGGCTTCGTCGTCCTGATGATCGGGGTCTCGTACCTCGAAGGGAACCAGCAGTTCCGCGACGGGGAGTCGAGCAACAAGAAGTCCAAGGTGGCCTTCCGCAAAGCGATTCGGCGGTTGTTCCCTAGCATCTCCGAAGAGAACGCGGACTTGGTGTATCAGGCGGTGCGCAACGGGTTGTTTCACGACGCGATGACAAAGGCGGGCGTCGGGATCGGGCCGGAGCTGCCAGCGGCACTCGATGTGGACGCGGACGGCAAGATCCTGCTGAACCCGGACCTCTTCATCGCGGCGGTCGTGGCCGACTTCGACCAGTACATCCTTGAGCTGAACAGCAGCGAGAGGGCCGACCTGCGCGTCAATTTCGAGAGGCTCTGGGACGAGCGCGCGCCCTCCTACTGGGTCGAGCCAGAGACCTAACCGATCGAGGACGCGCGTGACCGCGAGTTCCTGTCCATCCGGAGCGGTACCGATCGCCTTGCGCCGGTCACGGGGCGCACAATCCTTGTGGCATGTCCAAGGACGACGACAACGACCAGGACGCGCTCCACAGCGACAACAAGGACTGGGCGGCGCTGGAGGAGGAGCACGGCCGAGCGTGGGTCGAAGCCGAACTCGACGCCTACGACCCGGATCCGTCCCTCGTGGCGTACCTGAACGAGACAGACACCAGCTGCTCGAAGGAAGACCTCGGGCTCGATGACGACGGGAACCGTGACGACGACTGATGACGACCACGCGTGCTCGTCGGCGACGAGTCGCGCGGTGCGATCGCGGGCGGTCCAGCGGCCCGCAAGCCCGCGCGCGACGAACCGGCGGCTCCACAATGCTCACAGACTGCTCGCTCAGGCGCAGCTGCTCGGTGGTCGCCACGCTGATCATACCCTCGGCTGCGAAACGGTCCGCGCACGGTGGGCACCGCCGGCGGCGTCTTGTGCCCATCCTCCGGGGCCGGCGGTCTGTCGATAGCGCCGCGGCGGTGTGGTCGATGTGACCGGGATACCTTCGCGCGCCTTCGGTCATCGCGCTCAGCGCGGCGCTTGCCCGCGCGCCCGCTGCGGCTGCAGCACCCCAGTGGCCACGCCTTCATCCCGGACCTGCAGCGACTCGTCGAGGCGACGTGCCCCGGCGCGTCGTGTCGATCCACAGCGCAGCAACGATCGGTTCGCCAAATTCTTCCCTCGTATCGACCGGCATGCGGACGGCGACTGGTGGCAAGCTTGAAGGCTGCGCCACGGAAGGAGCCGCGCATGGACGACAAGTACGTGATCGACTGCACGATGAGCATGCACGTGCTCAAGAACGAGTTCACGAAGACGTACCTCGCGGAACAGTGTGAACAGCTTCTCGATGGCCTTGATCGCGCGATCGCCGCGACCGTGGAGTGCGCACCGGTGCGTCGCAATAGCGGCTACTTCGTCGAGCGTGACGGAGGCACCCCACGTGCCGAGAGCACCGAGGCGCTGTGGGAGCGCGCGATGTGGGCGCACTTCTGCGATCCGCTGTTGTCTCCGGCTGTGCCTGGGGCGTGGTACCGCCTCGTCACGTATCAGGTCCCGTTGCGGAACACGCAGGACGACGACCGATGGGGCTCCGTCGATCTTCTCGGTGTCTCGCACCAGGGACTGCCAGTTGTCGTCGAGCTGAAGCGGCCGGGCGCCCATGAGGTCACACCTGTCGAGATGCTCGTGCAGGCGGCCGCGTACGCGTTGGCGCTACGCAAGGCGTGGACGCAGGGCTTCGGGCGCCAGTGGTACGAGTTGGTGTCAGCCAGGTACGGCTTTCATTCGCCACCTGCGATCGGCGCAGCACCGGTTGTTCATCTCGTGGGAGCTGCCCCCGCCGAGTACTGGCAGAACTGGCTCGGCGACAGCCCGAAGGCGCGGAAGGTGACCGTGCAGGACTGGTCGCAGGTCTCCGCGCTTGTCACCGCGCTCGGAGAACGGGGCCTTCCGGCAACCTTCGTCGAGATCGGACACGAGGGGCTGACCAGCGGGAACTCGCCGCAGAACCTCTCCTGTCGCGTGCTCGACCCCTTCGTCGCGCGTCCTCCAGGCGGCTGAGCGCAGTGCCAGCAAACCGTGCCCGGGGGCTCGACCGCGGCGGGCGGCTCCCCGCTTGTGCTGCTGTTGTGCAGGCTAGTGGTTTCCTTTTGGGGGCCGACTATTTCGCGACGACGCCTTTCGAAGAAGCTCCTCGGCATCGTCGAGAAGCATCGCCTCTGGTCGACGTCGGGACACTCCGCTGCGAGGAAACGCTAGTTTTGATCGACGCCCTTGTCGGATCTTGGTTGCCGTTGACCACCCGTGTCCCACGGTCTCGCGTCGTTCGCGGGGAAACCGAACCGCGCGCATGGCGCCCAGCCACCACGCAGGTCGAGCCGGTGGCGCCAGCGCCACCGCCGCCGCGATTCCCGCCGCCCCGCTGCAGCGCCTCGCCGAGCTCTCGAGGTTGCCGCCGCCCACCGCGACCAGCGCGCTTGCCGGCCTCGAGCACGTGGGCGACGTCCAGCACGGGCGCCACGGCCGCGTCAGAACCGGCGAGCTGGTCGAGGTTGCTGCCGCCTCGACGACCAGCCTGAGCTCCTGCAGCTCCTGGGCGACGTCCAGCACACGCACCCGGTCGAGCGCCAGAGGCTGCCACGGCCCTCGGCGAGCCCCAGGTGAACGCCAACCAGTTTCCCGGTACCGTACCGGGAAATCTCCCCGCCGGCCGGCGCAGCCCGGGCGCCCGGGTCCGCCAGCGCCGCGCAGCGCTTGGGCGACGTCCAGCCACGAGCGCCCCGGTCGAGCGCCAGGACCGCGAGCACGGCGCCCGCGAGCTCCACGGCCGCGCCAGCGCCGGCGAGCTCGTCGAGGCTGCTGCCGCCCTCGGCGAGCTGCCCGAGCTCCTGGGCGACGTCGCCGGCGAGCACCGAGCGGCGTGCTCCAGCCGGCCACCCGTCAGCGCCGGCGAGCACCGGGCGGCGTGCTCCAGCCGGCCACCCGTCAGTGCCGCCGCTGCCGCGATCGCCGGCGAGCGGGTGACCAGCGCGTTCGAGGTCCCGCCGCTGCCTGCCCCGCGCAGCAGGTCCAAGACCAGCGCCACCGCCCGCAGCGCTCGCCGAGCCGCGCCTGGGCGACGTCCAGCACCCGCACCCACAGTCGAGCGCCAGGACGCGAGCACAAGCGCCCTGCGAGCTCCACGGCCGCGCCAGCGCCGCCCGAGCGGGTGCGGGTTTGAGCCGAGGTTGCCGCTGCCCGAGCTCCTGGTGGGCGCCAGCGCCGCCGCCGCGATCACCGGCAACTCTCGCGACCGTTCAGCGGTGCAGGATGTAATCGAGCCCGAGCCAGAACATCCACAGCCTGATGTCGTCCTCGGTCAGGTCCACCAGCTCGCCGCCGGCGCCGACCCGGGCCAGCAGGAAGTCACCGTTGGCAGGCCACTCCTTTGGGCCGAGGTCCAGCTCCGAGTTCTCGAAGCGGAGCCTCACCTCGAACCGCGACGGCTCGGCGAGGGACAGCGCCAGCGCGCGGCGAGCGAGCGCCAAGCCGAACAGCAGCCCGCCGCGGTTGCAGTAGAGCTGGATACCGTCGTGCAGCAGAACGCACGCGACCGGCCCGCCCAGCAGCTCCTCCATGGCCGCCGCGTCGCCTCCCGCGGCGTCCGGCGAGACGGAGATCACCTGGGGCTTTGCCTCCACCCGGCACAGGATGACCCGGATCATCGGCGACCTCCGGCGGGCTTGTCCGATCTTGGACCCAAGCGCAGCTCCAGGACGCCAAGGAGCGCCGTCAGTCCCGCGACGGCTTCACCATCCCAGGGCGCTCGACCGCTCTTGATCCGTTCCAGCCATTCCTCCGCCGCGATACGGATGTTGGCGTCGCCGAACGCGAACGGATGCTCCTCGCCTTCGTGTCCCTCTTCCAGCCTCTGCGCCACGTGCTCCCCACGCGCCGGCCACTGCACGCCAAGCTGTTCCTGATCATGGCGGCGCGGCGCGGCGCGGTGTTGACCTACGCGCTCGTCGGATCGGCCAACGCCTCGCGCGCCGCGCTGAGCCGGACCGTGGCGGAGGGTGGCAACGTCGAGGCCGGCGTCGTGCTTCGCCTGGACGGCGAGGTCCGGCTGCGCGACCTGCTCCCGACCCTGGTAGCCGGCAACCTGGACGGCGTGCAGCTCGAGGAGCGCGCCGCGCCGCCCGCGGAGATCGACCTGTCGGCGTGGATCGACGAGGTGGTCCACCACGCCGGTGCGCATACCCTCACCGTCGCCTGGTCGAGCACGGGCCCGGCCCCGCTGAGATCATGGCGGCTTGAGTACCTCGACCACGAGCTGGCCCAGGGCGACGGTCCGGCCGCTGGGCCGACGGTGGTGACCGGCTTCGAGCTGTCACCCGCGAGCGCCGAGATCGCGCTCGTGGCCGGCGGCCAGCGCTGGACCGTGCCGATCCGCGTCGCCGATCTGGAGCTGTTGCCGGTGGGCCCAGGGATGGCCGGGCTCGATCTGCGCGCGCTCCTCGCGCTACTCGGCCGGCGGGTCGGGGGCGAGCGGCTATCGACCCTGATGATCCAGCGCGGACCTGCTGGAGTCGCGACGGCGCTCGACGCGGTGTTCGGCGAGGGCTTCGGCCCGACCGACGTGTTCAAGGCGTGGTGGGGGATGCGCGAGGATCTCGAGGTCGCATCGACGCTCGCGGCCTTCCGGTTCCGGCTCCACGGGGTGATCGGGGTCAAGGAGGCATGGCGGCAGCTCTCCGCGGTGCCGGTGGATCAGCTCGCGCCCGAGGAGGTGTGGATCTACGGCTGCGAGCTGGTGCGCGAGCTCGACCGCGTCGAGCTGGGCGGCGGTCCGGACCGCGCGGCACGCGCGACCATGCTGGCCGAGGTGGTGGACGCGATCCGCCGCGATCTGCAGCGTCTCGAGCCGGCGGGCGATGATCTCGCGTGGCTCGATTCGGTCCGGCGGTTCTACGCCGGGGGGAGGGCGTCGTGACGGCCCGGGATCGAGCATGGCTCCGCGGCTTCCTGCGCCTGGACGCGCGCGCGGGCGTAGCGGTTCGCGCGCGCGACGTCGAGCGGCAGGAGGACACCGTCCTGCGCGCGCTCGAGTTGCTCGATGGGCAGCCTGGGGTCGTGCTCGCCGACGAGGTCGGCATGGGCAAGACCTACGAGGCGCTCGGCGTGGTGGCCGCGCGCCTCCACGAGCGCCCCGACGCGCGCGCGCTGATCCTCACGCCTGGCCCCGACCTCAACATCAAGTGGTACAAGGACCTGCGTGGGTTCTGCGATCCGATCCGGCCCATGTGCGAAGGCCTGGCGGATCGGTTCGAGGCAGCTCGGTCGCTCGCCGAGCTGGTGACGCACTTCCGCAACAAGCCCGTGGTCATCGCGCCGGTCACCGCGTTCATCGGGAGTCGCGCGTCATCTGATCTCGCTTACCTGCTCTCGCTGTGGGGCGAGGCGCAGCAACTGGCGGGCAACCAGCTCGCGGCCGTGTTCCGGCGCTATCGCGACGGCGCGCTCGAGCGCGTCCAAGTCGGCGAGACGCGCTTCCTCGACGTGATCTCCTGGGCGGAGATCAGGCCGCACGTCGCCGACGTCCTGCGCGATCACGCCGCGGGAGATGGCTCGCTCGACGTCATGTGGAAGGCGGCGGGCTACGACGCCTTCGCCGACAAGGACGCGGTCGATCGCGCGCTCGCCGACCTACGTTTCCGGCTGATCGGCCGCCTCTTGCCGCCCCTCGACCTGCTCGTGGTCGACGAGGCTCACAAGCTCAAGAGCGCGGACTCGGTGCGGACGACCGGTGTGCGCACAGCGTTCGGGGGACGCTTCGAGCGCGCGCTGTTTTTGACCGCGACCCCGTTCCAGCTCACCGTGGGCGAACTGCGCTCGGTCTTCGCGCTGTTCGGGCTGGCTCGAACGGCTCCGCCCGACCTGATGGATCAGGCCGACCAACTGCTCGCCGAGGTCGACGAGTACGTCGCCGCCTACGACCAGCTCGACCGCGTGTCGAGCCTGGCTGACGGCTCCGTGGCGGCGGACTTCGCGTCCTGGTTCGAGCGCCACCCGGAGCTCACGCAAGATCCCGAGGACGCGGTGCTCCGGCCGATCGTGGCGGCGGCGCGGCGCCTCATGGCGCTCAAGCGGGACAAGATCCAGCCGGGCTTCCGGCGCTGGATGATCCGCAGCCTGCGCGAGGACAAGCGGACGTACCGCCGGAGCCTCCGGGTGCGGCTGCGCGCGCGGGGCGGCGCCGGCGCCCCGTTCTTGCTCTACGAGCGCTTCATCGCCGATCTGTTCCGGTCCGGAACACGGACTCACAAGGCCGCCGTGCAGATCAACATGGTGTCGTCGTTCGGGGCGGCCCGCGAAGGCGCGCTCCTGGCCGACGGCGAGGGGGGCCGCCTGACCGGCGATGCGGAGGCGTACCGACGGCTCTTGCAGGAGGTGGTGGGCCAGCTCCGCGCCGAGGCTGGCGGCCACCCCAAGGTCGACCACGTGGTGAGCGACGCCTTGTCCGCCGTCGATCAAGACGAGAAGACCCTCATCTTCTGCGCCCGGGTCGAGACATTGAGGGAGCTGAAGCAGCAGATCGAGGCCGCGTGGGAGGCGCGCCTGCTGGACCGGTGGCGGCGCGTGTACCCGGGCGCAACCCACGACGACGTGTTCGAACACGAGGTCGACGGCAAGCGGGTGGACGGCCACCAGAGCCGCCTGCGCGATCGGTTCAGCCGCGGCCAGGACGCGCTCTGCCTGGCGCTGCGCGAACGCTATGTCTCGACGCTGCTCGGCGGGTGGGCGCCGTCGCCCGGGGAGCTCGAGCCGCTGGTCGCGTCGGCCAACGCCATCTTGCGCCGGCAGCGAGTCACCCGGGCCCAGGCCGAGCGTATCGACTGGTCCCTGGCCAAGCGGTGCGTCGAGCAGGCGGCGGCGATCCTGGTGCGTGAGCTCGGAAGAGATGGTGATCTCGACGAGGATGCGCTCGCCAACCTGACCGATCCGCGGTTCGTCGCGTACGGCTACGATCTGGAGCCGGACGAGCTCGAGGACTCCGCCGAGGGCGAGGCGACGCCGTCGTGGACGATCGACGCCGCGGCAACCGAGCTGGTGCTGAGCCGCGAGCACCTGTGGGCATACCTGACCAGCCCGCTCCACGGGGTACCGCCCGCGCTGCGGGTCCGCACGGTCGAGCGACTGGCCCGCTACCTGGTCTCGCGCAACATCGCGTTCCTGCCCGATCTGCTCGCGTTCGCGCGCGACGAAGGCGTCGATGTCGAGCGCATCGAGTCCCGCGCGCTCCTCCCGGTGGTCGATCGGTTCTGGACCACGCCCGCCGGCCGCCGCTGGTGTGACCTCTTGCGGCGCTGCCTCGTCTACATCGGTGCGCTCGATGACGTCCGCCGGCGCGAGGTGCTCGACGACGTGATCCGGGCCGAGCACCTGGTCCGCCACACCGTCGAAGGCGAGACCCGCGAGCGCCTGCGTGAGGCCTTCAACACGCCGCTGTTCCCGATGGTCCTGGTCGCCAACGAGGTCATGCAGGAGGGGCTCGATCTGCACCACCACTGCCGCCGGGTCGTTCACCACGACCTGGCCTGGAACCCGGCGCAGCTCGAGCAGCGCGTCGGCCGCGTCGACCGCCTCGGTTCGCTCATCCAGCGCCTGCGCGACCGCAAGCCCGAGACCACCCTCGACGTGCTGATGCCGCTCGTCGCGAACACCATCGACGAGCGCCTCGAGCGCACGGTCCGCCTGCGCGAGCGCTGGCTCGAGTTCCTGCTCGGCGGCGCCCCGCGCATCGACGAGTATGGCCTGGCGGACGATCCCTCGCAGCCGCTGCCACCGGCGTTCGCCGAGGCGCTGAGGATCGATCTCGGACCGCCTGCAATCGAAGACCCAGGGAACCGGGGTACTGCGAGCACGAGGTAGAAGCGCGCGTCGTATGTCACCGAACATTGGCCGGAGCCTCGGCAGACGTTCCGGCGGGATCGAGCCACGATGCCGATAAAGGTACCGACGCTGCCCTGGCTTTGCGCGTCTCGCGGGAGGTACGTGTGATCGAGGCGCGGCGCTATGCGCTACGGGTCGGAGGCAGGTGCCATTCATTTTCTTCAGGGGTGAAGGGATCGCCCCGGCGAGCGGTCGGGCTAGCTCACAGCCGGAAGGATGTACGATGCCCAACCTATGGGGAGTTCGGCTTGGCCGGTCCGATGGTCGGCGTGCGTGGAGGGCGAGCGCTGATGGTGAGGCGCGGACCCACGCCTCCCCGCAAGGGGCACGGCCGTGCGCTGGCGAACGCCGAGGCCGGGCTACTCTCGCGGGTGCTCGAGATCGTCGAGGCCGCACGTGGTCATGCGGCCCGCTCCGTCAACTCGGCGATGGTTCATGCGTACTGGATGATCGGTCGCGAGATCGTCGTGGCCGAGCAGGCGGGCGCCGAGCGGGCTGGATACGGCGACGAGGTCATCGAGCGGCTGGCCGAGCGCCTGGCTCGCCGGCTCGGCAAGGGGTTCGGCGCGCGCACCCTGTGGCGCTTGCGCCAGTTCTACCAGCTCTACCCGTCGGGCTCGGCGCTGGGATCGCCGGAGAGCGCCACGGGAATTCTGACCGCACCGCGGACAGAATCGCGGTCGCGGAAGATTCTGACCACACCGCGGACAGAATTGGCATCGGCACCGGCCGCCGCGTTTCCGCCGAACCTGGGATGGGCTCACTACCGGGTCTTGCTGAACGTCACGAACGACGACGCCCGCGCGTTCTACGAGATCGAGGCTGCTCGTGAAGGCTTGAGGCTCGTACCCGCAGACTGGCCGCGGGCCGGGGAAGGAGCCGCAGCGTGACCTCGCAGGACGACACGCCCAAGGGCGAGCTGATCCTCTACCAGACCGAGGACGGGCGCACGCGCATCGAGTGCCGCTTCGAGGGCGAGACGATCTGGCTCACGCAGGCCCTCATGGCCGAGCTGTTCCAGACGACGCTCCAGAACATCAACCTCCACCTGCAGAACATCTACGAGGAGGGGGAGCTCGACCCCGGGGCAACTATCAAGTCTTACTTGATGGTTCGACAGGAGGGGACGCGGCAGGTCCGGCGTCCCGTGCAGCACTACTCGCTGGACGCGATCCTCGCCGTCGGGTTCCGCGTCCGCAGCCATCGCGGCACGCAGTTCCGCAAGTGGGCCAACGCGCGGCTGTCCGAGTACCTGGTCAAGGGCTTCGCGATGGACGACGAGCGGCTGAAGAACCCGCCCGGGGAAGGACACACCGACTACTTCGACGAGCTGCTCGAGCGGATTCGTGACATCCGCGCGTCCGAGCGTCGCTTCTACCAGAAGATCCTCGATATTTATGCGACGAGCATCGACTACCAGCTCGACACTGACCTCTCGCTGCAGTTCTTCGCGACGGTGCAGAACAAGATGCACTGGGCGGCGCACGGGCACACGGCCGCCGAGATCGTCCACGAGCGCGCTGACGGCGAGCAGCCCTTCATGGGCATGCAGACGACGCGGCCGGGAGGCGTGGTCCGCAAGGCCGACGCGACGATCGCGAAGAACTACCTGACCGAGCCCGAGCTGCAGGTCCTCCACCGCATCGTGAACCTCTACATCGAGTTCGCCGAGCTGCAGGCGCTCGAGCGGAAGCCGATGACGATGCGCGATTGGGTCGACAAGCTCGACGAGTTCCTCAAGGCATCGGGCCGCAAGCTACTCGACCACGCAGGAACCATCTCGGCGGAGGTCGCGAAGGCGAAGGCCGAGCGTGAGTATGAGCGCTACCAGGCGCTGCAGGATGCGAAGCCGCGCATGATCGACGCCGCATTCGAGGCGACGGTGAAGCAGCTCAAGAAGCCTGCTCCAACACGCGCGAAGAAGCGGCGCGGGAAGTCCTGAACGGCCTCATCGATCGCGTCAAGCGCGCTGCATCGCTCACGCTGCAGCTGCGGACGAGCGCCCTGCGCTGCAGCTCGTCGCTGATTGCCGACCATCGGCTCAATTGCGCTCGGGATCGGAGCCACCGTTGGGATCGCCGTGGCACACGGGTGGCACACGCGGCTCTCGCGCGCGGCCCGTACGTGGCATAACCCTGTGAAGTCGCGGCCTTGGGTGACCATCGGAGGGTCGACCGCCCGGACTCTTAATCCGCTGGTTGAAGGTTCGAGTCCTTCTGCCCTCACTTTTCCCTGGCCCTGATCGCCGTAAGTTACGGATTCTTCCTCAGGATCTGTGACCGGCCCCAGCATGGCGCCCATGCCATCGGTGCCATGTTTGCCACCGCTTTGCGCGGGTGACGTGACACCGGCGTGACAGTCCAGATCTGCCACCTGGTGGGCGGCAGGCGTCCCGCCAGGCAGCTTTGCGATCGCGCGGCGGTAGCTTGCTTCGTCGAGCTTGCCGTAGACGCGGTCGACCATCGCCGTGGAGCTGTGGCCCATCATGGCCGCGACCACAGCCGAGTCGACGTCGTTCTGCTTGAGCCAGGTGGCGAACGTCCGCCGTAGGTCGTTCGGCGTCACGCGGGGGACCCCTGCCCGCGCGCAGGCACGCGCCAGCTCACGCTTGTCGTTGCCCCACGGCTCGATCACCGGCCCGGTGCCCTTGTGCAGCGCCTCGAGCCACGGCCGCAGGTACGGGTGGATCGGGACCACCCGGCTCTTGGTCTTGCCCTTGGGCACCTTGATGGTGCCGCGGGCGAGGTCGACGTGCTCCCACAGGAGCTTTTCCAGCTCCCCGCGGCGCGGGGACGCGAGCGCGATCAGCATGCAGTAGAGCGTGCGGTTGACCCGCCTGCGCTCGATCTTGGCGACCGTCTCGGGCTTGGCGTTCGGGTGCGGTGGCGCGACGACGTTCCACAGCAGGCGGGAGAACTGCTCGGGCGTCAGGTAGGTCTCGCGGGGCACGTACTTCGCCTGGAACTTCGGCACCAGCTTCGAGATCACGCCGTGGAACAGGCCGCGTGCCTCGGCGCTCGCGAGCGCGCCGCGCAGCACGACCAGCTCCTTGTGGATGCTGTGCGTGTGGGCGCCCTCGGCGATGCGGTTCGCGATGTAGCGCTCGACGTGCGATCGCGTGAGGTCGGCCAGCTGCATCGCGCCGAGAAGCCGCGAGATGTGGCGCGCCTTCTGCTCGTACGAGCTCCGCGTCGCCGCGGGCTTGCTCGCGCAGACCGTCTCGGTGAAGTAGTCGAGCGCGTCGCTCAGGGCTTCGGACGCGTGCGAACCTGAATCGGTCGTCGAGAGCTCGAGATCGCGGAGCCGCGCCTTGGCGACGGCGCGGTCAGTTGTGCGGAGGGATTGCTGGACCCGTCGGTGGTGTCGATCGACGAAGTCCGCGTAGTACGTGTCGCCGCGCTTGTAGATGCGGCCCATGGGGTTGGCTCCTTGGTGTGGGTTTCGATGTATCGGTCGACGGCGGGCTCGGGGACGAGCAGCCGGCCGCCGATCTCGACGTGGATCATTTCTCGGGCGAGCCGGTAGGCCGCGCGCTTGCTCACGCGCAGCCGTTCGGCCAGCTCGCCGACCGTCAGCAGGCGCTCTCTCGCGAGCGATGGCCTCGTCGACATCACGGTGCCCAGTAGCGCGCCGGGTTTGTCCTCGTCTTTTGGCCGGTGAGCTTGATCTCCCCGGTCTTCAACAGCTCCTTCAGCACCTCGGCGAGCTTTGTTCGCCCGATCGGCTTCGAGCTGCTGCCGAGCTGCCCGAGGAGGTCGTTCTGGGTCAGCGCAGATGCCTCGTCCTGTGGCAGCAACGAGATGATGAGGTCCTCCAGCGCTTGCTGCGCTTGCTGGGCCATCTGCTGCCCGTTGCCGCGGGCGATGTACCCCGAGGGAGTCAGCTCGATCACCAGGTTGAAGATGGACTCCTTGAAGCGTCCCGTCGCGTCGAGCACGCGGAACGTGTCGCCAGCGGAGTGATGCGCGAGCGTGCACACGATGTCCACCGCCCCCGTGATCGCCGAGGATCCGCGCGCCGCGGTCACCGTCTCGCCGCCGCTCTTGCGCATGTGCCGCACGATGATGATCGCGATCCCCTCCGCCGCCGCCCGGAGCAGCGGCTCCATCGCCTTCAGCGCATCGGATGCGCTGTTCTCGTCGGAGTCCCCCAGCGCCCAGTGTGAGAGCGTGTCGACGACCAGCACCTTCGCATCGAGCTTTCTCATCTCGGCCACGCTGGCCTCGACGATGTCCGGCCATGACACGGGACCCGCGATCCGATGGCGTTGCAAGAGGCGCAGCGACGGCAGGGCGATCCCTTGCTGTGCGAGCGCGTAGCTCAGGGATCCATCCCGCTCCTCCGACAGCATCAAGACCGAGCAGCGCATCGTCGTCATGCCGAGGAACGACGCACCCGACAGGATCGCCGACACCATCGCGCGAATCAGCGTGCTCTTACCGGCCTCCTTCGGTTGCCCGGAGAGCTCGGTGATGCCGCCGAGCGCGACGAGACCCGGCACCACCCACTGCACCTGCGGCGGCACCGCCGCGACCAACTCGTCGGCGCCGATGAACGCAATGGCGGGCTGCACGCCCGCGGCATACGTCGCCACGCTCGCCACCACTCGCTGCAGCTCGGTGTCGGGCAACGGTGTCTCGCACACGATCTGGTTGAGGCTTCTCAAGGCGGCCTCGATCGCGGCGCCGCCGATTCCTTTCTCGCGCAGCTTGCCCGCGATCGATGTGAGCGTGCTGTTGCGCCCACCCACGCCGATCTTGCCGCTCGACGTTGCCACGCTGGGCTGCACGTTCGTGCGCGAGGCGAGCAACTCCGCTGGCAGAGAGCACAGCATCGACAGGTCGACATTAGGGGGCGAGGGCTCGAACAGGTAGAGGTTTCCCGATCTGTGCCTCGAGTACGGTGCGACGATCATGCCGCCCTCGGCCTTGTAGTCGATGCCCGGCAGCAGCGGGTTACGTGAGCGCGTCCCAGGCGGGGACCTGAACGCGATGTGCAGGCCACCGCCACCGGTGCGCACGCGGTACGGGCTCTGGAACGCCTCGGCACCGTACTGGTTCTCGAGCGTGGCGAACGTGTTGAGCCCACCGTTCTTGGCGTCGATGTCCAGGATCGAGAACTCGGCGCTGGTCGCGATGCCGATGTTGGCGCACGGGTTGTCTCGCCACCACGCCTCCAGCTCACTCAAGTCGGTCGTCGCGCTGTGGACACCGTTGCCCGGGATCGGATGCTTGCCTGCGCTCGGGCACGTCGCGCCCGCGTGACACATGCACTGGCCCTGATCGTCGATCCCCCAGACGGGCACGACGCGAAGCCCATGGTTGACGTAGAAGCGGATGACCTCGAACGAATCGAAACTGCTGTTAGCTGACATAGTACCTCGGCGGCAAAGTGCCGCGTGGGACCATGTCGCCGCAGCGCGGGTATCTGCGCCACGGAATTAGCGGAAGCGATTATCCGGGCGCTCGGGCGTGTCCATCGTCCGGTGCTAATTCCGTTGCGTCGCCGCGTCGGTTTGCCTTGGCCAGCGTGGTCAGCACCCGCTGGTGCTGGAAAGCGACAGGAATTTCTTTGTCACCTCGTTTGCGTTCTCCCCACTTGTCCGTGAGGAGTAGCCAGTCGTCGGTCGACGTCGGGATCTCGGGCTCGTAGTTGAACGCGATCTCCGACAGCGCCCAAGTGGTCGGCGTGAGGTCGGGGACCTCGAGCGTACAGATGCAGAGGTCGTAGACGTATGGTGCGAGCGCGGCGGTCAACCACGTCACGGCAGCTGGCGAGCGGCGGATACGACGCTTCAGCAAGACTATCGGAAGCCTACCGATGGAGTCACCCACGATGTGAACGGTCGCCTCATTGGCTTCATTTCCCAGCAGTCGCTTGGCAAGCTCGTGTTCGTCGAAATCCGGTGGAGCTTTCCCGAGAGGGCGCTTGTCCTCCGGATCTTCACCGAGTTCGAGAGGGCGCATCATCGGCGCCGCGATCTCGATGGCGATCCTCCACGCGGTCTCGATGCATGCACGGGCCCTCGGCTTGTCATGCAGCAGCTCATCGAGGTGGGCTCTGGCCTCGGCGGCCGAACGTGGCCTCCGGATCTCGCCCTTCAATTGCTCGTCGTTCATGCCGCCGTCGTATATCTAGGGGACGCGACGACATCAACCCGGGAACGCTGGACCTTCTCGTGGGCCATCTAGTCCATCCAATAATGA
>Ga0308176_10000078_pt1 | contig 62598 bp, 64 predicted proteins | sample PhyCR2_3_FD_203890 | JGI IMG/M metagenome (GOLD analysis project Ga0308176, IMG submission 203890) | Soil microbial communities from UC Gill Tract Community Farm, Albany, California, United States - DLSLS.C.R2 | ecosystem: Environmental > Terrestrial > Soil > Agricultural land | place: USA...
CTCACAGAGAACGCGCTACTTGCAGTACTTCTTGTACTGCCCGATGCACACTTCGCTCTTCTTGAGCCACTTCTGCGTGAACAGCTGCTGGTAGTTCTTCTTCGTGATCCACGTCACCGGCAGCGTGAGCGTCGGCTCCTTCTTCTTGCCGTTCAACCGGAAGCCGTTCGACTTCGCGGTCTTCCCGTGAAGGAGTGCGATCGCCGCAGCTGCGGCGGCGTTCGCCTCGAGCGACACCTTCTTGTAGACCGTTCCCGACTGCCAACCGGCGAGGATGTACTGGACACCCTGCGCGGTCGTGTCCTGACCGGACAGCGGGATCGGCTTCAGGTGCTTCGCCTTGAGGTCGGCGACCACCGCGCCGGCGATGTTGTCGTTCGCCGCGATGATGCCCTGGATCTTGTTGTTCGTCTGGACGAGCATCTGGTTGAAGATGGTCGCTGCGTTGTTCGCGTCCCAGTCGGGGACGAACTTCTGCGGGCCCTTCTTCAACGTGTGCTTCTTGAAGAGCGGGTTGAGGACGGCGTCGTTGCCGCTCTTGAACCAGAACGCGTTCTGGTCGGTCTGACCGCCCCAGAGCTCGGCGACGGTGCTCGACTTCTTGTACGTCCCCTTCGCCTTCATCGCAGCGATGACACCGTTGGCCTGCGCCGCGCCGACGGCCTTGCCGTCGAACGTGACGTAGTTCGAGGCCGTGCCGCCGATCACCTGGCGGTCGTAGTCGATCGCCTTTCCGCCCTTGTCCGTGAAGAGCTTCTCGATCGAGGACGCCGAGCCGTTGTCGAGCGACGTCTCGATCACGACCTTGGCGCCCGCCGCGAGGCAGGCCTGCGCCTGTGACTTCTGCTTCAGCGGGTCGTTGAGCGCGTTGTTGATCGACGCCGAGACGCCGGCCTTCTTGAACGCCGCCGTGAGAAGCGGCTTGTCGAACTGCACCCAGCGGACGGACGACTTCGTGTCCGGCAGCAGGACGCAAACCTGAACACTCGACGTCTTCTTCGTGTTGCTCGCAACCGCGGCTGCGGAAATTGCCAGGGCGGCGATCCCGGCGCCGAGCACGAGGACCAGACCCTTCTTCCCGAACTTCTTCACCCTCTCCTCCTTCGTGCCGTTCGCTTCTGCACTACGAGAGCGCCCTCGGCGCCTCTTGGCTGTGCCGCCCCTTCACACGCACGAGAAGACCCCCATCCACCCGTGTCCAGCTCCGGTCGATCGGCGCGCCAGATACTACTCCCCCGCCGGATTGGTGCAAAGGCGGTGACGAGGCGGATCCAATAGGGTCGGCTCGATGAAGACGAGCCTCGGGATCTGGGCCTTCGGAGGCATGGCGACGCGGTTCAACCCGGGCGGCTACAAGCCCGAGCTCGCCGGCGCCACGACTGTCGAGAAGGTGCGCACCGCGGTCGAGGGGCTCGGGGAGCTGATCGACGACTACGAGTTCCACTACCCGCAGGAGCTCTCGCGCGAGAACCTCGACGCCGTCCGCGACGCGCTCGACGGGCACGGCGTCTACTGCATCGCCAGCGGCCTCCATCTCGATCCGCGCTTCGGCAAGGGAGGCTTTTGCTCACCGGACGACGCGACCCGCGGAGAGGCGCTGCGACTGACGCGGGAGGCGATCGACCTCGCCGCCGACGTCGGCGCGCAGATGATCATCTGGCCCGGGATCGAGGGCTACAACTACCCGTTCCAGACGCCGTACGCCGAGTCGTGGGCCCGTTTCGTGGACGGCATCGGCGAGGCGGCGGCGCACGCGGCCGAGCGCGGCGTCACGGTGTTCCTCGAGCACAAGAACTCCGAGCCGGCAATGAAGATCCTCATGCGGAACGTCGGCATGACGCTGCACGTGATCCACACCCTGCGCGCCCGCGGGATCTCGAACGTGAAGGTCAACATGGACTGGCAGCACCTGCTGATGAACGGCGAGAGCCTCGCCGAGTACGCGGCGCTCCTCGCCGCGGAGGGGCTGCTCGGCCATCAGCACGCGAACTCGGGGTGGGGCACCTTCGACGACGACAACATGGTCGGCGCGACGGCCTTCATGGAGACCCTCGAGCTTGCGCTCGAGCTACGCAGGGCCGGCTACGGCGAGCACGGCGAGCGGCTCGGCTTCGATCTCTACCCGTACACCGAGGACGCGGTCGGCGCCGTGAAGCGGTCGGTGCTTCAGTGGCGGTTCATCGACGGGATCGCCGCGAGGATCGACGAGGCGGAGCTGCGGCGAGCACAGCACGCGAAGGACGCCGTCCGGGCCTACGAGCTCGTCTACGCCGCGCTCGGTGCCCAACTCTGAGGCATGGCGTGGCTCTCGTCGGCCTCGACGTCGGCACCTCCGCGGTCAAGGGCGTCGCGATCGACGAGGACGGTCGCGTGCTCGCCACGGCGACCGCGGACTACCTTCTCTCGCGGCCGCAGCCCGGGTGGTCGGAGCAGGAGCCCCAGGACTGGTGGCGCGCGGCCGAGGACGTCCTCGCCCGGCTGCCCGACGGGCCGGTCGGGCTGTCGGGGCAGATGCACGGGCTCGTCGTCCTCGACGGCGAGCGCCGCGTTCTCCGCCCGGCGATCCTCTGGAACGACCAGCGCACCGCCGCCGAGTGCGCCGAGATCGAGGAGCGCGTCGGCTTCGCCCGGCTCGTCGAGCTGACCGGTAATCGTGCGCTGACGGGCTTCACGGCACCGAAGCTGGTGTGGCTACGCCGGCACGAGCCCGAGCTGTACGGCCGCATCCGTCACGTGCTCCTGCCGAAGGACTACGTGCGCCTCCGGCTGACCGGGGAGCTCGCCACCGACGTCGCCGACGCCTCGGGAACGCTCCTCTTCGATGTCCGCCGGCGCGCCTGGTCGGAGGAGGTCTGCTCAGCGCTCGAGATCCCGCTCGAGTGGCTCCCGCCTGCGCACGAGTCGACCGAGATCGCCGGCGCCGGCGACCAGGCCGCGGCGGCGCTCGGGGTCGGGATCGCCCGCCCCGGGCCGGTCTCCGTCGTGCTCGGCACCTCCGGCGTCGTCTTCGCCGCGCTCTCCGGCTACGGGCACGACCCCGAGGCGCGGCTTCATTCGTTCTGCCACGCCGTCCCGGGCACGTGGCACGCGATGGGCGTGATGCTGAGCGCGGCCGGCTCGGCGGCCTGGCTCCGGGGCGTCCTCGGCGCCGGCCTCGCCGAGCTCGAGGTACAAGCAGCTCAGTGGCCTCCAGGGAGCGACGGCCTGCTCTTCGCGCCGTACCTCGCAGGCGAGCGGACTCCCCACCCGGACCCGGACGCGCGCGGCGCGTTCGCCGGCCTCTCCGTCCGCCACGATCGCGGCGCGCTGTGGCGGGCGATGCTCGAGGGCGTCGCCTACGGCCTGCGGGACTCGCTCGAGCTGCTCAACGAGCTCGGGGCCCGGGCAGCGACCGGCCGCGTCTCTGGCGGCGGCGCGCGGAGCGAGCTCTGGCTCCGGATCCTCGCCTCGGTGCTGCGCCTGCCGCTCGAGACGACGGAGTCGGAGGAGGGATCCGCCTTCGGCGCCGCGCTCCTCGCCGGCGTTCGCGCGGGCGTCTTCTCCGACGCCGACGAAGCGGTGGCGCGGTGCGTCCGGCCGCAGCGCCGCATCGAGCCGGAGTGGGACTACGAGCACGGCTACCGGCGCTTCCGCCGGCTCTACCCGACCCTCAGACCCCTGGAGGAGCCTTGACCGACCTCAACGGAAAGACCGCCGTCATCACCGGCGCGAGCCGCGGAATCGGAGCCGCCGTGGCGCGCATGCTCCACGAGCGCGGCTGCAACCTCGGCCTCGCGTCCCGCAGCGGCGACGATCTCGGGCTCGAGCGCGCCGTCGCGCGTCCCTGCGACGTCCGCGACCTCGACGCCCTCGTCGACCTCTGCGACGCGACCGCCGAGCGCTTCGGCGGCATCGACATCGTCGTTCCGAACGCGGGTGTCGGCGCCTACGGGCCGTTCCTCGACCTCTCGCGCGAGCACCTCGACGAGATGCTCGACGTCAACCTCAAGGGCACGGTCTACGCGATTCGCGCGGCGCTGCCGCACATGCTGGGGCGCGAAGGCGACGTCGTCACGCTCGCCTCCGAAGCCGGACGGCGCGGCCTTCCGTACGAGGCCGTCTACTGCGCCTCGAAATTCGGGCAGGTGGGGCTCACTCGCGCGCTCGACCACGAGCTCCGGGAGCAGGGCATCCGCTGCACGAACGTCTGCCCGGGCGGCGTCGCGACCGACTTCGCGCTCGAGGAGGGACGCGGGCGGACGCGCGACGCGCTCGCCGGGATGATGAGCGCCGAGGACGTCGCCGAGGTCGTCGTCTTCGCGCTCGAGCGTCCGCGTCACCTGCGCATCCTCGAAACGGCCCTGCGGCCGGCGAGCGAGGCCTCCTGGGGCTAGCGCCGCCGCAACGCGGCGAACGAGTAGCCGCCCTCGAGCATCGCAGGCGCGCGCGCCGCCAGCCGGTCCGGGTCCGGGACGTCCCAGCCGAGGGAATCCGCGAGCCGCGTGATCATGCTGAAGAGCGCGCAGACGGTCGCGGCATCGCGCAGCGCATCCCGCGAGACACCCGCGGCATACGCCGCCTCGACGTCCGCATCGGTCAGCTCGTCGGGCCTCAGCGTGAGCACCTCGATGAAGGCGAGCGCGGCGCGGAGCTCAGGACGCAGCGGGGCCGTCCGCCAGTCGGCGACGACCGCGCGCCAGACCTCCTCGCCGAGGGCGTACGACGCGACCGCGCCGTGGGAGCCCGCTCAGAACGGACACTGTCGAAGCAGCGACGTGAAGCCCGCGAACAGCTCGCGCTCACCCGGGCTCCACTCCGACGGCCCGCGCATCGCGACGTCGAGAGCCTCGGAGAACGGCTCGCCGAAGAGCTCCGGCCGGTAGAGCAGCGTCTTCACGACGCCGAGCGGCTCGCCGCCCGTGCGCTCCCGGATCGCTGCCAGCATCGCAGCCTCCGGCGGAGCGTGGCCTTCGTCGACGACCGCGAGCCTCATCCGATCGCCTCGCCGGCGACGTCGAGCCTGCGCAGGCCCTCGGCAATCGCGACGGCGACCGTCTGCTCGAAGATCTCATCCTCCGAGAAGCCCGCCGCTCGTAGCGCCTCGATGTCCCGGTCGACGACGGCATACGCCCGGTCGCGCACCTTCTCGAGATAGGCCGCCATCTCAGCGGGAGCCGGCGGAGTCGAAGCGACGACGTTCCGTAGCTCCGCGATCGGGTCTGCCATGCCCCGATGCTACGGGCTCACCGTGAGCGCCGGGCTCTGCCGGCGCGTCAAGGCACCCGGGTCGACGCGGCTGACGAGCCGGACGTCGAGGCGGTAGCTCCCGGTAGACAGGGTGCGCTTCGGCAGCGTGATCGTCTTCGCCGGATCGCCCCCGTTGAGCGTGCCGCGCCGAGCGACGACGGGCCGGCCGTTCGCACGGTCGAGCGTGACGAGATAGAGGCAGTCGCGGTCGCAGCCGAGTGCGACGGACGCCGACGCAGAGCTCGAGAGCTGCGTGGGGAAGGTGAGCGTGGTCGCGTTGACCGGCGCCGCGAGTCCGGGGCAGACAACCGCGCCGCGGACAACCGAGCGAATCGCGGTCTTGACGGCGCCGGCCGCGGGCTTGGCGTTGCCGCTCGCGTAGTAGAGGCCGGTGGCCGGCTGCGGCACCGCTCCGTTGTCGACGAGCCGGTCGAGCAGGACGCCGCTCACTCCCGGAGAGCACGACGCCTCGCCGATCGCGGCGGCGTATGCGGAAGCCTGCGCGTCCGGCGGCACCGCGCCGTCGGCGGGCGGCGGGCCTCCGGTGTACGCGGCGAGCTCGGGCGCCGGGACGGTCGAGCCCGCGCCGAGCGCGTCGAGCAGGATCGGCGGTGCGGTTCCCAGGTCCTTTCCGAGCGCAGACTCGAGTCGCCTGAGCTCCCCGACCGCCCACGCGCTCGGACCGGGGGCGGCCGCCGGCCGGAACGAGACGAAGTCGACGTGCGCACCCACGCGCGCGAGCTCCTGCGTGAGCGCGACCGCGGTCCGCTGCGGAGCAACCGAGCCGTCGAAGAACGCTCCCACCGCCACGTCCGTCCTCGCCGCGACTACCGCCGTCCGAAGGGCGGCGAGCGCATCCGCGTACGCGGGAGCCGAGTCGAGCGTCGGTGCGGGCGTGAGCTCGAGGTCGTGGAGCGCCTGCACCTGCTGCGCCAGCGACACGGCGTATTGCGCGAGCGCGGCCCGGCCCGGGTCGTCGGCCGGCAGCTGGGCGGCGCTGAGGTCGAGCACGAGCCCGGTGCCCGCGGGGAGAGCTTGCAGCGAGGCGACGACGGCCGGATCCGGCGCCGTCTGGCCGGGCTGCCAGCCGACCGTCATGCGTACGAGACCGAGTCCGAGCGACCCGGCCAGCGCAGCCTGGCTCGCGTCGTCGATCGAGACCCCTGTGGCGAAGGACGGCGAGGCCGTCGGGGAGCCCGCTGCCGAGGCGTGCCGTGCACGCGTCAACCGCGCTCCGGCGCTCGGCGCGCGGACGATCGGCAGCGCCTGGAAGGACGCGCGGTTGCCGGCATAGTCGACGGCCGACACGGTGACCCGGTAGAAGCCGACGTGCTTCGGCTCGTGCCAGCGGAGCGTGTGCCAGCCCGCGTCGAGGCTCAGCCGGATGGAGGAGCCTGCCGGCGTGGACGCGCTCACGAACGCCGGCTTGGAAAGCCAGAAGCGGACCGAGCCGACGGAGGCGTTGGCGAGCTTGAACGCAGGGGGCTGCTCGAGGTACGAGGCGAACCGGTCCGCCTCCTGCGCGAAGCGCGGATCGAGGGGCGAGAGCTTCCTCAGGAGCTGCACGACGAACTTCTGGTACGAGAGCGGCGAGGGGTTCCCCGCCAGCGAATAGTTCGACCAGTAGCCGGTGTCGAACTGCTCGAGCGTCTCCGCCGCCGCCTGCTGCATCTGCGCGGCAAGCGTCGTCGCCGTGGCGTCGCCGGTCGCCTGCGCATACGTCTCGAGCGAGAGCACCGACTGCAGCTGGGCGTTCAGGACCGGGTTCTTGCTGAACGAGTACAGCCGGATCCAGGGGCCGGCCGACACCTTCGTCGTGAGCTGCGGAACGGCGCGAAATGCCCCGGTCGCTTCGCGGAGCAGGTCCGCGGACTCGTCGGGAAGGATGGCTGCGGCACGTGCGAACGCCTGCGCGAAGACGGCCTGAGCCATCCCGGACACCCACGGCGGCCGCCCTCCGAACGGGAAGTAGTACTCCCAGACGATCGCGCCGCCGCGGCGCGAGACGCCTCGGGCCGTGAGCGCGGCGGCCAGGCGATCTGCCCCGGCCACGTCCTTCGCCGCGATCCGGGCGTTGAGCGCCGCGGCGTTTCCGAGCGGGTGGAACTCGAAGCAGCGTCCGGCGAAGTAGCGATAGACGATCCCGTCTGCGTCGGTGATGTCGGTGCCTGTGCCGGTCCGGGGCGGGTCGTGGTGGGCGAAGTAGTCGTCGTTCGCCCGCAACTGCCCGAATACCGCAAGCGCCCGGGGGGCCGTGAGGTTCTTGCCGAGCGCCGCCGCTTGCTCGAGCGCGACCTGCACGTGCTCCCACCGGCCGCGGGGCAACACTCGCACGAGGTGCGCGGCGCGGGCGATCTCCGCGCGGTCCCTGTTGGCGGCCGCACGGTCGAGCCGGCCGTCCTTCACCGCAGCCTGAACCGCCGCCAGCGCCGCCCGCTGTCCTGGCACGGGCTTCGGCGCCGCCTCGGCGCCCGTCACGACCAGAAGGGCTGCAAGACCGGCCAACAGCCCGGTGAGACCCCGGACACTCACCACGCCGCCGGATTCTGCCCGAGTGCCACCGCGACCGAGGTCGACTTTTACTCCTGCCTCACACTCAGGACTCGATCGTGACGAGCGTGCCGATCGGCGTGTACGGCCAGACCTGGGCCGCGGCGTCCTCCGGCAGCTCGACACAGCCGAGGCTCTGAGGAGTCCCGTACGACGCGCGGGGAAAGGCGTGGAGGGCATCGCCGCCGTGGAAATAGCTGATCCAGCGCACGCCGGGATCGTCGTAGTGCGTGCCGTCGGGGTTCGTACCGCTCATCCGCCCGACCGAGATGTGCTCGAACACCGGCCACGTCCCGGGTGCGGTCGGCGCCTGGGCGATTCCGGTGTTCCCCGGCGAGGTGAGGACCACGCGACCCGCGTGCCAGAGGCTGAGCGACTGCGGGACGGTCTCGTGGACGAAGACGTAGCTGTACCCCGCGCTCACCCGGCGGCCCACGAGATCGTCGCGGATCAGCGCGCGCCAGACCTGTGGGCCGGCGATGCCGTCGGTGGCAAGAGCGTGCTCGTCCTCGAACCGCATCACCGCACCCTGGGTGACGACGTTCCAGTGACCCGGCTTCCAGAGCTCACGCAGGGACGGCGGAATCTTCGGATATCGCCACGAGAACGTGCCCGGCGGCGGCGAGACCGCCGCCGAGACTTCCGTTGCGATCGTCGGGGGTGGATCGGCGGCAGGTCGCCATCGAACCGGGAGATACCCCAGGCGGGCGAGGATCTCCTGGAGGCGGAGCGTCGACCCTTGCGCCGCGGTCCACGTGAGCGTCTGCCCGGGGAGCCGCGCACGAACGGTGCCTCCGAGACCGAAGCCGAAGCCGGTTGGTTGGAAGGTGAGGGTGTGTGTGTCCACCTGCTTCCACCGACCCGGCACCGCCGGCTGGAGAAGGGGCAGCCGGGAGCCGAGCACCTCGGCGACCGGCTGGGCGAACGTCAGCGTCAGGGCGCCGTGCGGCCGGAGCCGGCTCCCCACGTCGGGATCCGAGACGAGTCTCGTCCGGGCCCCGGTGACGAACCACGAGACGCGGACCGGCTCGGAGAGCGTCTCCCAGCGCCGAGCCGCGACCGAAACCGTCCGCGTGCCCGTGCTCGCCGCTCCCGCTGCGACGACGCCGAGCGGAACGACGCTGCGGCCGGCGCCGAGCTTCGGATGGGTCGAACGGCCGATCCGCACCCGGCTCACCGGCTCGGCGAAACGAACGGCCACGACCTGCCCGCGCTTCGGCCGGAGAAAGGTCGAGCGGACGTGCGCCACAGGCGTCACGAGCGTCTCCTTCCGTTCCGCATGACGCCCCACGAGCCAGCCGATCCAGCTCGGCCGACGGACCTCTACGGTGACGGCCACGCGCTCGCCGGCAGTGAGCCGGACATGCGGCCAGACGACGCCGCGACGCACGCCGACCGGCACCTCCTTCCCGTCCGCGCCGGTAACCGACACCTGCTCCACGTGCCCCGCGTAGCCGGGCAGCGAGACGTTCGCGAGGCCGGTGGGCGATGCCGCGATCCCGACGGTCGGCCAGGCCAGAAGGGCCGCCCCCGCCAAACCCGCGACGGCGACCGCAAGGACGACCGTGCCCAAGACCCATACGCGCAACACGACTGTTTCCAGTATGTCTACGCTCAGGCGAAGATGGCCAGTCCCGTTGCGGGCAGAGGGATTCCGCGCGAGCTCTCACGCGCCGAGACCGACGAGTTCCTTCAGGGGCAGCGCATCGCGCGCCTCGGCTGCCACGCCGACGGCGTCACGTACGTCGTCCCGCTGATCTACGCCTACGAGGACGGCGCCGTGGTCGCCGTGACGACCGAAGGGCGGAAGACCGGAATGCTGCGGGAGAACCCTGCGGTCTGCGTCGAGGTGGACGAGTACGACACGGACGGGAAGGGCAGCTGGAAAAGCGTGATCGCCCAGGGCACGTGCGAAGAGCTTTTCGGCGACGCCGTCGAGCCCGCCCTGGCGCTCTTGCGGGAGCGCTTCGCGCGCGCCGCGGGGCGCGCGCCGGAGCCGCGGCCGCCCGGACCGGGCGTCGTCGTTCTCCGCATCACGCTCGGTGAGGTCTCGGGCCGGGCCGTCGACCGGTGAATTTTCCCGCGTGAGCAGGGAATGAGAGTTTGTTCGGAAATAGAAAAACACCTGGTTTGGGAATGGACTTCGGTGCAACGCCGTTCTATAACTTGGTTGGGTGGCGGCGCCGCGTGGTGAGCCGAATTACGCCGCCCGGGGCGCCAACATCCGGCAGCCCATCACGAGGGAAAGGAACAACACACTGAGCGACACGATTCACCTGCACGACCTCTCGCCTGTCGAGCGCCTGCTCGAGGAGGCCGCCGAGCGCGGTTTCGTCGAGGAGAAGGACATCCAAGCGCTGGCCGACGAGCATGAGCTGACCGAGGACGACCTCACGGCTCTCCGCGCCGCGCTCGAGGAGCGCGACGTCGTCGTGCGCGACGAAACTCCCGAGGAGACGCGTCCGGTCGCATCCGCGCCGGTCACGGGCACGCTCGACCCGCTGCAGCTCTTCATGGACGCGGCGGGGCGGCACAAGCTGCTCACGGCCGCGGACGAGGTTGCGCTGGCCAAGCGCATCGAGCGGGGCGATCTGGCGGCGAAGGAGAAGATGATCAACTCCAACCTCCGCCTCGTCGTCTCCATCGCGAAGCGCTACCAGGGGCATGACGTGCCCCTCCTCGACCTGATCCAGGAGGGCGTGATCGGCCTCAACCGCGCCGCAGAGAAGTTCGACTGGCGCAAGGGCTACAAGTTCTCGACGTACGCGACCTGGTGGATCCGCCAGGCTTGCCAGCGTGCCGTCGCGAATCAGTCGAAGACGATCCGCATCCCGGTTCACGTCCAGGAGCGCCGGATCAAGCTCAACCGCGCTTCGGCCGAGCTTCAGGCGAAGCTGGGCCGCGAGGCGACCGCGGAGGAGCTCGCCCAGGCGACGCGGCTCAAGCTCGAGCACGTCGAGGAGGCGCTCGACGCGGTCGACTCCGTCTCCCTGAACCAGGGCTTGGGCTCGGACGGCGACTCGGAGCTCGGCGACCTGTTCGCCGACGAGTCGACGGTCGACCCCGCGGAGGAAGCGGTCGAGTCCGTGCGGCGGCAGCGCGTCCAGCGCGCGGTCGCGGACTTGCCCGAGCGGCAGCGGCGGATCATCGAGCTTCGCTTCGGCTTCGACTCGGAACCGGCCTCGCTGGAAACGATCGGCAAGGAGCTCGGCCTGACGCGGGAGCGCGTCCGCCAGCTCGAGAGCGACGCCCTGGCGCGGCTCCAGCTCGCGCTCGGCGACGAGCTCGTCTTCGCCGCTTAAGGCTGAGGCGAGTACAGAGACACCCCGAGGGGCCGGGAGCGATCCCGGCCCTTCGTGGTTCTAGACCGGCGTCGCGGTAGCCGCCAGCTCCCCGCGAAGCCGGATCAGTAGCGCCTCGAGCGCCAGGGACGTCGAAACCTGCAGCTCTTCGGCCTCGCGCCATGCTGCGCGCACGAGCTCGCACGCCTCCTCGGCCGCATGCATCCGCTCGAGCGTCGCGTCCGCTCGCAGCTCCGCGAGCCGGTCGACGTGCACGGCTGTCGACTCGGCTCCCGCTGCGACGACGAAGAGGTCGCGGTACCAGGCTTCGAGCTCCTCGAGCAGCGCCAGCAACTCCTCGCGCTCTGCACCACGCTGCGCGCGCCGCACCCGCTGCTCCGCCTCGCGGCCGGTGAGCTCGAGCGCCTCGACCTGCACCTCTGCAGCCTCCCGCGCCTCCGTCCCGCGCTCGGCGATTCCGGCCAGGAGTCTCTCGGCGCCGTCGGCCGGCTCGAAGTCCGGGTCGACGTAGACGGCCCGCGCGACCTCGATCAGCGCCTCGCGCCGGCCGGCGGCTCCCGGGTCGAGAAGCTGGAGCGCGCGGCCGAGCCGGCCGCCGGCGACGCGGGCGAGCGCGGTCACCTCCTCCTCACCGAGCCCGGGAGCGCGCTTGTGGATCGCCTCGCGCACAGCGGGCTCGGACAGGCGGCGGAAGGGCACGAGCTGGCAGCGGGAGCGAATCGTCTCGGGCAGGGGGCCGATCCGCTCGGCGACGAGCACGACGACTGCGTACGGGGGCGGCTCCTCGAGGTCCTTGAGCAGCGCGTCCGCGGCGTCCTCATTCAGCGAGTCCGCGCCGAGGACGAGGTAGACGCGGCGCTCGGCCTCGAACGGCCGCATGTGAAGGTCGCGGCGGAGCTCCCGGACGTCGTCGATCCGGATCTGCTCCCCGAGCGGCTCGAGGACATAGAGGTCGGGATGGCTGCCGCGCTTGACCCGCGCATGGTCGCCGAGGAGCTCGGCGGCGAAGCGCCTCGCGAGCTCGCGCTTGCCGACGCCCGCGGGCCCGTGGAAGAGGTAGGCGTGCGCCGGCCCCTCCTGCAGCGCAGCTGCAAGCAACCGCTTGGCCTCGTGCTGCTCAGGAACGGCCTCGAAGCCGCTCATACACCTCCCTCGCGATCTCCTCCGGTGGCCGCGCCGCGTCGACAGCCACGATTCTCTCCGGAAACAGCGTTGCGAGCTCGCGGTAGGCAGCGTCGACCTTCGCCTGCAGCTCGGTTCCCTCCCGCTCGAGCCGGTCGGGGTCGACGTGACGGCCGGTCGCCACGCCCGGATCGAGGAGGAGCAGGAACGTCACTTCGGGAAGCAGCCCGTCGGTCACGGCGAGATTGAGCCGCAGCACTGCCTCCACCCCGAGTCCGCGCGCGATCCCCTGATACGCGAGCGACGAGTCCACGTAGCGGTCGCAGACGACGTCGGCGCCGCGCCCGAGCGCCGGCCTGATCACCTCCTCCACATGCTCCGCGCGCGAGGCCGCGAACAGCGCCGCCTCCGCCCAGGCCCCCATCACCGGCCCGTTGAGGACGAGCGTGCGCACGGCCTCGCCCAGCTCCGTCCCCCCGGGCTCACGCGTGAGGACGACGTCGCGACCGTCGGCGGCCAGGGCCGCGCGCAACAGCGCCGCCTGCGTCGACTTGCCCGAGCCGTCGGCTCCCTCGAAGGACACGAACACGAGCGGGGACGATACGCCGCCGCCGGGAAGGAGCGGCTGATCGGAGCGCGAACCGTGACGTTCCGTGGAGCACGCCCACCCATTCGATCGTCCCTTCCCGTGGCGGACCGCAGTGGTCGCCGGGGCCGTGCTCTCGATCGTCACCGCGAGCGTCCTCGTCGTGCTCGAGGCGGGGCGGGCTCTCCACGCGCCGCGTGCGGCCACGCAAGCTTCTGCGGCGACCGCGTCCCCCAAGCATCACGCCCTTGTGCCCCCGGTCCCCTTGCGCCCGCGGTCGCGCGTCTCGGTGCTCGTCCTCAACGGCAACGGAGCGTCGGGTGTGGCGGGCGCGACCGCGGCGCAGCTCCTCGGGCGCGGCTACCGGTCGGCAACGGCGACGAACGCCTCCAACCGGGACTATGCAACCTCGCTCGTCCTCTACCGGCGCGGCTGGGCGGGCGAGGCGGAGCGGCTCGCCAGGGACTCGGGCATCAGGGTCGTGTCGCCGCTGGACGGCCTGCCGCCGGCCGGGTCCCGGCGCTACCAGCTCGTCCTCATCCTGGGCGCCAACTAGCGTCTCAGAGCCCCTTCTGATTCCGTCCGATGCTGGGTCTATGGTCCCGCTCCCCCGCCGGAGGAGTCACGTTCCGGCGGCGCGGTTCAGCAGCGGTCGCCGACTAGAGTTCCGGGAGGGGAAGATGGCAAGCGTCGAGCAGGTTCAGAACAGCGAAGCGGCCTCGGAGGTCGTGAACACGGTCGTCGAGGAGGGCGCCCGGCTCGGCGTGAAGCGCTTCTTCACGATCCCGGGACGCGATCCCTTCGACGAGATCGAATGGGAGACGCGCGACGCGGTGATCCCCGGCCGCGACGGCCCCGTTTTCGAGCAGCGCGGCGTGGAGTTCCCGAAGTTCTGGTCGCAGACAGCGACGAACATCGTCGCCCAGAAGTACTTCCGCGGACGCCTTTCCTCGCCGGAGCGCGAGGCGAGCGTGAAGCAGATGGTCGGGCGCGTCGTCGACACGGTCGTCGCCTGGGGCAAGCAAGGCGGCTATTTCGCCGACACCGACGAGGCCGACACGTTCGAGGCCGAGTTGAAGGCGATCCTCGTCAACCAGTACGCCTCGTTCAACAGCCCCGTGTGGTTCAACGTCGGCTTCGAGGCCGCGCCGCAGTGCTCTGCCTGTTTCATCCTCTCGATCGACGACTCGATGGAGTCGATCCTCGACTGGATCCGCCGGGAGGGCGTGATCTTCCGCGGCGGCTCCGGCTCGGGCGTCAACCTCGCGCGGCTGCGTTCGTCGAAGGAGCAGCTGTCGAAGGGCGGCTACGCCTCCGGCCCGGTCTCGTTCATGCGCGGCGCCGACGCGTCCGCCGGCACGATCAAGTCGGGCGGCAAGACCCGGCGCGCGGCGAAGATGGTCGTCCTCGACGTCGACCATCCGGACATCGAGGAGTTCATCTGGTGCAAGGCCAAGGAGGAGCGGAAGGCACGCGTCCTCGAGCAGGCCGGCTACGACATGTCTCTCGACTCGGCGGACTGGGCGTCGATCCAGTACCAGAACGCGAACAACTCCGTCCGTGTCAGCGACGCCTTCATGGAGGCGGCGACGAAGGGCGAGGAGTTCAACCTCACTGCGCGCACCGACGGCACCGTGCTCGAGACGGTCGAGGCGCGCGGGTTGCTCCGCGACATCGCAGCAGCCGCCTGGGAGTGCGCCGACCCGGGCGTCCAGTACGACACGACGATCAACTCGTGGCACACGCTCCCGAACACGGGCCGCATCAACGCGTCGAACCCCTGCTCGGAGTACATGTCGATCGACGACTCGGCGTGCAACCTCGCCTCGCTCAACCTCATGAAGTTCCGCCGGGAGGACGGCGAGCTCGATGTCGAGGCGTTCGAGCACGCCGTGGACGTCGTCTTCCTCGCGCAGGAGATCCTCGTCGGCTACTCGTCCTATCCGACGCCCGAGATCGGGCGAAACGCGAAGCGGTTCCGCCAGCTCGGGCTCGGCTACGCGAACCTCGGCGCGCTCCTGATGGCGCGCGGGCTCCCGTACGACTCCGACGAGGGACGCGCCTACGCGGCGGCGATCACGGGCCTGATGACGGGTCGCGCCTACCGCAAGTCGGCGGAGATCGCGGCTCGGATGGGGCCGTTCGACGGCTACCAGGTCAACCGCGCGCCGATGGTCGGCGTGATCGCGAAGCACCGGGCGGCAGTCGGCAACATCGAGCACGCCGACTCCGTCCCGGCCGACCTGCTCGGCCACTGCCGCAAGGCGTGGGACGACGCGCTCGACCTCGGCGAGATCCACGGCTTCCGCAACGCGCAGGCGACGGTGCTCGCGCCGACCGGGACGATCAGCTTCATGATGGATTGCGACACGACCGGCGTCGAGCCCGACTTCTCGCTGGTCAAGTCGAAGAAGCTCGTCGGCGGCGGCGAGATCACGATCGTCAACAAGACGGTGCCGATGGCGCTCGAGCGGCTCGGCTACGCGCCGCGCGAGACCGAGGAGGTCGTCGCCTGGGTCGACGAGCGGAACGGCGTCGTCGGCGCTCCGTACGTGAAGACGGAGCACTATCCGGTCTTCGACTGCGCCGTCGGTGAGCGGGCCATCCACTACCTCGGCCACGTTCGGATGATGGGCGCCGTCCAGCCGTTCATCTCCGGCGCGATCTCCAAGACGGTGAACATGCCGGAGGAGGTCACGGTCGAGGACGTGATGGACCTGTACCTCGACGCGTGGAAGCTCGGTGTCAAGGCGGTCGCGATCTACCGCGACAACTGCAAGGTCGCGCAGCCCCTGTCGAGCTCCGGCAAGGACGGCCAGACCGCGGTCGCCACCCCGCCCGTGCAGGTGCACGAGCGGAAGCGCCTGCCGCTCGACCGCACCGAGGTCGGCCGTAAGTTCCAGGTCGGCGACCACGAGGGCTACATCCACGTCGGGCTGTACGACGACGGCAGCCCCGGCGACATCTTCGTCGACATCGCCAAGGACGGAACGACGATGGCCGGGCTGATGAACTCGCTTTGCCTCGCCGTCTCGATGGGCCTCCAGTACGGCGTGCCGCCCGAGGTCTACGTGTCGAAGCTCAGCCACATGCGCTTCGAGCCGAGCGGCCTTACCAACGACGCCGACATCCGCGCGGCCAAGTCGATCGTCGACTACATCTTCCGCTGGTTCGGCAAGCGGTTCCTCACGCCCGAGCAGCAGGAGGAGGCGGGGATCCTGTCGGCCGAGGTGAAGCAGCGGATGGCTGAGCGGTACGCGAACGGTGAGGCTGCTGCGGCGACGGAGCCCACGGAGGCGCCGCCCCCCGGCCAGACGGCGCTCTTCAACAGCTGGGAGGACGCGGTCGAGTGCGCCCGCTGCGGCGGCCGGATGGTGCGCACCGGCAGTTGCTACACGTGCCGGGACTGCGGCACGAATACCGGCTGCAGCTAGGAGAGAAGGGCACGTCATGCTCCCGGGTGGCGCAAGGAGCGGGGCCGCGGCGATCATCGCCGCGGCCCTTTTCGTCGGCGGCCTCGTCGTGACGCCGGCCGCACAGGCGGCGATCACCGGATCGCAGATCACGACCCCGACCGATCCCTCCTTCCTCATCGCGGACGAGACCGGCTCGGCGGCGACGTTCGCGATCTCGGGCACCACCTCCGGCGGCACGACTACCTCCAAGATCGACATCCGCTGTTACCACGGCGGGACGTCCACCGCCGTCGCGACCAACGTCGCGCTCGGCTCGAACGGCTCGTTCTCGGTCCCGAGCGCGAACCTCAACAAGATCGTCGACCTCACCTGCCGGCTACGCGCCGTCCCGGCCGGCGCGACTCCGTCGAACCTGACTCCGTACTCCGGACCGCTCGTGGGCGTCGGAGAGCGCGACTCCAGCACGGTTGGCGGGGGCCCGAACAACGGGAAGCTCTACGACTACTACCTCTATGCCCCGCAGCAAACCGCCGCCTTCGACTACGAGTCTCTCGGAACCTGCGGCGTCAACGACGGCTACCTCCTGGACGCGACCTACGCGCTGACGACGACCACGTTCTATTGCAATGCCGGCCTGCTCGGCGGAGAGTCGCCCAAGCCGACGCGTTCCGAGCTGCAGATCGACGGCGCGAACGCATACGCGCCCAGCCAGGCGCAGTCGATCAACCCGAACGCCGCGGGGCTGCCCGCGCTCACGTACTCGTACAGCGTCGACGCGCACACCGGCGACTTCGTCGTCCATGAGTCGGATCCGATCGTCGAGTGCCCGTCCGCGACCTACCCGCCGACGCCGACCGGCTGCAACACGTTCGTGACGGCCGGAGTGACCGACAGCCGCACGATCACCCAGGACCATGACGGACACCTCAGCACGATCACCGACCTCTTCACGAGCACCGACTCCCACCGCCACTCGCTCGACCTGCTCTGGGACAACAGCCAGCACTTCTGGGGAGGCTTCGGTAGCTCGACGCAGGTCGAATTCGAGTTTCCGGGGCAAAGCAGCTTTGCGGCGCACGTCGCCGGTGACGCGGTCTCGCTCCCGGCGACCTCGCCCGGGACGATCCTCGTCCGCATGCACGACGCCGCCGACGGCGATCCCGCGACCGGGCAGGCCGCGATCGTCTACGACCGGCCGGCCGCCGGTGCGGCGTTCCCCGCGGTCAACAACTTCAACAGCGAGTTCACGCTGCACCAGACCGGAACCGTCCCCGCGGGGCGCTCCATCCGGTTCCGGTTCGCCTACGCGCAGGACTACCAGGCCGCCGGCGTGGCCTCGCTCGCGCAGGCCGCGAGCGCCACGTTCGTCGACACGATCGCCGTCTCGAGGTCCGGAAAGGGGGCCGGCAAGGTGACGAGCTCGCCCGCGGGCATCTCGTGCGGCCGGACGTGCTCGCACGGCTACGCGTTCGGCACCGCGGTGATTCTCGAGGCGAAACCGGCCAAGGGCTCCGTGTTCGCCGGCTGGTCGGGTTCCTGCAAGGGCAAGCGGCGCTGCCGGCTCACGACGACCGACGACCTGTCCGTGAGGGCGAGGTTCGTCCCGCAGCCGTGCGTGGTGCCGAGACTGACCGGGAAGAGCCTGAGTACGGCGAGGCGCGCGCTCGTGACCCACGGCTGCAGGCTGGGGAAGATCTCTCGGGCGCCTTCGGCGGCGCCGGAGACGGGAGACGTGATCTCGCAGAAGCCCAGGTCGGGGCGACACCGCAAGCACGGGGCCAAGGTCAGTCTCGTGCTCGGCGAAGGCCCGTAGACCGCGGTCAGCCCGACAGGCGCGCGGCGATCTGAGCCTGCGCAACCGCCTCGTGGGCGAACTGCTTCGCCTTCGCGGTGTTGCCCGACGTGCCGGCATCGGCCGCCTGTGTCATGTCGGCGCACGCGACGTGCAGATGCGTGACCGCCTGCTTCTGGGGCTGCGTCGAGGCGTGCGGCGAGATCTTGCCGTCCACCACGCCCATGCAGTCGTTCAGCAGCGGCCCGCCCGACGCGATCGCCTTCGTCAGATCCCCACTCCGAAACGCCTGCGCGCTCGTCTGCAGCCGAGCCTCGAAGCCGTGCACGCTCACGCGGAAGTTTCCGGACCCCTGGGCGTGCTTGGCACCGGCGACGCCGTCGGTGTTGCCGTTCGCGCTGCCGCCGCAACCGGCGAACGCGACAACGGCCGCCAGGAGCGCACCGATGCCGAGGATGGCCCTGGTCATGGGTGAATCTCCCTCCGTCTTCGGCGTGTTCACAAACCGACAACGGAGGAAGTCCCGAATCCGTTGCTATGCAACCGCAACGCTGCCAGGATGAGGCCATGCCCGCGTGCCGTGCGTGCGGCCAGGACAACCCCGAGATCGCGCGCTTCTGCCTCGCGTGCGGGGCTCCCCTCGACGCCGAGACGTCCACCCGCGAGGAGCGCCGGATCGTCAGCGTCGTCTTCGTCGACCTCGTCGGCTTCACGGCGCGCTCCGAAAAGCTCGACCCGGAGGACGTGCAGGCGATCCTCACGCCATACCACGGGACGGTGCGCGACGAGCTGGAGTCGTTCGGCGGCATCGTGGAGAAATTCGTGGGAGATGCCGTGATGGCGGTCTTCGGCGCACCGACCGCGCACGGAGACGACCCCGAGCGCGCCGTGCGGGCCGCGCTCGCAGTCCGCGACGCGGTGGCGGCTCTCAACGTGGAGCAGCCCGAGCTCGAGCTCCGCATCCGCGGCGCCGTCAACACCGGCGAGGCGGTCGTGACGTTGTCGGCCCGGCCCGCGCTCGGCGAGGCGATGGTCGCAGGCGACGTCGTCAACACTGCGTCACGCCTCCAGCAGCACGCTCCCGTCGGCGAGATCCTCGTCGGGCAGGGGACGTACGACGCGACGCGCGGAGCGATCGAATACGAGCCGGCCGACTCCGTGACTGCAAAGGGGAAGGCTGCACCGATCGGCGCCTGGCGCGCGGTGGCGCCCGCGTCGGCTACCGGAGAGCGGCACCTGTCGAGCACGCCCTTCGTCGGCCGCACTCGGGAGATCGACCTCCTCGACGCGACGTGGGAGCGCGTCGAGCGGGAGCGGCGTCCCCATCTCATCACCGTGCTCGGCGCGCCCGGCGTCGGCAAGTCCCGGCTCTCGGCCGAGTTCGGGGAGCGCATCACCGCGCGAGGCGGCCGTGTCGTCCGCGGCCGCTGTCTGCCGTATCGCGAGCGGAGCGCCTACGGCGCGTTCGCGATGCAGGTGAAAGAGCTCGCCGGGATCTTCGACAGCGACGATGTCGATGTCGGCGTGGGGAAGCTGCAGGTCACGGCCGAACGGCTCGTAGCGCACGAGCAGGCGGAGAACGTCGCAGGGCATCTCGCGATCCTGCTCGGCTTCCAGACGAAGGCGACAGCGCCGGACCGCGACAGCCTCTTCCAGTCCGTGCGCGTGTTCATCGAGGCCGGGGCGCGCGACGAGGCGACCGCGTTCGTCTTCGAGGACATCCACTGGGCGGACTCGGCCCTCCTCGACCTCATCGAGCTCCTCGCGGCGCGCCTGCAGGACCTGCCGGTGCTCCTCTTGACGCTCGCGCGTCCGGAGCTGCTCGACGCGCGGCCGACGTGGGGCGGCGGGCTCCTCGCGTACAGCGCGCTTCCGCTCGAGCCCCTGGCCGGGGCCGATGCTGCCGAGCTCGCGCTCCACCTGCTCGGCGCGGACACGAAGGCGGCCCACGTCGCCAAGGCGGCCGAGGGAAACCCGCTCTTCATCGAGCAGCTCGCAGCCGTCCTGAGCGAGCGTGGTCCCGAAGAGGCGGACAGCCTCCCGACGACGATCCGCGGCCTCGTCGCCGCCCGCCTCGACGCGCTCCCCGGCGCTGAGCGAGACGTGATTCTCGACGCCTCGATCGTCGGCCGGATCTTCTGGCTTGGCGCGCTCGAACGGATCACGCGCAGTCCGGACGGCCTCGGACAGGCGCTCGCGGAGCTCGAGCGGCGAGATCTCATCCGCCACGACGCCGTGTCCCGGATCGAGGGAGAGGAGCAGTGGTCGTTCAAGCACGTCCTCATCCGCGACGTCGCGTACGACCTCCAGCCCCGCGCCCGCAGGCGCGAGGGTCACCGCCACTGCGCCGAGTTCATCGAGCAGTCGACGCCCGAGGTCGGCGAGGCCGGGGCGGCGCTGGCGCGTCACTGGCGCGGCGCCGGCGAGCCCGAGCAGGCGATCAAGCACTTCGTCGCCGCCGCCGAGGAGGCGGAACGCGGCTGGGCGAAGCAGCTCGCCGTGTCGCTCTACAAGGAGGCGTTCGACATGACCCCTCCGGAGGACGTGGAGCGCAAGCGGTTCCTGCTTCAGCGGCTCGCGGTCGCGCAGCAGGCGTTCTACCACGTTGACGACGCGCGGCTGCTCGGCCTCGGCAGCAGCGAGCCCGGCTAGCCGGCGACGGGCGGGAAATCGGCAGGCGTCACGTCGCCCGCGATCTCGTGCAGGCCTTCGATCACATGCTGGCCGAGGCTCGTCGCGTGCTGCCTGACGGTCCCCTCGCTCGGCGCGTCGTAGACGCAAAAGGTGCGGACCATCCCCTCGTCGTCGACGACGACGTGGCTGTGCTCCCACGTGATCTCGGGAAACTCGCCCTCGGTGAGCTCGCGTGAACGCCGTCCGACGAAAGGCATTTGATCCTCGCCGACGTCGAACGCACGGATGACCAGGTAGCGCGGCATTCGCCCGAGTGTAGCGACGTCTATTCCGAACGTAAAAGAACCCGCAGTTTTGATCGGAATACGTCCATATCGTAGTGCTTCCAATCTCCGTGGGTCTGATGAGCCCACGGGCGATATAGCTCCCGGTGATAGGGACTCGAAAGGCTCTCGTTATGTCCGATCACATTGCGGATGCGGATATGGAAGCGGCCCACGAGCCACGCGGTGAGCGCGAGCGCCGACCGGAGCTGCGCCCGGTCGTGGAGGATCTCCGCGTCGGAGATGCCGACATCCTCGATCCCGATCGCGACGTGGTTGAGCCCGACCGTGTGCCGGCACATGACGTCGAGGCGGACGAGTTGGTAGATCGTCCCGTCGCGGTCGACGATGAAGTGCGCGCACGTCCCGGGTAGCTCGCCGAGCTCCGGATCGGGCGTGTCGGCGGCGAACGTGTTCCACGCCGACGAGAAGCTGTCGCTCGCGGTGTAGTGCTCGACGATCACCTTCGGGCGCAGCCGCCACGAGTGGATGCCGTAGTGCTTCTCGGCGTACGCGGCCATCTCCGCCTTGCGCTTCGGCCCGAAGAGAATCGGCTTCCAGACGACGTGCGGGCGCGGCGCGACCGCGAGCGCGATCGTGACGGCAAGGGTGGCGAACACGGCCGCAGGCTAGCCGCGCTTGTCTGCCGGCGACGGTCTCGGTAGCCTGCGCGCGTCGTGTTGAGGTAGCGCGCCACCAGCCGCCGTCGCAGCGAGGCGACCCGCCTCGGCTCTGCGTACCCCGACCTCGAGGTTGATCCTTGGCACGACGCCCTCTCATCGTGAGCTCCGCGAACGTCCGGCTGAAGGCCGTGCGCCGGCTCACCCGGCGCGGCTCGCGCGAGCTCTGTATCGCCGAGGGAGCCCGCTCGGTGCGCGCCGCCCTCGCGGCGGGCGTGGCGGTGCGCGAGCTGTACGTCGCGCCGGAGCTGCTCGCCGGAGGTCGCGACGACGACCTCGTGGCTACGGCGGAACGCCGCGGCGCCGAGGTGTTCGAGCTCGGTGGGGCGGCGTTCGCGAGCCTGGCGGAGCGGCGGCCCGACGGCCTCCTCGCCGTCGTTCAACGCCCTGCGACGCTGCTCGATGCACTCGAGCTGCCGCCGGAGCCGTTCCTCGCGGTTACGGTCGCCGTCGAGCGGCCCGGGAACCTCGGGGCGATCGCACGCACGGCCTGTGCTGCCGGAGCGGATGGGCTGATCGTCGCCGACCCGCGCACCGACCTCTTTCACCGCGAAGCGATCCGCGGCTCGGTCGGCGCGGTCTTCCGGATCCCGTGTGCTTCAGGAGCCACCCCGGACGTCCTGGCCTTCCTCCGCGAGCGAAAGGTCGCGATCGTCGCGACGACCCCAGCCGCACGGGCGCCGTACTGGTCGTTCTCGTACGCAGGCGCCGTCGCGGTCGCTCTCGGCGGCGAGCGGCACGGGCTTCCCGGCGTGTGGCTGGACGCCGCGACAGCACGGGTCGCGGTTCCGGCTCATGGCCCGGTCGACAGCCTCAACGTCGCGGTCGCCGCCGGTGTCGTGCTCTGCGAAGCTGCGCGGGCCCGCTAGGCGAGCCGGTAGATCCGCTCCCCGACGGCCTCGGCCCGGAACCGCTCGAGGAACTCCTTCGCGTACGGGCGGCCCGGCTCCGCCAGCACGACCTCGCCGCCCAGCCGCGGGAGGAGCTCCGCGAGCTGGTCGGCGTTCCGCGCCTCGTAGAGGAGATCCGCGCCGAGGACGAGATCCCACGGCGCGGCGCGAAGCAGCGGCTCGGGCTCGCTCCACCGAACCCTCGCGCCTCGCACGAACAGCCCGTTCCGCTCCGCGTTCCGCAGCAAGAGGGAGATCGCCTCCTCGGCCCAGTCCGTCGCGAGCACATCCGCCCCTCGGAGCGCGGCGGCGAGTGACGGCAGGCCGAGGCCGCATCCCAGCTCGAGCACGCGGAGCCCTCGCAGGTCGCGCGCCGCGACGTGCTGCGCGAGGGCGAGCCCGCTCGGCCAGAGCTCCGCCCAGTACGGCAGGAACTCCTCCTCGTCGAACGCCGCCTCGTCGATTAGCTCCTCCGCGCTGGGCGGACGGAGGATCTCGAGGCGGGCGCCGGGCGCGAGCTCGACCTGCTCCTCGACCAGCGAGTCCGTCAGAGGGTCGCGAACAGGTCGACCGGCACGCCGTCGGGATCACTGAGCTGCGCGTACCGCTGGCCCCAGAACGCGTCCCACGGCTCCTTCTCGCCGTCGAATCCCGCAGCCATCACGCGCGCGTAGAGCTCGTCCACCTCCGCCGGACTGCCGCACTCGAACGCGAGCGCGAGCTGGTTTCCGGCGGCGCGGTCCCAGTCCGGCCGGAAGCTCTTGATGACCTCTTCCGTGTCGAGCATCAGGCGCACGCCGTTCGGGAGGATCGCCTCGACGTGACCGTTCCCCTCGGGGAACTCGATGCCGAGCTGTCCGTAGAACGCGACGGAGCGACGCATGTCGGAGCAGACGATTCCGATCGCGTTCAGCTGCGGCACAGCGTGGACGCTAGCCGTTAGCGTCGGAGCCGTGCGCAAGAGGCAGCTCGGCTCGAGCGACCTGATGGTGTCGGAGATCTCGCTCGGCTCCTGGATGACCTACGGCGGCGCGGTCGAGCGCGAGCGCGCGGAGGCGTGCGTCGAGAAGGCGTTCGAGCTCGGGATCGACTTCATCGACACGGCGAACGTCTACTCGAGCGGCGGCGCGGAGGAGTTCCTCGGCGAAGTGCTCGCCGACCGGCCGCGCGACTCGTACGTCCTCGCGACGAAGCTCTACTTCGCGATGTCGGACTCCGACCGCGGCCTGTCCCGCGAGCAGGTCTTCAAGCAGATCGATGCCTCGCTGCGGCGGCTCCGCACGGACCACGTCGACCTGTACCAGTGCCACCGCTACGACTGGGACACGCCGCTCGAGGAGACGATGGAGGCGCTGACCGAGGTCGTCCGGCAGGGAAAGGCGCGCTATCTCGGCTTCAGCGAATGGCCCGAGGAGAAGATCCGCGAGGCGCGGTCGCTGGACGGCGTCGAGCACTTCGTCTCGAGCCAGCCGCAGTATTCGATGATCTGGCGCGGGCCCGAGCGCGACGTGATCCCCGCGTCGCGGGAGCTCGGCATCTCCCAGATCGTCTGGTCTCCGCTCGGCCAGGGCATCCTCACGGGGAAGTACCTGCCGGGCGAAGCCGCGCCGAGCGACAGCCGCGCCGCCCATGAGCGGATGAACTACTTCATGGACCGCGCCGGCGACCAGGTGCTGCTCGAGCGCGTGCAACGCCTGCGTCCGGTGGCCGAGGAGCTCGGCCTCACGATGGCGCAGCTTGCGATCGCGTGGGTTCTGCGGGAGGAGAACGTCGCTGCCGCGATCATCGGAGCGACTCGGCCGGAGCAGGTCGAGGACAACGCTGCGGCGTCCGGCGTGCAGCTGGACGCAGCCACGCTCCAGCGAGTCGACGAGATCCTCGGCGACAGCGTCCGCTGGGACCCGCCGGCTTCGACCCCAAGCTAGCCGCCGTCGCCGTTCCGGCTCGCGAGTACCGAGTCCGCGATCCCGTACTCGACCGCCTCGTCCGGGCCGAGGAAACGGTCGCGGTCGATGTCCCGCATCACTTGCTCGACGTCTCGGCCGGAATGGTGCGCGATCACCTCCGCGTAGCGGTGCGTGAGGGAGAGGATCTCGCGCGCGGCTATCTGGATGTCCGCCGGCGTGCCGCGAAAGCCGCCGGAGCCCTGGTGGATCATCACCTTCGAGTTCGGCAGCACGAACCGCTTGCCGGCCGCGCCGCCCGCGAGGAGGAGCGCGCCCATCGACATGGCCATCCCGATGCAGTACGTCTGGACGTCCGGCTTCACGAACTGCATCGCGTCGTACATCGCCATCCCGGCGTACACGTCGCCGCCCGGGGAGTTGATGTAGAAGCGGATGTCGGCGTCCGGGTCCTCCGCCTCGAGGAAGAGGAGCTGGGCCACGACGAGATTTGCCGCCGAGGCCTCCACCTCGGTGCCGAGGAAGACGATGCGCTCGCGCAGAAGGCGGGAGAAGATGTCGAACGACCGCTCGAAGCGCCCGTCCGACTCGACCACCATGGGCACGAGGTGATTCGATACGCTACTCATCGGTTGCACATTATACGCAACCTCTGGGTTGCGAGTTGAGAGCGAACGGAGGAGCGATGGAGGTCGAGCGCGAGATCGTCGTCCCGGAGGCGCCCGACGAGGTGTGGGAGGCGCTGACCGAACCGGAACGGCTCGAGGAGTGGTTTGCGACCGAGGTGGAGCTCGACGCGCGTCCGGGCGGAGAGGGGGTGTTCCGCTGGGCGGACGGCGACGAGCGGCGGGCTACGGTCCGCGAGCTCGAGGAGTCCGAGCGCCTCGTCCTCGACTGGGAGGACGGCGGCACCGTCTCGATCGAGCTCGAGACGTCGGAGACGGGCACGCGCGTTCACGTCGTCGAGACGTCGCCCGAGTTCGCACCCGCTCTCGAGCTGCGCGCACTCGCGTGGACGGCGCTCGCGGCGGCGTAGACCGCGTCTTCGCCGCACTCGGGGACGCCGGACGCCGTTCCCTCGTCGAGGCGGTCGCGACACGCGGCACGGCGACGGCGACGGAGCTCGCGGCCGACCTGCCGGTCACGCGGCAGGCGGTCGCGAAGCAGCTGTCTGCGCTCGCCGACGCCGGGCTGCTTCGCGCGACGCGTGCAGGCCGCGAGACGCGCTACGAGGTGACCCCGGCGCCGCTCGAGGAGGCCGTCGAGTGGATGGTCTCGGTGGGCGCCGCCTGGGACGAGCGGCTCGCGGCGCTCCGCCGCAGCCTCGCGGGCTAGGGGAAGAGCCGCTCGATGCGCCAGCCGCCCGGCGGCTCGCGTTCGTAGCGGAAGCGATCGTGCAGGCGGGCGTCGCGGTGCTGCCAGAACTCCCAGACGACGGGAACGACGAGGTAGCCGCCCCACGTCGGCGGCCGCGAGAGCGACCCGCCGCCCACGCCGGCCTCGAGCTGGGCCATCCGCTCGTAGAGCTCCGACCGCGACCCGAGCGGGTCGCTCTGGCGCGAGGCGAGGGCGCCGAGTTGCGCGTCGCGCGGCCGTGTCGCGAAGTACGTGTCCGACTCCTCCTCCGCGAGGCGCTCGACCTCGCCCTCGACGCGTACCTGCCGGCCGAGCGGCGACCAGTGGAAGAGGAGCGCTGCCTGCGGGTTCGCGTCGAGCTCGCGGCCCTTGCGGGACGTGTAGTGCGAGAAGAAGACGAGTCCGCGCTCGTCGAAGCCCTTCAGCAGCACCATCCGTGCGGAAGGAGCGCCGCCGGGAGCCGCCGTGGCGAGCGCCATCGCCTCCGGCACCTCGAGCACGGCACGCGCCTCGGCGAACCAGCTCCGGAACTGCTCGAGCGGTTCGGAGGCGAGGTCGGCGCGCCGGAGCTCGGCCTCCCCCTCCACCTCAGAGCCTCGCGCGCAGCTCGGCCGGACGCAGCGTCTTCGCCCCCAGCTCGGCGTCGGGGGGCACGAGATCGCGGACGACCTGGAGCACGAGCTCGGCCTCGTCGCTGAGCGGGCTCAGGATCTTGTTCCCCTTGAGGAGCGCCTTGCCGCGCGGACCGGTGTGGACCGCGAGGTCGCGCTCCGCGTAGCCCTTCTCCCGCAGCAGTGCGTTCGCCTGCTCGACAGCGTCGCTCACGGCGAGGTTTCTACCGGAAGAGATCCGTCTCGGGCGGGATGACGAGGTCCGCCGCGCTGTCGCTCCCGCGCACGTCGAGGCCGCGGACGACCGCGACCGGGACCCGGTCGAGCTTGCCGAAGACGAGCTGGGCCGCACCGGCGATCTCGTCGGCGACCGCGATCCGGGTCGCGTGCAGCTCGTAGCCGGCCGGATCCCGTTCGCCCATGAGGTCGTGGACGACCTCGACGCCGGCGGCGCCGATCGCGACGTCCGTCGTCGCGGCGCGCCACGGTCTCCCGAACGAGTCCGTGACGATCACCCCGACCTCGGCTCCCGTCCGCTCGCGGAGCGCGTCACGCAGCCGCGCCGCGGATGCGTCGGGATCGACCGGCAGGAGCACGACCGTCTCCGGCTCCGGTGCATTCGAGGCGTCGACACCTGCCGAGCCGCAGACGAAACCGTGCCGGGTCCGGGCGATGAGGAGGGGCGGGCGAACGCGGACGAGCTCGGCCGCCTCGTCGAGGATGACCTGGATCCGGCGAGGATCGGCCACTCCCGCGGCCAGCTCGTGCGCCTGCTCCGACGCCTCGACGTCGGCGAGGGCGACGACGCGGCCCTCGACCTTCGAGATGGCCTTTTGCGCGACGACGACGACGTCCGCGTCCTGGAGCTCGATTCGCTCGGCGATGAGGGCGGCGAGGTCGTCTCCGTCCCGCAGCTCCGGCAACCCTTCGACGGGCGTGACCGAAAACCCCGCGCGCACGTCCTTCACGAGCACGAGCGTCGGGTTGTCGTTCCAGAGGCCGTGCAACTCCTCGAGCGGGACGAAGCCGATCGCCTCGTAGAACGCGCGCGTCGCGCTGTAGCCGCGGCTTGGGCGCGATGGGCCGAGCGTCTTGACGTGGAGGTAGCGGACGCCACGCGCCTTGCACCACGATTCGGCGGCGGCGACGAGAGCGCGACCGATCCCGCCCCGGTGGTGCTCGCGGCGCACGCCCATGACGTAGACCTCGGCCGCCGGCGGCGTGTGCTGCTTGAGGCAGAGAAAGCCGACGTCTGGCTCGACCGCGAGCGTCGGGAGGCTCGCGGCTCCCTCGATGAACGCCACCGTCTCCTCCTCGATCCCGAACCACTCGGGCAGGTCGCGGAGCACCGTCTCGGCGATGCGAGACCGCTCGGCCGGATCCCGGAGCTCGACGACGTTCGTCACGGAAGGCCGGTGATGCGGACGCCGGCGTGGCCCTTGTAGCGCTTGTTGAGGTTGACGATCACCGCCGTCAGCCCCTCGAGCGCCCGCGCGCTCTCGAGCGGACCGGCGTCGAGGGCGCGGCCGGCGACGGCCTTCGTCGCGAGCTCGAGCGCGAGCGCCTTGGCGTCCGTGTCGTCGCCGCAGACGAAGGCTTCCTCGTCGAGGCGGCCGTGCGCGAGCTTCCCGGCGGCGAGCGAGTGGAGGCCGGCGACGACGGGTGCCCGGACGAGCTCCTGCGTCCGCTCGGCGAGTGAGCGCGGCTCGGCGCCGGGCCGCGCCCCACCGGGCCCGAAGCGCAGCTCGCTCGCGACGCTGAGTATGGGCGTCTGGCCGATCGCGTCCGCGAGTGCCGCTGCGGTCGCGAGGGTTGCCTCGGCCTTCGTCGCGAGCACGACGAGCTCGACGTCGAGCACCGCGTCCTCGTTCGCGGCGCCGCTCGCTGCGCCGACCTCGCGCGCCTTCTCCTCTGCCCGCCCCGAATCGCGCGAGCCGATGACGACGTCGTCGCCCGCGTCGACGAGCCGAGCCGCCAGCGCGAGGCCGAAGTCGCCGGTGCCGCCGACGACCGCGACCCTCATGCCGGCACCGCCCCGAGCGCGACCTCCGCGAGGCGCCGTCGCGCGTCGCGGCTGCTCATCAGCGTCCGCGTGACGATCGGGCGGATGTCTCCGAGCCCCTCGAGGTCGTCCGCGTCCGCCTCGTCCACGACGAGGGCGTCGATCAGGCCGGGGTAGCAGCCAGCGACGTGTGCCGGCGAGGTGCCGCCGGCAAGACGTTGCAGCATCCGGTCGGCGGGGCCCTTCACCGCGCGCCCTCCGATCAGCGGGCTGACGGCGACGCACGGGACGCGCCTCCGCACGAGCGCATCGCGCAACTCGCGCACGGCGAGGATCGGCCCGATCGAGACGTACGGATTGCTCGGCGCGAGCAGAATCAGGTCTGCGCCTGCGATCGCCTCGAGCACGCCCGGCGCCGGCCGTGCCGCCTCCTCGCCCTCGAACCGCACGGCGTCGACCTCGTCGCGATGCCCGCGCGCAACGAACCACTCCTGGAACGGGAACGTCCCTGCCGGCGTGTCGAGCCACGTCCGCAGGCGGTCATCGGTCGCCGGGAGGAGTCGAGTCGCGACGCCGAGCCGCTCCGCAAGCCGGGCGGTCACCGTGGAGAGCGGCTCACCGGCGCGCAGCGCCTCGGTGCGCACGAGATGCAGTCCCAGATCCTTGTCGCCGAGCGCAAACCAGTCGTCCCCTCCGAGCGAGCCCACCGTCTCGAGGGCGTCCCATGTCTCGTCGCTGCGGCCCCAGCCCCGTCGCTCGTCCGCGAGGCCGGAGAGCGCGTAGAGGATCGAGTCGAGATCGGGCGACACGTGAAGGCCGAGCACGTCGACGTCGTCGCCGACGTTCCCGACCACGGTCGTCGCAGCCGCGGCCGCCACGTCGACGACGCCGCGGACGAAGCGCGCGCCGCCGACACCGCCCGACAGGACCGCGACGTTCAGACGAGGCTCCCTTCGAGCTCGGCGAGACACGCTTGCGTGCGGGGGCCGGCGCGGAGCTGGAGTCGCGTCAGGTCCTCCATCGTGTCCACGTCGTCGGCGAGGTTCGGCAGCGCAACCGACACCGCCTCGAGACCGAGCGACGCGGCGTGCGCACGGAAGCGGTCGGAGCTGCTCGGGCCGTACAGCGACGCGAACGCCTCGGACGAAGGGAGGCTGAGTGCGTTCGTCGTCCCGTCGAGCGCCTCGACGAGGGCGACGCAGCCGGCCGGCGTCGCGGCGAGCAGCGAGCGCAAGTCATGCGGTACGACGCAGGGCACATCGGCGTTGACGACGAGGATGCCTCCGGGATCGACGCCCGCCAGCCCGGCCAGCACCGCGGCTCCCTGTCCGCCGCCCGGATCCGGCACGACCTCCGCCCCGTGGTCGACGGCCGCTGCCGCGCCCTCCTCGTCCGGCGTCACCACGCGGGCGCGACCGATCGAGAGGCACGCCGCCAGGACGTCGCAGAACATCGCGTGGGCCAGCGCCTTGCGGATCCGGCGCGAGGAATGGAGGCGCGTCTTGCCCTCGGAGCCGGCGAAGGGGATCACGACGGTCGCCACGAGGAGACACTAGCCAGGTGGACAACGCCGAGATCGCCCGGACGCTCGACGCCTACGCCGCACTGCTCGACCTCGCCGGCGCGGCTCGCTGGAGCGTGCGTGCGTACCGCCGCGCCGCGGACCTCATCCGCTCCACGCCTGCGCCGGTCGAGGAGCTTGTCCGCTTGGGCCGCGCTCGAGAGCTGCGAGGCATCGGCCCCGGCATCGAGCGGCGGCTGCGCGAGCTCGTGGAGACCGGCCGCATCGCCGAGCTCGAGGAGCTCGAGCGCGAGGTCGAGCCGGAGCTCGTCGCTCTCGGCCGCTATCTCGGGCTCGGGCCGCAGCGCCTGGTCGCGCTCGGCCGCGCGCTCGGGATCCGGTCGGCAGACGAGCTGCGCGCCGCGGCGGAAGCCGGTCGCCTGCGCGAGGCACCCGGAGTCGGCCCTGGGACGGAGGCCAAGGTGCTCGCCGCTCTGTCGCGAGACGAGCCGCAAACCGCGCGGCGCGGACTGACCCGCAATCGCGCCCTCGCGCTCGCCGACGCGATCGCCGCTCCGCTCGGCGCAGTCGCCGCCGGTGAGCTGCGACGCGGCTGCGAGCTCGTGCACCGGCTCGTCCTCGTCTCCTCGGCGCCCGGCGCGCTCGAGCGGTTCGCCGACCAAGCCGAGGTCGTCACCGTCCTCGAGCGCGACGAGTCGCACGCGGTCGGCGTCACGGTCGACGGGATCCCGGTCGAGCTCGTCGTCGCTCCGGCAGGCTCATTCGGAACCGCACTCCTTCGCGCGACGGGGTCGGAAGCCTATGTCGCCGGGCTCGAGCCGCTCCCCGACGCGCCTGCCGAGAAGGAGGTCTACGCACGGCTCGGAGTCCCGTGGCTGCCGCCCGAGCTGCGCGAGTCGCCGGCACGCGGCGAGCCGCCGCCGCTCGTGGAGGAGCCGGACCTCCGAGGCGACCTCCACTGCCATACGACGTGGTCGGACGGGAGGGCCTCCGTGCTCGAGATGGCTGCCGCAGCGCGCGACCGCGGCTACGAGTACCTCGCGATCTGCGACCACACGCCGAACGTGCGCGTCGTGCCCGGTCTCGACCCGGACGCGTTGCGCCGGCAGGCGGAGGAGATCGCGGCGGCGAACGAGGAGCTCGCGCCGTTCTGCGTCCTGCGCGGCGCCGAATGCGACATCCGCGCCGACGGCAGCCTCGACCTCCCCGACGACGTCCTCGAGGAGCTCGAATGGGTGCAGCTCTCGCTCCACGCAGGCCAGCGCCTGCCGCGCGAGGAGCTGACGGCTCGCGTGACCGGGGCGATGCGGCATCCCGCCGTGCGCTGCCTCAGCCACCCGCGCGGGCGGATCCTCAACCACCGGCCGCCGAACGCGCTCGACCTCGAGCGGACGATCGAGGTCGCGCTCGAGGCGGGCGTCGCGCTCGAGACGAACGGCCTTCCGGACCGGCTCGACCTGCGCGACGAGGAGGTGCGGCTCGCGGTCGAGGCCGGCGTCCCGGTCGTCTGCTCCACCGACGCGCACTCCGTGCAGGGGCTCGGCAACATGGGGCTTTCCGTCACAACCGCGCGGCGCGGGCGCGCGAGCGCGGCTGACGTCCTGAACACGCGGCCGCTCGCGGAGATACTGAGGACGTGAGGATCGTCGCGACGCAGAAGCTTCCCGGGCAGGCGTGGAACGACCTGCCGGATGTCGAGCTGCTCGACGCCTGGCCGCCGCGCGAGCCGCTCCCCGGAGTGGAGGCGCTCGTCGCGGTCGTTGCCCGGGTCGGGAGCGCGGAGCTCGAGCGCCTCCCCGACCTCCGCCTCGTCGCGAACTACGGCGTCGGCTACGACACGGTCGACGTCGCCGCGTGTCGCGAGCGCGGCGTCGCGGTGACCAACACGCCCGGCGTGCTCGACGCCGCGGTCGCCGACCTGACCCTGGCCCTAATCCTCGCGTGCCGCCGGCACCTCGTCGCGTCGGATCGGTTCGTCCGCGAGCGGCGCTGGCAACGCGGCTGGGCGCAGCCCGAGCTGCTGGGAAACGACCTCGCCGGCGCGACGCTCGGCCTCGTCGGGATGGGACGGATCGGCTCGGAGGTCGCCCGTCGAGCCGAGGCGTTCGGGATGCAGATCGCCTTCCACCGTCGCAGCGGCGGGCTGCCGCTCGACGAGCTCCTGCGCACGGCGGACGTCGTCTCGCTGCACGTGCCGCTGACTCCGGACACGCGCGGCCTCATCTCGCGTGAGCGGCTCGCGCTGCTGCGCGACGGCGCAACGCTCGTCAACACGGCGCGCGGAGCGATCGTGGACGAGGTGGCGCTCGTGGACGAGCTCGTGACGCGTCGCGTCTCCGCGGGCCTCGACGTCTTCGCCGACGAGCCGCTGGTCCCGGAACGGCTCCTCGACCTACCCAACGTGGTGCTGACGCCGCACATCGCGAGCGCTACGGCCGAGACGCGAGCGGCGATGACGCGCGTGCTCGTTGAGAACGTCCTCGCGTTCGCGGCTGGGACGGCGCTCCCGAACGAGGTCTTCGGCTAGAACGCGCCGGGCCGGCCCCCCGAAACCCAGTCCTGCACCTCGAACCAGTGGCTCGATCGAAGCGCTTCCGCGACGCGCGACTCGGTGTGCGCGGCCCAGAACACGTGGCGTTCGAGATCGCAGCAGATGGCGACGCCCGAGAGCGCAACGCCCGGGATCTGCATGAGGGCGTCGGCCGGCAGCCTCGCCTCGGCGACCGTGTAGTGCTTGAACTGGAGCTCGGGCGCGAGCTCCATCAGCTCGGGCCAGTCGGGACAGGTGCGGGAGCTCACACGAGTGACGGTACCGACAGCGCCCGGTTCACGATCCCCGCCAGCGTCCGAACGAATGCCGGGTCGGCGTTCGGCATCTCGATCCGCTCGAGCCGGAGCCCGAGCTCCGCCGCCTTCTCCTGCGCCTCGACGTCGAGATCCCACCGGATCTCGAGGTGGTCCGAGACGAAGCCGACGGGGCAGACGAGGACGCTCTCGACACCCTGGCGCCGCAGCGACTCGAGGTGGTCGAGGATGTCCGGCCCGAGCCAGGGCTCGCCGGTCGGGGACTCGCTCTGGAAGGAGAAGCTCCACGAGGCGAGGCCGGCCGCCTCGGCGACGAGCCGCGACGTCTCGAGCAGCTGGTCCTTGTACGGATCGCCTGCGGCGAGGATCCGGGCCGGGAGCGAGTGGGCGGTGAAGACGACGTGGGCGTCGGCGCCGCGGACGCGGTCGGCGAGCAACTCGACGAAGCCGGGCTCGTCGTGCCAGCTGTCCACGAAGCGCAGCTCGGCCCGGCGCGCGACCGCTTGCTCGAGCTGCTCGCGATAGCCCGCGATCGAGAGCGCGGAGAAATGCGGGGCGAGGACGAGGCCGACGATCTCGCCGGCACCGGAGGCGAGCGCCGACTTCGCGGCGTCGGCGATTCGCGGGGTCCAGTGCTTCATCCCCTTGAAGACCGGGACGCCGAGCTCTCTCTCGAGGGCGTCGCGCGTCTCCTCGGTGATCGCGTTGAGCGGCGAGGAGTCCTCGATGCCGAGCCGCCGGTACCGCTCGACGAGGTCGTCGAGCTGCTCGGGGGCAATCGTGCGGCCGCCGCGGATGTCGGCGTAGTAGGCGGGGACGTCCGACAGGCGCTCCGGCGAGCCGTAAGCCATCAGGACGACCGCGCTCTTCATGCCGCCTGACCGTAGCTGCGGACGAGCTCTGCGAGCCTCGAGAGGACGTCTGGATCCGTCTGCGGGAGAACGCCGTGCCCGAGGTTGAAGACGTGGCCCGGGCGGCCGGCCGCCCGCCGGAGCACCTCGACCGCGGCTGCCTCCGCTCGCTCCCAGGGGCCGAGCAGCACCGCGGGCTCGAGGTTCCCCTGTACCGCTCGCTCCTCCCCGACGATCTCCCAGGCGGCGTCGAGCGGGATGCGCCAGTCGACGCCGACGGCGCTGCCGCCTGCCCCGGCCATCTCGGCGAGCAGCTGCGTCGTCGTCCCCGTCCCGAAGTGGATCGTGGGAACGCCGGCCGCCTCGAGCACGCGAGCCGAGTAGGGCGCGACGAACTCCCGGTAGTCGGCGACGGAGAGAGCTCCGACCCACGAGTCGAAGAGCTGGATCGCGTCGGCGCCCGCAGCCGCCGTCGCGGCGACGTAGCGCGCGAAGTGCTCGGTCAGGCGCTCCATGAGCGCGTGCCAGGTCGCCGGCTCGCGGTACATGAGCGTCTTCGTCCGGACGAAGTCCCGGCTCGGCCGGCCCTCGACGAGGTAGCCGGCGACCGTGAACGGCCCTCCGCAGAAGCCGACGAGCGCACGCTCTGGCTCGAGCTCGGCTCGTACGAGCCGGACCGCCTCGAGGATCGGCGCCGCCCACTCCTCTGCGGCGGCGACGCGCAGCCGCTCGACGGCCGCGGCCGAGTCGATGCGTTCCTCCACCACCGGTCCGACGCCCTCGACCAGCTCCACGTCGACACCCATCCCGAGGACCGGCGACATGATGTCGGCGAAGAGCACGGCCGCGTCGACGCCGTGCCGCCGCACCGGCTGCAGCGTCACCTCCGCGCAGAGCTCCGGCGTCCCGGCGATCTCGAAGAAGCCGTGTCGCTCGCGCAGTGAGCGGTACTCGGGCAGCGAGCGGCCGGCCTGCCGCATGAACCACACCGGCGTCCGCTCGGTGGGCTCGCGGCGCAGCGTCCGGACGAGGAGAGGCTCGGCGCCCAGGCTCTGCTCGTTCAGACCCGGACTGGCTCTCGGCCCTGCTCACGCAGGAGGCGGGTCAGCCCTTCCTCGAGCGAGACCTCGGGCTCCCAGCCGAGGATCTGCTGAGCCCGCGTGATGTCGGGCTTGCGCTGCATCGGGTCGTCGATCGGCAGCGCCTCGAAGACGATCTCGCTCGACGCGCCGGTGAGCCGCTTCACGACCTCGGCGAGCTCGAGCAGGGTCCGCTCGTCTGGGTTGCCGAGGTTGACCGGGAGATGCTCACCGCTCTCGGCGAGGAGGACGATGCCGCGGATCAGGTCGTCGACGTAGCAGAAGCTGCGCGTCTGCGTCCCGTCCCCGTAGATCGTCAACGGCTCCTCGGCGAGCGCCTGGCGGATGAAGTTCGAGACGGCGCGGCCGTCGTTGGGGCGCATCCTCGGGCCGTACGTGTTGAAGATCCGGACGATCGCCGTGTCGACGCCCTGCTGACCGTGGTACGCCATCGTGAGCGCCTCCGCGTAGCGCTTCGCCTCGTCGTAGACGCCGCGCGGGCCGATCGGGTTGACGTGGCCCCAGTACGTCTCCGGCTGCGGGTGCACCTGCGGGTCTCCGTAGACCTCGCTCGTCGAGGCGACGAGGAAGCGCGCGCGCTTGAATTTCGCGAGCCCGAGCGCGTGATGCGTCCCGTATGAGCCGACCTTGAGCGAGTGGAGCGGCATCCGCAGGTAGTCCTGCGGGCTCGCGAGCGCCGCGAAGTGGTAGACGAAGTCGACGGGCTCCTCGATGTAGATCGGCTCGGAGACGTCATGCGGCACGAAGCGGAACCCGTCGTCGCGGATGTGCTCGATGTTGTGCAGCGAGCCGGTGACGAGGTTGTCGACGCAGATGACGCGGTGCTCGCGCTCGAGGAGGTATTCGCAGAGGTGCGAGCCGAGAAAGCCGGCGCCTCCCGTTACGAGTGCGGTTGGCACGGGGCGATGCTAGCTGCGGCGAAGCCCGTCTCGTGCGGCCACGTCTTGGTGCCAGGCACGCGGACGTGGCCCTAAAAGGCCCGCATCACGTGATGGAGCGCGGCCGCGCCGCAAGCCTGTCCGGTGCGGACATGGCCGCGTGCCCGGCACCGGGACCTGTCCCGCCGGGAGGAGGCCGAGCGGTCAGCGGAGGTCTTTGTTGCTCTCCATGTCGAACCACATGGCGAACAGGATGAACTGGAGCCCCGAGATCACGAGCAGCGCGACGAGCACGACCGTCGCGACGGGAATGGAGTCGCCGGCGATCCGGAACCCGACGACGACGAACCCGAGCCCCACGCCCGCGATCGTCGCGATGAATCCCATGACGTAGAAGAACACGAGCGGGTGGAAGTCGCGCTTCACGTACTTCTCCCAGAGCCGCCAGAAGAAGCCGCGCACCAGCAGCCACGCGATCCTCGGCACGACGTGGCGATAGCGCATGTTGGAGCGCTCGCCGACCCCGTAGATCGGACGCGACGGAAAGTCGCGCACCCGCGCGTTCCAGACGTTGAGATGGACGAGCATGTCGTTCGGGAAGCCGTAGCTCGTGTAGACATGGTCGAGGTCGAGCCGCTCGAGCATCTCCCGCGAGATCACCGTGTACCCGGACTGCGAGTCGGCGACGTGCCAGTAGCCCGACGCGATCTTCGTCAGCATCGAAAGGACGGCGTTGCCGAAGAACCGCGTCTTCGGGATGAGCTGCCACGCCTGGCCGGTGAAGAGGCGGTTCGTCTTCGCGTAATCGAGCTCGCCGCGCGCAACCGGCTCGACGAGCGTGGGCAGGTCGTCCGCGTCCATCTGGTTGTCGCCGTTCATCACCACGACGACGTCGAGCCCCTCGGCGAGCGCCTTGCGGTAGCCGGTGAGGATCGCCGCTCCGACCCCGCCGCGCCGCTCGTGCGACAGCACCTCGACGCGCGGATCGCCGACCTCCCCGGCGCGCTCGCTCGTGCCGTCCGTGGAGGCGTCGTTCACGACGATGATCCGATCCACGAGCGGTGGAATGCCGCCGATGGTCGCGCCGATCAGCACCTCCTCGTCGTACGCGGGCACGACGACCCCGACGCGCTTCCCTTCGAACACGGCGAGAGCCTAAGTCAGTCGCCGTTGCGCGGTGCGAGCCGCGGGACGACGCTGTCCCAGAGGAGCGCTGCGAGCGCGCCGAGGATCAGCCCGATCAGGGCGGCGACGACGACGGTGTTGCGCCGGCTGCGCGCCGTGACCTTCCGCGCGGCCGCGCCGACGAGAACGTGCGGCTTCTCGACCTGCTTCGCCTGCGAGAGGAGCTGGGTCGCGGCGATCTTGTCCTGCTGGTCGGTGCGAAGCTCCGTCAGGAGGATCAGCTTGTCGGTCGATGCGATCGCGGGGTTCGAGATGGCGGCGGTGATCGTCTTGATGTCGCCGTTGTCGAACTCGATCTGCTTGCTCAGGGTCGAGATCTTCTGGTCCGCGTAGGTGCCGAGCTTCTTCACGGCGGCGTTCGCGAGCCCGTTCGCCGCGCACTGGGCGACCTTGGCCTTCTTCGCCTGGACGGTGAGCTGGATTTGGGGGGTCTGGCCGTTCTTCGCGATGAAGCCGGTGACGGCCTTGGTCGAGATCCCCTTGCGGAAGTCCTTCACGCTCGCCTTGCAGTGGGCGGCGACCGCCTGCTGAACCTGCTGCGCGTGGACGACCGTGCCTACGGTGGACGGATTCGTCTGCGGCGACTGCAGGGCGACGGTGCCGCTGGCCGAGTACGGCTGGCCGAGGTAGAGCGTCGCGGTTGCCGCATAGACCTGCGTCCCGCCGAGCGAGACGAGGTAGCCGATAACCGCGCCGGCGACCACTCCCGCCGCGAGCAGCCACCAGCGGACGGCCAGGAGACGGACGTACTTCGCGAAATCGACCTCCTGCTCGGCCTCCGGATCGAAGCCGTGCGAAGGGGGAGCAGGCGCTGTCACGAGTGGCGACGATAGCCGACGGACATGAAGGCGCTCTTAGGAAGCGGGCCGAGGCTCAGTGCGCCAGCCGTCGGGAGCGAGGGCGGCGCGGCTCGACGGCGTAGATCCGCGAGAAGCCGTTCAGCAGCAGCCGCATCCCGTTTCCCGACACCGGCACGTACTGGCCGTGCGGGAACGTGAGCACCCGGTGTCCGGTGCGGACGTTCACGCCGACGATGCGATGCGAGAAGCTCCCCACGTAGGCGACGCCGTCCACGATCACGGCGGCGCCGGAGATCGCGCCGCCGGTCGGAACGCGCCACAGGATGCGGCCCGTCACGGTCGAGGCGCCGTAGAACCAGCCGTCGTAGGAGCCGAAGCAGACGACGCCGCCCGCCACCGCCGGGGACGAGTAGACGTAGTAACCCGCCGTGTCCCGCCACAGATAGCGGCCGCTCGTCGTGAACGCGGTGAGGGAGTTGCCGGTCGACGACGGGACGAAGACGCGGCCGTGCGCGACCGCGGGAGTGCCGTAGACCTTGCCGTTCACGCTGCCGACCCAGCGAGTCGCGCCGGTCCTCGGCGAGAGCGCCCAGATCCGGCCGGCGTAGTCGCCGATGAACAGCCGGGTGCCGGCGAGCGCGGCGCTCGACGTGATCTTCGCGCCGAGGTAGCGCCGCCACCGCAGCGTGTGCCTGCGCAGGTCGAGCGCGTACATCTCGCCGCTTGCGGTGCCGAAGTAATCGATTCCCTTCACGACCACCGGCGACGACTCGATGGCCGAGCCGGCGTTCCAGCTCCACTTCAGGTGTCCGTTCCTACGGTCGAGGACGTACACCCGGCCCCCCATCGTGTGGTAGACGACCTCGTCGCCGTCGACCGCGGGCGAGGACGCCATGCGCGGGGCTCCCGCCGTGTCGTGCTGCCAGGCGACCTTGCCGGAGCGCATCGAGATCGCGTGGACGGTCGAGCGCTGGTTCCCGATGTACGCAAAGCCGTTCCAGACGACGGCCGGGAACTCGATCAGGTGCCCCATCCCCCGGCTCCAGACGAGCCGGAACGGCGGCCGTAGCCGGATGCGCGCGGGTGCCTGCGTCCGCGCGTTCGTCGCGCCGTAGAGAGGCCACTGCAGGTCCGGCTGGTAGATGCGGAGCGTCTGGCGGCGCCGGTGCGGGAAGTTCACCCGGAAGGTGGTAGACGTGTAGCCGAGCGCCGAGACGGAGACCTCGAGCCGCCGTCGCGGCGCTCTGAACTCGGTGACTCCGTGCCGGTCGCTGCGCCGGCTCTCGCCCCACAGCCTTACGCGCGCACCGTGCACGCGGACGCGGCGATCGCCGTCGAGGACCGTCACGAAGAGCTTCACGCGGCGGTGGTGGACGGACCGGTGCGCGTGGCTCACCTTGGGCTTCGGCTTCGCGGAGGACGGAGACACCGCCCGACGATGGTGCGCGCCCGCACAGCCGGCGAGCAGCGCAGCGAGAGCGACCAGGACGACGATCCGGCGTCTCACGCGTGCTCCCCGACCGCGAGCTCCCGGTAGTCCGTGAGCCAGAGCGGCACGCCGTCGATGTCGCGCAGGATCACGTTGTCGTCGGGGAAGTGCGGGACGGGCTCGCCGATCTCGTCGAGCCGGCCGAGCGTCGCGAGGACCTGCGCCTCGGCCATGTTCGCCCCGCCGGCGGCGAGAGCCGAGGTGGCCGCGACGTGCCGGACGTTGATCTCCGTGATCTTGAGCGCGCCGGTGCGGTCCTCGCGGAGGTCGACGGTGAGGAGGCCGTGCACGGGCTCGCCCGTGATCTCGGCGAGGAAGCGAAGCGCCTGCTCGGCGAGCGTGCGCGCTCGCTCGTCGTTGACGAGACGCCCGCGGTTGATGTTCCCGGTCACACCAGAGACGGCGAGGTGTCCCATGAAGTACTCGAGCCGCTCGTAACAGCCCGCCTTGAGCAGCCGGCCGTCGTGAAAGAGGAGCGAGCACGCGATGTTCCGGCCGGGCAGGTGCTCGGCGACCATGTAGCTCGGGATCTCCGGGTTGAGGTAGGCCCATGCGTACGCCTCCTCCGGCTCTGTCACCTGGATCGAGCCGATGCCGCTCGAGGACGCGTCGGAGTAGTCGCGGAGCCACGCCGGGCCGCCGTCGAGGTCGAGACCGCTCCGCGCGAGCAGATCGTCCCGGCTCACGATGCGGTAGCGCGGCACGAGGCCTGTCTCACGCAGGACGTCGTAGAGCTTGCTCTTGCTGATAGCGATCTCGACGAGACCGGGCGGAGGCAACAGCGCCGGCACGGGAAACTCCCGCCCGCTCCAGAAGAGCACCTCCGCCTCGGGCCCGACGACGGCCGCGTCGATGCTCTCGCTCCGGCAGATCTCGGCGACGAGCTCGGGATAACCGGGATCGCTCGGCCCGGACACGCGGTACACGCGGTCGTAGAGGCCTTCGTAGAAGCCGTACCAGTTGCCTCCGCGGTCGGCGCCGACGAGGGTCGCGTCCGAGAAAGCACGGCTCGCGCGGAGGGAGCGGACGATCGCCCTCGGCGTAACGCCGCACGCCCCGGTCACGAGGATGTTCAGGGGCGCCACTGCTGTCGAGGATAGCCCGGGCGCGTTACGGCATTGTGTGCCAGCCGCCTGTTTCTCCCTTGTACGTGCCGCTGAAGAGCGCGAACGGCGTGCGGGCGAGGATCTTCAGGTCGAGGAGCGGTGAGCGGTGCTCGACGTACCAGACGTCGAGCTCGATCCTCTCCGCCCAGGGCAGCGAAGCCCGGCCGTTCACCTGTGCCCAGCCGGTGACGCCCGGTTTCACGTCGAGGCGCCGCCGCTGCCGCTCGTCGTACTGCTCGACCTGGTAGCGGAGCGTCGGACGTGGGCCGATCACGCTCATCTCGCCGCAGACGACGTTCCAGAGCTGCGGCAGCTCGTCGAGCGAGAGCTTGCGCAGGAGCCGCCCCACCCGGGTGATGCGCGGATCGCCGCGATTGACCGCGAGGCCCGCGCCCAGCGTCTCGGCGCCGACGACCATCGTCCGCAGCTTGAGCAGCTGGAAGTCGGCGCCGTCCCTGCCGACACGCGTCTGCCGGTAGAGCACGGGTCCGCCGTCCTCGAGCTTGACCGCAAGCGCGGCGAGCGCGAGGACGGGCGACGCGAGAAGCAGCCCCCCGCCCGCGAGGGCGATGTCGGCGGCGCGGTTCACGCGAGCTCCTCCCGCTGCGGCACCCACGTCGCGGGAACGCCGCGGCGCAGGTAGTTCCAGAGCGCGACGACCGTGGCCCATGTGATGAGGACGTAGTAGCGCGCGATCCCGACGCCGACGAGCGCAGCGGCCAGCAGGCCGAGCTGGAGACCGAGGACGACGGCGTAGGTCACGCCGTGGCCGACCAGGGCGAGCGAGCTGCCGAGCAGGATCAGGTGGAGCATTCCGCTCGCGTACCGCAGATGCCGGTGCGAGAGCAGGGCGAGGAGATATCCGGGCGGCTGACCGCGCAGCATCCGGCCGCGAAGGACGATGAGCCAGGAGTGCTCGAACATCCGCACCTTCCTCCGGTACTCGGTCTCGTTCGTCGGCGTCGGCCGTTCGGAGGCGAGCGCCTCCGGCTCGTAGACCGCACGGCGGCCGCGCTGCACCATCAGGTACGGGAGGGCGAGGTCGTGGCCGAAGCGCGGGTCGACCTCCGCGTAGTCGGAGTGCCGGAGCGCGTAGATCGCGCCGTTGCCGGCCGTAACCGAGCTGAGCCGCGACTCTCCTGCGCGGGTCACGAGTTCGTACCGCCAGTAGACACCTTCCTTGTTCGCACCGTCTGCGGACTCGAGCCTGAGGCGGCCGCAGACATACGCGACTCCCGGGTCGGCGAGGTTCCGGACGAGCTTCCGGAGGGCGTCGGGTGCCCAGGTCGCGTTCGCGTCGGAGAAGGCGACGACTTCCGCGTCCGTCGCGCGCACGGCCGCGTCCTGCGCTGCGACCTTGCCCCCGCGCACGTTGCGGATCACGCGCGCACCCGCCCCCTCGGCGAGCTCCTCGGTGCGGTCGGTGGACGCGTCGGAGGTGACCACGAGCTCGAGCAGCTCCGGCGGATAGTCGAGGCCGCGGAGATTCTCGAGGCGGCGCTCGATCGCGTCCTCCTCGTTGTACGCGGTCACGATGAGAGCGACCGACGGGAGGTAGGCGTCGTCACGCGCGACCGTCCTCGTTCTGGCGCGCGCCAGGAGCGCGATCGCGAGGGGATAGAGGGCATGCGTCCACGCGAGCGCGGCGAGCGAGGCCCAGAACAGGACGACAGCCGCGACCATCTCGCGGCCGAACGCTAGCGGCGAGGGCGGCTCAGTTGCCCCAGGGGCCGTAACGGAGCTTCGGCGAGGGCCGCGTCAGTGAGAACGCGAGTGAGTTGCCCGAGCCGGCAGCCCTGGCGCGGAGCCAGTCTTTACCCGTCGCCGAGACCTTGAGCTTCGCCTGGAAGATCCCCGCGGCGTTCGAGCGGATCCGCGCCACCGACCGCCAGTGCCCGTGCGTGCCGAGGCGGCGCTGGATGGTCACGATTTGCTTGTTGCTCGTCGCGTTCCGGCCCCAGACGGTGATCTTGCCGTGGCCGAGATAGGCGACGAACGGGAAGCGGAAGGCGGTCCGCACCGGCTTCGCGCGGGCGTTCTCGAGCGACTTCGCGTGGAAGTAGAGGCCGCTCTGATACGGGCTTTTGCCGCCCTTGTCCTCGAGGCCGAACCACGTCACGAGCGAGACGCCGGACCTCCACATCTGGTACAGCGCCTCCGCCGTCCAGCGCGACGCGAGGCTGACCGGCGCGGCGTGGCGGCGCGGCGGCTTCGTGTCCCAGCTGAACTCGGTGACCCAGAACTGGACGCCGTGCCTGGACGAGATCCGGTGCAGCTTGAGGGCGGTGCGCAGGACCGAGCGCATCTCCGGCAGGTCGCCGAGGGAGACGTCGTCCTTCCGCCTCGCATGGCCGAACGGGCCGTCGAACGTGTACGGGTGGTGCGACCAGACGTCGAACTGCGCCCGCGCCTTGCAGGTCGCGTGAGGCTTCCGTAGCCGTGCCGACTTCGCCTTGGGATTCCCCATCGAGACGCAGAGGAGGGAGCGCATGTAGGCGAGCGGGGAGACGGAGTTCCAGGTCTTCCCCTTGTGCCCGAACGGGTCGAGGCCGCCGGCGACAACGAGGTTCGACCTGCTGACCCCGTGGACGGACGTCGCGACAGCATTCACCATCGAGCGGTAGGTGGCCGCGTTGACGGGCGACAGGTCCTGGCTGAGATTCGGCTCGTTCCAGACCTGGAAGACGTGGACGGCCGGTGCATCGTGCTTCCCGTCGTAATGGAGCGCGACCGCCTTGGCGAACTGGCCGAGCGACGAGATCTTGGGCGTGTTGATGCGCTTGCCGTGCTTCTTGGCCAGCGCCCAGTCCGGCGCGCGTGCGATGTCGAGGATCGGCGTCAGACCTGCCTTCTCGGCGGCGTCGACCGTGCTGTCCATCCAGCCCCACGAATAGTCCTTCGACGCGGGATCGGCCGCGTCGAAATCGGAGGACAGCGAGGAAGGCGCGATCAGATTCCAGGGCACGATCATCCGGACGTACGAGGCGCCGGCCGACGCGGCCTTCAGGAATCCGGCGGCCCTCTGCGCCCCGGTGAACGTGAACGGATCGTCGAGCGACGTCCGCAGAGGAGCAGTGCCATGCGTCGAGTACGTCCGGACGGCATTCGACGCGTGGCGCGCGCTGGCCGAGCCGGACGACGCCGCCGTCGCAGCCAAGACCACGATTGCGACGAGTACGAAGAGGTTGCGACTGGTGACCCCCACCGGCGGACAAGCTAGCCGCGATACGGCAGGGTCGCCGAAGTCCTTGCGAAGCCTTTACAGCGTTTGGCGAGAAGGGCTTCCGGGGAAGCCGCTCAGTTGCCCCAGGGGCCGTACCGCTGGTTCTTCGGCACGGCGAGCGAGAAGGCAAGGGACTTCCCGGAGCCTGCTGCGGTCGCCCTGAACCAGTCCGTCGTGGCCGCATGGAGACGCAGCGTCGCGAGGAAGATCCCGGACCGGTTCGCGCGGATCCGCGCGACGGTCCTCCAGCGGCCGTGCGTTCCGTGCCGTTCCTGAACGGTGACGAGCGTCTTCTTGCTCGTCGCGTCACGTCCCCAGACCTGCACGGTCCCCTGGCCGAGGTAGGCGACGAACGGGAAGCGGTAGGCGGTCCGCATCGGCTTCGGCTTCGCCTGCTTCAGCGTCTTCGAATGGAAGAAGAGGCCCGACTGGTATGCGCTCGGGCTCGCCTGGTCCTGCAGCAGGAACCAGGTGACGAGCGACACGCCCGAGTGCCACATCTGGTACAGCGATTCCGACGTCCAGCGCGCCTCGAGGTCGAGCGGCACCCCGTGCCTTCTCGGCGGGTTCGTGTCCCAGCCGATCTCGGTCACCCAGAACTGCACGGGGCGCGAGGAGACGACGCGGTGGAGCTTCGCCGCGGTGCGGAGCATGTCCCGCATCTTCGGCAGATCGCCGAGGGAGACGTCGTCCTTGCGCTTCGCGTGTCCGAACGGCCCACCGAAGGTGTACGGGTGGTGTGACCAGGCGTCGAAGTGCACCTTGGTCTTGCAGGTCGCTCGGGGCTTCCTCTTCGCGGGGCTCTTCGCCTTGGGATTTCCCATCGAGAGGCAGAGGAACGAGCGCATGAACGCGAGCGGAGCCTGCGAGACGAACGTGTTCGCCAGGTTCTCGAACGGATCCAGCGCCCCGGCGACGACGAGGTTCGAGTGACTGACCCCGTGGACGGCGGCGGCGAACGCGTTCACCATCCCCCGGTAGACACTCGCCGCCTTGATCGGGGAGAGGTCGAGACTGAGATTGGGCTCGTTCCAGACCTGGTAGACGTGCACCGGCGGCTCGCCGTTGGAGCCGTCGTAGCGGAGAGCCAGAGCCTTCGCGAAAGCCGCGAGCTGACTCGCGCTCGGCGCGCCCGCCGTGCGGCCGTTGCCCTGCCGCGCGAGAGCCCAGCTCGGAGCGCTCGTGATGTCGAGCATCGGCGTAAGCCGGTTCGCCACCATCGCCTCGACGGTGCGGTCCAACCAGGCCCAGTTGTAGTACGGAGATTTGGGATCGGTCGGTACGAAGTCGCTCGGACGGGCGCTCGGCGCCACTTCCGACCAGGGCACGACGAGGCGGACATAACTCACGCCGGCGGCGTGCGCCATCTCGAACGCGGTTGCCTGCTGGCTCCCGGTGAACGAATAGGGATCGAGCAGGGACGTCTTGAGCGGCAGCGTCCCTTTCGTTGTGTACGTCTTGAGCGCCTGCGTACGGTGCGTCGAATGGAGCCGGCTTCCGACACTCGCAAGGCTCGCGGCTCCCTGCGTGAGCGCGAGCAGGGCAACGCAGATGCCTGCGACTCCCACCCACAAAGACCTCCGCGAAACCCTCAACCGCACGGCGGCACACGCTAGCTGACGCGTCGGAGACCAATCCCCGCTCTTAACGGAAGCTTCAAGAAGAGCGCCCGAAACGCACCCGGACGTCACGCCGAGACGGGGCTACACTCGACGGCGTGAGCGCGAAGGAGGGCCTGGCGACGGCCGCAGTCGCCAAGGACCGCCCGAATCGCCCCGCCCAGCTACGCAGCAACCTCGCCACAGCAGCCTTCTGGTTCCTCGGCGCGGCGCTGGTCGCGGCGGCGCAGCCGGGCACAGACCGCGGGATCGCGGCGGCCGGAGCAGCCGCCGCCGGGATCGCCACCATCCTCGTGGTCAGCCGGCTGACGGTGGATCGCGAGCGGAGGTACTTCCGGTCGATCGTCGGAGCGATGGTCGCCGTCTCGGTCGTCGGCGACTGGCTCGTGCAGCACCTGACGAGCGGCGGCAACGGCTTCGTCAACTACGGCTTCGACACGCGGATCGCCCTGCCGCTCATCGTCGTGCTGCTCACGCCGCTCGTGGTGCGCGCGCTGCCCGCGCGACTCCGGTCTCGCGCGCTGTGGCGCGAGCGCGCGCTCATCTGGCGGGAGACCCGGCCGTTCGACTGGCTGGCGGTGGCCTACGTCCTGCTGATCGTCCCGGACCTCCTCCTCGGCCTCGCCCACCACGCGCCGAAGACCTACATCGCGCAGGACCTTGGCCTGATCGTCTTCTTCGTCTTCGCGTACCTGGCCGGCCGCACGATCGGCGTCGCCACGGGGCGCGCCGCGGCGGCCGAGCTCGTGGTGGCCCTCCTGGTGCTCGCTGCGCTTCAGGCTCTCTTCAGCTTCGATACCACGCCGATCTTCACGTACGTGGAGGCCGCCTGTGCGGGCGGCGCGGCCTTCGCCGCCCTGCTCCAGCCGAGCAAGCCGCGGCTGCTTCTGCTCTGCTTCGCCGTCGCGCTGCTCGCGAACGACGTCGTCGCGATCACGAACGGAACCGGCTCGACGACCGGCGTCGAGCTCGCGGCCGCACTCGGGATCGTCGGCTATCTCGTGGTGCGTTCGCGCCGCCTCGTGCCGCAATGGCTCGCCGTCGCCGCCGCGGCCGCCGCGCTCGTCGGCTACGTCGCCTTCAGCTCCGACGGCCGGACGGTGCGCGGCCAGTATTTCGGCGCCGACGTCTCGAATCTCGGGCGGACGTACGAGGCCCACCAGGTGCGAGAGGCGACCCATACGCCGGTGTCCTTCGTCTTCGGCCGCGGGCTCGGCGGGAGCATCGACGAAACGCAGGCGCCGAAGCTCTTCGCAGAGTCGCTCGTCTACGGCGGGCGTGACCTCGCGCACGTGCAGCAGGTGCACCTTCTCCCCTACGAGTTCCTGCTCAAGTACGGCCTGCTCGGATTCGCCTGGCTGGCCGCGTTCGTCATCGGCGTCGCCATCCTCGGCATCCGCGCGATCGAGAGCGCGGCCAGGCACCGCGATCCGACACCGGTCGTGTACGCCGCGCTGCCCGTGCTCGGCATCGCCGCAGCGCTCGCCGCGGCGACACACCTCCAGGACAACCCGCTGATCGCGTTCGCTCTCGGCGTTCTCGCCACCCGGTTCGGGGACGTGCCGGCTTCGCGGCTACGTCTGGGCCTGGCGCTTCCGGTCGCCGCCGTGGTCGCAGCCGCGGTGGGCGCCGTCGCCTTCAGCGGCAAGGTCGGGTACTTCTCCGGGTCGAGCATCGCGGGAGTTCCGAACGATGCGGCCTTCGTCGGCGACCTGCGCGTCGATTTCCCGCGCCCTTACCACCGCCGCTACTTCGCCACCACGAGCCACACCATCACCGGTACGCACAACGTCCGCGTGCACGGCGTCGTCGTCGCGAGCTATCCGCTCCGGCGGCGCCCCGAGATCGGCGCACGGGGCCAGCGCCTGCGCTCGGACGGCCTCTTCTTCGAGCTCTATCAGGTACCTCGCGGGCGACACCAGCCGCCGGCGGCCAAGAAGCTTCCGCTGACGATCTTCGACTTCCCGGCCATCCCCGGCCTGAAGAGCCCGCCCACCACGGAACAGGGGGAAGTGCTCTTCAGCGCGAACGGACGCAACTACCGGGCGATCCTGTGGATCGGGAAGTTCGCGCCGAAGGACACGCTCCTCGCGATCGACAACATCGTCGCGTCCATCCGGATCAACCCCCGGACCGGGAAGCCAAGTGCGCCAGCGCAGCCTGGTACGCCTCGACATAGACACCAGCGGTCCGCTCGGCATCGAACCGGGAAATAGCGGCCTCCCGGCCGGCGGCGCCCATCCGCGCCCGTAGCTCGTCGTCGTCCAGCAGCCTCTGGATCGCCTCGGCGAGCGCGCGAGGGCTCTCGGGCTCGACGAGCAAGCCGGTCACGCCGTCGTCGACGACCTCGCCCACGGCCGCTACCCGCGTCGCGACGACCGGGACGCCGCACGACTGCGCCTCCAACGCGGTCGTCGTCGTCCCCTCCGAGCGGGGCAGCGAGGCGATCGCGTGGACGTCAAAGGCTGGATACCACCGCTCGACGTCTGCGCGCTCGCCGGCGAAGGCGACCGGGTTCGGGAGCCCGAGCTCCCCGGCCCGCCCGTGCAGCCGCTCCCGGTAGGCGCGATGGGACTCCGGCGCTCCGCCGACGACGACGAACCGGGTCTCGGGGCGCGTCGCGGCGACCTGTGCCGCCGCGTCGAGGAAATGCTCGAGACCCTTCATCGGGTTGAGGCTCGAGACGGTTCCCACCACCGGCGCATGCGCGGGAATCCCAAGCTCTTCGCGGACGGCTCGACGATGCTCCGGTGAGGGCGCGAAGCGCGTCGTGTCCACCGGAGGGAAGTAGACGAAGGCAGGCGTGCGGAGCGACTTGCGGCCGCCGTGGAGGTCGATCAGCGCCTGGCCGTCGAACATGACGGCGTCGGCGAGCCGGCGCACGAGCGGCATCGCAGCCCGGCGCAGCGGCGCGGGCGCGCGCGAGTCCACGATCTGCCAGACGACCGCGGCGCCGGCGCGCCGGGCGGCGAAGGCGGCGTGCGGGTTGACGAGCCCGCCGATCCGCACGATCCCGGCGCCCGTGCGCTCGACCGTTTCCTCGATGGCGCGCACCGTCGGCCGAAACTCCCGCGCGAAGCGGAAGAGATGCCGAGGATCGGCGCGCAGCCGTCCGAGCGGCAGCTGCTCGACCTGGACGCCCGCCTCGCGGAGCCGCTCGGCGGCCGTTCCGGGCTCGTCCGGAATCGCCACGATCGTGTCCCAGCCTCGCCGACGCAGCGGCTCCAGCAGCCGCAGTGCCTCGTTGTGCGGGCCGCCGAAGTTGGCGTAGTGGACGACGCAGAGGACCTTCATCGAGGCGCCGCGAGGCTAGCAGCGGCTCGCGGCTAGCCTGCGCCGGAGCAACGTGGGCGCCACTAACACTCACCTCCGACGCGCGGCCTGGCTCTGCGGGCTCAGCGAGAGCGAGCTCGCCGCCGACGGCCGCAGCGCACAGGGCGGCGCCGACGCCGCCCTCCTGCAGCTGCTCGTCTGCCCGGCCTGCCGCAGCGACCTGGAGTGGCAGGCGCAGGAGACTCGCTGCACCGGCTGCGGCGCGGCGTACGAGATCCTCGACGGCATACCCGTCCTCCGGCCTGCCGAGCCGGGCGGGGCAGACGCGCAGAAGGACGTCCAGGCGAGCTTTTTCGACGAGGCGGATCCCGAGTTCGAGGTGACCCGGCCGCACGGGACGCCGTGGCTCTACCGCCGGCTGCTCGCGGAGAAGTTCCGCCGCAGCCTCGACGCGCTGCAGCTCCCCGCACACCCGACGGCCGTCACGATCTGCGGCGGCTCGGGCATGGACGCCGAGTTCCTCGCTCGCGTCGGCGCCTCGGTCATCTCCACGGACATCTCGCTCGGTGCCGCCCAGCGGACGCGGGAGCGCGCGCAGCGCTACGGGTTCGACGTGCTGCCGGTCGTCGCCGACGCCGAGGCGCTGCCTCTCCGCGACCGCTCCGTCGACCTCCTCTACGTCCACGACGGGCTTCACCACCTCGACTCGCCGCAGGCGGGGGTCCGGGAGATGCTCAGGACGAGCCGCCTCGCGATCTCGATCAACGAGCCGGCGCAGGCCCGTGCGACCATGCTCGCCGCGCGCGTCGGGCTGTCCGAGCATTACGAGGAGGCCGGCAACTTCATCGCGCGCGTGGATCCGCAGACGCTGGCCGCCGAGGTGTCGGCCGCCGGCTTCGACGTCGTCAGGAACGAGCGCTACGCGATGGTCTACCACCACGAACCGGGGCGCGCCTCCCGCGCCCTCTCCCAGCCCGGTCTGCGAGGCCTGACGGTCACTGCGCTCCGCGCCTTCAACGCGGTCGCGGGCGGTAGCGGCAACAAGCTGACGCTGCAGGCGGTCAGGCGCGGGGAGCCCGGCTGAGCGTCAGCTGGACCGGGTCGAGCCTCGCCACCTGTCGCACCACCCGCGGTAGTCGCCCGTCGACCGTCCACGGAAACGCCGGCTCGTACCTCTCCCACCGCCACACCTCGGGCAGCCCCTGCGCACGCCGGAGCAGGCCTCCGAGCCGGCGGAGGCGCGACGCCGCAAAGACGGGCCCGTACTCCTCGACGAGCTGCGCGTTCTCGCCGAAGAAGACCTCGTCGTGCGCGCGAACCTTGCGCTGCGCATGGTCGCGATCCACCGCGAGGACGGTGGGAAGGTGTTCGAAGCGCACGCCGCGTTTGCGCAGCCGAAGCCAGAGCTCGTAGTCGAGGAGCCGGTGGAGGTCGACCCGGAGGACGGGCTCGCCCGGCTCGAGCACGGAGGCGCGGAAGAACGCTGCCGGCTGCACCATCGGCGAGACGAGCGGCAGCGGGCCGGCGGGCCAGCGCGAGCGATGGTGCCGGACGATGCGCCCGCTCTCGTCGACGAGCGCCGCGTCGCCGTACACGACCCCCGCGTCGGGGCTCGCGCCGAACGCGGCGACCACGCGCTCGATCGTGTCTACGGCGAAGAGGCCGTCGTCGCTGTTCACCCAGCCGACGATCTCGCCCGCGCTCGACTCGAACGCCTTGTTGACGGCGTCGGCCTGGCCGCGGTCGGGCTGGCTCGTCCAGCGCACGTCCTCGCCCGCCGCCTCGAGGATCTCGAGCGACCCGTCCGTCGAGCCTCCGTCGACGACGACGTGCTCGACCCGCGGGTACGTCTGCCGCGCCACCGAGTCGAGGCATTCGCGGAGGAAGCGCCCCTGCTCGAACGACGGCGTGAGGATCGAGACGAGCGGCAGGTCGTCCGGCACCGCTACGACCGATCGAGCTTGGTCAGGACGACCATCGGATAGCAGCCCGACCAGGTCGCGAATCGACGGAAGCCCCTCTCGAAGGCGAGCACTGCACGGAACATCCGGGCGCCGAGCGCGCTATCCGGGATGAGCTTTCGCGACTCGTTCGCATTGAGCGACCGCCAGGGGACGATCTCGACCGCGGCGTCGCCGGAGAACCGCTGCCACCACGAGAGCGGATGCGCGAAGAAGTAGATCGGCCCGGCATCGGGAGCGGCCCTTTGCCGGCGCACGAGCCTCTTGAGACGAGCCGCGAGCCGGTCGGGATTCGAGTAGACGACCACGGCTCTAGCGCCGGGCTTCAGCACCCGAATCAGCTCGCGTACGGCGTCTTCCTGACGTTCCCGGTCGATGTGGTAGATCGTGTGCAGGCTCACGGCCGCGTCGAAGTGGCCGTCGGGAAACGGCAGCTCGAGCAGGCTCGCGCGCACGTAGTCCCCCCGCTCCCCGAGCTTCGCGCGAGCCTCGTCGAGCGCGCGCTGCGAGAGGTCCACGCAGACCCGTTTCGCAAAGCCGGCGGAGTATTCGAGGTACTCGGGGTACTGGATCGGCCCCGAGCCGGCGTCGAGCAGGCGCTCGCCGCTCGGCGGGAGGAAGTCGAGGACCTTGCGACGGCAGGCCGAGACGTACTCGGCGGCGCACGGGCGCAGGTCCTCCCAGAGCTGGGCGTCGCCGTAGACCACGTCCGCGCCGGCCGAGTCGGCCTGCCAGCCGCTCTGCTCGTAGAAGTCCCGGACTTGATCTTCGATCGTCATGGCCTGACCAGTGCTAGCAGCGAGATCTCGTCGCCGCCGATCCGAGAGACCTCGACCTCCCCGTATCGACGCAGGAATGCCTCGAGCTCGGCCTTGCTCCAGAAGTTGCGGTGGCCCTCCCACTCGTCTTGAGCGCCGTCGGGCACCGTGATCAGGATCGTGCCCGATCGTGCGCAGAGCCGCACGAGAACCTCGACGGCGCGCTCCGGGTCGCGCACGTGCTCGAGCACCTCGGTGCACAGCACGAGCTCGTAGGTTTCCTCGGGAGCGAGGTCGTAGAGGCTCTGAGCGCGGAACTCGCCCGACGGCACCAGCTGCCTCGCCCGGTCGACTCCCGCGCTCGCGTAGTCCACGCCGACGACCCGCTCGGGTGCGGCTTTCTCGACGAGCGCGCGCAGGAGGTTCCCGGTCCCGCAGCCGACATCGATGACCGAGCGGGGACGCTCGCTCGCGGAGATCGACGCCACCTGTTCGTAGAACGCGACCCGTTCGGGCCCGAGGTATTCGCTCAGCAACCGGTCGTCGCCGTAAACGCGCTCGTAGGCGCGGCGCGTGTTCTTCCTGGTGATATTGGGCGCCGTCGCCGCGCGGCGGTTCCTGTAGTCGGTGCGAGCGCGCTGCACGGCGAGCCCGGCGCGGATGCGCCTGTCGCGGACACTCCGATAGCCCCCCACCAGGACCCCCAGGAGCGAGCCGAGCACCCGCATGCTCCGCAGCCGGCGCCGCCGCGACGAGCCCGGGGGCCCGAAGAAGCCTCTGATTGGGCCTTCTCGACGCGTCATGCGAGTCTGTCTAGCGGACCGCGTTCGTCTGCGGGCTACCATCCGCCGCCGTGACGATCCGGGAGTTCCTCGTCCGCGGTACCGGCTTCGTCGGCTACCACCTCATGCGCGCGTCCGAGCGGCTCCAGGTCGCGTCCAACGGCTCGGGGTCTCGCCCGGCCCAGCGGACGCTCAACGGCGACAGGGAGATCGAATGGACGTGGACGCTCGGCCACGTCAGGCACGGCCCCGGGCGGGTGCTCGATTTCGGCTCTGGCAACGGGATGATGTCGCTCGGCACCGCGTTCGCCGGCAACGACGTGGTCGCGGTCGACCTCGAGCCCGAGCAGTACCTGTTTCACCCGCACGGGATCGAATACGTGCAAGGCGACTTCAACGTCCTCGACTTCGAGCCGGGCTCGTTCGACCAGATCCTCAACTGCTCCTCGATCGAGCACGTCGGGCTGGCCGGCCGCTACGGCTCGGCCGACGATCTGGACGGCGACCTGCGAGCGATGGAGAAGATGGCGCGCATCGTCAAGCCCGACGGGAACATGGTGCTCACGATCCCGGTGGGCCTCGACGCCGTCCACGTCCCGTTGCACCGGATCTACGGCGACGAGCGCCTGCCGCGGCTGCTCGAGCACTGGGAGATCCGCGAGGAGAGCTACTGGGCGAAGCCGAACGGGCCGAGGTTCGAGCCGGTGACGCGCGAAGAGGCGTTGGCCGAGCAGGGCTCCGCGTCGTACTACGCGCTCGGGCTCTTCGTCGTCACGCCGCGATGACGCTGCCCCCCAAGAAGCTCCCCAGGTTGACGGTGATCACGCCGTCGCTCAACCAGGCGAAGTACCTCGAGCGCACGCTCCGCTCGGTGCTCGACCAGGGGTACCCCGATCTCGAGTACATCGTCATGGACGGCGGCTCCACCGACGGCTCCGCAGACATCCTCCGCCGCTACGACGCGCAGCTCGCCCACTGGGTCAGCCAGCCCGACGAGGGCCAGTCGTGGGCGATCAACCGCGCCATCGAACGCTCCACCGGCGACGTGATCGCCTACATCAACAGCGACGACTACTACCTCCCCGGCGCGTTCGACGCCGCCCTCCCGTTCTTCGACGATCCGGCCGTTCGCTGGGTCGCCGGCGCCTGCGAATCCCGGGAGGAGGACGGCTCGCTGCGAACGCTCTCGGTTCCGGCTCCGGCGACCGGGCCGCGCCCGAGCTGGCTGCGTATGTCGTGGTACGTCCCCCAGGCCTCCTCGTTCTGGCGCCGCGACGTGTTCGACGAGTTCGGGCTCCTGCGGGACGATCTCGATTTCGTCTTCGACACCGAGTTCGGCCTCCGGCTCGCAATCGGCGGGCTCCAGCCGCACACGTTCGATCGGCCGCTGGCCGTCCGCTACCTGCACGGCGAGGCGAAATCCGCAGAGCGAACACGCTTCGACCGGGAGTACGCGCGCGTCGCGAAGCAGCTGCGCCGGCGGCTGACCGCGTCCGAACGCGCCCGCGATCTCGCCTACAGATCTCTGTACGCCGCGCTGCACGCCCAGTACCTGGCGCGGAAGCGCCTCGGCCTCCTCCACCTGCGAGAACGGTGGTTCGGCGGCCGTTTCGCGCGATCCTGAGCCAGCCCGCGCGGGCTCGCACCGCAGGGGCCGAGGCTATCCTTGGCGCCGTGCAGGCCGCGGAATCCCAGGCCGTCGCGCCGGCCCCGGTCGCTGCTCATCCGCACGGGGTTCGCCGCATCCAGCCTTCGAGCTGGTTCGTTCCGATCGACGGCCGCGAACTCTGGCGGTATCGGGAGCTCCTGCGCTTCATCGTGCTCCGCGACGTCAAGTCGCGGTACCGGCAGACGTACCTCGGGCCGAGCTGGGCGATCCTGCGGCCGCTCGTCACGCTGGTGATCTTCTCCGCAATCTTCGGCGGGCTGGCGGGAATCACACCCGGCAAGGGTGTCGACATCCCCTACGCGCTTTGGGTCACGCCCGCCGTCGTCGTCTTCACCTACGTCTCGACAGCGCTGACCAACACGGCCTCGAGCCTCGTGATCAACAGCCACCTGATCACGAAGGTCTATTTCCCGCGCCTCTTCATCCCCCTCTCCACCGCGCTCACGCCGGTCGTCGACTTCCTGCTCGGCCTGCTCGTACTCGGCGGCGTCTTCGCATACTACGACCGGACGCCCAGCTGGCACATCGTCTTCCTGCCCGCGTTCATGGCCCTCATGGTGCTCGTGACGGCCGGGATCGGACTGTGGCTCGCCGCCTTCTCGGCCCGCTACCGCGACGTCGTGTTCGGCGCGCCGTTCCTGGTGCAGATCTGGCAGTACGCCACCCCGGTCATCTATCCGGTCGCCTTCATCCCCTCCACGTATCGGTGGCTGCTCGACTTCAACCCGCTCACCGCCGTGGTGGAGGGCTTCCGCTGGTCGCTGCTCGGCCTGCCGTTCGGCAGCTTCACCACGCTTGCGGCAAGCATCGGCATCGGACTGGTTGCCTCGGCGTCGGGGCTCTTCGCGTTCCGGCGCACCGAACGGCTCATGGTGGACATGCTCTGATGGCCGACCTCGCGATCAGCGCGCACGGACTGGGAAAACGCTACCGCCTCGGCCGGCTCGAGTCGGGCTTCCGGCGCGTCCGCCGGATCGTGAGTCGTCAGGCCGGCCCGGGACACCTCTGGGCGCTGCGGGATCTCTCCTTCGACGTGCCCGAGGGCGAGTCGCTCGCGATCGTGGGATCGAACGGCGCTGGGAAGTCGACGCTCCTCAAGATCCTCGCCCGGATCACCGAGCCCACGACGGGCTACGTCGACGTCGCCGGACGAGTCGCCGCGCTCGTAGAGGTCGGCACGGGATTCAACCCGGAGCTGACCGGCCGGGAGAACATCTATCTGAACGGGACGCTGCTCGGCATGACCCGGAAGGAGATCGACCTTCGTCTCGACGAGATCGTCGCGTTCGCGGGCGTCGAGCAGCATCTCGACAAGCCGGTCAAGTGGTACTCGAGCGGCATGTACGTTCGTCTCGGCTTCGCCGTCGCGGCGCACCTCGAGCCGGACATCCTCATCGTCGACGAGGTCCTCTCGGTCGGCGATCTCGCCTTCCAGCAGAAGTGCCTCGGGCGGATGGGCGAGGTGGCCGAGGGCGGCCGGACGGTGCTCTTCGTCAGTCACAACCTGGCGGCCGTCTCCGCTCTCTGCCCGAACGCGATGTACCTGCGGAACGGCGAGATCACCGCACGCGGGCCGACGAGAGAGGTCGTCGACCGCTATGTGGACGACGTCAAGTCGACGGCCCACGTGAACGTGCGCAGCCGCCTCGACCGCCAGGGGGACGGCCGCCTGCGCTTCACCGAGGTACGGGTCGGCGACGGATCGGTCACGACCGGCGACGACTGCGAGATCTCGATGCTGTACGAGGGGACGCCCGGCCCGGGCCGGGTCCGAGTCGGGTTCGCCGTCTATGGAGCGCTCGTGGAACCGATCTTCCAGTGCCTGAACGAGACGTCGGGGGACGTCATCGCCGAACTGGCCGCCGACGGCGCGTTCACCTGCACGATCCCGAGGCTGCCGCTGGCCCCGGGCCACTACACGATCAGCATCTACTGCGAGGTCGACGGAAAGGTGGCGGACTGGGTCGAGCACGCGGCCGTGCTGGAGGTCGTCGAGGGCGACTTCTACGGCACCGGGCGCCTGCCGAGCGACGCGCACGGGAACATCTACGTCGACCAGACCTGGCGCAGCGAGCCGGCGACCGTGACGCCGATCCACCTCGGCCGGAGCGCCTTGTGACCTCACTCGCCGGACGGGATTCCCGTCTGCGGCGCACGGTCCGCGCGGTTCCGCTCATAGGCCCGGCTCTCAGGTTGGCGGCCGTCTCGTACCACCGGAGCCGAGCGGAGATGGAGAGCTCCTATCGCGGCTTGAAGGACCGGAGGCTCCCCGCGGCCGGCGATTCGGCCGCCGTCGCGGGCGGCGCCCTGCTCGCCAAGGGAGCGCGGCGGCTCCTGCTGAGACCCTACCGGAGCGAGCAGGTGGACCTGCCGGCGCCGCTCGTCGTGGGCGAGCATCGATTCGACGTCGCCGCCGACCTCGTGGAGTACACCTCGCTGCCGCCCGAGGTCGCGCATGCGCTTCTCTCCCGCCGGATAGAAAACTTCCGCACCGAGTGGCTCCAGGCGCCCGACAACCTGCGCGACGACCACTGGTTCTACCTCTCGTCGCGCATGTACCTGTTCGCCAACGCCGTCCATTTCCAGGACGCGTCCGATGCGATCGACGAGCTCGCCGCGCTGCTTCCGGCCGGGGGCCGCGTCCTCGACTTCGGCGGCGGCACGGGGAACCTGGCGCTCGCGCTCGCGGCGCGCGGATTCCACGTCCACTACCGCGAGCTGTCGGCGCTCCAGAAGGACTTCACGCGGTTTCGCGTCCAGCGGCACGGGCTGGAGGAGCGCATCGAGATCCTCGACAGCTGGGCCGATCTCCCGGCGATGGAGTACGACGCGGTGTGCGCCTTCGACGTCTTCGAGCACCTGCCGGACGTGGAGGCGGCCGTCGATCGGCTCGTCCCCGCGCTTGCCGAGAACGCGCTTCTCGTGGACACGCCGAGCTTCGGCGCGGGACTCGCCAATCCGATGCACCACGAGGATCCGGGCCTCGACTCGCTTCTCACCGACCGCGGGCTCGTGCTCGAGCGAACGCTTCCGGCCTTCCGCGTCTGGGCCAAGCGGCCGCACTAGTCTCGGCGGCGGCCCGTGTTCTCGATCTTCTCGGATCGCAGCTTTCTCGCGTCGCCGTCGACTCCACACGCGGTCATCCTGGCTCCCTTCTGGGGAACGAACCCGGAAGCCCCGGGCGAGCCCGATGCGGGACGCTTCGACCGCTACGCGGAGCACGGCGGCTCGTTCCTCGGGCTCGGTTCCCTTGCCGACTGCGACGTCGGCGTCTTCCCCCAGAACTGGGAGTCCGCGGGCGAGGCGGCGCTCGACCTGAGCAAGCGGTTCGCCGGCGTCTGCCGCGACGCCGGCAAGACGCCGGTGACCTTCTACGGCGGCGACTCGACCGATCCGCTCCCCGTCGACGCCACGGTCTTTCGCACGTCGCTACTCCGCTCGCAGCGCGGTCCGAACGAGTTCGCGCTGCCGGCGTGGAGCGAGGACTTCCTCGCCCGCTACCGCGACGGTCGTCTCCAGCCGCGGCCGAAGCGCACCCGGCCGGTGGTCGGGTTCTGCGGCAACACGAACGTCGCGCCGCCGAGGTCACTGGCCGGAGCCGTTCGCGGAGCTCTTCGCGGGTCGCAAGAGGAGACAACCCACACCCATCCCCGCACGCGCGCGCTGCGAGCGATCGAGCGCGACGGGCGCCTCGAGCCGAACGTCGTCCCGCGCGACGAGTTCTGGGGAGCGCTCGGGGGCTCGTCGGCACTGCTCGCAGCGCGCCGCGAGTACGTGGACAACCTGCTCGAGAGCGACTACGTCCTCTGTGTGCGAGGGGTCGGGAACTTCTCCTACCGGCTCTACGAGACGCTCTCGGTCGGCAGGATCCCTGTGTTCGTGAACACGGACTGCGTGCTACCGCTCGACTTCGACATCGACTGGCGCGAGTACTGCGTCTGGGTGGACGGCGACGAGATCGACCGGATCGGCGACCGCGTGCTGGAGTTCCACGAATCGCTCGACGATGCAGCTTTCGACGAGCGCCAGCGAGCGTGCCGCCGGCTCTGGGAGAGCAAGATCTCGCCCGAGGGCTTCTTCGGCTCGTTCCACCGGCACTTCGAGCGAGCATGAGAGGGGCGCTCCGCCGCCTGCTTCGCCGTGCGCGCCGCACGCCCGCGGAGGCGTACGAGCCGGAGCTGATGGCTGCGATCGAGCGGATCGTGGAGCCGGGCTGGACGTGCGCCGACGTCGGAGCGCACGTCGGGAACGTCACCGAGACGCTCGCCCGCCTCGCCGGGAGCGGTGGTCGCGTCGTCGCCTTCGAGGCCCATCCGGAGAACGCGGCCGCGCTGCGCCACCGGTTCGCGCGCAATCGCGCAGTGGAGGTGGTCCACGCGGCGGTTAGCGACGGCGCCGAGGAACGAGTCGCCCTCTTTGCCGGCAGGCACGACTACAGCACCGAGTGGAACGTCCTGGGGCACGACGTGGAGGGCGTCCCGACTCGCCAGGTGCTCGAGGTTCGGGCCGTCTCTCTCGACGCCTGGTTCTCGGGCGACGAGCCGCTCCATTTCGTCAAGATCGACGTCGAGGGTGCGGAGGGCCTCGTCCTGTCCGGGATGCGGCACGTGCTCCGCGAGAAGCGCCCGGTGCTGGCGATCGAGTTCCACGACGACGAGGCCTGGGCGTCGCGGCACGAGCTCCTCGACGCCGGCTACGCGCTCAGCCGCCCGGACGGCTCGCCGGTCGACCCGGCCGGCGCCCGCGTCTACCACGTGATCGCGCGGCCACGATGACCCTTCCGCGCCTGACGGTGATCACGCCGTCGCTCAACCAGGCGAAGTACCTCGAGCGCACGCTCCGCTCGGTGCTCGACCAGGGCTACCCCGATCTCGAGTACATCGTCATGGACGGCGGCTCCACCGACGGCTCCGCAGACATCCTCCGCCGCTACGACGCGCAGCTCGCCCACTGGGTCAGCCAGCCCGACGAGGGCCAGTCGTGGGCGATCAACCGCGCCATCGAACGCTCCACCGGCGACGTGATCGCCTACATCAACAGCGACGACTACTACCTCCCCGGCGCGTTCGACGCCGCCCTCCTGTTCTTCGAAGACGCGTCTGTCCGCTGGGTGGCGGGAGCGACCGAGTACCTCGAGACGGACGGCACCGTGCGGACGCACTGGATCCCGAGACCGCCCGCGGGGCTGCGCGGGCGCTGGGTGCGCCACAGGTGGTACGTCCCGCAGGCCTCGTCGTTCTGGCGCCGCGACGTCTTCGACGAGTTCGGCCTCCTGCGCGAGGATCTCGATTTCGTCTTCGACACCGAGTTCGGCCTCCGCGTCGCGCTCGGCGGCGTGCAGCCGCTGACCATCGATCGCTCGCTCGCGGTCCGCTACCTCCAACCCGAGGCGAAGTCCGTGGAGCCGGCGCGGTTCGACGAGGAGTACGCACGCGTGGCACGGCAGCTCCGCCGCCGCCTGAGCTGGTGGGAACGAGCGCTCGACTTTCCCTTCCGCGCGCAGTACCGAGTCAGGGGGCAATTCGGCCTGCTGGGCGTGCGCGAGCGCTGGTTCGGCGGGCGGTTCGCACGGCGCTGAGCCGGCGGGCACTGCCTGACTAGAGTGGCCCGATGTTCTGGCGACGACTGTCCCAGGCGATCCGGGGGAAACCGGCGGCGAACTCTCTTCGGTCGGGCCAGCTCGACAACCGCGATCTGGAAGCGCTCGTCGCAGGCGCCGTCGGCCGCGCGAACGCCGAGGACGGTCGGGGCCTGGTCGTCGTCGAGGTCGGCACCGGCGGTGGCAAGGGAAGCACGGCGGCGATCCACCGAGCGCTCACGGCGACGGACCGCCCGTTCCGGCTCGTCGGCTACGAGGGCGACGCCGAGCTGGCTTCGCTCGCGACGGAGCATTGGAATGGCACGGAGGAGGTCCAAATCGTCAACGAGTACTTCATGCACCGCGACGACATCGACCGCGTCGTGAAGCCGCGAGTCGCGCCGGCCGACCGCGACGCGTACCTCCCGGAGTTCGATGCCGTCGCGGCAGCGGAGAACTTCCTCGCGACATCGCCACCCGGCCCGATCGATCTCCTCTTCGTCGACAGCGTCCGGTACACGCACCTCGCGATCCTGCGCGCGGCCGAGTCCTGGCTTCGGCCCGACGCGGTGGTCGTGATGGAGGACGACATTCCCGGCTACGGAGAGCTCGCGATCGTCGAGAGCGAGCTCGAGCTGCGGGACGTCGCCAGGCACGAGATCGGCGGACACCAGTGGCCGCTCGTCGAGTTCAGGATCGCCCGCGCTGGCACCCCCCATGTTCCTGGAGACGGAGGCACGGGCTGAGGGGGCTGCGCGCATCCGCAGCGTGCTGCGCCGGCCTCAACCTCGCTCGTCGAGTTCCGGGGTCGCGGCGGGCTAGCCGGTCTTGCCGGCGACGCCGATCATCGCGCCGTAGTCCAGGTGCAGCTGGGCTCGCAGGAGCGCCAGTCCGGTGGCCCTGATCGGACGTGTCGTAGGTATCCGAGGAGGCGCGGCCTAGCCACAGCCCATTCCGCGGCGCACCGAGCCGATCACCCATGCGAGCTCGGAGTCGGTGAGCGACGTGCTGCTCGGCAGCGAGAGCCCCTCGCTTCCGACCGCCTCGGCGACGGGGAGCGCGCCCTCCTGGCGCAGGTGCGGAAGGAGGTGCAACGGCACGAAGGCAGGACGGCTGTCGACGCCGTCCGCGCGGAGCCGTTCGGCGAGCTCGTCCCGGCCGACACCGGCCCCGGCATCGATCCGAAGCGTCGTCATCCACCACGAGCTCGTGGCCCACTCGGCCTCCTCTTGCAAGCTCACGCCGAGCACGTCGTGCAGACCGGCGCGGTAGACGGAGGCGATCTCGCGCTTGCGCGCGACGAACTCGTCGAGCCGCTCCAGCTGCGCGACTCCGAGGGCGGCCTGCATGTTGGTGATCCGGTAGTTGAAGCCGATCTCGCCGTGCCAGTAGCGCCGGTTCGGATCCATCGCATGGTCGCGGAGCAGCCGGGCTCGGTCGGCGAGTGCGGGATCGTCGACGAGCACCGCGCCTCCCTCGCCGGTGGTGATCAGCTTGTTCCCGTAGAAGCTCAGGACCCCGAGAAGCCCGAGGCCGCCGGCGGGACGCCCGCGATAGACGGCGCCGAGCGCCTCCGCGGCGTCCTCGACCACGACGAGGTCGTGCGCGGCTGCGAGCTCGCCGAGCGCGTCCATGTCGGCCGGATGGCCGTAGAGATCGACCGCGACGATCGCCCGGGTGCGTGGCGTGATCCGGCTTGCGACGTCCTCGGGGTCGAGGCACCAGTGAGCCGCGTCCGACTCGGCCAGCACGGGCGACGCGCCGAGGTACTTGACGGCCGCTGCGGTCGCGACGAACGTGAGCGACGGGACGATCACCTCATCCCCAGGGCCGATCCCGGCGACGGCGAGCGCGAGATGGAGGGCCGTAGTGCCGTTCGAGGTCGCCACCGCGTCCGCGACGCCGCAGCGCGAGGCGAGCTCGGCCTCGAACGCGGTCACGTACTCCCCGATCGACGAGACCCAGCCGGAGCGGACGGCATCGGTGACGAGCTCCACCTCGCGCTCGCCGAGCGACGGCTCGGCAACGGGAATGAAGTCGCGCCGCTCGGGTTCGGGGTCGAGGCGCTTCGCCACGCTCACGAGCGCTCCCCCGCCAGCACGGAATCTCGCGCCCGGAGGCGTTCGAAGAGCCGGAGGTACATCAGCGCGGCATTGTCCCACGAGTACCGCTGGACGCCCTCCCGGTTCGCGGCGGCTTGCGCGTTGCTCGCCTCCTCGTCGTCCCACGCATCCTCGAGGACGCTCGCGAGCTCCGCGTCGTCGGTCGGCGCGAACAGCCGCATCTCGAGATGCTCCGCCATCTCCTCGTGCGGGGGGATGCGGCCCGCGACGATCGGCGTGCCGGCGGCGGCCGCCTCGAGGACCGGCAGGCTGCTCGACTCGTAGAGCGACGCCGTCACGAGGAAGCGCGCGCGGTGATGCAGCGCGATCACGTCCTCGAACGGGACGACGCCGAGATAGAAGAACTGGTCTGCGAGCCCGTTCTCGCGGACGAACTCGAAGATGCCCTCGGCGGCGGTGTACTCCGCGCCGGTGAGGACCCAGGGCAGCACGAGACCCCGATCCTCGAGCCGCTTCAACGCCTTCAGGATCGTGAGGTGGTTCTTGTGATGCCAGAGCTGAGCCGGAGTGAAGAGGAACGACGCCGGCAAGCCGTAGCGCTCCACGACGTCGTTGCCCGGCACGTCGTGCGCGAAGAGCTCGACGTCGACCCCTTCCGGGATCACCTCGACGTTGCTCTCGTTCAGCTTGGGGAAGTGGTCGCAGAAGTCCTGCGCCATGTAGCGGCTGCTGGCCTGGATCACGGTGGCGTGGTCGACGCACTTCGCGAACGACGCCTCTCGCTCCACATGCTCCTCGGGGGTGAAGAATTCCGGGAAGTGCACCTGCTGGATGTCGTGGATCGAGTACACCGTCGGGACGTCGGGGAACGGAAAAAGGCGCGGCGGCGGCACGTACGGGACGTACATCACGTCCACCTCGCGCGCGAGCAGATCCGCGACCCGCGAGTTGAGCACCCGATTCGGCGCCTCGACGGGGAGGCGATTCCGGACGGCGAGCGGGAGAAACTTGTGGAGGCGGCGAAGCATCCGGTGCTCGGATTCGTCGATCTCCACGAGCTCGAAGTTCGGGACCCTCTCGAGCCGGTCGTACATCTCCCGGTTCCACGGCGTGACGAAGATCTTGAACTCGTGCTCCCCGCCCGCCCGGGCGAACCCGTCGAGCAGGCCGAGCGTGAAGGAGTTCGTGCCGCCGTTGTACGACGGGTAGATCCGCAGGCAGTTGACTCCGACCCTCACGACGCGAACGGCACCAGTCGCCTCATGAGCCTCTTGCCGCGCCGGAGACCCGACGAGCCAAGAACCGACGCCTTGCCGGGCCGGAACTTGCGATCGAAGGCACGCAGCACGGATGCGTCGATCGCCAGGTCGGAGCGAAGCTCGAACGGCGTGTCTCCCGTGTCGAGCTGGACGAGGTAGTCCTCGGAATAGTCGCAATGCACGCCGCTGCCGTCGAAGCCGATGTTCTGCACCTTCGAGACCACCGGGTGGACACAGAACGCGTCGTGCTTGTAGTGCGCGTAGTCGAAGCGGATCGACCAGG
>Ga0308176_10000082_pt1 | contig 61744 bp, 62 predicted proteins | sample PhyCR2_3_FD_203890 | JGI IMG/M metagenome (GOLD analysis project Ga0308176, IMG submission 203890) | Soil microbial communities from UC Gill Tract Community Farm, Albany, California, United States - DLSLS.C.R2 | ecosystem: Environmental > Terrestrial > Soil > Agricultural land | place: USA...
GCACGTCGTGATGCTCGTGCGCTCGCGGCGTGGCCAAGGCGCGGCACGACGCACGAATGTGGCCACCGAGTGGCCGGCAGGTTGCTGGCGCGAGTCCCCCTTTCCCCGATTTGTTCGGCGCGGTTGCGCTTCGTGAGCTGGCCGTGTCCTCACGGACGCAATCCGGCGCCGTCCGCGAGCCTACCACACCAAAAGCCGGAGCGACAGGCGTAGCGACTTCGAGAGCTGGTCGTACCTCTGGTCAACTACATCCGCCAGAACGGCAACGTTTGCCAGGCCGATCAGGCACTCAGGGTCGGCGGCTGCGGAAGGGATCACCGGAAGCACCGCAGGCGCTGAGCTAGACGGGGATGCGCCAAGGGGCCGACCTCGTAGTCGAGGTTGGCCCCTCACGCATTGCTGGGGCGCTGTTCGGGCATTGGCGCCTACCAGCAACCGGTTCTGAGTGCCTATATTAGGGTGACCCTGAGCTTGGCGGTCGAGTTTAGTGCGGTGACGACGCCTTCGGGACCGACCAATGCTCCTGCATTGGTGCAGAAGAAGGTGCTGGGTTCGGTCTTGTGAGGGAGGTTGCTGCCGGCGACTGGTGAGAGGCTGGTGATTTCGCCGCTGGTCATCGCTGCTGAGTAGACCACGTTGTCGGTGGCGGTGCCGTATTCGCACGTAGCAAGGCCGGGCGAGATCAGTAAGTAGCGGAATCTGGCAAGTAAGAGGCGGACTGAGGTTATGGCGGGTAGTGCGCCGGTGAAGCTCTCGTAGGTGATGTGCCACGGGAACGGCGGCTTGCCTTTGAGCCACCCCCCGGTGCATCTTTCGGTGAAGACGTCGACCCTGGTGATGGCGCCGATTAGGGCTCCCCTGACCTTGGTGATGGTCCTTGAGTGGAAGGAGCCTTCGAGGGTCAGTTGGCACCTGACGGAGAGGCCGATGCCTTCTTCGTTGAATTCGAGCCTTGACCAGACGGCTCTGATCGTTTGGCTGCTGACGGAGAGGCTCCTGGCGCCGGCGGTGCTGATCGCGGCGGAGAGCAGCAGGGCTGCGATGAGCGCGGTCAGGCTGAGCTTTGCGGACGTGCGCATCGTGATGTCCTTTCTGGTGGTTGCTGGAAGGGGTGCGTCGAGGAGCCGGCCTTGTGGTCGGCCGGCTCCTCGCGCATCAGTGGGCGCCGTGCGTGGCGTTGGCGCCTACCAGCAACTGGCTGCGAGTGCCTATATTAGGGTGACCCTGATCCTAGTGGTCGAGTTTAGTGCCGTAACGACGCCTTCTGGCCCAGTCATCTCTATCGCGTTAGGGCAGAAGAACGTGCTGGGTTCAACCTTATGAACGAGACTTCCGGCCACTGGTGCGAGGCTAGTGATTTCGCTTGCGCTAAGCGATGCAGAGGTATTTACGTTGTCGGTGGCTGTGCCGTATTCGCAGGTAGCGAAGCTCGGTGAGATGAGTAAGAAGCGGAATCTGGCGAGTAAGAGTCGGACTGAGGTTATGTTGGGTAGTGTGCCGGTGAAGCTCTCGTAGGTGATGTGCCAGGGGAAGGGCGGCTTGCCCTTGGCGAATCCGCCGGTGCATCTTTCGGTGAAGACGTCGACCCTGGTGATGGCGCCGATTAGGGCCCTGGCGACTTTGGCGATGGTCCTTGAGTGGAAGGAGCCTTCGAAGGTGACAGGGCACCTTACCGTGATACCAATTGCTGTTTCGAAGAATTCAAGCCTGGACCAGGTGGTTCTGATCGTCTGGCTGCTGACCGAGAGGCGCCTTGCCCCGGCGGTGTCGATCGCGGCTGCGAGCAGCAGTGCTGCGATGAGCGCGGTCAGGCCGAGCTTTGCGGACGTGCGCATCGTGATGTCCTTTCTGATGGGTGCTGGGAGGGGTGCGTCGAGGAGCCGGCCTTGTGGTCGGTCGGCTCCTCGCGCATCAATGGGCGCCGTGCGTGACGTTTGGCGCCTACCAGCAACTGGCTGTGAGTGCCTATATTAGGGTGAGCCTGATCCTGGCGGTCGAGTTTAGTGCGGTGACGACGCCTTCAGCGCCGACAATCCCCAATTCGTTGGGACAGAAGGCCGTGCTCGGTTCGGTCTTGTGAGCCCTGTTGCTGCCGGCGACTGGTGCGAGGCTGGTGATTTCGCCGCTGGCGTTAAGCGCTGCTGAGAAGATCATGTTGTCAGTGGAGGTGCCGTATTCGCAGGTGGCGAGGCCGGGTATGATGAATAAGAAACGGAATCTGGCGAGTAAGAGTCGGACTGAGGTTATGTTGGGTAGTGTGCCGGTGAAGCTCTCGTAGGTGAGGTGCCACGGGAACGGCGGCTTGCTCCTGAAAGAGCCGCCGGTGCATCTTTCGGTGAAGAAGCTGGCCCTGGTGATGGCGCCGATTAGGGCCCTGGAGACCTTGGCGATTGTCCTTGAGTGGAAGGAGGCTTCGAGCGTGACCGGGCACCTGAGCGAGAGGCCGATGGCTTCTTCGTTGAATTCGAGCCTGGACCAGGTGGCTCTGATCGTTTGGCTGCTGACGGAGAGGCTCCTGGCCCCGGCGGCGCCGACCGCAGCTGCGAGCAGCAGGGCTGCGACGAGCGCGGTCAGGCCGAGCTTCGCGGAAATGCGCATCGAAAAGACCTTTCGGACGGCTGCCAGAACGAGTTCGTCCCGGCGAGCGAGAGATGCCGTGCGCTGCGGCGTGGCCAGCGCGCGCAACACGCGGTGGCTGATGCGGCGATCGCGGTGAGAGCCCCCTTTCCCTCGAGCAGACGCGCACGCGAACCGCGAGTCGTCATGGCCGGCCGTTTCCCCTGTCGCCAGCTCGGTTCGCGCGAGGCCCTCATGCTAACACCGGAAAACAGCGCGAAGGCGCCGGGGTTCGCGCTCCTGCGCCGCGGCGGGCGGTCCGCGCTGGTTCGACGACGCCGCGGCGATTAGCATCGCCGCTCGTGCCGCCCGCCATCGCCCCGCTCACGCTGCTGGAGCAGCGCTCCGACCGCGAATTCCCCGCGATCGCTGCCGCCCGCCGGCGCACCGCGGCGCGGCTCGCCGAGCGCGCCGCACTCCTCGGCGACATCCCGATCCACGCGAACGCCGCCGTCGTGCTGATGGGTTCGTGGGGCCGTCACGAGCTCACGACCGGTTCCGACGACGACTACCTCGTGCTCGTGCGCGGGCTTGCCCCGCAGAGCGGCTGGGGCGACGAGCAGGAGACCGCCGCCAAGGTCGCCGAGCGCTTCGCGCGCGACCCCGGCGGCTTCGGCGCGCCCGGCCGCCAAGGCGTCTTCGCCGAGGTCGTCTATTCCGGCGACCTGCTGCGGGTCGGGCTCGACGACGACACCAACACCAACCTCACCCGCCGCATGCTGCTGGTGCTCGAGTCGGTCGCCGCCTGCCACGCCAACGTGCTGGCCGGCGTACGGCTCGACGTCATCCAGGACTACCTCTCGGACGCCCTGCGCGATCGCCGCCCCCCGCGCTTCCTGCTCAACGACCTCGTCCGCTACTGGCGCACGATCGGCGTCGACTTCGTCGCCAAGGACCGCGGCCGCGGCGGCGCCGGCTGGGGCCTGCGCAACGCGAAGCTGCGCACCTCGCGCAAGCTCCTGTTCGCCAGCGGCCTGCTGCCGGTGCTGCGCTGTCACGAGCTGCGCGCCGAGCAGATCGCGCCGTTCCTCGCCGAGCAGTTCGCGATGCCGCCGACCGACCGCGTCGCCGACGCGTTCCTGCGCTACGACGCGCTCGCCCACGGCGCCGACGCGCTCGGCGCCTACGACGCGTTCCTCGCCTCGATCGACGACGACGCGGTGCGCGCCGAGCTGCAGGCGATCGGCGGTCGCGGCGCCGCCGACTCGTCGCCGCGCTGGCGCGAGGTCGCTCAGCTCGGCGCCGCGATCGAGCGCGCGCTGCTGGCGCTGCTGTTCGAGACGGAGCTCGGCTCCGTCACCCAGCGCTACGCGGTGCTCTGAACCGGTCTCAGCCCGCCGGCGCCTCGAGCACCCACGGCACCCCGACGCAGCGCTCGAGCACCGGCAGGAACGCCTCGGCGTCGGCCGCCCGCAGCGGCACGTGATCGCCGCCGGGCTCGATCGAGGAGACGTGGACCTCGGCAAGCCGGCCGCCGAACGCGTCGAGCAGCTCATGCGCCAGGCCGAGTCCCGGATCGTTGAGCTGCGCATGCGCGACGTCGAAGCAGAAGCGCGCGTCGGGGAGCGCCTCGAAGTAGCGCGCCAGCTCGGCCGCCGTCCGCGCGTCGTCCTTGCGGGCGTCCATGTTCTCCAGCCGCAGCCGCGTGCCGAGCGAGGCGAACGGCGCCGCGTCGCCGAGCGTCTCCGGGTGCAGGACGATGCCTTCGACGAGCCGCGGGATCGCGCCCAGCGCGGCCGCCAGCGCGGCCGGCGTGCCGTCCCAGCCCTTCGACGGCCCGTGGACGGACACGTGGCCGAACGGCAGCCCGGCGAGCGCCGCCTCGTCCAGGAACCGCAGCAGGCCCGGCAGCTCCGCGGCCGACAGCGCCGACAGCTCGACCACGTCGAGCGTGCAGCGCTCCGCCGCCGCCACGAGCCGCGGCCAGTCGCCGCGCGCGCCGACCATGTAGCCGGTCGACGGCCCCACCAGGCCCGCGTTGAGCTCCAGCAGCTCGCCGACGGCGCTCATCGCTGGCAGGGCTTCGACGGTGACGGCCACGGGACCGACCCTACCCGCTGCGCGCGACGGAAGCTCGGGCTACGCGGCCGCGCGCGCCTGCCCGACGGCGTAGCGGAACGCCCGCTCCCAGTGCTCGAGGTTGCGCGACAGCAGCTGGCCGTGCCCCCAGCCGGCCGCCCGCCGGGCGAGCTTCTGGCGTGCTCGCTCGTCGCGCACGAGCGCGTCGAGCTCCTCGAACCAGCGGTCATCGGCTACGAGACGTCCGCCCTCGCGCTCGCCCAGGCCGGCGTACGGGCCTATCGGCGACGCGAGCCAGGGGACGCCGAGCGCCGCATAGTCCTTGACCTTGATGCTCGAGCGGTTGTGGTTTATCCGCAGCTGCGAGGCCAGCGGCGCGAGCCCGATGTCGAAGCCGGCGATCAGCTGCATCAGGTCCTGCGGCGGCATGCGCTGCAGGTGCCGGTACCGCTCGCTTCTGAGCCCGCGGAAGCCGACGCCGATCGTCGTGACCCGCACATCGTCGTGGACCTCCAGCAGATCCTCGACGGCGCTGACGATGGGGATGTGCTCGAGGTCGAGCTCGTGCTCGCTCTGCGCGGGCCAGCCGATGTGGATGCCGTCGTGCGGCCTGCGCGGCGCCAGCAGCCCGTCGAGCACGTAGTTGTCGATGACGTGGACGTGGCGCGCGCCGTCGGCCCGGAACACCTCGGCGAGCCGTCTGTTGGTGGTCGTGACGAGGTCGGCGAGCCTGAACAGTCTCCTGCGCGCCGCGAGTCGTATCGCGGCGTCGCGGCCGCGCATCAGCCTGCCTTTGGTGGCGCCCTGCTGCGGGCGCAGGCTGTCGTCGTCGTCGTCCCACACGACGGCCGCGCCGGACGCCTTCGCGATCTGCGCCAGCTTGACGATCTCCTCCTCGCACCACCGGTGTATGTGCAGGAGGTCGCACCATCTCGCAAACCCGCGCGCGGCCGGCTTGCGGTATTCGACCTGCTGAACCTCGTGGCCGCGATTCGCCAGTTCGAAGATCGGCAGTATCGAGCGGTACGCCGAGTTCACGCTCTGGCCGTGCGGCACTAATGCGATCCGCATGCTCCCTTCCCCCCGTTGGACTGCTCCCCGATGCGTCCACTAAACCAGAAAGATGTGCAATGCGCCCCGCTTACCCGTCGCCCTCGTCGGGCCACCTGCCCGTCCGGTCGAACTCCCGCCGCGCCGCATCCTCGCGTGCGCGGTCGCGGTCGCCCGCGACGCCGAAGCGGAACAGCAGGTTCACGAGCAGGACCGACAGGCCGGCGCCGATCAGCGCCATCGCCCCCTCGAAGTTCGCGCTCGGGTCGACCACGAGGAAGATCAGCCCGACCAGGCAGATCGCCGCCGGCAGCCCGTAGCGGACGAGGACGAGCCTCACTCGCCGCTCCCGCGCGGCACGACCACCACCGGGCATGCCGCATCGCGCAGCAGGTGCGTGGAGACCGACCCCACGAGCACGCGGCGGAACGGCCCCTTTCCGCGCGAGCCCGTGAACAGCAGGTCGTCGCTTCTCGCGTCCTCCAGCAGCATCGAGACGATGTCGCCGTCGAGCACCGCGCCTTCGACGCGTACGCCGCCGCCCAGCTCCTCGATCGCCTCGTCGAGCCGCGACCGTGCCTCGTCGCGCACGATCCGGGCGACCTCCTCGTACGACACCACGTCCAAAGGGGGCGGCGGATAGACGCCGGCCGCCGCGCTGTTGACCGCCGTCACGACCCGCAGCCGCGCGTCCGCCCCGCGCGCGAACGCGGCCGCCGTCTCGAGCGCGTGCCGCGCCTCCGGCGAGCCGTCGAACGCGATCGCCACCTGCCGCACGCCGCCCGCCCCGTGCACCGCGTCGCGGTAGCCGTTCGGCGCGACCGCGACCGGGCACGGCGCGTGGTCGAGCACCGCGTCCGGCGTCGAGCCGGCCAGCAGCCGCAGCGCCTTGCCGTGGTGCGTCGCGCCGACCACGATCGCCAGCGCGCCCGTCTCCTCCGCCACCTCGTGCAGCACGTGCGAGGGCGACGCACCCGCCGCCGCGCGCAGGCTCGCCTCGGCACCCGCGCCGAGCCACGCGCGCGCCCGCTCCAGCTTCGCCTCGGCGTCCGCGCGCAGGTCGTCGGTCACCGCGTGCGCCGCCGCGCTCTCGCCCAGCGGGTCGTCGGGATACGCGCACGCGACGACCAACCGGGCGTCGGCGATTCCCGCGAGCAGGCGCCCGAGCGCCAGCGCGTCGTCGCCGTGGTCGGTGCCGTCATAGCCGACGACGATCGTGCTGGTCATGCGAAGCCTCCTGGTAGCGGGGCAATCGGCGGTGCAGCGCTCATGCAATCAGGGAGTTTTGACGATCTCTTCGAATACCGTCGTGAAACCGCCTGCCCGAGACCCCTTGCGCGCGCTCGTCGTCCACCGAGATCCCGTCGCCGCCGCCGTCCTCGTGGACGCGCTCGGCGACGTCTCGGCGACCGCGCTGCTCGATCCTTGCGCGCTCGCGGGGGTGCTCGGCCGCGGCGAGGCCGAGGCGGTCGTCTGCGCACTGCCGCCCGCCGACGAGGCGTTCGCCGCCGTCCGCGAGATCTGCGAGCTCGCCGGCGCGGCGCTCGTGCTGACCGACCCGGACGCGCACGCCGCCGCCCACGCCGCCGAGCCTGCTCACGCCCACGAGCCCGACCCCGCCCGCCTGCACGCCGCCGTCATCCGCGAGCACGCCTACGCGCAGGACCGCTCCGCCGCGGCCGCCGCGCAGCGCCTGTTGTCCGCCCAGCAGGCGATCGCCGACCAGCTCGTCGCCGACCTGCCGCCCGAGGGACTCCTCAAGGAAGCGCTCGGCGTGCTCGCGCAGCTGTTCGGCGCCGCCGGCGGGGTCGCCTGGGAGAAGCCGGCCGACCGGATCGACGCGGAGCTCGTCGCGCGCGCCGCCTTCGGCGACGCCGAGCTGCCCGCAGGCGCGCCCGCCAAGACCGAGGACCACCTCCCCAGCCGCGCGGCGCTCGCGCGCGCGACCGTCGCCGACGGCTCCCACGTCGCCGTCCCGCTCGTCGCCGGCGGCGCCTGCGAGGGCGTGCTCGAGCTGCGGCTCGCGCCCGGGTCCCGCCCCGACGCGCGCCTGATGGCGGACGTCGCCGCGCTCGCGAGCCAGGTCGCGCTGCACCTGCGCTACCGCCGCGGCGCCGCGATGCTCGACCTGCACGAGCGCGCGCTCGCGGCCACCAACAACGGCATCGTGATCACCGACCACGATCCGGACACGAACACGTGGCCCGTCTCCTACGTCAACGAGGCGTTCGAGCTGCTGACCGGCTGGCGCGCCGAGGAGGTCGTCGGCCGCTCGCTGAACGTCCTCCAGGGCGAGGAGACCGACCCCGACACCGTCGCCGAGATGGCGGCCGCGCTGCGCGACGGCGAGGAGTGCTGGGTCACGCTGCGCAACTACCGCCGCGACGGCTCGCCGTTCTGGAACGAGGTCTTCCTCACGCCCGTGCGCGACGACGACGGCGTCGCCCGCCGCTACATCGGCGTCCTGCACGACGTCACCGCGCGCGTCACCTCCGCCGTCGAGCTGGAGGAGGCGGAGGCCCGCTACCGCACGCTGATCGAGACGATCCCGGCCGTCACCTACATCGCCGACTGGGACGAGATGGGCTCCTTCCGCTACGTCTCGCCGCAGATCGAGGAGCTGCTCGGCTATCCGGCGGCCGATTGGCTCGGCGAGTCGACGCTGTGGGAGGAGCGGCTGCATCCCGACGACGCCGAGCGCGTCCTCGCCGAGACGCGCTACGCCTTCCGCGAGCGCAAGGCGTTCGACTGCGAGTACCGCCTGATCGCCGCCGACGGGCGCGTCGTGTGGGTGTGGGAGCGCGACACGGTGATCCGCGACGACCACGGCGAGCCGCACCTGACGCAGGGGATCATCACCGACGTCACCGCCACGCGGATCGCCGAGGCCGCGCTGGCCGAGAGCGAGGAGCGCAACCGCGGCGTCGTGCACGCGCTGGAGGAGGGGCTGCTGATCTACGGCGCCGACGGGCGCGTGCTGTCGTGCAACGCCGCCGCGACGCGGATCCTCGGGCTGCCCGAGGAGGAGCTGCTCTACCGCGCCGCCGGCGAATGGCCGGTGCAGATCCTGCTCGAGGACGGAACGCCGCTCTCGCGCGACGCGATGCCCTCCCAGCGCGCGCTGCAGAGCCGGCTCGCGCAGCGCGACGTCGTGCTGAAGATCATCCGCAAGGACGGCGGCGAGGTGTGGACGTCCGTCTCCAGCCATCCGCTGATGCGCGAGGCGGAGACGCAGCCCTACGGCGCCGTGACCGCCTTCAGCGACATCACCGAGCGCCGGCGCGCGCAGGAGCAGATCGCCTTCCTCGCCTACCACGACCCGCTCACGAAGCTGCCGAACCGCGCGCTGCTCGACGAGCACCTCGCGCTGGGCCTGGCGCGTGCGCGGCGAAGCGGACACGCCGTCGCGCTGCTGTACGTCGACCTCGACGACTTCAAGGCCGTCAACGACTCGCTCGGCCACGCCGCCGGCGACGAGCTGCTGCGTCGCATCGCCGTGCGGCTGCGCGGGGTGGTGCGCTCGACCGACCTGCTCGCGCGCCAGGGCGGCGACGAGTTCCTGATCCTGCTGAGCGACCTCGAGTCCGACCCGCGCCTGGCCGCGGAGGCCGTCGCCAAGCAGGTCGAGCAGGCGCTGCTGGAGCCGTTCTCGATCGCCGACGCCGAGTTCGAGATCGGCAGCTCGATCGGCATCTCGATCTACCCGCACGACGCCAACGACGCCGACCAGCTGCTGCGCCACGCCGACGCCGCGATGTACGAGGTCAAGCAGGCGGGGCGCGGGGGGATCGCGAGCTATGGCGGCGACTCGCGCCACACGCTCGCGCGGCTGTCGCTCACGAGCAAGCTGCGGCGTGCGCTGCAGCGCGACGACTTCATCGTGCACTACCAGCCGCTGGTGGTGCCGGCGACGGGCGACCTCGTCGCGTTCGAGGCGCTCGTGCGCTGGCAGGACGCCGAGCGCGGGATCGTCGGCCCGAACGAGTTCATCCCGCTCGCCGAGGACGCCGGCCTGATCGAGGCGATCGGCGGCTGGGTCCTGCACGCCGTCTGCGCGCAGCTGCGCGAGTGGAAGGCGGAAGGGCTCGACGCGCACGTGCACGTGAACGTCTCGCCGCGCCAGCTGCGCCGGCCCGACTTCCCGACGACGGTGCGCGAGGCGCTCAACGCCGAGGGGCTGGCGCCGGCGTGCCTGACGCTGGAGATCACCGAGTCGGCCGCGATGCTCGACGCCGAACGCGCGAACCCGGTCGTGCGGGCGCTGCACGCGATGGGCGTGCGGCTCGCGATCGACGACTTCGGCTCCGGCCATTCCTCGCTGGCGCGCCTGCGCGACGTGCCGGTCGAGGTGCTGAAGATCGACCAGTCGTTCCTGCGCGGGGTGCCGGACGACCCGCAGGCGGCGGCGATGACGAGAGCGATCATCGAGCTCGGCTCCGCGCTCGGGATGACGACCGTCGCCGAGGGCGTCACGAGCGAGGCGCAGCGGCTGTTCCTGATCGAGCAGGGCTGCCCGCTCGCGCAGGGCTTCCACTTCGCCCGCCCGCTCGTCGCCGCGGAGGCGACGGAACGGCTGCGGGCGTTGCTGGCGGCGCGGCGCTGAACCACCGGCGCGCCAATTGCACGGGACTTCTTGACCGTTCGATCGCGGCTCATCTAGGCTGCGCCGAGGGGAATTCCTACAAAGGAGTCCATCGTGTGGCGTCGCGCGCGCGCCGCGAGTGGGACCGAGGCCGGGCAGCGGGCCGAGTCGATCGTCGCCGAGATCTCGGCTGAGCAGGTCGACGGGCAGATCGCCGTCGGCTCGCACAACGTCCAGATCCACGCCGACCACGGCGCGGTCGTCTATGCGCTGGCCTCGGGCCAGGCGCCGAGCGTGCGCGCGCGGACGCTGCCGGTCGTGCTGCGGCCGCGCGACTTCCCGCAGCTGCTGGGCCGCGAGCGCGAGCTCGACGAGCTGCGGGCGCTGCTCGCCGCGGGTCGCAGCGTCGGGCTGGTCGCGCCCGCCGGCGGCGGCAAGACGAGCGTGCTGCGGCGCCTCGCCCACCTCAGCGCGGACGCCTTCGCCGACGGGATCGTGTTCCTGCGCGCGGCCGGGCAGCCGCGCGCCGACGTCGAGCGCTTCCTGTTCGACGCCTTCTACGCGTGCGACGCGCCCTACCAGCCGACGCCGTTCGAGCTGCGCGCGCGGCTCGCCGAGCGCCGCGCGCTGGTCGTGCTCGACGACCTCGACCAGCCGCGCGACGACGTCTGCGAGCTGCTCGACAGCGCGCCCGACTGCCGCTTCGTGCTCGCCTCCGAGCGACGCGAGCTGTGGGGCGAGGAGCGCACGCTGGAGCTCGACGGCCTCGACGACGACACCGCCCTGACGCTGCTCGAGCGCGAGCTGGGACGGCCGCTGCGCGACGACGAGCGTCCGCGCGCGCAGGACCTCTGCCGCCGCCTCGGCGGGCGCCCGCTCGCGCTCCTGCAGGCGGCCGCGCTCGCGCGCGGCGGCGAGCTGCCGCTCGGCGCGCCCGGCGAGCTGGAGGGCGCACTGCGCGCCGGCCTCGACGACGAGGAGCGGCGCGTGCTGCACGCGCTCGAGCTGCTGGCGCCGGCCGCGGTGCACGTCGACGACGTGGCGGCGATCGCGGCCGTGCCGGACGCGGCGGAGGTGCTCGAGCGGCTGCGCGCGCGCGGCGCGGCGCAGGCCCACAGCCCGCGCTGGAGCGTGACGCTCACCGTCGGTCGAGCCGCCGACGACGACGGGGATGGCGACGACGAGCGCGCGCTGCTGCTGCGCCGCGCGCGCGAGCGGCTGGCCGACGGCGCCTCGCGCCGGCCGCTCGAGGACGTGCCGGCGATCCTCGCCGCGCTGTGCGCCGGGATCCATGGCGACGGTGGTCCCGCCAGCCGTCGCGACCTGATCGCACTCGCGCGCGCGGTCGATCCGCTGCTCGCGGGCAGCGGCCGCTGGGGCGCGTGGGCGGTCGCCCTGGAGCGCGCCTGCGCGGCCGCGGAGGCGATCGGGGACCGGGCCGCCGCCGCCTGGGCGCTGCACCAGCTCGGCACGCGCGCCGGCTGCCTCGGCGAGCGCGCCGGCGTCGCGCAGCTGCAGCGCGCGCTCGCGCTGCGGCGCGAGCTGGGCGACGAGGTCGGCGCGGCGGTCAGCGCCCACAACCTCGCGCAGCTGTTCGGCGCGCCGCCGAGAACCCCGACCCCCAGACCGAGACCGGGACGCTGGCTGGCGCTCGGCGGCGGCGTGCTGGCGCTCGGCGTCGCGGCGGCGGTCGCGCTCGGCGGCCACGGCTCCTCGCCCGGGTTGGCGCACTCGGCTGACACGCAGGCGCAGACGACGATCACGCAGCCCACCGACACCGATGGAGGGTCGGGCGGCGGCGGCTCGGGCGGATCGCACGACAACGGCGGCGGGCCGAGCCCGACCGGCGGCGTGCAGCTCAGCATCGACGGCGAGCGGGCGTTCGAGGCGGACCCCGACGGGCTCGTCCAGCACGCGTTCGACATCGGGAACCTCGGTCCGACGCCGCTCGCGATCGAGCCCAGCGTCGAGGGCGCGGCGTTCAGAATCGGCGGAGTCGACTGCGTCGAACCGCTCCCGGTCGACACCTCCGCCGCCTGCACGGTTCTCGTCGACTACACGGTCGCGGACCAGCCGGCGAGCGCGACGCTGCGCTTCAAGGGCAGCTCCAGCACGGCGCAGCTCAGCGGGGCGGGGCGCGCGCAGCCGACGACGACCGAGACGCAGCCGGCGCCGGCGACGACCGCCACCACGGCGACCGCCACCACGACCACCGCCGTCGGGTCCGACGTCATCAGATAACGGGAGGGGCGATGAGCGAGCAGCGGCAGGGCGACGTCATCAGCGGAACGGTCACCGGCGCCGGCGCGGGCCAGATCGCGATCGGCAAGGGGATCGAGCAGCGTCAGGCGCTCGGCGACGCCGCCGTCGCCGCCGTCACCGAGGCGGAGCGCGAGCAGGTGCGGCTGGCGTTCGCCCAGCTGCGCGAGCAGGTCGCCGCGCAGGCGCCGCCCGAGCAGCGCGCCGCAGCGGTCGAGCGCGTCGAGGAGCTGCAGGAGGCGGTCTTCGCCGAGGAGCCGGACCTCACCACCGTCCAGTACGTGGCCCGCTGGTTTCGCCGCAACGTCCCGAGCCTCGCCGGCGCGGTCACGGGCCTGGTCGTCAACCCGCTCGTCGGCCGCCTCGTGCAGGTCGCCGGCGACCGCCTCGTGGAGCTGGTCGGCGGCGAGCCGAGATAGCCGCCGCCGCGCGTCGACGCGCGCTCAGCGGACCGTGGTTGAGCGCGAGAGCAGCTGCTCGCGCGCGGCGGTCAGCCGCGGCAGCGTCTCGAACACGGCGACGGCGCCCGCCGCCTCGAGCTCCTCGCGGCCGAAACCGCCGGAGAGGACGCCGACGGGCGTCATGCCGGCGCGGCGCGCGGCCTCGCAGTCCCAGGTGGCGTCGCCGATCATCAGCGCGTCGGACGGGTCGGCGTCCGGCGCCGCGCGCTCGAGCGCGAGCTGCAGCACGTCGGGCGCCGGCTTGCTGGAGTCGACGTCGGAGGAGCTGACGACCGCGTCGGGGAGGTCGTGCGCGTCGAGCAGGTCGAGGTAGCGCTCGATCTCGTCGGGACGGCCCGAGGACGCGAGCGCGACCCGCCAGCCGTCGTGCTTGAAGGCGGCGAGCAGCTCGTGGGCGCCGTCGAGCGGCTGGACCTCGTCGATCAGCTCGGCGTAGAGGTCGTGCTGCAGGTCGCGCAGCGCGTCGCCCCTGTCGCGCTCGACCTCATCGCCCGCGAGGTCCGGCACGAGGCGGTCGCCGCCCTTGCCGATCGCGCGATGGATCCGCCACATCGGAATCCGCAGGTCGTGCCGGGCGAACGCGCGCTGCCATGCGAGCGCGTGGTGGTAGGTGGAATCGACGAGCGTGCCGTCGACGTCGAAGATCGCGAGGCGGGCGGGCATGCGCGTGCACCTACCCGCCTCGCGCATCGCACACGCGCTCGACCCACCGCTCTATCTTCTGGTGTTCCTATCGACCGTACGGATCTCGCTCCGTTGGTTGGGGGCGGGGGAAAGGCCAGCATGCAATCGTCGACCGAGCTCGTCGCCACAGCAGTCGCAGTCATCGCCCCAGCGATTCTTCTTCTCAAGATTCCGGATGGGCGTCGAACAGCCGGGTTTCTCGCAGTGCCAATATGGAACGGCTGAAGACAACGTGACCATAAGCTGCAAATCGAGCGGCAGGCGGGAACATCACGTCGCTCGAACCCGTCGCCGGCAGGAGCACCATGACCCTCTTCAGGACGGATCCGGCTTCTTCCCGCCGACCTTCAGACTGAGCGGAACGGGCGGATATGCGGCGACGATCACCCTAATATAGAACCAATCACTATGGGGAAGGGGGCAAGCGATGCAAGCATCAATCAAGCCCGGGGCCACCGCGATCGCGGCCGCGCTCGCGCTGGCGCTGTGCGTGGGAGGCGCGGCGGCCAGGAGCCTGTCGACGAGCGCTCAACAATTCAGATCGACGTGGAGGAGCCTCGAATTCGGGAATGAATCGCCGATAAGGTGCCCGGTCACGATGGAAGGCTCATTCTCGGCAAGGACGATAGCCAAGGTCACCGGCTCGCTAATCGGCGCGCTCACCCGCGTGAGCATCAAGCAGGAAGCCTGCACGAACGGCACGGTGGCGGCCTTCAACGGGTCGGAAGCGTACAACGGCACCACGACGTCGAACACGCTGCCATGGCACCTTACCTACGAGGCGTTCTCCGGAGCACTACCGGCGATCACAGCCGTGAACCTGTTATTCGGAAGATTTCGCATCGGGACGAGGGATGCCGGCGGGCTCTGCACCGGACAATATGGAAGACCCGAAGAAAACATAGTGCTCACGCTTGCGCGGGAAGCGGGTGGGCGCATCGCCTCCGTCGAACCGGTTGCGGGGAGCAACGTCATCAATCTGTTCAGGACGGATGCCGGAATCTGCAGGGCGCAATTAAGGATCACCGGAAGCGGCGCGATCGCGCAGCTAGGAACCACGACCGGGATAACGGTGACCCTAATATAGGAGGCGGCAGAAGGGCCGCCGCGCAACGTGCGCGGCGGCCTGTCTCGCAGAGCCCTCCGCGGGACTCGAACCCGCGACCCCTTCCTTACCATGGAAGTGCTCTACCAGCTGAGCTAGGAGGGCAAGCGGGCGTATTGTAGGCGCTCGCCCGGGGCGGTGCTCGCCATCGGGTCCGACCACCCCCGATTCGAGGAGCCGCACCCCGCGATGACCGCCTCCGCCACAACCCCCGTGACCGGCGTCGACTTCGTCAACGTCCCGATCACCGACCTCGACCGCGCGCGGCGCTTCTACGGCGAGGTGCTGGGACTGGAGGAGTCGGCCGTCTACCAGCGCGGCGACGCGCCGGCGATGGGCGCCGAGTTCGAGACCGGCACCGTCACGCTGGCGGTCGTCGACGTGCAGGCGATCGGACGCGAGTTCCGCGCGAACTCGGTGCCGATCGCGTTCCGCGTCGACGACGTCGCCGCCGCTCGCGCGGAGCTCGAGGGCAGAGGCGTCAGCTTCGCCGCCGACACGCTCGACACCGGCGTCTGCCACATGGCGTTCTTCGAGGACCCGGACGGCAACTCGCTGATGCTCCACCGCCGCTACGCGCCGCGCACGTAGCGGGGAGCGCCTCAGTCGCCGACGATGACGACGCGGGCGCCGCAGGCTTCGTAGGTCGTGCTCGCGCGCGCGTCGCGCGTCGCGAGCTGGGCGTCATGCTCGACTGCGGCGAGCGCGACGAGCGCGTCGTACACGGCGCCGCCTGCGATCCCCCGCTCGCCCAGCAGCTCGGGCAGCCGCGCTGCCGTCTTCGGCTTGAGCTGCAGATGCGCGGCGAAGCGCGCGCGCAACAGCCGCGCAGCGTCGGCGGGGGCGACGCGCAGGTCGCCGGGCAGCCGCGTGAGCACCGAGTAGGTCTCGGCGGCCGCGTGCCCGCTGAGCGCGATCTCGCGCCGGTCCCACCAGCGCACGACGGTTTCGTGCGCGCGGTGGGTCCGCACGAGCAGCGGGACGGCCACGCTCGTGTCGAGCGCGAGCGCGGTCACCGCCGCCCGGCGTCGATCAGGCCGAAGACGGTGTCGTCGTCGATGCGCGTCCTGCCGGTGGCCACGAGCACGCCGTCCTCCTCGACCACCCGTGCGGTCCGGCCGGCGGGAACGACCTGCAGTCCTGCTCCGTAACGGGAGATGTCGACCGTCGACCCGGCTGTCAGGCCGAGCGCGTCGCGCAGCGGCTTGGGGACCACGATCCGGCCCACCGCATCCAGCTTCGTCTCCATAGGGAAGAAGCTACCAATCGGTTCCCTGCGAAGCTAGCTGGCCTCTGCGGCGGGCTCGCGCTCGCGACCGCGCTCGCGTTCGGCGCGATCGGGCGGGTGCGGGCGCGCGGCGCCGCCCAGGAGGCGGCGCCGCACCCCGCGCTCGCTATCTCCGCCGGCTCTGCGTGACCTGCGTCGTGAGGTTCACGCTCGGCGCGCCCGAGCCGATTCTCGTCGCGCGCACGCTGAACTGGAGCTTGCCTCTCGTGAGGTTGCCGACCTTCACGACGAGGAACGTGGAGCCTCTGCGCACGGTCACTCTCAGGTGACGCTTGCGCGAGGCGACCGCCACGACTCTGCCTCTCTTGACGATCCGCAGCTTGCCGATCGTGAAGGCGTCGAGCGGGCTCGACCACGACAGCGTCAGCTGCGCGGTTCTCGCGGCGCTCGCGACCGAGACGCCGTGCGTTCTCGCCTGGTTGACCTTCGTGAAGGCGTCTCTGAAGGCCTTCGGCGGCGACTGGCAGGTGAGCGTCGTGCCGATCTCGTTCATGACCGCCTGCAGGTTTCTGTCGTCGGTCTGCAGGAACGCTCTGCCGCCGGTCTCGCTCGCGATCGTGCGCAGGCGGTCGCCGTTCTCCCCGAACGTCGCGCCGCCGAAGCCGATCACGTACGTCGGCGGGCCGCCGCGGTGGCCGTTCGTGTATTCGCCGTTGTCATGGCCGCCGTCGGTGAGGAAGATGCGCGCCTTCGCGTTCGGGTTGTCCTGCTGCGCCCGGGCGAACGCGGCGTTGTAGTCGGTCAGCCCGTTGTCGGCGTCGATTCTCGCGGCCAGCGCAGCCTTCATGGCGGTCGCGTTGGCGCCGATCGGCTCCGGCGGGAAGACGGTGTCCGCGGCTGGCGGCTCGCCGGGGAAGCCGATCTGGCCGCCGAACTCGACGGCCCCGAGCGTGATCTTCTCGTTGCCGGGCGTGTCGATCAACAGGCTCAGCGCCGAGACGCGCAGCTTGTCGGCGTCGGAGAAGCTCATCGAGCCCGAGTCGTCGATGATCGCCTCGATGTTCGTTACCGGCGAGCAGGTCGCCGCGGCGAGCGCGGTTGGGTCGGCGATCGCGCCGGGTGCGAACGCCAGCGCTGATGCGAGCGCGACGACGCCTCCGGTGCCCGCCAGGGCGATGCGACGTGACTTCATGCTGGGGGATTCCTCCCGATCGTGGTTGCGCGCACCCAATCATGCGCCCCGGTCGAGGTCAACGCCGTTCGGCGGGTCTCGTAGCCGTCGGTTGCGCCTGCGGAGTGTGAGAAGATCGCCGACCGGGGGATCGCTTGGCGCGTGGGGGAACACACAATGGACGCTCGCTGCGGCTCGCCTGCGTCGCGACGAGGACCGCGAACGGGCACTACCGCGTGATCGTGCCGATGCAGGAGATGGCGCGGCGCAGCCACACCGTGCACTGGCCGGGCGACCGCACGTTCAAGCTGCTCGAGGCCGGCGACGTGCCCCCGTGGGACGCGATGCACATCCAGCAGATGCACGACGAGGAGGGGCTGGAGATCATGGCGCGGATGCGGCGCGCGGGCGTCGCCGTCGTGTGGGACACCGACGACGACCTCCGCTCGGTCACGCGCGGCAGCGAAGCGTGGCATCGGCACGGCGGCCGCCGCGGCATCAGGCGCCACGCCAAGCAGGCGCTGCAGGCGGCGCGCACCGCGCACCTCGTCACGACGACGAACGAGCACCTCGCCCAGGTCTACCGCGACCAGGGCGTCGAGCACGTCGTCGCGGTCGAGAACTACCTCGCGCCCGAGGATCTGCAGCGCCCGCGCAAGCGCCACCAGGGCATCGTGATCGGCTTGGTGGCGGCGGGCGAGCACGAACCGGACCTCAAGCGGATGAAGTTCGCCGCGATGCTCGAAACGCTGCTGGAGCGCCACGACGGCGTGCGCGTCGTCTGCATGGGCGTCAACCTGAGGCTGCGCAGGGAGCACCGCTACACGTTCGTCGACGACGTGCCGATCGCCGACCTCGTCGCGGCCGAGTCGGAGTTCGACATCGGGCTGGCGCCGCTGCGCGACACGGCGTTCAATCGGGCGCGCTCGAACGTGAAGTTGAAGGAGTATTCGGCGGCGGGGGCGATGTGGCTGGCGTCGCCCGTCGGGCCCTACCGCGGCATGGGCGAGGAGCAGGGCGGACTGCTGGTCGGCGACGACGACTGGCTGTCGACGTTGGAAGCGCTGCTGGCCGATGCCGACCGCCGCCGGGCGCTGACCGAGAGGGCGCGCGGCTGGGTTCAGGGCCAGACGATCAGAGCGGGCGCGGCGCGCTGGCAGGCGGCCTATCGCGACGCGGTCGAGCGGGCGCGCGCCGAAGCCGGCTGAGCGCTCACCACGCGTCGACCATCGTACGCCGCCGCCCGCTGACCGGATCGGGCGGCGGGACCGGCGTCGCGTCGAGCGTCTGCACGAGCCGCCTGCGCGTGTCGGCGGGATCGATCACGTCGTCGAGCTCGAAGTAGGTCGCGGCGTTGAGCGCGCTGCTGTTGGCGCGCACCGCGGCGACGAGATCCTTCACGCGCTGCTCGCGCTGCGCCTCGTCCTCGATCGCGGCCAGCTCGTTTCTGAGCGCGAGCCGCACCGCGCCCTCGACGCCCATCGCGCCCAGCTCGCCGCTCGGCCACGCGAGCGTGATCGCCGGCGCGTGCAGCGAGCCGCCCGCCATCGCCTGCGCGCCGAGCCCGAACGCGCGCCGCACGATCACGCACAGCAGCGGGACGGTGAGCGTCGCGGCGGTCACGAACATGCGCGCCGTGTGGCGCACGGCGGCCGTCTGCTCCGACTCGGGGCCGACCATGAAGCCGGGCGTGTCGACGAGGCTCAGCAGCGGCAGCCCGAACGCGTCGCACAGCTGCATGAAGCGCGCGGCCTTGTCGGAGCCGTCGGCGTCGAGCGCGCCGGCGAGGTGGCTCGGGTCGTTCGCGATCGCGCCGACGGGCCGTCCCTCGATCCGCGCGAGCGCGGTGACGACGGTGCGGCCGAAACGCGGGCGCAGCTCCAGCACGGACTGCTCGTCGGCGAGCGTGCGCAGCAGAGCGCGCGCGTCGTGGACGCGCTTCGGGTCGGCGGGGACCGCGGTGCGCAGCAGCGTCTGGTCGGCGCACGACCAATCGTCGATCCGGTCGCCCCGCAGGCAGCCGAGCACCCGCTTGGCGACCGCCACCGCCTCCGCCTCGTCGGCCGCCACCACGTCGATCACGCCGTTGGGCTCCTGCACGCTCACCGGTCCGACCTCCTCGGGCGCGAACGAGCCGAGCCCGCCGCCCTCGATCATCGCCGGACCGCCCATCCCGATGCTCGCCTCCGGCGTCGCGATCACGACGTCGCAGCAGCCGAGCAGCGCGGCGTTGCCGGCGAAGCAGCGGCCGGAGGCGATGCCGACGCGCGGCACCAGACCCGACAGCCGCGCGAACGTGTGGAAGCTCGGCACGATCAGGTGGAACAGCTCCGAGGAGTCCGTGTCGCCGGGGCGCCCGCCGCCGCCCTCGGCGAACAGCACGAGCGGCAGCCGGTGGCGCTCGGCCAGCGCCAGCAGGCGGTCGGTCTTTCTGTGGTTGCGGATCCCCTGCGTGCCGGCGAGGACCGTGTAGTCGTAGGCAAGGACCGCGGTGCGTGCGCCGCCGACCGTTCCCACGCCGGTCACGATCCCGTCGCCGGGCGTCTTCTCGATCAGCTCCTGCTCGGAGCGCCGCGCGCGCTGGGCGGCGAGCGTGAGTGCGCCGTACTCGTTGAAAGAGCCGGCGTCGCAGAGGTCCTCGACGTTCTCGCGCGCGGTGCGCAGGCCGGTGGCGTGCCGGCGCTCCACCGCTGCGGGGCGGGCGGCGTCGTCGCTCGCGAGCCGCCGGCGCTCCAGCACTGCCGCGAGGTCAGGACGGATTGCGTCCTGCTCGCCGGCCGCGTCCTCTGCCGCATGCACGTGAGCGACGTCGCCGGCCTCGACCCGGAACAGCATCTGGCCCTCAGCGACCTGCTCGCCGACGGCCACCGCCAGCTCCCGCACCACGCCCGCCTCCGGCGCCACCACCTCATGGTGCATCTTCATCGCCTCAAGCACCAGCACCGCCGCTCCCGCACGCACACCCGTGCCGTCCGCGGCAAGCACCTCCGCGACCACACCCGTCAGCGGCGACTCGATCAACACGCGGCGAATCTAATCCGGCGCGGGCGTTCGGCGCGCCGCCTCGTCGGTGCGCGTCCAGCTCGCGCTGCGTCCGCGCCCCACGGACAGTGCCCCCTCTGCCTTGAGTCCGTCCAGCGCATTGCGGATCGTCGCCTGACTGATGTCCGGAAGCGCGTCAGCGATCTGCGCGAAGCGGAAGCTGCGTGGCGCCTGCGTGAGGATGTAGTTGCGCGCCTGCTCCTCCTTCGTCCCACCGACGAGCTCGGTGCCGGCGGCGACCCGTCGGGCAAAGTCCTCGTACGCATCCGCGAGCACGCGCAGCAGATAGCCGGTCCACGGCCAGAGCGTGTGGCGGCCCTCGTGCCAGCCGACTTGGCTCGCTCGCAATGCGGCGTAGTAGCTGTTCTTCGACTCGAAGATGCGCTGCTCGATCGACACGTAGCGCGCGACTCCGTAGCCATGACGGAGCAACTCGTTCGCCGTCAGCAGGCGTGCCACGCGACCGTTGCCGTCCTGGAACGGATGGATCGCCAGGAAGTCGAGCACCAGTGCGGCGAGCAACAGCAATGACGAGAGCCGCTCGTGCGACAGCGCCTCCTCGTAGCGCTCGACCAGCTCCACGAGCCGCCGCTCGGTCTCCGGACCGGCGTGGACCGGCTCGAAGACGACCGTGACCCGGCCGTCGGGAGCCACGTCGCCGATCACGTTGTCGGAGGTCTTCAGCTTGCCGGCGAGCGTGTCGCCCGTATGCCGCATCAGCAGACGGTGGACGTGCAGGACGAACGGGACGGTGAGCGGCTCGCGCTCCTTCTTCAGCAACTCGTCGGTCGCGTCGCGGTAGCCGGCGAACTCGGCCTCGCTGCGATCGCGGAACCCGCCGTCGGCAGTGGGCTCGCGCAGCAGCTTCAGCGCACGGTCATCGTCCACGACGACGTTCTCGATTGCGCTCGACGCGGTGATCGAGTCGAAGCGTGTGCGCGCGGCCAGGCGCTCCAGCACCTGCGGCGCCTGAGTCCGGAACAGGTCTTCGCGGCCGCGGCCGTACTCCACGCTCGCGAGCAGAGCGACCAACTCTGCAGGAAGGCCCGCAAGCTTTCGCTCGATGTCAAGAAAGGACCGCAAAATTGCTAAGAAATTCGATTCTTAGCAATTTTACGACTTTTCTTAGGAGATTCCTCTCAGGCCACGCGCGCGGCGGCGAGCGACGCCAGCCGCGCGCGGTGCTGGCGGGCGCCGCCGAGCAGGGCGGCGTCGAGCTGGGCGCGCTTGTAGAGCCAGTGGACATCGGCCTCCCAGGTGAAGCCGATGCCGCCGTGCGCCTGGATTGCGCTTGCCGTGACGGAGCGCCCGGCGTCCGCGGCGCAAGCGGCCGCGAGCGCCGCCGCCTCCGGCAGCCGCTCGGGCGCGGCGTCGGCCGCCCACGCCGCGAACAGCGCGGTCGAGCGCGCCGACTCGGTGTCGAGCAGCATCTGCGCGCAGCGGTTCTGGACCGCCTGGAAGGACCCGACCGGCACGCCGAACTGTCTGCGCTCCTTCACGTAGGCGAGCGTCATCTCGAGCGCGCGCTGGGCGACGCCGACAACCTCGGCCGCGATCGCGGCGCGGATCCGATCGCCCGCGGCGACCGCGCCGGCGCCCCCGCTGCCGAGCGGCTCGCCGTCGCCGCCGCTCACGGTCGCGTAGCGGCGCGTCGGATCGATCGCCTCCAGCGGCGCCGCCTCCGCGCCGGTCACCAGCATCGCCTCGCCGGAGGGACGCTCCAGCAGCACGAGCACGTCCGCGCCGACGCCGTCGGCGCACAGCGCGCGCGTACCGATGCCCGCCGTCGCCTCGCCGGACGCCAACGCAGGCAGCCAGCGCGTCCGCTGGTCCTCGGAGCCGCATGCCTGAATCGCGGCAGCCGCCGCCGCGGTCGACAGGAACGGCGTCGCGGCGCAGGCGTAGCCGAGCTCCTCCAGCAGCACCGCCAGCTCCACCGCGCCGAGCCCTTGGCCGCCGTGCTCCTCGGCCACCGCGATCCCGGGCCAGCCGAGCTCGCGCAGCTCCTTCCACAGCGCAGGGTCGTACTGCGCGCCGGCCTCGGCGGCCTCGCGCACGCGCGCCCACGTCGAGCGCGCGGCGAGCAGCTCGCGCGCGACGCGCTTGATCTCCTTCTGGTCCTCGGTCAGGTCGAAGTGCACGGAGCGATCCTCACTTCAGCCGCGGCAGGCCGAGCACGCGCTCGGCGACGATGTTCTTCAAGATCTCGGTCGTGCCGCCCTCGATCGAGTTGCCGCGGGCGCGCAGCAGCTCGAACGCCCACGGCGCGCCGTTCGTCAGCGCCTCCGGACCGAGGATGTCCGCGGCCAGCTGCGTCAGCTGCTGGTTGGTGTCGGACCACATCCACTTCGTCAGCGAGCCCTCCGGCCCGGGCTGCCCGTACGTCTCGATCGCCGTCAGGCCGCGGTAGGCGGTGAGCCGCAGCACCTCGCAGCGCAGGTGCAGCTCGCCGAGCTTGTCGGCCACGACCGGGTCGTCCATCAGCCCGCGCGCGGACGCCTCGCGGATCAGGTCGTCGAGCAGCTGCCGCATCCGCACCTGCAGGAAGAACGCGAGGCCCGAGCGCTCGTTCATCAGCGTCGTGAGCGCGACCTTCCAGCCGTTGCCGACGCCGCCGAGCACGTTCTCCTCCGGCACGCGCGCGCCGTCGAGGAACAGCTCGTTGAACTCCGACTCGCCGGTGATCTGCTTGAGCGGGACGATCTCGACGCCGTCCTGCTCCATGTCCATCAGGAAGTACGTGAGGCCCTGGTGCTTCTTCGGCGCGTCCGCGTCGGTGCGCGCGACGAGCATGCACCACTTCGCGTACTGCGCCATCGAGGTCCACACCTTCTGGCCGGTGATCACCCACTCGTCGCCGTCCTTGACGGCGCGGGTCTTGAGCGCCGCGAGGTCCGAGCCGGCGTCGGGCTCGGAGAAGCCCTGGCACCAGATCTCCTCGGCGGTGAGGATCGGGACGAGGTGGCGCTCCTGCTGCTCCGGCGTGCCCCACGTCATGATCGTCGGGCCGGCGAGCAGGAGCCCCAACACGTTGGCGGGGAGCGGCGCGCCGGCGGCCGCCAGCTCCTCGTAGAAGATCGCCGACTGCGTCAGCGTCGCGCCGCGGCCGCCGTGCTCGACCGGCCAGTGCACGGCCGCCCAGCCGCCGTCGGCGAGCCGGCGCTGCCACTCGCGGCGCCAGCCGTAGTGCGCGTCCTCGTCGTGCTGCGGCGCCGCGCCGGCGGGATTCGCGGCCAGCCACGCGCGCAGCTCGTCGCGGAAGGCGGTCTCCTCGGCGCTGAACGTGAGGTCCATCGCCGCGCACAATAGGACCCGGCGCGTCGGTCACGCGCCGGGTCCAGGCGCCGACGCCTAGAAGACGACGTTCTCCCAGGAGAAGACGTCCGCCGAGCTCGGGTCGACATGCAGCCGCAGCCACTCGTGCGGCGTGTTCGTCGAGCCCTGCACGGTCACGCGCACGAGGTTCGGCACCGGCACGGTCACGCCGTAGAGCTGCGAGCCCCAGCCGCTCGGGTCGGCGAGCGGGCGATCGGACTCGAACAGGTGCGAGTCGCCGTTGAGCAGCAGCACCGGCTTGCCGAACGCGTGCGCGCGGCGCGCGAGCTCGCGCACGAGCGCCGTGTAGCCGTCGACGCCGTCGCCGGCGACCGCCGCCGGATCCCACATGTCGGCCTGGATGCCGATCGCGACGGCTGCCGCGTGCTCGGCCTCGGCACGGTCGAAGACGCGGTTGAGCCAGGACAGGTCGGCGGCGCTGCGCGTCGCGACCTCGTCAGCCTGCTGCGCCTTCAACACGTCCGTCTCCGCGCCTCCGAACCACGGCACCCGGTCGTTGTTCGAGCCCGGGACGTTGAGCGTCGCCCACACGACGCCGGCCTGCGACCAGCGCACGTTCTCGGGGAACGCGTCGCTCTGGACGTCGACCGGCTCGCGGTCCTGGCCGAGCGTCACGCCGTGCCGGTCGAAGAACAGCGTGCGGATCGTGTCCAGGCGCGAGGGCTCCTGGCCGGCCGGCGTCGGGCCGGCGGGGATGTAGCCGCCGTTGTTCGCGCGGTGGCAGTCGGTCCACTCGTTGTCGCCGGGCGTGTAGACGAGCGGGTCGGCGAAGCCGTCGAAGTCGCCGCGGATCTGCTGGAAGTAGCTCGTGTCGCAGCGCGTCGAGCCGTTCTTGATGTCGCCGAGGTGGATCACGCGGCTGACGTTCGGGTCGGCGTTGATCTCGGCGACGTCGCTCGGGAACTCGCCGATCAGCGGCGTGCCGTACGGGATGTCGCCGATGACGGCGAGCGTCGCCGGCTGGGCGGTGCTCGGCGGCTGCGCGTGGGCGGCCGGTGCGAGCGCGAGCGCGGCCGTCGTCATGACGGCCGCCGCGAGGGTACGGCGCATGCAGTGCTCCTTGTCGGGGAGAGGGTCGGCGCGCACGCTGCCGCCTCGCCCGCGCGCGCGTGTGACCAGCCTGTGGCCAGGCTGTGCGGATCCTGTTACGCGCGCACGTCGAGCACGACCTTGCCGGTCGCGTTGCGTCCGTCGATGCAGTTGAGCGCGTCGGCCGCGTTCTCCCAGTCGAAGCGCGCGCCGATCAGCGGGCAGACGTAGTCGCGTTCGATCAGGCGGTCGAGCGCCGCGCCGACCTCGCGCACGTAGCCGGGCTTCGGCATCGCATACGCGCCCCAGCCGGCGCCGACCACGTCGACGTTGTTGAGCAGCAGGCGGTTGACCTTGACCTCGGGGATCGCGCCGCCGGTGAAGCCGACGACGACGTGACGCCCGCCCTCGCGCAGCGAGCGCAGGCTGTCGGTGAAGCGGTCGCCGCCGACGGGGTCGATCACGACGTCGACGCCGCCGCCCGCGAGCTCCTTCGCCTCGTCCTTCCAGGCGCCGTCGGAGCGCACGACGTGATCCGCGCCCGCCTCCTGCGCGATGCGCGCCTTCGCCTCGCTGGAGACGACCGCGATCGTGCGCGCGCCGAGCCCGCGCGCGACCTGCAGCGCCGCCGTCCCGACGCCGCCGGCGGCGCCGTGCACGAGCACCCACTCGTCCTCGGCGAGCCGGCCGCGCGTCTTCAGCGCGAAGTAGGCGGTGTGGTAGTTGAGGACCAGCCCGGCGCCCTGCTCGAGGTCGAGCGTGTCCGGCAGCTTGAAGGTGAAGAAGGCGGGGGCGACCGCCGCATCCGCAAACGCGCCGAGGGCGGTGAACGCGGCGACGCGGTCGCCCGGGCTCAGGCCGCTGCCCGCCGGTGCGCTGCGCACGATCCCGCCGACCTCGGAGCCGGGCACGAACGGCAGCGGCGGTCTGAACTGGTACTCGCCGCGCGTCTGCAGCACCTCGGGGAACGAGACGCCGGCGGCGTGGACGTCGACCACGACCGCCTCCTCGCCGTTGGGCGAGAGCGGGTGGACGGGCGCCGGGTCGGGCAGCTCGACGTAGCGCAGCGCGCTGTCGGGCCCGCTCAGCTCGGCGATCTGGATGGCGCGCATGCGCGCAACCTATTCCCTCGCCCGCAGGCCGCGCGCCGCCTCAGCCCGCCGTCGCGCCGCGGATGATCGTGAGCAGCGCGTCGGCGGTGCCTTCGGCCGCGTGCTCGCCGGTGCCGAGGCGGCGGACGCCGAGGCCGCACAGCAGCGCCACGACGGTGCGCGCGTGGCGCTCGGGCTGCGGCACGCCGAGGGCGCCGAGCGCCGCGGTGGCGAACGACTCGTAGGCGGCGAAGCAGCGGCGGGAGGCGTCGTGCAGCGCCGGATCGCGCGAGGCGTGCAGGTGCAGCTCCAGCTCCGCGATCTCCTCCGGCCGGCCGGCATCGCGCGCGGCGACCTGCTCGACGACCGCCGCCGCCTGCTCGACCTCCACGCCCGCGCCGTCGCCGTCCGCCGCCGCCTTCCGCAGCTCGGCCGCGAGCCCCTCGAGTCGCGCCACCTCCTCCTCGGCATACAGCAGCAACGACTCGCGCAGCAGATCGGTCTGGCTGGGGAAGTGGTAGGTCAGCGAGCCGAGCGCGACGCCCGCCTCGGCGGCGACGCGGCGATTGCTGACGGCGCCGACGCCGCCCGCGGCGATCACGCGGAGGGTCGCGTGCAGGATCCGCGCACGTGTATCGGATGTGGGGGCCGGCGATGTCAGCGCGTCGGAGATGCGGCGCATTCTAGTCGTCGTTCACGTATCGTTCGTTCGAACGAACGAGGATAGGCTTGGGGGAGCCGGGCAGCGATGAGCGCGAGCACGACAGAGCCAGGCGAAGGCGAACAGCGAATGGGCGGCGATGCCGCGGCCGGCGGCGCGATGCTCTTCGCCGATGACAGCGCTTTCGTCGGGCTCGCTGCACAGGCCGCGCTCGTCGCGTCCGGCACCTCCTCCTCGCGTGAGCTCGTCGACGCGGCGCTCGCGCGCATCGAGACGAGCCAGCCCGAGCTGAACGCCTTCCGCTGCACGCGCGCCGAGGCGGCGCGGGCCGAAGCCGACGAGGCCGACCGCCGCCGTGCCGCGGGCGAGCGCCTCCCGCTGCTGGGAGTGCCTGTCGCGATCAAGGACGACATGGACCTCGCGGGCGAGTCGACGAACTTCGGCTGCCCGGGCGCGTTCGAGCCGCGCGCGGACGACGGCGAGGTCGCGCGCAAGCTGCGCGCCGCCGGCGCGGTGATCGTCGGCAAGACCAACACGCCGGAGATCGGCCAGTGGCCGTTCACGGAGGGCCCCGCGTTCGGCGCCACGCGCAACCCCTGGTCGCTCGACCACAGCCCCGGCGGCTCGTCCGGCGGCTCGGCGGCCGCGGTCGCCGCTGGCCTCGTGCCGGCCGCGGCCGGCTCGGACGGCGCCGGCTCGGTGCGGATCCCGGCTGCCTGGACGCACCTCGTCGGGGTCAAGCCGCAGCGCGGCCGCATCTCGACGTGGCCGCTCGCTTCCGCCTTCAACGGCCTCACCTGCGTCGGCCCGCTCGCGCGCACGGTCGAGGACGCCGCGCTGCTGCTCGACGTGCTGGCCGGCAACCGCGCGGAGGACGCGCATCGTCCGCCGCCGCCGCCGGAGCCGTTCGCCGACGCCGCGCGGCGCGAGCCCGGGCGCCTGCGGATCGCGCTCTCGCTGAAGGTTCCGTGGTCGCTCGCGCCGGCCGCGCTGGATCCCGAGGTGCGGGCGCAGGTCGAGCGGCTCGGGCGCACGCTCGAGGGCCTCGGCCACCACGTCGAGGAGGCCGATCCCGCCTACGGCCTCGTCGGACTGTCCTTCATGCCACGATCGACGGGCGGGGTACGAGAGTGGGTCGAGCTGCACGTGGCCGATCGCGCGCAGCTCGACCCGCGCACTCACGGGACGATCAAGCTCGGCCGCGCGCTCGCGCCGCTGCTGCGTCTCGCGCACGCGATCGAGCGGCCGCTGCAGCAGTACGTCGGCCGCATCTTCCGGCGCTTCGACGTGGTGCTGATGCCGACGACCGCCAAGCCGCCGGCGCCGATCGGCGCGATCGACGGCCTGGAGGCGTGGCCGACCGACAAGACGATGGTCGGCTACTGCCCGTACACGTGGCCGTGGAACGTGCTCGGCTGGCCGGGCGTCAACGTGCCGGCGGGCGTCACGTCGGCGGGCCTCCCGGTCGGTGCGCAGCTGCTCGGACCCGCGAACAGCGAAGGCCGGCTGCTCGGCCTCGCCGGCCAGCTCGAGCGGATCGAGCGCTGGGAGCGGCGGCGGCCGCCCTACGCGGCGACCGCGACGCCGGCAGCTGCCTGAGCGATACCGTCGCGCCGATGAGGTCGCCCGTTGTCGCCCGCGCGGCGCTGTGGCTGACGGCCGCGAGCGCCGCCGGCGTCGGCCTGCTCGCGGCGTTCGCGCCGCGCACGTTCTACGACGACTTCCCCTACGTCGGCCACTGGGTCGACCGCCTGCCGCCCTACAACGCGCATCTGGTCACCGACGTCGGCGCGCTCTACCTCGGCTTCGCGCTCGTGCTGGCGTGGGCGGCGGCCACGCTCGCGCGGCAGCTCGTGCTGGCCGCATGCTGGGGCTGGATCCTCTTCAGCGTGCTGCATCTCGTCTTCCATGCGCGACATCTGGAGCGCTTCGGCACCGGCGACGCCGTCCAGGAGCTCGTCTCGCTCGGCGTCGTGATCGCGCTGCCGCTGGTTGCGCTGTGGTGCGTGCGCGCGCGACCGTGAGGACTACGGTCCGCCGTGCACGGCCGCACGGATGGCGCGTCGAGCCGGCGGTCGTACGGTGGGCTGCGCGTTCCCACGGTCACAACCGCCCTGGAGGTGTCCCCATGACCACCGCACAACGCACCCGTCGGTGGATCGCCGGCGCCGGCATGATCCTCGCCCCGCTGCTGCTGCTCGTATCGGCGATCGTCCAACCGAGCCTCAAGTCCGGTGAGCTCAACCAGCTCGTCGTCGTCGCCGGCAATCTCGACAGCTGGTACACGAGCCAGGCGCTGGCGCTCGCGGCGCTGGTGGTCGCGGTGCCGGCGATCCTCGGCCTCATGCACATGCTGCGCGAGCGGCAGTGGCACGTCGGCACGGTCGGCGGCGCGCTCGCGCTGCTCGGCATCGTCGTCTCGGCCGGCACGGTCGCGCTCAGCCTCGTGCAGTGGGAGCTGATGCGCTTCGGCGTTCCGATTCCCACCGCCGCCGCCGTGATCCACGACCTCAAGACCACGTCCGGGATGCAGATCCCGTTCCTGATCCTGCCGTTCGCGTTCGCGCTCGGGATGGCGGTCCTGGCGGTCGGCCTCGGGATCTCGCGTGCCGCCAACCCGGCCGTCGCCGCCGCGATCGGTCTCGGCGCGATCGGCGTTCCGATCGCGTACGCGATCTCCAGCGTCACGCTGCTGATCGTCGCCGCGGCCGTGCTGCTGGTCGGACTCGGCACGACCGGTCTGTTCGTCCTGCGCGAGACGGACGCCGAGTGGGAGCACACGCCGGAGTTCCACGGCTTCCGGCCCGCGGGCCCGCCCGCCGGGGCGTAGCGCTCGGGGGGAAGCCGCGCGGCACGAGGCCCGGGCGCGGCGCCCGGGCCTCGTCGCGTCTCACGGCGCGAGCCGGAACGGCGGGTACGCGTCCGTGAGCAGGAGGAACGCGTAGGCCGTCACGCGGTTGTGCCAGCGCAGCACGCCGACGACGTAGTCGAACAGGCCGCGCGGATAGCGCCCCGTGAAGAGGATCGCGAACCACGCGAAGATCACCGCGAAGAGCGCGCCGACCGTCAGGAAGAACAGGACGATGTAGTGCGGAATCGCGAGGAACCACTTCACCAGCGGCAGCCAGCGGTTGAGCTGTCCCTCGGTTCGGATCGGCACGCGTGGCAGCTCGAGCTGGACGGCCTGCTGCTCGTCGGTCGACGGATAGCGGTCGTCGAGCAGTGCGAGGTAGGCGCCGACGCGATTCATGAAGCGCAGCAGCTCGCGGTTCCAGTCCTGCCACCACAGCGGGTACTTCTGGCGGAACAGGATCATCAGCAGCGGGCCGGCGAACAGCAGGCCGCCGGCCGCGACGACGGTCGCGCCGTGCTCGGTGCTGCCGATGTGGAACGAGCCGCCGCCGACCGCGCCGAGCACGATCGCGATCGGGATGACCGTGAAGATGCGGAACGCCGTCGTGAGGCGGTTCAGCGGGCGGTCGGGGTAGTCGACCGCGAAGCTGACGGGATAGACGTCGCCGCCGGGCGGCGGCGGTGGCTGAGGAGGATCGAACGTGGACATGGACGGACGGTATGGGGGAGCTGGCGCGCCGGCATCCGCCGCTCACCGCGCTCACGCGTCCGTAGTTCGCCGCGACGTTCGCCGCGACCGCTCGTCGCGCGTCAGCTCGACGGCTCTGCATGCGGGCGCTTGAACGGCACGACCGCGGCCACCTGCGGGACGGCGTCGCCCTGCAGCATCCCGTCGACGAGCGACAGGCGGCGATCGGCGCCGGCGACTCCGGCGAGCTCGGAGGCCGTCAGCAGGACGGCGACGCGCTCGTCCTTCGCGATCACCCGCAGCGTCGTCAGCAGGTCCTCGCGTTCGAGCAGGTCGACCCCGCTCGTCGGCTCGTCGATCAGCAGCAGCTGCGGCTGCTGCAGCAACGCTCGTGCCAGCACGACGCGCACGAGCTCGCCCTGCGCCAGCTCGTGCGGACGCGTCTCCGCGCAGGCGCCCGCGCCGACGCGGTCGAGCATCGCTTGCGCGCGCGTGCAGGCGCGGTCGATCCGCGTCCCCGTCGCCAGCAGCGGCACCGCCACGTGCTCGACCACCAGCTCCGCGTGCGCGGGCGCGAAGCTCGTGTGGCAGTAGGCGATCCGCCTGCGCAAGGTGCCCTCCGGGTAGTCGGCGACGTCGATGCCGTCGAGCAGCACACGGCCGTGGTCGGGCGTCTCGAGACCGGCGGCGATCCGCAGCAGCGTCGTGCGTCCGGAGAAGCGCCGTCCCCACACGCCGACGACCTCGCCGGCGCTCAGCGCGAGCGAGACGTCGTGCAACGCCGGCAGTTCGCGATTGCCGCGCCGGTACGTCTTCGAGACCTGCTCGAGCGCCAGCAGGGTCACCCGGGCACCCCCGGTACCTGTAGGGATCGATCCTCTCTGCCGGCATGCACTGCGCTGCGCTCCCCGAAACGTCGGCGTTTCCAGCCAGCGTAACGAGGCGGCCCGGAGCGATCAACCGGCGTGGACTGACAGCACCGCCGGCGACGACGCGGAGAGGCCGAGGGGGGCGGCGTTCTGTCGTCACCGGCAGTGTGTCGATATGGACCGGGGAGGAGAGGCGGGGAGCCGGACCCCGGAGCCATTCCTTCGAACTCGCAGCATGGACCGGCCGGGCGGCGCGGGCATCCGCGAATGGCCGTGCGCTGTTCGCGGAGAACCACGGATCCGCGTGGCACGCCTGCGCGCATAGATTTCCCGCCATGCCAACCAAGGTGCTCGTGGGCGTCGACGGCACGCCGAGCGGGCGTGACGCGGTCGTGCTGGCCCGCGCGTTGAGCGCTCCGAACGACGCGGACCTCGTGCTCGTCGGGGCCTACACGGATCCGTTGCTGCCGTTCCCGCCGGGGCTGCGCCGCGACACGCACCTCGGCAGAGACGTCGAGCGTCTTCTGATGGCCGCGCGCGAGCAGCTGGCGCCGTCCGCGCGCACGCTGGTCAAGGCCGACCTGTCGCCGGGGCGTGCGCTGTGCCACGCGATTCCGGACGCGCGCGCCGACCTGCTCGTGCTGGGATCCTCGCGCCGCACCGTCGACGGCTGCGCCGGCGTCGGCCGCACCGGGCGCCAAGTGCTGCACGGAGCTGGCTGCGCGATCGCGCTCGCGGCTCATGGCCTCGCGGACGCGAGCGAGTTCGCGCTGCGACGCATCGTCGTCGGCGTCGACCGTTCGCCGGAGGCCGAGGCCGCGCTGGCGCTCGCGCGGGCGCTGGCCGAGGCCGCCGGCGCTCAGCTCACGGCGGTGTCCGTCGTCGACGACCGGCTGCCGACGACGATGGCGCCGGCCGGCATGGCGGTGGAGCTCGTCCAGTGGGACGAGCTGGTCGGCGCGCATCGCGAGCAGACGCAGCGGCTGCTCGCCGAGCTGGCCGAGCGCGTTCCGGAGCTCCAGCTGGAGTTGCGCGTCGGCGAACCGGCGGAGGAGCTGACCGCGGCGGCGGCCGCTGCCGGCGCCGACCTGCTCGTGCTCGGCTCCCGCCGCTGGGGACCGTTCTCGCGGCTGGTCGTCGGCAGCACCGGTGAGGAGCTGGTGCGTGAGGCGCCGTGCTCGCTGTTGCTCGTTCCGCGCCCCGCGGAGCAGCCGATCGACGGTGCCGCGGCGGCCGTCGACGGTTGATCCTGCAGGCGCGCCGGAAACCTGAGATCCTGACCGGCGGCTCGGCTGCATGCATGATCATGCGCGGCTCGGCGACGGGGGAATCGGAATCGAGGGGGACGGGATGCCGAAGGGGATTGACGGCCCATTGCTGCGGCGCAGGGCGCCGCCGCTGCTCGCGTGCCTGCTGGCCGCGCTGGCGACGGTCGCGCTCGCGACCGGCTGCGGGAACAGCGGCAAGTCCGACTCCAGCTCCAGCACCAGCGCCAGCTCCACGAGCTCCACCGCCTCCGCCGAACCCGCTCCTTCCAGCCCCACTGACGCCAACGGCCGCAGGATGGTCGTGCCGGTCAGAGCCGTCAAGCAGGACCGCTTCGCCTACGCCCGCGCGCGCTTCGTCGAAATGTGCGCCGGCTGTCACACGCTCGCCGACGCCGGTGCTCACGGAAGGCGCTACAACCTCGACCACGGCGGCGGCCTCGAAGAGACGCACGTCCGCTACACGATCGCCGAAGGCGAACCGGGCATGCCGGCCTGGCGCGAGGTCCTCTCCGCACGTGAATACGAAGAACTCGTCGCCTACATCGTCGCCGTCACCAGAAAGGACCCGGGCGACGACTATTGGCAGGACCAGCTGGCGCTCCGCGGCGAAGGCACCATCTGGACGAGAGCCGACACGCGGCGGCTCGAAGCGTTCGCGCACAGAATCGTCAGGGAAAGGCTAACGCCGGGGTAGCGGCGCCGCGTCGCCGGCCCGCGCGTAGAGTCCCGCGGCCTGATGCCGAACGCGCTCGTCGATCGCTCCTGGCCGCTGCTGACCCGCCTGATGGGGGCGCACGTCGCCCTCTACCGACGCAGCGGCGGCCGCCTCGGGCACAGGCCGCCCGGCTTGCCGCAGATGCTGCTGCTCGACCACGTCGGCGCCCGCAGCGGCGTCAGGCGCACGAGCCCGCTCGTCTATGCGCGCAGCGGCGAGGACTACGTGCTGGTCGCCTCCAAGGGCGGCTATCCGAGACACCCGGCGTGGCTTCACAACCTCAAGGCGAACCCGGACACGACGATCCAGGTCGGCCGGCGCGTCCTGCGGGTGCACGCGCGCGTCGCCGGCGACGAGGAGCGCGAGCGCCTGTGGCCGCTGTGCGTCGCGGTCTATCGCGGGTTCGAGGGCTATCAGGCCCGAGCGGGCCGCACGATCCCGCTCGTCGTGCTGGAGCCGCGCGCGTAGTCCGCACGATTACGCAATTGTTAGTGCACCAATCAAACTACTTTGCGGTCGATGCCGATGCGCGATAGCGTGCGGGTTCGGGTACGGAGCGGCAGGGTGCACGTGGAGGCGCAGTGGCATGGCAGAGCCCTATCTGGGTGAGATCCGCATGTTCGGAGGGGACTTCGCGCCCCGCGGATGGGCGCGCTGTCACGGACAGCTGCTGCCGATCGCCGAGCACGCGCCGCTCTTCAGCCTGATCGGCACGACCTACGGGGGCGACGGCGTCGAGACGTTCGCGCTGCCGGACCTGCGCCATGACGTGGCGCCCGCCGCGTCGCTGCCGATCACGTTCATCATCGCGCTCGCGGGCGTCTATCCGCCGCGGCCCTAGCAGCCAAGCGTCAATTGTCCTGATCGGTCACGCTGGTTGTGCTATTAAACGGCGCACGGTCCCGGGCGCTCAGCGTCTGAAACAGCCCGTCGGGTTGGAGGGACGCGCATGGGAAGGGGCGACGCGATCACCAGCGAGGGGCTCGACGAGCAACGGCTGAGCCGGCTCATCGAGGTCGGTCGTTCGCTCGTCTCCGAGCGCGATCTGGAGACGCTGCTCGCGCAGGTGCTCGACGTCGCGCGCGAGCTGACCGGCGCGCGCTACGCGGCGCTCGGCGTGCTCGACGAGGCGCGCCAGGCGCTCGCCCGCTTCGTCACGCGCGGGATCGATCCGCCGACGCATCGCGCGATCGGCGACCTGCCGCACGGCCGCGGGATCCTCGGGCTGCTGATCCAGGAGCCGAGACCGCTGCGCCTGCACGACCTGCACACGCATCCGCGCTCGTACGGCTTCCCCGCGCACCATCCGCCGATGCACAGCTTCCTCGGCGTGCCGGTCCTGATCCGCGGCAACGCGTGGGGGAATCTCTACCTCACCGACAAGGACGGCGGCGACTTCGACGCCGCGGACGAGCAGACGGCCGTGATCCTCGCCGACTGGGCCGCGGTCGCAATCGAGAACGCCAACCTCTACCAGCGGCTGCAGCTGCGCCGCGACGAGCTCGAGCAGGTCGTCCAGGGCCTGGAGGCGACGACCGCGATCGCCCGCGCGATCGGCGCCGAGACGCAGCTCGACCGCGTGCTCGAGCTGATCGTCAAGCGCGGCCGCGCGCTCGTGGACGCGCGCGCGATGGTGATCCTGCTGCGCGAGGGCGACGAGATGGAGGTGGCCGCGTGCGCCGGCGAGGCAGAGCCGGACGTCGTCGGGCGGCGCATCCCGATCGAGGGCTCGACGTCGGGCGAGATCCTGCGCGGCGCGCGGCCGGAGCGCATTCGCGACGTCGCGAGCCGCCTGCGGATCTCCTCCGACCGCCTCGGGGTGGCGGACGCCCATACGGCGCTGCTCGTGCCGCTCGAGTTCCGCGGCCGCGCGCTCGGCGTGCTCGTCGCGTTCGACCGCATCGGCGCCGAGCAGGAGTTCGGCGCCGAGCAGGAGGTGCTGCTGCAGTCGTTCGCCGCCAGCGCGGCGACCGCCGTCGCGACCGCGCAGACGGTCGAGCACGAGCGCCTGCGCGGCACGATGGCCGCGGCCGAGCAGGAGCGCCGGCGCTGGGCGCGCGAGCTGCACGACGAGACGCTCCAGGGGCTCGCCGGCTTCCAGGTGCTGCTGTCCTCGGCGCTGCGTCGCAGCGACGCCGACTCGCTCGAGCGGGCGGTGCGCACGGCGGTCGAGCAGATCGGCACGGAGATCGAGAAGCTGCGGATGCTGATCACCGAGCTGCGTCCGGCGGCGCTCGACGAGCTGGGGCTGCAGCCGGCGATCGAGTCGCTCGCCGGTCGCGTCGCGGCGGTCGAGGGGCTCGAGGTCGAGACGGAGGTCGCGCTCGGCGACGACGACAAGCGGCTCTCGCCGGAGCTCGAGACGGCCGTCTACCGCCTCGTGCAGGAGGCGCTCACGAACGTCGTCAAGCACGCGCGCGCGAGAAGCGTGGCGATCGAGATCCTCGCGCACGACGGCCACGTCGACGTGGCCGTGCGCGACGACGGCGCCGGCTTCGATCCGAAGCAGCCGCGCGAGGGCTTCGGCATCACCGGCATGCGCGAGCGCGTCGGGCTGGCGGACGGCACGCTGACGATCACGAGCGCGCCCGGCGAGGGCACGACGGTCTCGGCGTCGCTGCGGCGCCAGGACGCGCGCGGCGGCCTGGCCGCCGCGTAGCCGCGCTTCGGCCTACGCCTCGCCGCCGGACTCGATCAGCCTGTGATCGAGCGCGTAGCGCACGAGCTCTGCGCGTGAGGAGCGCCGCACCTTCTGCTGGATGTGCGCGCGGTGGGACTCGACGGTGCGCACGCTGAGATAGAGCTGGGAGGCGATCTCGCTGTTCGTGTGTCCGAGCGCGATCAAGCGCAGCACCTCGAGCTCGCGCTCGGTCAGGTCGTCCGGCGGGCCGCTCGGCGGCGGCTCGGCCGCCATCCGCGCGCCCAGCTCCGGGTTCAGGTACGTGCGCCCCTCGGTCGCCATCCGCACGGCCTGCACGAGCTCGGCGTCGGCCGCCTCCTTGAGCACGTAGCCGCGCGCTCCGGAGCGCAGCGCCTCGCGCGCGAAGGCCGGATCCTGCTGCATCGTCAGGACGACGATCGCCGTCTCCGGCGCCTGCTCGATGAAGCGCGGGATCGCCTGCAGGCTCGGCTCGCCCGGCATGTTGAGGTCGAGCACGATCACGTCGGGGTGATACGCGCGCACGGCACGCAGCGCCGCTTCGACGTCGCCCGCCTCGGCGACGACCTCGATTCCCTCCTCGGCGTCCAGCACCATCTTGAGGCCGGTGCGGACGACGGCGTGGTCGTCGGCGATCACGACCCGCGTCGTCGTGCGGCCTTCTGCGGGCACGGCCGGCTGCTCCTCTGCGCTCATGGCGCGCGACGATAGCGGGCCGCGGAGCGGCAGCGCCACCGCAAACCGCACGGCGGGGGATCCGTCGTTTCCACGGATCGGCTCTGCGGCCGCTCGCCGATGAGCGGACCCACGGCGCTTGCGTAGCGTGCGGCCTTCTGCCTGCCACCGACGATCCAGGGGGATCCAGTCCATGCACCGCATCGTCGTCGGCTACGACGGCTCCACCCACGCCGCCGATGCGCTCGCGCTCGCCCGCATGCTCGTCGAGCTGGTGCGGACCGGCGGCGCGGCGTCGTCCGAGCCGGCGATCGACGTCGCCGTCGCGCTCGTCTACCCCGACGGGTCGATCGGCCCCGGCGGCCAGCGCACGCTCGACGGCGAGCACCGACGGCGTGCCGACCATACGCTCGCCGGCGCGCGGGAGCTGTGGCCCGAGCTGCCGCTCGGCGCCTTCCGCCTCGTGCAGGCCGGCTCGCCGGCGCAGGGCCTGCAGCGCCTCGCGCGCGAGCGCCGGTCCGACGTGCTCGTCCTCGGCGCCAGCCACCGCAGCCTGCCCGGACGCGTGTTCCCCGGCAGCGTGACCGACCAGACGCTGCACGATGCTCCCTGCGCGATCCTCGTCGCGCCTTCCGGCTACGCCGGCGGCTACGCGGCCGGCCGCCCGCTGCGCCGGCTCGGCGTCGCCTACGACGGATCCTCGGAGGCGCGCGCCGCACGCGCCGCGGCCGGGCGGCTCGCGGACGGGCGCCCTGACGTGAGCGTCCGCGTGATCGACGCCGCCGACCCCGTGCACGAGTTGATCGAGGCAAGCCACGAACTGGACCTGCTGCTGCTCGGATCGCGCGGCCGCGGCCGCCTCCACAGGGCGCTGCTCGGCAGCGTCAGCGCGCCGGTGGTGCGCGGCGCCGCGTGCCCGCTGCTGCTCGTCCCGCCCGGTTCCGTAGTCGTCCGCGCGCAAGCTGGGGACACCCCCGATGGCGCGACGGTTCCGGGGTCATAGCCTCGACGCATGACTCGGAACCTGCGCTCCTCGCTCCGCCCGCTGCACGTCGTGGTGGCTGGTGGCGGCATCGCCGGCGTGGAGGCGCTGCTCGCCCTCCGCACCCTCACCGGCGACGCCCTCACGCTCACGCTCGTCGGTCCGTCGGAGCAACTCCACTATCGCCCGTTCACCGTGCTCGAGCCGTTCAGCACGCGCGCCACCCGCCACTACGACCTCGGCCAGATCTGCGCCGACTTCGACGTGACGCACCGCCGCGACGCGGTCGCCGCCGTCGACGGCGAGGCGCGCGAGCTCGTCACCGAGGGCGGCGAGCGGATCGCATACGACGCGCTCGTGCTGGCGCCCGGGGCACATGCCGGCGTCGGCCTCGAGCACGCCCACACGTTCTTCGCCGATGCCGACCCGGAGAGCCTGCACTGGGTGGTGCAGGAGCTCGAGCAGGGCGCGGTGCGGCACGTCGCGTTCGTGGTGCCGGGCGGCCGGACGTGGCCGCTCCCGCTGTACGAGCTCGCCTTGATGACGGCGGCACGCGTGCGCGCAGCCGGCGTCGACGACGCCGAGCTGACGCTCGTCACGCCGGAGGACGCGCCGCTGGGCCTGTTCCACGGCGCGGGCAGCGCGGCGGTCGGCGAGCGCCTGCGCAACGCCGGCATCCGCTTCGTCGGCGACGCCTATGCGCACGACTACGACGGCCGCACGCTCGCGCTCACGCCGGGCGAGCGCACGCTCGAGGCGCAGCGCGTCGTCGCGCTTCCGATCATGACGGGCCCGTCGCTCGGCGGCGTCCCGTGCGATCCGGACGGCTTCATCCACGTCGACGAGCGCGGGCGCGTGCCGGGGCTTCCGGACGTGTACGCGATCGGCGACGCGACGACGTTCTCGATCAAGCAGGGCGGCATCGCCGCGCAGCAGGCCGACGCGGTCGCGACCCTGATCGCGCGCGCGGCCGGCGCAAGCGTCCCCGAGCCGTCCACGCGGCCGCTGCTGCGCGCGGTGCTGTTCACGGGCGAAGGTCCGCTCTATCTGCGCGCGACGATCGCCGGCGGCGAGAGCGTCGTCTCGAGCGCTTCGCGGCACTGCCCCTGGTGGCCGCCGCACAAGGTCGCGGCGCGCTACCTCGCGCCCTATCTCGCCGACCGCGAGGAGGAGGGGCGCACCGCGGCGCGCCGCCACCTGCGCGTCGTGCCGGGGCGGGCGGGATGCGGTCCGAGCGCGGTCGTGCATCGCGACGGCGACCCGAGCGGCATCGAGCTGCTCGGACGCGATCGGCGTTGACGATGTCCGATCCGCTGCGTCGGGTCGATGCCGGACCGCCGCGCGTGCTCGTCGTCGGCGGCGGCGTCGGCGCGCTCGAGACGGTGCTGGCGCTGCGCGCGGACGCCGGCATGCGCGTCGAGCTCGAGCTGATCGCTCCGCATCCCGACCTGCGCTACCCGCCGCTCGACGTCGTCGAGCCCTTCGGGCTCGTTCCGCCACGACTCGAGCTGGCGGGGGCGTTGGGCCCGCTGGGCGTGCGCCACCGGCTCGACGCGATCGACGACGTCGACGCGCTCGGCCGCCGGATGCGCACCCGCGCAGGCGCCGTGCTGCGGTACGAGGCGCTGGTGCTCGCCGTCGGGGCGCGCCCCGTGCGGCCGTTTCCCGGTGCGCTCGTGTACGGAGATCCGCATTCGCGCATCGACTTCGCGCGGATGCTGGCGGCCGCCGAGTCCGGGCACGCGGAGCGGCTGGTGTTCGCGATCCCCGACGGCGCGGGTTGGTCGCTGCCGCTCTACGAGCTGGCTGTGATGACGGCGCGCCGGCTTGCGGGCGCGCGCATCGGCGGCGTCGCGTCGCGTGCGCGCGTCGCTCCCCGCATCACGCTCGTGACACCGGAGCAGGCGCCGCTCGAGCTGTTCGGCGGGCGCGCCAGCGGGCGCGTGCTCGAGTACCTGGAGCAGCTGGGGATCGCCTTCGTGCCGGGCTCGCGCGTCGTGCGCGCGGGGCGCGGCGAGGCGATCGTGGATTCCGGCCCGGCCGCCCCGCGCGGCCTGCGCGCCGACCGCGTCGTGACGCTCCCGCTGCTGCAGGGGCCGGGCCTCGCCGGCCTGCCGCGCGACGCGGACGGCTTCCTGCCGGTCGATGCGCACGGCGCGGTGCGCGGCGTGTCCGACGTGTACGCGGTCGGCGACGCGACCGACTTCCCGATCAAGCAGGGCGGTCTCGCGACGCAGCAGGCGGACGCCGTCGCCGCCGCGATCGCGGCGCGCGCCGGGGCGCCGTTGACCCCGACGCCGTTCCGGCCCGTGCTGCGCGGCATGCTCGTGACGAGCGAGCGTCCGCACTACCTGGAGGCCGACGTGGCGGGCGACGCCGGCTCGCACGCGGCTGACATGCCGCTGTGGTGGCCGCCGACGAAGGTCGCCGGCCGCCACCTGGCGCCGTTCCTGGCGGAGCGCTTCGGCGCCCGCCCGCCGGCGCCGTCACTCGACGAACGCTGGCTGGAGGGGACGATTCCATGCGAGATCAGGCTGCCGGTTTCGGATTCCACACAGGCGCCCGTCGCCCGCGCGTCCTGATCGCAGGCGGCGGCGTCGCGGCGCTCGAGGCGCTGCTGGCGCTGCGCGAGCGCGCCGGCGAGCGGCTCGAGCTGTGCGTGCTGGCGCCGGCGAAGGAGTTCGTCTATCGCCCGCTGGGAGTGCTGGAGCCGTTCGAGCCGGCAGCTGTTCCCTCGCTGCCGCTCGCCGACGTGGTCGCCGAGCAGGGCGCCGAGCTGATCCCGGGCGCGCTCGCCGCGGTCGACGTGGACGCCGGGATGGCCGTCACCGCGGCGGGCGAGCGGATCTTCTACACGGACCTCGTGGTGGCGGTCGGCGCGCGCGGCGAGCCGGCGGTCGCCGGTGCGCTCACGTTCGGCGACCCGCGCGACGCCGGCGCGATCGCGCAGGTGGTGCGCGGCGTGCGAGCCGGGGAGGTGGGGCGCGTCGCGTTCGCCGTTCCGGACGGAGTCGCCTGGACGCTGCCGCTGTACGAGCTGGCGCTGCGCCTGGGCACCGAGCGCGATCCGCAGGGCCGTGCGCCCGAGCTGTTGCTGGTGACGCCTGAGCGCGAGCCGCTCGAGGCGTTCGGCCTCGACGTCGCCGTCGCCGCGCGCGAGCTGCTGGAGCAGCGCGGCGTACAGCTGCGCACGGTCAGCACCGTCGAGATCTACGAGGACGGCCTGCTGTGGATCGAGCTGGAGGGCGCGGCGAAGGTCGACGCGCTGATCGCGCTGCCGAGGCTGTTCGGGCCGGCGATCCCGGGCCTGCCGGCGGACGCGGACGGCTTCATCCCGGTCAACGGCTTCGGACGCGTCGTGGGGGAGGACGGCGTCCATGCGGCAGGCGACGCGACGACGCAGCCGATCAAGCAAGGCGGCCTCGCGGCGCAGCTGGCGGACGTCGTCGCCGCCGACGTCGCGCACCGCCTGCTGGGCGAGCCGCGGCCGGCGCCGTTCGACCCGGTCCTGCGTGCGCTGCTGCTGACCGGCGGCACGTCGCGCTTCCTGCGCGCCCACGTCGCGCGCCGCGGCGAGGAGCACGACGGCGAGGAGGTCGCCGAGGAAGCGCTGTGGTGGCCTCCGGCCAAGATCGCCGCGCACCAGCTCGCGCCGTACCTCGCCGAGCGGTTGCTGCGCGAGCCGGCCTGAGCGCTCCGCCCTAGTCGTCCTGGTCGCCGCCGCGCCGGTGTTCGCCGCGCTCCTCCGGGGTGGGGCTTCCGGTCGTCGCGGTGCGGTCCTGGCGCGGCTCGCCTGTGTGCCGCGGCGGCGTCGCGGCAGCCTTGGGCACGAGCTCCTCGCCGGCGGAGGGCGGCTCCGCCGACAGGCCGATGCGCTGGCTCGACAGCTGCGTCGCGGCATAGGTGACGCCGGCCGCCAGCGCGAGGCCGGCGAGGCCGACGGCGATCCAGACGAGCAGCGAGCGAGTACGCATCGACACGACGCTAGTCCTCCGCCGGCAAAGCGAGCGACAAGGACGGGCGCTCCGAACGCGGCAGCCGCAGGACGGCGCGCGTGCCCGCGCCGTCGGCACCGGCGCGGTTGGCGAGCGTGACCTCGCCCGCCCAGCGGCGCGCGAGCGTGCGGGCGATCGTCAGGCCGAGGCCGGTCCCGCCCGGCGTGCGCCGCCCGGCGCTGCCGCGGTGGAAGCGCTCGAAGACCGCATCCGCCTCGTCCGGCGCGAGCCCGGGACCGTCGTCGAGCACCTCGATCGTCTCGCCGCGCGCGCGCAGCGTGACGGTCGAGCCCTCCGGCGCGTAGCGCAGCGCGTTCTCGACCAGCGCATCGAGCGCGCGGTCGACGTCCGCGCGCGCGGCCGAGGCGACTGCCGCGTCCTGCGCGTCCGCCAGCACGACGCGGCGCCCCTGCTCGCGCGCGAGCGGCTCCCAGCGATGGTGGGCGGCCGCGGCGGCGCGGGCCAGGTCGATCGGCTCGGCGGCGGCGTCGGGCTCGCCGGCGCTCGAGAGCACGAGCAGCTCGTCGACCAGCTGTGCGATGCGATCGACCTCGTGCTCGCCGGCCGCCAGCTCGCGTGCCGCCTCCGGGGAGACGCCGGCCGCCTCCGCCTCCTCCAGGCGCAGGCGCAGGCCGGCCAGCGGCGTGCGCAGCTGATGCGAGGCGTCGGCCACGAACGCCTGCTGGCGGGCGAGCATGTCGCGGATGCGGTCCGTCATGTCGTTGAACGAGCGCGCCAGCGAGCGCTCCTCGGTCGAGCCCTCCAGCTCGACGCGCGTGTCGAGGTCGCCGCCCGCGACCCGCGCGGCGGCCGCGCGCATGTGACGAATCGGCCGCACCACCTGGCCGGCGATCAGCCCGCCGGCGGCGATGCCGAGCGCGAGCACGATCGCGCCGACGAGCAGCAGGCCGGCGGTCGTGCGCCGCACCGCGCGCCGCACCGCGGCCACGCTCTGCGTGATGCGCACCGCGCCGACGACGCGCCCGCCGCGCGTGCCGCCGAGCACCGGCGCGGCGGTCGCGAGCACGTCCTGCCCGAGCGTCTGCGAGCTGCGCTGGTCCTGGAACGAGCGGCCGCGCAGCGCCGCCTGCACCTCCGGACGGTTCGCGTAGCTCGTGCCGAGCTGGCGGTGCGCGGAGTCGGCCAGCAGCCGGCCCTGGGCGTCGAGCACGATCACGCGCCCGCGCACCGAGCGGGCGGCCGAGCGGGCCAGCTGCCGCAGCGCGCGCTCGCGCGGCGGCGCCACGAGGTCCGCCGCCGACGCCGCCACGACGTCCGTCTGCCCGCGCGCCTGCGTGCGCACCTCCGCCTGCACGCGGTCGTTGAGGCTGAAGATCAGCGGGACCTCCAGCGCGACGACGGCCAGCAGCAGCACGTACGCGAGCGCCACCAGCAGGCGCGTCCGCAGGCCTACGGCTTCAGCTCCTCGTCCGAGGCGAAGCGGAAGCCGACGCCGCGCACGGTGTGGATGAAGCGCGGTCTCGTGGGCTCGTCGCCGAGCTTCTTGCGCAGCCAGCCGACGTGCACGTCGAGCGTCTTCGTGGAGCCGAACCAGTTGACGTCCCACACGTCCGCCATCAGGTCCTCGCGCGAGACGACCTTGCCGGCGTCGCGCATCAGCCGCACGAGCAGGTCGAGCTCCTTGCGCGCCAGCTGCAGCTCCTCGCCGCCGAGGCGCACCCGGCGCGCGGCGACGTCGACCTCCAGCGGACCGACTCGCAACTCGTCCGGCGCCGCGTCGCGGTCGCCGTTGCCGCCGCTGGCCCGCCGCAGCACGGCGCGGATGCGGGCGATCACCTCGGCGCCGCTGAACGGCTTGACGACGTAGTCGTCGGCGCCCAGCTCCAGCCCCACGACGCGGTCGGTCTCGGTGCCGCGCGCCGTCAGCATCACGATCGGGACGTCGCCCTGGCGGCGCAGCTCGCGGCACACCTCGCGTCCGTCGCCGTCCGGCAGCGTCAGGTCGAGCAGCACGAGGTCGGGGCCGATCTCGGCGGCGGACGCGAGCGCGCCGGCGGCGGTGCCGACCGTCGTCGTCTCGAAGCCCGCACGGCGCAGCGCCTGCGAGAACGGCTCCGCGATCGACGGCTCGTCCTCGACGAACAGGATGCGGGGGCCGGCGCCTTCCGTCATGAGATGCAGGCTAGCGCTCAGGGCGCTCGGTACGACGGGGTCTTTCCACGTTCAGGCTGCGGTTTTGCCCACTCTTGACCGAGCATTGGCGGGGACTTGGGAGCGCCTGCGCCACTCTCGCCGCATGGCTCCTCGTACCGCTCTCGCAACCGCCGCGGTGCTCGCCGGACTCGGCGGCCTGGCGACCGCGGCGCTCACCGCCCGCCCCGGCGGCCGCGCCGCGACCGCCGCCGCGACGGCGCCGCCGCCGATCGTGCGCACGACGACCGAGGTCCACACGATCACGCGCGTGCGGCACGTGCCTGCGCCCGCGCAACCGCATCCGACCGCGGCAGCGGCGCCGCCTCCGGCTCCCGCCGCGCCCGCGCCCGTCGCCGCGCCGGTCGCGCGCCAGACGCCGGTCGCGCAGCCGCTGCGCACCCGCGCGAGCGGCAGCGGCGGCGGGAGCGGCGAGCGCCGCGACGACGGCGCCGAGCATGAGCGCGAGGGAAGCGGGCAAGATGACTGACGTTCGCGCGCGCAGCTCAGCCGCGCCTCCGCGATCCGTGGCGGCACGCCGGCGCCCGACCCGGCGGCGCCGCCCGGGCGCCGGGCCCGTCGTCGTGGGAGCGATCGCGCTGTTCCTCGTCGTCTTCACGCTGCTGGTCGTGCAGATGCGCCTCGGCGGCGACCCGGCGCTCGGCGCCGGCACGGCTGCCAAGCCAGCGCGACCGCGACACGTGCTCGTCCACCGCGTCGTGCGCCGTGTGGTGATCGTGCGCGTCCCGGCCGCCGGCGCACCCGCCCCCGCGGCGCCGGCGACCTCCGCGCCCGCGGCGCCGCCGCCGGTGGCCGCGACGCCGGCACCGGCGCCGGCGCCGGCTCCCGCCCCCGTCGTCACGCGGGCCTCATGAGCACGCTGACCGCCCCGCAGATCCGCCTCGCCGCGGAGCATGACGTGACGTTCCCGTGCATGGGCTGCACGTTCCGCTTGCTCGTCAGCGGCGCCGACGGTCCGGCCGCCGCAGCGTTGGCTCGCGCCCAACTCGAGGACTACGACGCGCGCCTCTCGCGCTTCCGTCCCGACAGCGAGCTGAGCCGCCTCAACGCCGACCCGCGCACGGTCGTGCCCGCCTCGCCGCTGTTGCGAGCGACCGTGGCTGCCGCGTTGTGGGCCGCCCACCGCACGAACGGCCTCGTCGATCCGACCCTCGTCGGCGCGCTCGAGCGCGCCGGCTATGCCAACTCGCTCACGGGAGCGACAGCCGGGCCGGTCGCGGCGGCGCTCCACAGCGCGCCGCCGCGCCGGCCCGCGCGCCCGCGCCCCGACGCCGCATGGCGTGCCGTCGTCATCGACGACGCGGCCGGCACGATCGCGCGGCCGCCTGGCTTGCGGCTCGACAGCGGCGGCGTCGGCAAGGGCCTTGCCGCCGACCGCGTCGCGCAGCAGCTCGCGCACGGGGGCCGCCACCGCTTCGCGGTCGACGCCGCCGGCGACCTGCGGCTCGGCGGCGCCCGCACCGCGGCTCGCCAGCACATGGTGGAGATCGCGCATCCGTGGGAGTCGGAGCCGATCGGCACGCTGCGCCTGCGGGCTGGGGCGGTCGCGACCTCCGGCGTCGGCTCGCGCCTGTGGAGCACGCCGGACGGCGGCTTCGCGCATCACCTGCTCGACCCGTCCACCGGCGAGCCGGCCTGGACGGGCCTCGTCGCCGCGACCGCGCTCGCGCCGACCGCGCTCGACGCCGAGGTCCGCGCGAAGGCGGCGCTGCTGAGCGGGCCGCTCGGCGCGCGCCGCTGGCTCGCCGAGCACGGGGGCGTCGTCGTGCACGACGACGGCGCGTCCGAGTGGATCGGCCCCGCGAGCGACCTGCGCGCCGCATGACCGCCGCTGCCGTCCACGCGGTCGCCCCCGACCCGCTCCAGCACGGCTGGTGGCTCGCGAGCCGCTCCGCCGGCGTCGTCGCGCTCGCGCTCGTGACCGCCTCGACGCTGCTCGGCCTCACGATGGCGGCGAGACTGCTGCGCGGCCGGCGCGGCCTCGGCCCGCAGCTGGCGAAGGTGCACGAGCATCTGTCGGTCGCCGGCATCGTCGCGATCGCCGTCCACGGCGTGACGCTGCTCGGCGACGCCTGGCTGCGGCCGGGCCTCGCCGGGATCGCGATCCCCGGCGCGATGGCCTACCGGCCGCTGTTCACCTCGCTCGGCATCCTCGCCGGCTGGTTGACCGCGCTGCTCGGGCTCTCGTTCTACGCGCGCCGGCGCATCGGCGCGCGCCGCTGGCGCAGCCTGCACCGCTTCACGGCGCTCGCGTACGCGCTGGCGGTCGTCCATACGCTCGGCGCCGGCACCGACGCGGCATCGGCGTGGCTGCGCGTGCCGCTGCTGAGCTCCGCGGCGCTCGCGCTCGTCCTGCTCGCCGTGCGCTTCGCGCGGCGGCGTCCCGTCCCCCGAACCCCCCGAGGAACCGCCCCCGATGCCCGACACCCGCACGTCCGTCCGTCGACCTAGCCTGCGCCGGTGGGCGCCGCGCGCGGCCTTCGCGCTCGCGGCCGCGTTCGCGCTGATCCAGCTCGTGCCCTATGGACGCGCCCACGGCAATCCGCCCGTCCGCTCGCAGCCGAGATGGGACAGCCCGCGCACGCAGCGGCTGTTCGCCCAGGCCTGCGGCGCCTGCCACAGCAACCTCACGAGCTGGCCGTGGTACAGCGACGTCGCGCCCGTCTCGTGGCTCGTGCAGCACGACGTCAACGACGGGCGCGCGCGCTTCAACGTCTCGCAGTGGCGCCAGCAGGGCCAGCCCGAGGCGGGCGAGGCGGCCGAGGTCGTGCGCTCGGGCGAGATGCCGCCGCTGCAGTTCCGGCTCGTCCACAAGGACGCGCGGCTGTCGTCGGCGCAGAAGGCCGCGCTCGCCGCCGGCCTGGAGCGCACGTTCGCGGCCAGCCCGCCGCTGCACGCCTCCGGCGGCGACGGCGACGCCGGCTGAGCCGGGCGGGGCGGGTGGAGCTCGCTCAGCCCCGCAGCGCCGGCGCCGGCGCCGGCGGGGCGACGGGCACCACGCGCACGCGCGCGTCGACGACGACGGCCCCGCGCGGATGCGCGATCACCGGATTGCAGTCGAGCTCAGCGATCTCCGGATGTGTGTCGACGAGCGCGCCGATCCGCAGGACGACCTGCTCGAGCGCGGGCAGGTCGGCCGGCGGCTCGCCGCGCGCGCCCTGCAGCAGCGGCGCGATCGCGAGCGACTCGACCATCGCGCGCGCGTCGCGGTCGGTGACGGGCGTCAGCCGCACCGCCACGTCGCGCAGCAGCTCCACCGCGCGTCCGCCGGCCCCGCACGCGACGACCGGGCCGAACAGCGGGTCGGACGTCGCGCCGACGAGCAGCTCCTGTCCGGACGGCGCCATCGCCTGCACGACGAACGCCTCCAGCTGGAGCCCGGCGGTCGCGATCCGCTCGCGCATCTCCTGCGCGGCGCGACGCGCGGACGCCGGCGAGGCGAGCCCGAGCGCGACGCCGCCGACGTCGCTCTTGTGCAGCAGGCCGGGCGCGACGGCCTTCAGTGCGACCGACCCGGACCCGCCGGCCAGCAGCTCGCCGGTCGCGCGCGCGACGCCGGTCAGCGTGCGCTCGATCCGCTGCTGCGCCAGCGGCACGCCGTAGCAGCGCAGCAGCGAGGCGACGTCGTGCGGCTCGAGCCAGCAGCCGGCTTCGGCGGCCGCCTCGCGCGCGCCGAGCGCTCGCGCGATCGTCGCCGCCGCCTCGTCCGGGCGCGCGTCCGTGAAGGCCGGCACCGTCCCGGGCGGCTCGGCGCGCCAGCGGGCATGCGTCGCCGCCCGCCCGAGCGCTCGCGCCGCGTCCTCCGGATAGCGGAAGGACGGCAGCGGCGGCGTACCGTCCTCTTCCGTCGAACGCAGCACCTCGGGCGCTCTGCCGGCCGTCATGAAGCACGTCAGCAGCGGCAGCCTGCCCGCGAGCGAGCGGCTCGCCTCCCGCACGGCCGCCGCCACGTCGTCGGCCTCGGTGACGAGCGGCGGCACGAACACGACGACGATCGCGTCGACCGCGCCGCTCTCGCCGATCGTCTCGACGGCGGCGGCGAACGCCTGCGGCGAGGCCGCCGCCAGCAGGTCTACCGGGTTCGTCAGCGCGGCGCCGGCCGGCACGTGCGCGGTGATCGACTCCTGCACCTCCGCCGGCAGCGCCGGCAGCTCCAGTCCGGCGGCGGCGCACGCGTCGGCGGCGAGGATCCCGGGTCCGCCGGCGTTCGTCACGATCGCGACGCGCGGTCCGGCGGGGAGCGGCTGGTGCTCCAGCAATGCCGCGAGGTCGAACAGCTCGCCGAGCGTGTCGGCGCGCAGCACGCCCGCCTGGCGGAACAGCGCGCCCACCGCGGCCTCCGAGCCGGCCAGCAGCGCGCCGGTGTGCGAGGCGGCGGCGCGCGCCCCCGCCGCCGAGCGGCCCGCCTTCACGGCGACGATCGGCTTGGAGCGGCCGACGCGCCGCGCGATCCGCGCGAACTTGCGCGGATTGCCGAACGACTCCAGGTACAGCAGCACTGCGCGCGTGCGCTCGTCCTGCTCGCACCACTCGAGGAAGTCGTTGCCCGACAGGTCGGCCTTGTTGCCGACGGAGACGAACGCCGACAGGCCGATCCCGAGCGCGTGCGCCTGCTCCAGCAGCGCGATCCCGACGCCGCCGCTCTGCGACAGCAGGCCGAGGTGGCCGGCCGGCGGCTGCGTCGGCGCGAAGCTCGCGTCGAGCCGCACGTCGGGGTCCGTGTCGATCACGCCGAGGCAGTTCGGTCCGACGAGCCGCATGCGACCGGCGCGGCAGACGGCCAGCAGCTCGCGTTGCAGTGCGACGCCCTCCGGACCGGTCTCCGAGAAGCCGGCCGCCAGCACGACGAGCGCTCTCACGCCGCGCGCCGCGCACGCGCGCGCAACGGGGACGCACTGCTGCGCGGGGACGGCCAGCACCGCGGCGTCGAGCGCGGCTGGGATCTCGCCCACCGACGCGAAGCAGCGGTGCCCGAGCACCTCGTCTCCGCTGCGGTTCACGGCGTACAGCTCGCCGGCGTAGCCGCCCTCGACGAGCTTGCGGAAGACCGCGCCGCCGATCGTGCCCGGCTTCGGCGAGGCGCCGACGACCGCGAGCGAGCGCGGCCGCAGCACGCTGTCCATCGCCGCCACCGCCGCGATCGAGTCGCGCCGCGCGAAGCGCTCGCGCGCCTCCTCAGTCAGCGCCGTCGGCATCTCCACGCGCAGCACGCCGGGCTCCGAGCGCACGTGCAGCGGCAGGCCGCTGTCGCGGAAGACCCCGAGCATCGCGTGGTTCTCCGGCAAGACCTCCGCGACGAACGTCGCGACGCCCTGCGCGCGCGCTCCGAACGCGAGGTGCGCGAGCAGGATCGTCGCCAAGCCGCGGCCCTGCATCGTGTCGGCGGTCTCGAACGCGACCTCGGCGCGGTCGGCCGCGAGCCGCACCCATGCCGCGTGCCCGACGATCGCGCCGTCGCCGTCGGCGCCCGTCGTCGCGATCAGCCCGTCGCGCTCGCGCCGGTCGACGTCGGCCGCCCAGCGCGCGGCGGCCTCGGTGTCGGCCGCGCCGGTGAACCAGCGCAGGCGCCGCGACGACGGCGACAGCGCGGCGAGGAACGCGCGCAGCGCCGGCAGGTCGTCGGGGCGCACCGGGCGCACGTGCACCGGCAGCCCGTCGCGCAGCGCCACGTCGACCTCGCGTGCCGCCAGCGCCGCCTCGCTCGGCGGCGCCGGCGCGGCGGGCGGGGCCGCTTCAGGCGTGCGCCGGGGCATGACGGTGGTCATGCCCAAGCCGCGGCGCGGGCGAATCCTCCATGCGGAACACGAGTCGCGGGGCGGGCGCGCTGCCGTCGAGCACCTGCTCGATCGCCGCGTTGACGTCGTCCAGCGAGCGCTGCGCGAGCTCGACGCGCGTGAGTCCGCGCCGGTGGAGGTCGAACACCTCCTCGAGATCGTGGTGCGTGCCGACGATCGAGCCGACGATCGTGAGGCCGCCGAGCACGGTTTCGAAGATCGGCACCTCCATCCCGTTCTGCGCCGGCAGGCCGACGCACACGAGCGTCCCGCCGCGCGCGAGCGAACGCAGCGCCTGCTCGAAGGCGTGCGGGTTCACGGCCGTGACGATCGCGGCGTCGGCGCCACCGAGCCGCTGGATCGCCGCCACCGGGTCCTCTTCGAACGCGTGCACGACATGGTCGGCGCCCAGCGCACGCGCGCTCGCGAGCCGCTCCGGGTTCACGTCGACGGCGATCACCTGCGCGCCGGTGATGCGCGCGTACTGGATCGCGAGGTGGCCGAGCCCGCCGGCGCCGAAGACCGCCACGACGCTCGCCGCGCGCGCGCCGGAGATCTTCACCGCCTTGTAGGTCGTCACGCCCGCGCAGGTGAGCGGCGCCGCCTCGACGGGGTCGACGTCGTCGGGCACCTTCACGACGTGACGCGCGTAGCCGACCGCGTAGTCGGCGAAGCCGCCGTCCATCCCGTAGCCGGTGTTGATCTGGTGGGGGCAGAGCGTCTCCTGCCCCGCGTTGCACCAGCGGCAGTCGCCGCACGCGTAGCCGAGCCACGGCAGCGCGACGCGGTCGCCGAGCTCGATGCCGTGCGCGTTGCCCGACCCCAGCGCTTCGACGATGCCGACCCCCTCGTGACCCGGCACGAACGGCGGGTGCGGCTTCACCGGCCACTCGCCGCGCGCCGCGTGGATGTCGGTGTGACAGAGGCCGGAGGCCTCGATCCGCACCAGCACCTGCTGCTCGCCCGGCTCCGGGATCGGACGTTCCTCGATCGCCAGCGGCTGGTCGAACGCGTGGACGACGGCGGCACGCATCAGCGGTCGCCGCCGTCGTCGTCGTTGAGGCGCCGCACGAAGACGAACACGATGACCGTCGTGAACAGCGCGATCGCGACGAGCGCCGCGGCGACGAAGCCCCACGTCGGTCCCGAGGCGAGCCACGCGATCAAGCCCACGACGGCGAGCAGCGGGATCAGGAACAGGAACAGCAGCGGCGCCGCCGTGTCGTCGCGGTGCGTTTTCGGATCGAGGAAGGCGTGGAAGGTCGACATGGCTGTGCTCCCGGTCAGGTTGTGACTGGGACGATGCCGTCCGGGTGGCGCGACGACAGCCGTGCGGCGCCGCAGCGCGGCGGTGGAGAACCACGGAGCTTCGGCCGGCGATCTGCGGATGGCGCGTTCGCCGCCGGCGAGCACAATCGGTCGCGGGATGGCGCACCGTGTCCGCATGCTCGCCGCGACCGCCGCGCTGATCGGCACGCTCGGCGGCGGCCTCGCGCACCTGCTCGGCGCGCCGTCGCTCGGCGACGCCCTGTGGATCGCGACGATCGCCGGCACGCTCGTCCCTGTCTCGTGGTCCGTCGCGCGCTCGCTCGCGCACGGCGACGTCGGCGTCGACGTGATCGCGCTGCTCGCGATGGCGGCTGCGCTGATCGGCGGCGAGCTGCTCGCCGGTGCGGTCGTCGCGGTGATGCTGCTCGGCGGCAACGCGCTGGAGGCGTATGCCGCCGGCCGCGCCGAGCGCGAGCTGACGGCCCTGCTGCGGCGAGCGCCGCGCATCGCGCATCGACGCGCGGGCGGCACGTGGGAGGAGGTCGCCGTCGAGGACGTCGTGCCCGGCGACGTGGTGCTGGTGCGCGGCGGCGAGGTCGTCCCGGTCGACGGCATGCTCGCGAGCGAGCGCGCGGCGATCGACGCCTCCGCCGTCACGGGCGAGTCGCTGCCCGTGGAGGTGCGCCGCGGTGGAGCACTGCGCAGCGGCGTCGCGAACGCCGGCGAGGCGTTCGAGCTGCGCGCGACGCGCGCGGCGGCCGACTCCTCGTATGCCGCGCTCGTTGCGCTCGTCGCCGCGGCCCGGCGGGAGCGACCGCCGTTCACGCGGCTCGCCGATCGCTACGCGGCGATCTTCCTGCCGCTCACGCTGCTGCTCGCGGGCACGGCGTGGGCGGCGAGCGGCGAGTTCGTGCGGGCGGTCGCGGTGCTCGTGGTCGCGACCCCGTGCCCGCTGATCCTGGCCGCGCCGATCGCGCTCGTCTCGGGCCTGTCGCGCTGCGCGGGGGAGGGGATCGTGCTCAAGGGCGGCACGGCGCTCGAACGGCTCGCGGCGGCGCGCACCGTGCTGCTCGACAAGACCGGCACGCTCACGCTCGGGCGCCCGTCGGTCGAGCTCGTCGTGCCGTTCGACGGGATCCCCGGCGACGACGTGCTGCGGTTCGCCGCCTCCGCCGAGCAGCTGTCCGCGCACGTGCTCGCGGAGGGGATCGTGCACGACGCGCAGGCGCGCGGGCTCGTGCTCGCGCATCCGCAGGACGGGCACGAGGACGCCGGCGACGGGATCGAGGCGACGGTCGAAGGCCACCGCGTGGCGGTCGGCGGCGCCCGCTGGCTGCGCGCGCGCGGCTTCGCGCCGCTGCCGACGCCCGGCTCGACGCAGCTCGCGGCGGCACCGCCGGGGCGCGCGCTCGTGCACGTCGGCCTCGACGGCCGCATCGTCGGCGCGCTCGTGATGGCGGACCGCCTGCGGCCCGACGCGGCGCGGCTCGCCGCCGAGCTGCGCGACGCCGGTGTCGCGCAGGTCGCGATGGTGACCGGCGACCGCGACGCGGTCGCGCAGGCGATCGCCGAGGAGGCCGGACTCGACCGCGTCTACGCCGAGCGCACGCCGGAGCAGAAGCTCGCGGTCGTGCGCGCGGTGCGCGCACGGCCTGAGCTGCGGCCGGTCGTGATGGTGGGGGACGGGGTCAACGACGCGCCGGCGCTCGCGCTCGCCGACGTCGGCGTCGCGATCGCCGGCGAGAGCGAGACGGTCTCCAGCGAGGCCGCCGACGCGGTCATCACCGTCGACCGCATCGACCGCGTCGCGGCGGCGGTGCGGATCGGCCGCCGCACGATGGCGATCGCGCGCCAGAGCGTGATCGCGGGGATGGGCTTGAGCCTCGTCGCGATGGGCGCCGCGGCCGCCGGCTACCTGCCGCCGGTCGCCGGCGCGCTGCTGCAGGAGGGGATCGACGTGGCCGTGATCCTGAACGCGCTGCGCGCCTTGCGCTGAGCCGCCGCGTAGCCTGTCGCGGCATGCCGCGCGTCCTGTTCGTCTGCCTCGGCAACATCTGCCGCTCGCCCACCGCGGAGGCGGTGATGGCGCGGCTCGTCGACGACGCCGGCCTCGCCGGCGAGATCGAGCTCGACAGCGCCGGCACGGGCGCCTGGCACGTCGGCAGCCCGCCCGACGAGCGCGCCACCGCCGCGGCCGCGGCGCGCGGCATCGCGATGCGCGGGGTGGCGCGGCAGGTGCGCGCCGAGGATTTCGAGACGTTCGACCTGCTGCTCGCGATGGACGCCGAGAACCACCGCAACCTCCGCCTGCTCGCGCCGGACGCCGAGGCGGCCGCGAAGGTGCGGATGCTGCGCGAGTTCGACCCCGCCGCGGCGGGAGGCGTCAGCCTCGACGTGCCGGATCCCTACTACGGCGGCGAGGACGGCTTCGACCGCGTGCTCGACCTCGTCGAGGCCGCGTGCGCCGGACTGCTCGACGAGCTGCGCCGTCGCGACGCCGCGTGAGCACCGCGCTCGCCGCCGCCCTCTCCGACGCGCTCGGCCAGCCGGTCGCCGCGCTCACGCCCGTCGCCGGCGGCGACCTCAACGACGCCTACGCCGCCACGCTCGCCGACGGCGCGCACGTGTTCGTGAAGACGAGCGCGGACCCGGCGGCCGCCGGGTCCTTCGCGGCCGAGGCCGACGGCCTGAGCTGGCTCGCCGAGGCCGGCGCGCTCCCACTCCCCGACGTGCTCGCGCTCGCCGACGACCCGCCCGCGCCCAGTGCGCCGGTTCCGCCCGCGCCCGCCGGCCCCCGCTTCCTCGTCCTCCGCTGGATCGACGCCGGTCCGTCCACCCCCGCCGCCGACGAGGCGCTCGGCCGCGGCCTCGCCGCGCTCCACCGCGCCGGGGCGCCGAGCTTCGGCGGTCCCGCCGACACGCTGCGCATCGGCCCGCTGACGCTCCCGAACGAGCCGGCGTCCGACTGGCCGGCCTTCTATGCGACCCGCCGGCTCGAGCCGCTCGCCCGCCTCGCCCACGACCGCGGCGCGCTCCCGCCTGACGCCCCGCAGCTGCTCGACCGCCTCGCCGCGCGCCTGCCGCAGCTCGCCGGCCCGCCGGAGCCGCCCGCGCGCGTCCACGGCGACCTGTGGTCCGGCAATGTCATTGCGGACACGGCCGAGCGCCCGTGGCTGATCGACCCCGCCGCCCACGGCGGCCACCGCGAGCTCGACCTCGCGATGCTGTGCCTCTTCGGCGGACCGTCCGAGCGCGCCTTCCAGGCCTACGAGGAGGTCGCCCCGCTCGCCCCCGGCGCCTCCGAGCGCGTCGCGCTCTGGCAGCTCGCCCCGCTGCTGCTCCACGCCGCCCTCTTCGGCCCCGGCTGGGGCGCCCGCGCGACGAGCGTCCTGCGCCGCTACGCCTGACCGCGCGCGAGCGCCGGTCCGCCCGGCGCCTCGGCCGGCGCGGGGCTGGGCGGGTGGGACGGGATCGCCGCGCGCACCTGGTAGATCCCGGTGAAGCCGGACAGGAAGCCGTTGCGCGCCGCGCGCAGGTAGAGCCGCCACACGCGGATGCGCTCCTCGCCGGCGAGCCGCGTGGCCTCCTCGAGGTTGTCGTCGAGGTTCTGCGCCCAGTGCCGCAGCGTCTCCGCGTAGTCGGCGCCGAAGCCCTCGACGTGCTGCGTCGCGAAGCCGGCGCGCTCGAGCGCCAGCAGCACGCGCGACAGGTGCAGCGGCTCGGCGTCCGGGAAGACGTAGCGCTCGGAGAAGTCGCCCGCCTCCGGGTCGCTGTGCCGCTGGCGCGTGATGCCGTGGTTGAGCAGCCGTCCGCCGGGCTTGAGCAGCTCGGCGAGCCGCGCCGCGTAGGTGTCGATCTGCACCTCGCCGACGTGCTCGACCATGCCGATCGAGGCGATCGCGTCGAACGGCTCGGCCTCCAGCTCGCGATAGTCCGCCAGCCGGATGTCGATGCGGTCGGCGAGTCCCGCGGCCTCCACGCGTGCTCTCGCGAGCGACGCCTGCGAGGGGGAGAGCGTGATGCCGGTCACGTGCACGCCGTGCCGCGCCGCCGCGTGCAGCGCGAACGCGCCCCAGCCGCACCCGACGTCGAGCACGCGCTCGCCTTCGCGCAGCCCGAGCTTGGTGCAGACCAGCTCCAGCTTCGCCTCCTGCGCCTCCTCCAGCGTGGTCGCTCCGGAGCGCGCCCAGACGCCGCACGAGTAGGTCATCGTCGGCCCGAGGAACAGGCGGAAGAAGTCGTTCGAGACGTCGTAATGGTGCTGCACCGCGCGCGCGTCGCGTTCGCGCGAGTGACGCGTTCCGCGCGGGGCCAGCTCCGACGCCGGCGGCTTCGGCGGGCGCGTCAGCCCCATCGCCGCGACCGCGGCGGCCATCAGCCGCGCCTTCGCGCGACCGTCGAGCGGCGGCGCCTGCCAGCTGGCGAGCAGCTCCATGACGGCGTCGATGTCGTCGACCGCCAGTTCGCCGCTCACGTACGCGCGCCCGAGCCCCAGCTGGCCCGGCGCCCGCAGCGCGTGCGCGACGGCGCGCGGAGAGCGCACCGTGAAGGTGGGCGGCGTCGCGCCGTTCCCATCGGGGGAGCGGGTCGCCGGCAGCTCGCTGCCATCCCAGAAGCGCACCGCGAACGGGCGCGACGGCAGCGCGCGCGCAACCTCTTTGCGCAAGGGACCGGTGACTGCGAACCCCATCGGCCGGCAGCCTAGCGCGAGAAATCGGCTTTCGCCCTGCGGTCGTCGCCACCCGCCTCCCGGGCGCGGGTTCCACGCTACACTGCGTGGCTCGCGCCGGCTGGCGGTCCGTTGTGTGTCCGCCACTCGGTCGCGGACACGTGCCCATACCGACCTTGGAACGCCCATGGCCCGCGGAGACGTTCGGATCGCAGTCACGCTCGCGTGCGAAGACTGCAAGCGACGCAACTACCAGACGAACAAGAGCAAGCGCAACGATCCGGAGCGGATCCAGCTGCGCAAGTACTGCCGCTGGTGCAAGACGCACACGGCGCATCGGGAGACGCGCTAGCGCGAACCCCGCCATGGCCCGCGACCGCAGACGAGCGAAGCAGCGCCGAGACCGCCAGGCACGTTCCGGCGGCGCTCAGGCGCGCCACGCCGACGGCGCGGCGCCGCTGCCTGAGGCGCCGCACGACGCCGAGCACGTCCACGATCACGAGCCGGCGGAGTTCGCCATCGGCGATCAGGACCTGGCCGAGGCCCAGCTCGAGGTCGGCCGCCCGCAGCCGGCCGAAGCGGCCGAAGAGATCGCCGACGCGCCCGATGTGATGGACGACCCGGTCGACCTCCCGGAGCTCGGCGACGAGCAGGACTTCGAGGCGCTCGAGGACCGCGTCGACGACGTCGAGCAGGCGTTCGAGGAAGAGGAAGCCGGCGGCCAGGGCGGCGCCATCGCCACGCGCAGCCGCCGTCGCGCGCCCGCGCGAACCGCCGAGCAGCGCGAGGGCGGCCGCCTGATGACGTTCCTGCGAGGAAGCTGGCGCGAGCTCCAGCGAGTACAGTGGCCGGATCGTCGGCAGGTCGGCCAGGCCACGGCGGTGGTCATAGGCTTCGTCATAGTCGCCGGCGCGTTCCTCGGCCTGGCGGACTACGTCGCCGGCAAGATCGTCGACCTCATCATCTAGGCAGGCCTGCAGGCCGCCCGACCCCGAAGGATTCCCCCGCAATGTTCCGCTGGTACGTCGTGAATACCTACTCCGGTCACGAGAACAAGGTGAAGCACAACCTCGAGCACCGCGTCGTCTCGCTCGGCCAGAGACGTGCCGTGCGTCAGGTCGTGGTCCCGACCGAGACCGTCTCGGAGATGAAGGACAACCAGAAGGTCGTGACGGAGAAGCGCACGATGCCCGGCTACGTGCTCGTGAACATGGACCTCAACGAGGACTCGTGGGCGCTCGTGAAGGGCACCCCGGGCGTGACCGGCTTCGTCGGCGCCTCCAACGAGCCCGTCCCGCTCACGCAGGCGGAGGTCGATCGACTGCTCCATCGCGAGACGGCGGAGCGCCCGCGCACGCGTGCGCAGTTCTCTATCGGCGAGTCCGTCAAGGTGGTGTCCGGCCCGCTGTCCGACTTCTCCGGGGAGATCTCGGAGATCAACGAGGACGGCGCGCGCCTCAAGGTGCTGGTATCAATCTTCGGCCGCGAGACCCCCGTCGAGGTCGGCTTCGACCAAGTGAAGAAGATCTGAAATGGCAAAGAAGGTCCTGACAGTCATCAAGCTCCAGGCGCCCGCCGGTCAGGCGAGCCCCGCCCCGCCGGTCGGCCCCGCGCTGGGTCAGCACGGCGTGAACATCATGGAGTTCGTCAAGGCGTTCAACGCCCAGACGGCCTCGCAGCAGGGCACCGTCGTGCCGGTCGAGATCACGGTCTTCGAGGACCGCTCGTTCACGTTCATCACGAAGAGCCCGCCGGCCGCCGTGCTGATCAAGAAGACGCTCGGCCTCGACAAGGGCTCCGCGGAGCCCAACCGCAACAAGGTCGCGAAGATCACCCAGGCGCAGCTGCGCGAGATCGCGCAGACGAAGCTCGAGGACCTGAGCGCGCACGACCTCGACGAGGCGGCGAAGATCATCGCGGGCACGGCCCGCTCGATGGGCGTGGAGGTGGCTGACTGATGGCCAAGCACGGCAAGGCATACCTCGAGGCGCGCCAGCGCTACGACCGCGAACACGAGTACGCGCCCGCCGAGGCGGTCGCGCTCGTCAAGCAGCTGAAGGCGAGCAAGTTCGACGAGTCGGTCGAGGTGCACATCCGCACCGGGCTCAACGTCCGCCACGCCGACGAGCAGCTGCGCGGCACGATCGCGCTCCCGCACGGCCTCGGCAAGAACGTCAAGGTCGCCGTCTTCGCGCAGGGCGACAAGCAGCAGGAGGCGATCGACGCCGGCGCCGACCACGTCGGCGCGGAGGACCTCGCGAGACAGATCGAGGAGGGCTTCGACGACTTCGACGTCGCGATCGCCACGCCGGACCTGATGCCCGTCGTCGGCCGCTTGGGCCGCATCCTCGGCCCGTCGGGCAAGATGCCGAACCCGAAGGTCGGCACGGTCACGATGGACGTCAAGAAGGCCGTCGAGGAGTCGAAGGCCGGCAAGGTCGAGTACCGCACCGACCGCACGGCGATCGTCCATCTCGTGATCGGCAAGTCGAGCTTCGACGAGCAGCGCCTGCTCGAGAACTACGCGGCGGTGGTGGAGGAGATCGTCCGCGCCAAGCCGTCCGCGGCGAAGGGCAAGTACATCCACTCGATCACGCTCGCCTCGACGATGGGGCCGGGCGTCAAGGTCGACCCGGCGCGCACGCGCGACATCGTGGAGGAGGCGCCGCTCGCGGCGTAGCCTCGTTTCAGGAGCGCCCTGCCCGAGACCCCCGGCGGCTGGTAAGTCCGGGGCAGGCGGTGCCTCGACAGGTCGGATCGCGACGCGCGGTCCGCTCTCTCGACGCCCGCCATGTGCGGGCGCTCGCGTTTCAAGAGAGAGCGAACCAAGACCATGAACAGAGACGAGAAGGCCGCGGTCATCGATCGCATCGCCGGGGAGCTGGAGTCCTCCCAGGCGGTCTTCGCGGTCGACTATCGCGGGATCACGGTCAGCCAGGTCGCCGACCTGCGCGCGAGACTGCGCGCGGCGGACGCGACCTTCACGGTCGTGAAGAACTCGCTGACCGAGCGTGCGGCCGACAAGGCGGGCGCCGAGGCGCTGAAGACGATCCTCGAGGGGCCGACCGCGCTGACGTTCGTGCGCGGCGACGCCGCCGCGGCGGCGAAGGCGCTCAGCGACGCGCAGAGAACGACCGAAGTGCTCGCCTTCAAGGGCGGCCTGATGGACGGCCAGGCGGTCTCGCCTGAGGACATCAGAGCGATAGCGAAGCTGCCGTCGCGCGAGGTGCTCTACGCGCAGCTCGTCGGCACCGTCGCCGCGCCGCTCAACGGCCTGGCGCGGACGCTGAACGCGCTGATCTCCGGCATCGCCGTGCAGCTCGGCCAGATCCGCGACCAGGGCCTCGTCGGCGGCAGCGCCGCGCCGGCCGAGGCTGCGCCGGCGGAGCCGGCCGCGGAGACGCCGGCCGAGGCGGAGGCCGCCGCACCCGCGGAGGCCGAGGCCCCTGCCGAGACCGCCGAGGAGCCGGCGGCCGAGGCCGACACACCTGACACCACCACTGACGAGAACCAGACGGACGCCGCGGCGGAAGCCGACGACGCTTCCGACGCGAAGGAGGACTGACACATGGCGACCACTCAGGAGTGGATCGACGAGCTGAAGGGCATCTCGGTGCTCGAGCTCGCCGAGCGCATCAGCGCGCTCGAGGAGGAGTTCGGCGTCTCCGCGGCGGCCGTCGCGGCGGCGGCTCCGGCGGCCGGCGGTGCCGCCGGCGGCGGCGACAACGGCGGCGGGGGCGAGGAGTCCTCGACGGTCGACGTCGTCCTGACCGGTTCGGGCGACAAGAAGATCCAGGTCATCAAGGTCGTCCGCGCGGCGACCGGCCTCGGCCTCAAGGAGGCCAAGGCGCTCGTCGACGAGGCCCCCAAGCCGGTCAAGGAGGGCATCGAGCGCGACGAGGCCGACAGACTCAAGGCGGAGCTTGAGGAAGCTGGCGCCACGGTCGAGCTCAGATAGCGCCTCGCCGCGCCTGAGGGCGTCCTCGCCGGTTCGCGTACGAAGTACGCCACACCGGCTGCGTCCTTCTCAGGCACGACGATCCGCCATCTGCCAGTTGCTGAAGGGCCGGCCATCGCGCCGGCCCTTCGTCGTTGCGGAGCGCGCTCCGCTCGCGGACTGGCCGAAATCGCTGCACGCAGGTACAATCCGCCGGTCGGCCGATAGTCGCAGCCGCCCATCGAGCCGGAGCCCGCGCCACATACGCGGGGTCCCAGGGCGGGGTCCGTGAGAGCCGATGGCCCCCCGCATAGGGCAGCGATGCCCTGTGCTATCTTTGCTGGTCGCGCTTTCGCGCCGCCTCTCTGCTCGCTCTCGACCGCTCGAGGAGTCGCCGTCTTGGCACCTGTTGACGCCCCCCGGACGCGCCGCACGTTCGCGCGCCTCTCTAAGGCCCTTGATGTCCCCAACCTGATCGACATCCAGAAGAAGTCCTTCGCCTGGCTCACCGACCCGGAGACGGGTGGCCTGCGCGAGACGATCGACGACATCTCGCCGATCGAGGACTACACCGGCAACCTCGCCGTCCAGTTCGGCGAGTTCGTCTTCGACGAGCCGGTCGCCTCCCTGGACGAGTGCCGCGAGAAGGACCTCACGTACGCCCGTCCGCTGACCGTCACGGTCGCCTTCGTCAACCGCGAGACCGGCGAGATCCGCGAGCAGTCGGTCTTCATGGGCGACTTCCCGTGGATGACCGAGCGCGGCACGTTCATCATCAACGGCACCGAGCGCGTCGTCGTCACGCAGCTCGTGCGCTCGCCGGGCGCCTACCTGATGGAGGCCAAGGACCGCGAGAAGCAGGTCTTCATCGCGAACCTGATGCCGGCCCGCGGCTCCTGGCTCGAGCTCGAAATCGACAAGAAGGGGCGCGTCTACGTCCGCATCGACCGCAAGCGCAAGCTGCCGGTCACGGTGCTGCTGCGCGCGATGGGCTACGCGAGCGACGAGGAGATCCTCAAGCTGTTCGAGGACTCCCACTACATCCGCAACACGATCGAGGCGGACCCGGAGGTCACGAAGACCGAGGAGGGCGCGCTGATCGAGCTGTTCAAGAAGCAGCGCCCGGGCGAGCCGCCGTCGGTCGACGCCGCCAGATCGCTGCTGCACCAGCTGTTCTTCGATCCCAAGCGCTACGACCTCACGCGCGTCGGCCGCTACAAGCTCAACAGCCGCCTGCATCTCGACATCGACCTCGAGACGCGCACGCTGACGCACGACGACATCATCGCGCTCGTCAAGGAGCTCGTCTCGCTGCCGCGGATCCTCGGCATGCCCGAGAACCCCGAGGTCGAGATCAGAGACTACGCCGCCGAGGCGGTCGGCTTCCCGCGCGAGCCGATCATCGATCACCTCGACGAGTACGAGCACTTCGGCAACCGCCGCCTGCGCACCGTCGGCGAGCTGATCCAGGAGGCCTTCCGCATCGGCCTCTACCGGATGGAGCGCGTCGTGCGCGAGCGCCTCACGACGGAGGACGCCGACACGATCACGCCGCAGACGATCGTCAACATCCGCCCGGTCGTGGCGGCGCTGAAGGAGTTCTTCGGCTCCTCGCAGCTGTCGCAGTTCATGGACCAGACGAACTCGCTCGCGGGCCTCACGCACCGCCGCCGCCTGTCGGCGCTCGGCGCCGGCGGCCTCACGCGCGAGCGCGCGCCGATCGAGGTGCGCGACGTCCACCCGACCCACTACGGCCGCATGTGCCCGATCGAGACCCCCGAGGGTCCGAACATCGGCCTGATCGGCTCCCTCTCGGCCTACGCCGAGATCTCCGAGCACGGCTTCGTCACGACGCCCTACCGCGTCGTGAAGGACGGCAAGGTCACCGACGAGCTCGTCCGCCTCGACGCCACGCAGGAGGAGGAGCAGCGGATCGCGCAGGCGAACACGCCGATCGACGCCAACGGCAAGCTGCAGGGCAGCGAGATCGTCTGCCGGACCCAGGCCGGCCAGTACGTGACGGTGGCGCCGAGAGACGTCGACCTGATGGACGTCTCGCCGGAGCAGATCTGGTCCGTCGCGACGGCGATGATCCCGTTCCTCGAGCACGACGACGCGAACCGCGCGCTGATGGGCTCGAACATGCAGCGCCAGGCGGTCCCGCTGCTGAAGACCGACGCGCCGCTGATCGGGACCGGCATGGAGCGGCGCGCCGCCGTCGACACCGGCGACGTGATCCTCGCGAACCGCGCCGGCACGATCGCCTACGTCGACGCCGACCAGATCGTCGTCGAGACGAGAGACGGCGAGAAGGACGAGTACCTCCTGCAGAAGTTCATGCGCTCCAACCAGGGCACGCTGATCCACCAGAAGCCGCTCGTCAAGAACGGCCAGGCGGTCAAGAGAGGCGAGGTGCTCGCCGACGGCTCCGCGACCGACCAGGGCGAGATGGCGCTCGGCAAGAACCTGATGGTCGCCTTCATGTCCTGGGAGGGCTACAACTTCGAGGACGCGATCATCCTCTCCAAGCGCCTCGTCAAGGACGACGAGCTGACCTCGATCCACATCGAGGAGTACGAGATCGACGCGCGCACGACGAAGCTCGGCGACGAGGAGATCACGCGCGACATCCCGAACCGCTCGGAGGAGTCGCTGCGCAACCTCGACGACCGCGGCATCGTCCGCATCGGCGCCGAGGTCGGCTCCGGCGACCTGCTCGTCGGCAAGGTCACGCCGAAGGGCGAGACCGAGCTGACCGCCGAGGAGAAGCTGATCCGCGCGATCTTCAAGGAGAAGGCGCGCGAGGTCCGCGACACCTCGCTGAAGGTGCCCCACGGCGAGGGCGGCGTCGTCATCGACGTCATGACGTTCTCGCGCGAGGCCGG
>Ga0308176_10000083_pt1 | contig 61736 bp, 60 predicted proteins | sample PhyCR2_3_FD_203890 | JGI IMG/M metagenome (GOLD analysis project Ga0308176, IMG submission 203890) | Soil microbial communities from UC Gill Tract Community Farm, Albany, California, United States - DLSLS.C.R2 | ecosystem: Environmental > Terrestrial > Soil > Agricultural land | place: USA...
CTCCTGCTCGACGACTGCCATGGCCTAGCGCTTCACCTTCGCCGTGCGATCGCCGGCGTGGCCGCGGAACGTCCGCGTCGGCGCGAACTCGCCGAGCTTGTGCCCGACCATCTGCTCGGAGATGAAGACGGGCACGTGCTTGCGACCGTCGTGGACGGCGATCGTGTGTCCGACCATCTCGGGGAAGATCGTCGAGGAGCGCGACCAGGTGCGGACCATGTTCTTCTGGCCCGACTCGTTCATCGCCTCGATCCGGCTCATCAGCCGCTCCTCCACGAACGGCCCCTTCTTCGACGACCTGCTCACTAGCGGCGGCCCTCCTTGCCGCGGCGACGGCCGCGGACGATCAGCTTGTCCGATTCCTTGTGCTTGCGGCGGGTGCGCTTGCCGAGTGTCGGCACGCCCCACGGGGTGACCGGGTGGCGGCCGCCTTTCGACTTGCCCTCGCCGCCCCCGTGCGGATGGTCGACGGGATTCATCGCGGAGCCGCGCACCGTGGGGCGCTTCCCGCGCCAGCGGCTCCGGCCGGCCTTGCCGCCGGTGATGTTCTGGTGCTCGACGTTGCCGACCTGGCCGATCGTCGCGCGGCAGGCGAGCAGCACGCGGCGCATCTCCCCGGAGGGGAGGCGCAGGACCGCGAACCCCGCATCCTTCGCGACGAGCTGGATGCCCGAGCCGGCCGAGCGAGCCATCTTCGCGCCCTGGCCCGGCTTGAGCTCGACCGCGTGGACGAGCGTGCCCGTCGGGACGTTCTCGAGCGGGAGTGCGTTCCCGACCCGGATGTCCGCACCCGGGCCCGACTCGACGGTCGCGCCGACCCGGAGCTGCGCGGGCGCGAGGATGTAGCTCTTCGCGCCGTCGGCGTAGTGGAGCAGCGCGATCCGCGCCGAGCGGTTCGGGTCGTACTCGATCGCGGCCACCTTCGCCGGCACGCCGTCCTTGCGGCGCTTGAAGTCGATGATCCGGTAGCGGCGCTTGTGACCGCCGCCCTGGTGGCGCGTCGTGATCCGGCCGTTCGCATTGCGGCCGCCCTTCTTCGAGAGCGGCGCGAGCAGGCTCTTCTCGGGCTCCGACTTCGTGACCTCCTCGAACGTCGAGACGGACATGAAGCGGCGCCCGGCACTAGTGGGCTTGTAACGGCGAACCGGCATTACAACTGCGCTCCTTCGAAGATCTCGATCGTGTCGCCGGCCTTGAGCTCGACGACGGCCTTCTTCCAGCCGGGGCGCGTGCCCTTGATCATCCCGCGCCGCTTCGGCTTGGGCTGCATCTTGATCACGTTCACGCCGACGACCTTGACGTCGAAGAGCTCCTCGACGGCCTGGCGGATCTGGGTCTTGTGCGCGTCCTTGTGCACCTTGAACGTGTAGCGGTTCTCGGTGATCTGGTGGTAGCTCTTCTCGCTCACCACCGGCGCGATCAGGACCTGGGACGGGTGGAGGCTCATGACGCCCTTCCCTGCACGAGCGGAAGCGCGGCTTCGCTTACGACAAGCGAGCGCGCCCAGACGACATGGGCTACCTCGAGCTCGGCCGGAACCGTCACGAGCACGCGCGGCAGGTTCCGGAACGACTTGATCAGCGTCTCCTCGTCCTCGCTCGCCACGACGACCGTCGGCACGTCTTGCCCCCACCCCTCGAGGAGCTCGACGGCCTGCTTCGTGGACGGGGCGTCGAAGGAGTCGCCGGCGACCAGGCCGAGCGTCCCCGCCTGCGCGTGGTCGCTCAGAGCGGCGCGCAGCGCGGCGCGGGCCGCCTTCTTGTTCACCTTCAGCGAGAAATCCCGCGGGGTCGGCGGGAAGGCGACGCCGCCACCCGTGAACTGCGGCGCGCGGATCGTGCCCTGGCGGGCGCGACCGGTGCCCTTCTGGCGCCACGGCTTCGAGCGGCCGCCGGCGACGAGACCGCGGCTCTTCGCCGCCCGCGTGCCCTGGCGGCGCGCGTTGAGCTCGGCCCGCACGGCCTCGTGCACGAGGTGCGGCCTGATCTCGGCGGCAAAGACGGCCTCGTCGAGCGAGACCTCCTTCTTCGCGGCTCCCAGCACCGGTGCCTTGGGTGCAGCCATCAGCGCACGTCCTCGCGAATCTCAACGAGGCCGTTCTTCGGGCCCGGCACTGCGCCCTTGACGAGGAGCAGGTTCCGCTCGGGATCGACGGAATGGACGGTGAGGCCCACCTGCGTGGCGCGCTTGCCGCCCATGCGTCCCGCCATCCGCACGCCCTTGAAGACGCGCGAAGGCGTCGCCGACGCGCCGATCGAGCCAGGCTTGCGAACGTTGTGCGAGCCGTGCGTCACGGGGCCGCGGGAGAAGTTGTGTCGCTTGATCGTTCCCTGGAAGCCCTTGCCGATCGCGGTGCCCGCGACCTTCACCTTGTCGCCAGCCTGGAAGATCTCGACCGTCACGTTCTCGCCCTGGACGGCGTCCGCGAAGTGGCCGCGGAACTCGACGAGGTGCCGGTAGGCGCCGTCGATGCCGTTCTTCGCGAGATGGCCGAGCTCGCCCTTCGAGAGCTTGCGCTCGGCGACCGCGTCCCACGCGAGCTGGACGGCCTCGTAGCCGTCGACGTCCGGCGTGCGGACGGCCACGACCGGGCACGGACCCGCCTCGATCACGGTGACGGGCGTCACGCCGCCGGTCTCCTCGTCGAAGAGCTGCGTCATCCCCAGCTTCCTGCCGACGAGACCTTTCATCAGAGCTTGATCTCGATGTCGACGCCGGCCGGGAGGTCCAGCCGCATGAGCGAGTCGACCGTCTTCGGCGTCGGCGAGTGGATGTCGATCAGGCGCTTGTGCGTGCGCACCTCGAAGTGCTCCCGCGAGTCCTTGTCCTTGAAGGGCGAGCGGATCACGCAGTAGACGTTCTTCTCGGTGGGCAGGGGCACGGGGCCGGTGATGGTGGCGCCGGTGCGCTGGGCCGTGTCCACGATGTCGCGCGCGGACTTGTCCACCTGCTGGTGGTCGTAGCCCTTCAGACGGATGCGGATCTTCTGCTGTGGCACCGGCGCCTCCTCGACCTTCCTACTTGATGATCTCCGTCACGACGCCCGCACCGACCGTGCGGCCGCCCTCGCGGATCGCGAAGCGGAGGCCCTGGTCCATGGCGATCGGCTGGATCATGTCGATCTCCATGTTGGTGTTGTCGCCCGGCATGACCATCTCCTGGCCGTCGGGCAGCTTGATCGAGCCGGTGACGTCCGTCGTGCGGAAGTAGAACTGCGGCCGGTAACCGTTGAAGAACGGCGTGTGGCGCCCGCCCTCGTCCTTCGAGAGAACGTAGACCTCGGCCTTGAACTGCGTGTGCGGCGTGATCGAGCCCGGCTTGGCGAGCACCTGCCCGCGCTCGACCTCCTCGCGCTTGGTGCCGCGAAGCAGCGCACCGGCGTTGTCGCCGGCCTGCGCGGTGTCGAGGGTCTTGTTGAACATCTCCACGCCGGTGACGACCGTCTTCGCCGTCTCGGGATGGATGCCGACGATCTCGACCTCCTCGCCGACCTTGACCTCGCCCTGCTCGACGCGACCGGTGACGACCGTGCCGCGGCCCGTGATCGTGAACACGTCCTCGATCGGCATCAGGAACGGCCGGTCGAGCGCGCGCGTCGGCTCCGGGATGTAGGTGTCCACGGCCTCCATGAGCTCGACGATCTTCCCGGTCCACTCCTCGTCGCCCTCGAGCGCCTTCAGCGCCGAGACCTGGACGATCGGAATGTCGTCGCCGGGGAACTCGTAGCGGGAGAGGAGCTCGCGCACCTCCATCTCGACGAGCTCGATCAGCTCCGGGTCGTCGACCATGTCGGCCTTGTTGAGGGCGACGACGATCGCCGGCACCTCCACCTGGCGGGCGAGCAGGATGTGCTCGCGCGTCTGCGGCATGGGGCCGTCAGCCGCCGAGACCACGAGAATCGCGCCGTCCATCTGGGCGGCGCCCGTGATCATGTTCTTGATGTAGTCGGCGTGGCCCGGGCAGTCGACGTGCGCGTAGTGGCGGTTGTCCGTCTCGTACTCGACGTGCGACGTGTTGATCGTGATGCCGCGCTGCCGCTCCTCAGGAGCGTTGTCGATCGACGCGAAGTCGCGCACGACCGTGTTGCCGCCCTTCTCCGCAAGCACCTTCGTGATCGCCGCGGTCAGGGTCGTCTTGCCGTGGTCGATGTGACCGATCGTGCCGACGTTGACGTGCGGCTTTGTCCGCTCGAACTTCTGCTTTGCCATTGGTGGCTCTCCCTGTCTCCCTTTCTCGTTCGCCCGGCTTGTCGCTTGCTCAGCCCTGAGCGTCGATGATCTCGCTTGCGATCGACTGAGGCACTTCCTCGTAGCGATCGAACTGCATGGTGAAATCGGCCCGGCCCTGGGTCATCGAGCGCAGGTCGGTGGCGTATCCGAACATCTCCGACAGCGGCACGCTGGCCTTCACGACCTGGGCGTTGCCGAGGGGGTTCATCGACTCGATCCGGCCGCGCCGGCTGTTGAGGTTGCCCATGACGTCGCCGAGGTACTCCTCCGGCGTCGTCACCTCGACTGCCATCGTCGGCTCGAGCAGGGTCGGCTTCGCGCGCTTCATCGCCTCCTTGAAGGCCATGGAGCCGGCGATCTTGAACGCCCGCTCGCTCGAGTCGACCTCGTGGTACGACCCCTCGACGAGCTCGACCTTGACGTCCACGACGGGATAGCCCGCGAGGATGCCGGAGCCCATCGCCTCCTTGATCCCGGAGTCGACGGCCGGGATGTACTCCTTCGGGATCTTGCCCCCGACGATCTTGTCGACGAACTCGTAGCCCGCGCCCGGCTGCTGCGGGGAGAGATTGATCACGGCGTCGCCGTACTGGCCGGAGCCGCCCGTCTGCCGGACGAACTTGCCCTGGATGCGCTCGACCGGCTTCGAGATCGTCTCGCGGTAGGCGACCTGCGGCCGCCCGACGTTCGCGTCGACGTTGAACTCCCGCTTGAGGCGGTCGATGATGATCTCGAGGTGCAGCTCGCCCATCCCGGAGATGAGCGTCTGCCCGGTCTCCTCGTCGGTCTCGACGCGGAAGGTCGGATCCTCCTCGGCGAGACGCGCGAGCCCGGTCGAGAGCTTGTCCTGGTCGGCCTTCGATTTCGGCTCGACGGCGACCGAGATGACCGGATCCGGGAAGGTCATCGACTCGAGGACGATCGGCGCGCTGTCGGCGGCGAGCGTGTCGCCCGTCGTCGTCGACTTGAGGCCGACCCCGGCCGCGATCTCGCCGGCCATGATCTCCTCCCGCTCCTCGCGGTGGTTCGCGTGCATCTGGAGGATGCGACTGACGCGCTCGGTCTTGCCGGTCGTCGTGTTGAGGACGCGGTCGCCGGCCTTGAGCGTGCCGGAGTAGACGCGGAAGTACGTCAGCTTGCCGACGTACGGATCGGTCATGACCTTGAAGGCGAGTGCCGAGAACGGCTCCTTCGGGTCGGCGGCCCGCTCCTCTTCGCCTCCGCCCTTCGGGTCGACTCCCTGCACCGACGGAACGTCGAGCGGGCTCGGCAGGTAGTCGACGACGGCGTCGAGCAGAAGCTGGACGCCCTTGTTCTTGAAGGCGGAGCCGAGCAGCACCGGCGTGATCTCGTCGGCGAGCGTCCCCGCGCGGACGGCGCGGCGGATCATCTCCGGCGTCACCGAGGACTCGTCCTCGATGTACGCCGCGAGCACCTCGTCGTCGAAGTGCGAGATCGCGTCGATCAGCTGGTGGTGGTACTCCTGCGCCTGCTCGACGAGCTCGGCCGGGATCTCGACGACGTCGAACTCCTTGCCGAGATCGTCCTTGTACGTCACGGCCTGCATCTCGACGAGGTCGACGACGCCGGTGAAGTTGTCCTCCGAGCCGATCGGGATCTGGAGCGACACCGGGTTGGCGCCGAGCCGGTCGCGCATCGACTGCACGGCGGCGAAGAAGTTCGCGCCTGTGCGGTCCATCTTGTTGATGAAGGCGATGCGCGGCACCTTGTACTTGTCCGCCTGCCGCCAGACCGTCTCGGACTGCGGCTGCACGCCTGCGACGGAGTCGAAGACGGCGACCGCGCCGTCGAGGACGCGCAGGCTGCGCTCGACCTCGACCGTAAAGTCCACGTGCCCGGGCGTATCGATGATGTTCACCCGATGGTCGCGCCAGAACGCCGTCGTCGCGGCCGACGTGATCGTGATCCCGCGCTCCTGCTCCTGGGCCATCCAGTCCATGACCGCGGTGCCCTCGTGCACCTCGCCCAGCTTGTAGGCGCGGCCCGTGTAGTAGAGGATCCGCTCGGTCGTCGTCGTCTTGCCCGCGTCGATGTGGGCCATGATCCCGATGTTCCGGACGCGGTCGAGCGCGACCACCTGTTCTGTCATCTTCGTGCTCAAGTCTTCCTTCCTGCTCCGTTCTACCAGCGGTAATGCGCGAACGCCTTGTTCGCCTGTGCCATCCGGTAGACGTCGTCCTTCCGCTTGAACGCGCCCCCCTGCTGGTTCAGCGCGTCGAGAATCTCGTTGGCGAGCTTGTCCGGCATGCCCTTCTCGCGGCGCTCGCGCGCGTACGTCACGAGCCAGCGCACGGCCAGCGTGCGGGCGCGACGCTGCGGCACCTCGACCGGCACCTGGTAGTTCGCGCCGCCGACGCGGCGGCTGCGTACCTCGAGCACCGGCGTCACCGTCTTCACGGCCTGCTCGAGCACCTCGACCGGCGGGCGGCCGGTCTTCGTCCCGATCGTCTCGAGGGCGCCGTACACGATCTGCTCAGCGGTCGACTTCTTGCCGTCGAGCATGATCTTGTTGATCACCTGTGTGACGAGCGGAGAGCCGTACACCGCGTCTGGCTCGACCGTCCGTGCCTGGACCTCGGCGCGACGCGGCATCACGAACCCCGCTTGGCGCCGTACTTGGAGCGGCCCTGCTTCCGATCGGAGACGCCGCCCGTGTCGAGCGCGGCCCGGATGATCTTGTAGCGGTAGCCCGGCAGGTCCTTCGTCGAGCCGCCGCGGACGAGCACGACCGAGTGCTCCTGCAGGTTGTGACCCTCGCCCGGGATGTAGGCGCCGACCTCCGCCCCGTTCGTGAGGCGGACGCGCGCGACCTTGCGCAGCGCCGAGTTCGGCTTCCTCGGCGTCTGTGTCATGACGCGTGTGCACACGCCGCGCTTCTGCGGCGCGCCGGCGAGCGCAGGCGTCTTGGTCTTCGCCTTCGCGGCCTTCCGGCCCTTGCGCACGAGTTGATTGACGGTCGGCAAATACGTCCTTTCGTAAAGAGACGGTCGGCTGGGACGAAAGCGCCCCGGCCAACCGGCCCGCGGCATGGTAGCGAACCCGCGCCTGCCCCGCCAATCGGCCACAAACCCACCAAATCGGCTAGTGCCACAGCCGAGCGCCGAACCTAAAGTTTGCCCGCTAAAAACCCCGGAATTTGCGGCTTCTGAAATGCACTCACTGTCGATAGGTCTTGCGGCGGCGCTTGGCGTCTGCGTCGCCGTGGCGCTGGAGCTGCTGCGCCGGCTGCGTCGCCGCACGTCCCGCGAGGTCGAGGAGCGGGTGGCGGCCACCGTCGAGATCCTCGAGGCCCGCCTGGACGATCTCTCGCAGGAGCTGAGCGGCGCAGTCAAGCGTGCCGAGGAGGAGTCGGAGCGCGGCCGGTTCCTCGCCCAGATCGGCACGACGATCGATCTGGACGACGCGATCGGCTCCACACTCGAGGCCGTGGCGGCCCTCCCGAACGTGGACGCGGCGGTCCTCGAGCTCGAGCCCGCCGGAGAGACCGACGAGCGCCTCCTGGGCTCCATCGGGCTGGACGCGGAAGACGGCGATGACGGAACCGTGCGCATCTTCACCGGCCCGCCCGACCGCCGCGAAGCACGTGCGGTCGAGCTCTCGTACCTCTATTCCGGGGACGAGGCCGGAGCGGTACGCGAAGCTCTCGGCGTGCCGCTCGTCGGCCGCACCGAGCGGATCGGCTGGCTCGGGGTGCTTTCCCGCGACCCGGCTGTCCGCTTCGGAGAGGACGACCTTCGCCGGCTCGAAGAGGTCGCGGAGCGCGTCGCCCCGGCGATCGAGAACGCGCGCCGCTTCCGCGAGGCTCGGCTCCTCGCCGACCTCGACTCGCTCACCGGCCTCCACAACCGGCGGTACTTCTACGAGACACTCGCCCGCGAGGTCGACCGCGCGTTGCGGTATCAGCGACGCCTCTCACTCGTGATCGTGGACGTCGACGGCTTCAAGGAGATCAACGACCGCATCGGGCATCTCGCCGGAGACGCGGTGCTCGCGGAGATCGCCGACCGCCTTCGGCAGGTAGTGCGCTCGGCCGACATCCCGTGCCGCGTCGGCGGCGACGAGTTCGCCGTGATCGTGCCGGAGGTCGAAGGCGGCCAGGCCCAGCAGCTCGTCGGACGGATCGAGCGGGCGGTCTCGTCGCAGCCGATCGCGCGCGCCGGACGCGTCCGCGTCTCCGCGGGGGTGGTCGACCTGCAGCCGAACGACAGCCCCACGACGCTCTTCGAGCGCGGCGACGAATCTCTCTATGCCGCGAAGCACACCGCCCATGGCGGCAGCGGGCTGGCCGCCGCCGACTAGTCGCGCGCCTCGACGTCTTCCGGACCGAACTCTCTCGTGAGCCGCGCCGGCACTCCGGCGACCATCGTGTACGGAGCCACGTCCGCGGTGACGACGCTGCCCGCGGCCACGATCGCGTACTCCCCCACCGTCACGCCCGCAAGGATCGTGCTGCGGAGGCCGAGGTAGGCGCCGCGGCGGATCGTCGTCGAGAGGTCCGCCCGCGTGGCCTCGTCGCCGAGGAGCCGGTGGAAATGGCGCGGGTAGTACGTGTGGCCGAGGATCGTCGTCTGCGCGATCACGGTCACGTCGTCCTCGAGCGTCACGGAAGACGGAACGGCGTCGTCGATGAACACCTCTGTCCCGATGAAGACGCGCTTGCCGACGCGGACGCCGCGGCGCCGGTGGAGCGACGCGCGCGCCCCAGGCGGCAGCGGCGCATAACGCGCGACGATGTGCAGCCAGCGCTTGCCGACGGCGCCGACGACGCGCACTCCCTGCGTCTCAGGACTGACCGGAATGTTGCCCCACAGCTTCTCGAGCACCCCGCAAGGCTAAGCCCTGCGCCAGATCTCCTACTGGATGCGGAGGAACGGAAGGTATTGCGTGAGGTCGATCGCGGCCGGCTGCGGAAGCTGGTCGTTCAGGCAGATCGTCCGGTTGAGGACGAGGTTCTGCTGCGTGATCGTCCAGCGCTCGTACGCCTGGGCCCGCTCGAAGCCGCGTAACGCAGCGACGATCGCCGGCCTCACGGACGAGAGCGGCAAGGCGCCGAGAGGCTGCGCCGGGCCGAGCGGGCGCACGGCGAAGTTCCCGAGGAGAGTCCCGAGGCGCGCCTTTCTCCCGGCGGGCAGCGAGAACAGCCGCTCCGGCGCCGCCTCGGCGAGGGCGAATCCCCTGCCCTTTCCGCCGAGCCACGGCGGTGACGGCGAGACCCGTACCAGCCGGACGAGCAGATCCGGATACGCGGCGTAGAAGTCCGCCACCTCCCGCGCCGTCGGCGGCGGTGCGTACCGCTGCTGCTCGAGCCGCGCGCGCCGGAGCTCGTCGGCGAGGATGCTGCGCGCGACCCCGAGCCTCGCGTGCGCCTGCCGCAGCGCCGCGAGATACGCGGCGCGACTGCCGTGGAAGGAGTCCGAGACGACCTCGCGTTCCGCAGTGAGGAGCGCGTGCCGCGTCACCGGAAGCTCCGCGACCTCGACGACTCGCTCGAAGAGAGCGCTGAGCGCCGCGTCGCGATCGCCGGTCAGCGCCTTGAGCGACGCGATCGCGCGGGCACCGATGTCCCCCACGTTCTGCGCGCTGCAGACGGTTCCCCGGGCGAGCGCGATCTGCCCCTCCGTGAGCGAGGTGTCGAAATGAGGCCCGAGGATGTGCGCCGCGTTGCACAGCCTCCGGGTCCGCGCCCAGAGCCAGACGCAGGCCGCCTTCGGCTTCGCCGGATCGGCCTCCGCCTTGTTCCACTCCTGCCAGCCCCACGAGAAGACCGAGCCGAGCTGGAGCTCCGCCGCGACCTCCTTGGCCGCAAGCGCCTCCCATTTCACGACCTGGAACCAGGCCGACGCGGGCTGGAGGCCGTTCCGGCCGCCGACGCCTTTCTCGCTGAGGAAGCTGATCATGATCCCGAGCCGGTTCGCGGGTATGCCGATCGACGTGAACCCGGTGACGGCGCGGCGGTAGCTCTGCCGCAGCAGCCGGTTGCCGAGGATCGGGCCGAGCTTCCAGATCGTCGTCGCCGGCAGGTAGTCCTCGCGCACGATGTCCGCGACACGGGCGACCGATTGCCACCACGCGACCGCGTCGCTGCTGCCGGTGAACGGTGCCGCATTGACGAGGAGGATCGGATGGGCGCCCTGCGCGGCGAGGTCCTGGAGGTACGTCAGGATGTTCGCGCGGTACTGCGCGGTAGCGGCCGTCCACGGCGTGGCGGTCGCGGCACCGAAGAGCTCGTTCTCGACGATGACCGGCGTCGTGCAGGCCGTCCGCGCGACCGTCGTCTGGTACTGCTTCTCCGCCGCCGCCTCGAGGGTCGCGGGATCCGCCGGCGTGGCCGGTCCGCCGACCTTCTGCTTGAGGTGGAGGTCGAAGCCGTATGTCGCCGCGCCGCGGGCACGCGCTTCTGCCGGGTAGTCCTTGCCCGGGTTGTTCGTCACCGCGAGCAGCGTGCCGCGGTGGGCGAGGATCGGCAGCAGCGACGGCCAGCCGTACTCGCCCCAGACGGTCTGCTTCGTCTGGATCCCGCACTGGCCGGCCCACACCGGATCGGACGCGGCCTGACCGGCCGCGAGTAGACAGGCCGCCATTGCGGCCACGACGACGAGAGCGAGCTTCCCCACGACCGACTCCTGTGTACCAGAGAGCGCGTCGCTCCGCTCGCAGACCGCGGGCGGGACTGGTCGGGAGAGGACACGACCTGGTGCCGGGCACCAAGGCGTGTCCCGAGGGGCCATCGCACCGCTGAAAGCCGCGCCGTCCTGCGCGTCGCAGCCGGTCGGGACATGTTCCGGTGCGTGGCACCAAGACATGTCCTTTGAGGACAAGTGCCTCGCCCATCGAGTACCGCGAGCGAGCCTTCAGCACGAGGGCCGGGGAGACCGCGCTCTCCCCGGCCCGAGTTCGGTGCCGTTGGAAGAGGGCGCTAGCCCTCGTCCAACGGAGTCTCGACCTCTGGCACTTCCTCCGCCTCGAGGTCGCTCCGAGGCTCACCGTCGCCGCTCGCCTCGACCTCGCCGCCGAAGCCGAGCCCGAGGCCGGCGAGGGCGTCGGAGCCGTCGGTGCCGATCTCCTCGAGCGCGGCGAGGAGCTGCTCCTCGGTCGCGGGCCGGGTGAGCGCACTCGCCGGCACCTTGTCCGAGGGGCCGATCTCGATCGTCCGGTACCGCTTCAGGCCCGTCGCCGCCGGGATCAGCTTCCCGATGATCACGTTCTCCTTCAGCCCGAGCAGCCGGTCGACCTTGCCCTCGATCGCGGCGTCGGTCAGCACCTTCGTCGTCTCCTGGAAGGACGCGGCCGAGAGGAAGGACTCGGTCGCGAGCGACGCCTTCGTGATCCCGAGGATCAGCGGCTCGGACGTCGCCTGCTCCTTCTTCTCCTTCTTCACGCGCGTGTTCTCCCGCTCGAGCACGATCTTGTCGACGAGCTGGCCCGGCAGGAGGTCGGTGCCGCCGTTGTTCTCGATCCTGACCTTCTTCAGCATCTGCCGGACGATGAGCTCGATGTGCTTGTCGTGGATCTCGACGCCCTGCGACTTGTAGACCTTCTGCACCTCGCCGACGAGGTACAGCTCGGTCTCGGTGTAGCCCTTGAGGCGCAGGAGGTCGGACGGATTGAGCGAGCCCTCGTGGAGCGGGTCGCCCGCCTCGACATGCTCACCGTGCACGGCCGTGAGCCGCGTCCGGCGCGGGACGAGGATCGAGTACTCGTCGTCCTCGTTGCCGCTGTCGGGGACGATCGTGATCCGGAGCTGCCGCTCGGTCTCCTCGTGCGCGACGGTGCCCGCCACCTCGGCGAGCGCCGCAGCGCCCTTCGGGTTGCGCGCCTCGAAGATCTCGACGACACGCGGCAGGCCGTGCGTGATGTCGGCTCCGGCGACGCCGCCCGTGTGGAACGTCCTCATCGTGAGCTGCGTGCCCGGCTCGCCGATCGACTGCGCGGCGATGATCCCGACCGCGTCGCCGATCTCGGAGAGCTCGCCCGTCGCGAGGAACGTGCCGTAGCACTGGCGGCACACGCCCGTCTCGGCCTTGCACTTCAGCACCGACCGCACCGGGACCGAGAAGTCCTCGGCGACCTCGCCGAGCTCCTCCACGATCTCCCGCAGCCGCGGCATCGTGATCTGCTCGCCCTTCTCGGCGACGACCGTCTTGCCCGGCTTCCCGGACGCGAGCGGCTTGTGGACATCCTCCGCGACGATCCGGCCCGCGACGGACTTGTTCAGCCCATCCGGCAGGAACAGCGGCAGCTCGACGTACTCCTTCGTCTTGCAGTTCTCCTCGCGGATGATCACGTCCTGCGAGACGTCGACGAGCCGGCGGGTCAGGTAGCCCGAGTCCGCCGTGCGGAGCGCCGTGTCGGCGAGGCCCTTGCGCGCGCCGTGGGTCGAGATGAAGTACTCGAGCACCGACAGGCCCTCCATGAAGTTCGCCTTGATCGGCCGCTCGATGATCTCGCCCTTCGGATTCGCCATCAGGCCGCGCATGCCGGCGAGCTGGCGCAGCTGCGCGAAGGAGCCGCGGGCGCCGGAGTTGGCCATCATGTAGATCGGGTTCAGCTCGTTCAGGTTCGCGACCATCGCCTGGGCGACCTCGTCGGTGGCCTCCGTCCAGATCGACGTGATCTGCTCGTGCCGCTCCGACTCCGTGATCAGGCCCTGGTCGTACGCGTCCTCGACGCGCGACACGCGCTCCTCGTAGCCGGCGAGGATCTGCTCCTTTTCCGGCGGGATGACGATGTCGTTCTTCGAGATCGTGACGCCCGCAGCCGTGCCGTAGCGGAAGCCGAGGTCCTTGATCGTGTCGAGGACATAGGCGACCGCATGGGCGCCGTGCTCGTCGACGAGCGTCGAGATGAAGTCGCCGAGCTCCTTCTTCGAGAGCGTCCGGTTGATGTACTCGTGGTGCGGGCCGCCGTGGTCGCCGTTGTGGGACGACGCCTCGTGCAGCGCCCGGTCGATCTCGGCGTTGAAGATCACCCGGCCCGACGTCGTCAGGACGAGCTCGTCCTTCCACAGGTACTCGATCGGCTGCTGGAGCCCGATCTGCTTCGCCTCGACGGCGAACTCGACCTCCTCTTCCGTGCGGAACCGGGACGGCCGCGGATCGAGCTTCTCGATCGCGAGCTTGTCGAGGTCCTTGTCCGAGTACGTGAGGTAGTAGGCGCCGAGCACCATGTCCTGCGTCGGCGTCGCGAGAGCGGAGCCGTGCGCCGGCGAGAGGATGTTGTTCGCCGACAGCATCAGGATCCGCGCCTCGGCCTGCGCCTCCGACGACAGCGGCACGTGCACCGCCATCTGGTCGCCGTCGAAGTCCGCGTTGAAGGCGTGGCAGACGAGCGGGTGCACCTGGATCGCCTTGCCCTCGACGAGCGTCGGCTCGAACGCCTGGATGCCGAGCCTGTGCAGCGTCGGGGCGCGGTTCAGCAGCACCGGGTGCTCCTGGATGACCTCCTCGAGGATGTCCCACACCTCGGCGTGCATCTGGTCGACATGCCGCTTGGCCGCCTTGATGTTCTGGACGATCTTCCGCTCGACGAGCCGACTCATGATGAACGGCTTGAAGAGCTCGAGCGCCATGAGCTTCGGCAGGCCGCACTGGTGCAGGCGCAGGTGCGGGCCGGCGACGATGACGGAACGGCCGGAGTAGTCGACGCGCTTGCCGAGCAGGTTCTGGCGGAACCGGCCCTGCTTGCCCTTGAGCATGTCGGACAGCGACTTGAGCGGGCGGTTGCCCGGACCGGTGACGGCGCGGCCGCGGCGTCCGTTGTCGAACAGGGCGTCGACGGCCTCCTGCAGCATCCGCTTCTCGTTGTTGACGATGATCTCCGGCGCGCCGAGATCCAACAGCCGCTTCAGCCGGTTGTTCCGGTTGATGACGCGGCGGTAGAGGTCGTTGAGGTCGGAGGTCGCGAAACGGCCGCCGTCGAGCTGCACCATCGGTCGGAGCTCCGGCGGGATCACCGGGACGGCCTCGAGGATCATCCACTCGGGCCGGTTCTCGCTCGTGGTGAACGCGCTGACGACCTTGAGCCGCTTGATCGCCCGCTGCTGCTTCTGGCCCTTCGACGTGCGAATCGTCTCGCGCAGCATCGCGGCCTCTGCATCGAGGTCGAGGTCCTTGAGCAGCTCGCGGATCGCCTCCGCGCCCATGCCGCCGCTGAAGTAGACGCCGAACCCGTACGGCGAGCCGAAGCGGTCCTTGAGCTCCCGGAAGATCTGCTCGTCGTTGACGATCATCTTCGGCTCGAGCTCGCGGAAGATCCGCCAGGTCTCCTCGAGCCGGTTGACGGCGTCGACCGCCGCCTCGCGCGCGTCCTCGCGGCGAGACTCGATGTCGAGGTACATCTCGCGCACCTTGAGCGCCCACTGGACGATCGCGTCCAGGTCCTCCTTCTGGATCCGGCCGTCGGTGCGCAGGCAGAGGTCGTTCGTCAGCTCGCGCAGGTCGCTCTCGGCGTCCGCGGTCTCGAGCACCTCCCGGAGGAGACCGTTGCCCAGGTCGCGGGATTTCTCGAGGTTCTTCTGGTCGACGCCCTCCGCGATCGAGGCGTCCTCCTCGTTGAGCTCGGCGCCCGTGAGGAGCCCCTCGGTGATGCGGTGGATGTGCTTCGTGACCGCGCCCTTCTTGGAGCCGGTCGCCTTCTCGGCCTCCTTCTCCAGCGGGGCGATCGCAGCCTTGATCTGCTCGGCCGAGACGGCCACGAACTCGAGCTCGCGCGGCGTCAGCCGGCGGTCGTCCCGGATCGCGGAGTTGCGGACGAGCTCCCGGATCTTCTTCGAGTCCTCGGTCGTGATCTTCGGGACGAGCTCGACGAAGAGGCCGCCGACGAGCGTCCGCGCGTCCTCGAGGGTCGGGAGCACCTGCTCCTCGGCCCACGTGGAGAGGCCGCGGCCCCAGAAATCGTCGTCCTCGTCGAAGTTCCGCTCCTTGCCCTTCGCGAAATAGTCGCGGCGGCGGGCGAGCCGGTCCTCGAGCGCGGCGAGCGCCTCGTCGCGGTCGACGTCGATCCGCTCGGCTTCGCCGCGCACCTGGTCCTCGAGGCCGTTGAGATCGGAAGCGCGCTTCTCGACGTCGACGGCCGTGACGATCGAGGCCGCGAAGTAGAGCACCTTCTCGAGCTCGCGCGGGGCGATGTCGAGGAGGTAGCCGATCCGGCTCGGGACGCCCTTGAAGAACCAGATGTGCGAGACGGGCGCGGCGAGGTCGATGTGACCCATGCGCTCGCGACGCACCTTCTGCCGCGTCACCTCGACGCCGCAGCGCTCGCAGATGATGCCCTTGTAGCGGACGCGCTTGTACTTGCCGCAGTAGCACTCCCAGTCGCGCGTCGGCCCGAAGATGCGCTCGCAGAACAGTCCGTCGCGCTCGGGCTTGAGCGTGCGGTAGTTGATGGTCTCCGGCTTCGTGACCTCGCCGGAGGACCAGTCGCGGATCTGCTTCGACGAGGCGAGGCCGATCCGAATTGCGTCGAAATCGTTGATGTCGATCAAAGTTCTCCCTCGCCCCTGTTCAGTCTTCGATTTCCAGATCCACGAGATCGGGCTGACCCAGAGGGCCAACCTCTGCGTCTGCCTCCTCCTTGGATTCCTGCTCGTCCGAGACCTCGACGTCCTCGAGGTCACCGAGCGACTCGTCGGCCGGCAGCGTCAGCTCGCCGTCCTGGTCGACCCGTTCCTGTCCCTCTTCCTGCTCCTCGGCGGTCGGCTCGCGGCCGACGGCGCGGAGCGACCCCGGCGAGAGATCGATGCCGAGCTCCTCCGCCGCGCGGAGCAGCTCGTCCTCCTCCTCGCGCACCTCGACCTCGCGGCCCTCGTCCGAGAGGACGTGGACGTCGAGGGCGAGCGACTGCATCTCCTTCAGAAGCACCTTGAAGGACTCCGGGATCGACGGCTCGGCGATGTTCTCGCCCTTGACGATCGCCTCGTACGCCTTCACGCGCCCGACGGTGTCGTCGGACTTGATGGTCAGCATCTCCTGCAGCGTGTACGCGGCGCCGTACGCCTCGAGCGCCCACACCTCCATCTCGCCGAAGCGCTGGCCGCCGAACTGCGCCTTGCCGCCCAGCGGCTGCTGGGTGACGAGCGAGTACGGGCCGGTGCTCCGCGCGTGGATCTTGTCGTCCACGAGGTGGAGCAGCTTGAGGATGTACATGTAGCCGATTGTGACCTTCTGCTGGAACGGCTCCCCGGTGCGGCCGTTGTAGAGCTGCGCCTTCCCGGAGCACTGGCGTCCCGCCGGTCGCTTCGCGTCGACGAGGAACTGGATCGGCGAGTCGGGGTTCTGCTTCGTCCACTCGATCAGCGCGTCGTCGACGTCGACGGGCGTCGCGCCGTCGAAGACGGGCGACGCGACCGCGCTCGGATTGCCGCCGTTGATGACCTGGCGCCGATGCCGCCAGTCGACCTCGCCGTTCTTGCTGCCGTTCGTCGCAGCGTCCTTCTCGCCGAACACTCCGTGCGCCGCCGCCCAGCCGAGGTGCGTCTCGAGCACCTGGCCGATGTTCATCCGGCTCGGCACGCCGAGCGGGTTGAGGACGATGTCCACGGGACGGCCGTCCGGGAGGAACGGCATGTCCTCCTCGGGGACGATCTTCGAGATCACGCCCTTGTTGCCGTGGCGGCCGGCGAGCTTGTCGCCCTCGGCGATCTTGCGCTTCGTCGCGACGTAGACGCGGACGAGCTCGTTGACGCCCGGCGACAGGTCGTCGCCGCCGTCGCGCGAGAACGTCTTGACGTCGATCACGACGCCGCCCTCGCCGTGCGGCACCTTGAGGCTGGTATCGCGCACCTCGCGCGCCTTCTCCTTGAAGATCGCGCGGATGAGCTTCTCCTCGGCGGTCAGCTCGGTCTCGCCCTTCGGCGTGACCTTGCCGACGAGGAGGTCGCCCGCTCCGACCTCGGCCCCGATCCGCACGACACCGCGCTCGTCGAGCTGCGACAGCGACTCCTCCGAGCGGTTGGGGATGTCGCGCGTGATCTCCTCGTCGCCGAGCTTCGTGGAGCGCGCGTCGATCTCGTACTCATGGATGTGGATCGACGTGAGGATGTCGTCCTTGACGACACGCTCGGAGATGACGATCGCGTCCTCGAAGTTGAAGCCCTCGAACGGCATGAAGGCGACGAGGAGGTTCGCACCGAGGGCGAGCTCGCCGTTGTCGGTCGAGCTGCCGTCGGCGAGGACGTCGCCGGCCTTCAGCCTGTCGCCCAGGCGCACGATCGGCTTGTGGTGGATGAGCGTGCCCTGGTTCGAGCGCATGAACTTCGTCAGCGTGTAGTCGTCGCGCCCGTCCTTCGTCTCGATGACGACCCGCTCGGCGTCGACGTCGACGACCGTGCCCGGCCGTGACGTGATGACGACGTCGCCGGAGTCGACGGCGGCGCGGTACTCGAGGCCGGTGCCGACGAGCGGCGCCTGGCGTACGAGCAGCGGCACCGCCTGGCGCTGCATGTTCGCGCCCATCAGCGCGCGGTTCGCGTCGTTGTGCTCGAGGAACGGGATGAGCGCCGTCGAGACCGAGACGATCTGCGCCGGGGAGACGTCCATCAGGTCGACGTCCTTCGCCGCCGCCATCACGGCCTCGCCCTCCGAGGAGCGGCAGAGGACCGTATCGGTCGCGAACTTGCCGTTCTTGTCGAGCTGCGCGCTCGCCTGCGCGATCACGTAGCGCGACTCCTCGACCGCGTCGAGATAGACGATGTCGTCGGTGACCTTGCCGCTCACGACCTTCCGGTACGGCGTCTGGACGAAGCCGAACTCCGAGACGGTCGCGTACGAGGCGAGGTAGCCGATCAGGCCGATGTTCGGGCCTTCCGGCGTCTCGATCGGGCACATGCGGCCGTAGTGCGTCGGGTGGACGTCACGCACCTCGATCGGTGCGCGCTCGCGCGTGAGGCCGCCGGCGCCGAGCGCCGAGAGACGGCGCCGGTGCGTGAGACCCGCGAGCGAGTTCGTCTGGTCCATGAACTGCGAGAGCTGCGAGGAGCCGAAGAACTCCTTCAGCGCGGCGACGACGGGCCGGATGTTGATGATCGTCTGCGGCGTGATCGTGTCCACGTCCTCCGTGGTCATCCGCTCGCGGACGACGCGCTCCATGCGGTACAGGCCGACGCGGAACGCCTCCTGGATCAGCTCGCCCACGGTGCGCAGGCGCCGGTTGCCGAAGTGCTCGTACTCGTCGAGGTCGTTGACGATCGGCGCCCGCGAGAGCGCCATCCCCTCGGCGGCGAAATCCTTCGAGTCCTCCGGGACGCCGATCTTGACCGGGAGCTCGAGGAGCTTGCGGACGAGCGCGACGATGTCCTCGGTCGTGAGGACGCGGGTGTCCTCGGGAACCTCGACGCCGAGCCGCTGGTTGAGCTTGTAGCGGCCGACCTTCGTCAGGTCGTAGCGCTTCGGGTCGAAGAAGAGCGCCCGCAGGAGGTTCCGCGCGTTGTCGAGCGTCGGCGGCTCGCCGGGCCGCTGCTTCTTGAACACCTCGATGAGAGCCTCCTCCTCGCGGGTGGAGGGGTCCTTGTCGAGCGTGTTGACGATGTAGTGCGAGTTGTCGAACAGCGCGAGGATCGCCTCGTTGGTCGACGTGTCGAGCGCGAAGCCGGTCGAGGGGTCCTCGGCCGGGAGCGCGCGGAGGAGCGTCGTGATCGGCAGCTTCCGCTTCCGGTCGATGCGTCCGTAGACAATGCCCTTCTTGTCGATCTCGAGCTCGAGCCACGAGCCGCGGCTCGGCATGAGGTTCGCCGTGAAGACCTGCTTCGTCGGGTCCTTCGGCTCCATGAGATAGGCGCCCGGCGAGCGCACGAGCTGCGTCACGATGACGCGCTCGGTGCCGTTGATGATGAACGTGCCGTGCTCCGTCATCATCGGGAAGTCGCCCATGAAGACGGTCTGCTCCCGGATCTCGCCCGTGTCCTTGTTCACGAAGCGGACGGTCATCGAGAGCGGAGCCTGGTAGCTCAGATCCTTCTCACGGCACTCCTTGATCGAGAACTGAGGCTCGCCGAACTTGTACGCGCCGAATTCCACGGCGAGCGAGCCGGTGTAGTCCTCGATCGGTGAGATGTCGTCGATCGTCTCCCGCAGTCCCTCGTCGAGGAACCACTGGAACGAGGCCTTCTGGATGTCGATCAGGTTCGGTAGGTCGAGAACGTGCTCGAGACGGCTGAACGTCGTACGAGCGCGGGGCGAAGCGACCGTGGTGGTCAAGTAGAACAGCCTCCCTTGAAGCGTGCGAGAACGGGCAAGAAATCGGCGTCGGAGCTACGAGCGGCCGTACGTCGGCGCAACCCGTCAGGGTACCGGATTGACCCCTCTCACCGCAAGCGGAAGCCGCGGCGAAGGCCGGTATCGGTCTCAAACTGTAGCGAACAGTCTGAGAGGCCGCAACGCTGTCGCGTTGCGGCCCGAGAGACGGGACTCCGCGGGCCGGAAAGCGCGATTTCCGGCCAGCGAAGTTCCTTATCCCAGCAAGCGGGTGCGCAGCACCCGCGAGCTATTTGAGTTCGACCGTGGCGCCGGCCTCTTCGAGCTGCGCCTTGATCTGGTCGGCTTCCTCCTGGCCGACGCCCTCCTTGACCGGCTTCGGCGCCGAGTCGACGAGGTCCTTCGCCTCCTTGAGGCCGAGGCCGGTGACGGCCCGGACGACCTTGATCACCTGGATCTTCTGTCCGCCCGCCCCGGTGAGGACGACGTCGAAGGACGTCTTCTCCTCCGCCGCGGCGCCGTCGCCGGCCGCCGCGCCGCCCGGCGCCGCGACCGCAACCGGAGCGGCGGCCGTGATGCCCCACTCCTCCTCGATCTTGTTCTTCAGCTCGACCAGCTCGAGGACGGACATCTTTCCCAGGTTCTCGAAGATGGTGTCGACAGACGAACCTGCCATCTAACTCTCCTCCTCAGGGGTTTCGGAGGCGGACGATGTGTCGTCCGCCGGTGTGTCTTCTTCCGCCGACTCGTCTGCGGCGACAGGCTCTTCTGCGGCCGGTGTCTCCTCGGCCTCCGGCTCGGGCGCCGCCTCTGCCTCGGGCTCCGGCGCGGCCTCCTCCTCGCCGCCGAGCTGCTCGATGCGCGCGTCGATGAGGCCGACGAGGTTCTGCAGCGGTGCGTTGAGCAGGCCGGCGAGCGCCGTGAGCGGAGCGATGATCGCGCCGAGCACCTGTCCACGGAGCACGTCCTCGGGCGGCAGCGTCGCGAGGGTCTCGACCTCGGCCGCACTCATCGCACGGCCCTGCATGACGCCGCCGCGGATCTCGAGCACATGCGTCTCCCGCGCGATGTCCGCAAGCGCCTTCGCCGCCGCGACCATGTCGCCCTCGGCCTCGAGGAACGCGATCGCGCTCGGCCCGTCGAGCAACGCGAGCAGGGCGTCCGCGCCCGCAGCCTCGGCAGCACGGCGGGTGAGCGTGTTCTTGACGACCGTGAAGCGCGCGCCGCTCTCGAGCAGCCTCGTACGGAGCTCGTCGATCTGAGGCATCGTCAGCCCGCGGTAGTCCGCGACGAGCAGCGTCTCCGCAGCCTTGAGGCGCTGCGTCAGCTCGTCGACAACCTCTTCTTTCCGATCTCTCTTCATCTCACCTCGACTGGTCTTCCGTCCTCTCAGGGAGGACCGCCAGTGGTCTTCGGCGGGTCAGTGGCTAGGCCGGAACTGTAGCCGCCTCTTGCGGTTGTCCGTCCAGCTCCTCGACGATGCCGCGGATCCGGGCGGGATCGACGTGGATCCCCGGGCCCATCGTGCTCGTGAGCGTGATCTGCTGGATGTAGCGGCCCTTCGCGGCCGACGGCTTCGCGCGCACGATCTCGTCGAGGACGGCAGCGTAGTTCTCAACGAGCGCCCGCTCCTCGAAGCTCTTCTTGCCGATCACGACGTGGACGTTCGCGCCGCGGTCGGTCCGGTACTCGAGCTTGCCGGCCTTCGCCTCGGAGACCGCCTTGCCGACGTCCATCGTCACCGTCCCCGTCTTCGGGTTCGGCATCAGACCGCGCGGGCCGAGGATGCGGCCGAGCTTGCCGACGTTGCCCATCTGGTCGGGCGTCGCGATCGCGACGTCGAAGTCCGTGAAGCCCTCCTCGATCTGCTTCGCCAGATCGGCGGACCCGACCACGTCGGCGCCGGCCTGCTCCGCCTCGCGGGCCTTGTCACCCTCGGCGAAGACGGCGATGCGGACATCCTTGCCGCTCCCATGCGGAAGCATCAGGGTGCCGCGGAGCTGCTCGTCGGCGTGGCGGACGTTGAGCCCGAGCCGGAAGTGCAGCTCGACGGTCTCGTCGAACTTCGTGGCATCCATCCCCTTGAGGAGGCGGACCGCCTCGACGGGCGAGTAGACCTGCTCGCGGTCGAACGCCGCGCGGGAACTGCGGTACCGCTTTCCGTGCTGTGCCATTACAGATCCACCTCGACTCCCATGCTGCGGGCCGTGCCCGCGATGATCCGCGCCGCCTGGTCGATGTCGCGCGCGTTCAGGTCGGGCATCTTCGTCTCGGCGATCCGGTTCACCTGCTCGCGCGAGAGGCGGCCCACCTTCATGCGGTTCGGCTCGCCCGAGCCCTTGTCGAGCCGCAGCGCCTCCTTGATCAGGACTGCGGCCGGCGGCGTCTTCGTGATGAAGGTGAAGGAGCGGTCCTCGAAGACCGTGATCTCGACCGGGGTGATCCGGCCGTTCTGGTCGGAGGTCTGCGCGTTGAACGCCTTGCAGAACTCCATGATGTTGACGCCGTGCTGACCGAGCGCCGGCCCGACCGGCGGGGCCGGATTCGCCTGGCCGCCTGGGATCTGGAGCTTGATCATGGTGAGAATCTTCTTGGCCATCTGTTTCCTCAGTCCAGCTTCTTCACGTTGTCGAATCCGACCTCGACCGGCACCTGCCGCTCGAAGATGTTGACCATGACCTGGAGCTTCTGGGCGTCGGGGTTGACGTCGGTGATCTCGCCGTCGAAGTCCGCGAGCGGACCCGACGTGATCTTGACCGATTCCCCGAGCTGAAACTCGACCTGGGCGCGCGTCTGGAGCGCCGTCGCGGCTCCGGTGTGGAGGATCCGGTCGACCTCCGGCTGCGAGAGCGGGACCGGCGTCGCGCCGGCTCCGACGAAGCCGGTCACCCCGGGCGTGTTCTTCACGACCGTCCAGGCGTCGTCGTTGAGATCCATGTTCACGAGGACGTACCCCGGCAGCGTGCGCTTCTCGGCCTGCACCTTCTGGCCGTCCTTCGTCTCGATGACCTGCTCGGTCGGGACGACGACGCGCCGGAAGCGGGCGCGCTGGTTCATCGACTCGATCCGGTGCTCGAGATTGGCCTTCACCTTGTTCTCGTGCCCGGAATAGGTATTGATCACGTACCAGCGGAACATTCGCGTCTCTTCTCGATTCCTATCGCAGCAGGACGTGCTTGACGACGTACTCCCACACCTGGTCGTTCGCGTACAGGTAGGCACCGACGATGAGGCAGGCAATGAGGACGACGGCCGTGCCGCTGACCACCTGCTGCTGCGTCGGCCACTCGACCTTCTTCAGCTCGGCGACGCACTCCTGGAGGAAGCGCAGGCCCGGCGTGCCCGGACGGACGTCGTCGCGGCGGTCGCTCCGCGGCTCGGCCGGCTCTCTCCTCGGCTCCTCCTCGGTGGTCGGGCGGGGCCGTGGAGCAGGGCGCAGTGGCGGAGTACCCGCAGCCTGCGCGCGGCGCTGCCGGCGCTGCTGGCGCGTGGACCTGGCCACTAACGGGTCTCCCGGTGCAACGTGTGGCTGCCGCACCAGCGGCAGTACTTGCGGAACTCGACGCGGTCGGGCGTGTTTCGCTTCGACTTCTGCGTCTGATAGTTCCGCCGCCTGCACTCGGTACAGGCGAGCGTGATTGCGACTCTGACTCCGGTTGCCATTCCTGTTTTCCGCTCCGAGGGTGCGCTCCAGTAGCGCCGGGTGGGCTCGAACCACCGACCTCTGCATTATGAGTGCAGCGCTCTGACCAGCTGAGCTACGGCGCCTCGCGCCGGCGCATAGTAGCGGAGACGATGGCGACCGTTCCGGCGACGGCGGCGGCGAGAACCGCCGTCCTCGCGGCCCGCCGGCGGAGCGAAGGCCGAGGCCGGACCTCGTAGTAGAGACGCTCCGGATTCGGGCCTGCGGGACCGCCGGCGCCGTGCTCCCGGGCGAGCTTCATGACCTGCGCGACGTGGAGCGCGCGGCGCCCGGTGTCCCCCTCTTCGATCTGCGTCTTGCAGGAGAAGCCGTCGGCCACGACGATCGTCTCGCCGTCGAGCTCGCGCACCTTCGGCAGGAGGCCCTGCTCGCCGCACGTCATCGAGATCTCGTGATGGCCGGCCTCGAAGCCCCACGAGCCGGCGAGCCCGCAACAGCCGGCCTGCAGGGTCTCGACCTCGACGCCCATCCTCTTCAGCAGCTCGAGCTCCGGGTCTATCCCCCCGGTCGCCTTGTGATGGCAGTGGCCCCAGACGAACGCCTTGCGCTCGAGCGGCGGCGGCTCGACCTCGAACTGCTCGAAGAACTCCGCGAAGTGATACGTGCTCTGCGCAAGGCGCTTCGCATCGTCGTCGTGCGGAAGCAGCTTCCCGAGCTCGTCCTTGAACACGGCGACGCAGCTCGGCTCGAGCCCGACGATCGGGATCCCCTCGCGGTACCACTCGCGCAGCTGGTCGAGGCTGCGGTGGAGGTAGCGCTCGGCGAGGTCGAGGAAGCCGTAGTCGTAGAGCGGCCGCCCGCAGCAGACGTGTCCCTCCGGCATGACGACCTGCCAGCCGGCTGCCTCGAGCGCCTCGACCGCCGCGACGCCGACGTCGGTATGCATGTGGTTGTTGAACGTGTCGGGGAAGAGGACGACCTTCCGCCCATTCGGGTTCGTCGTCCCGCCGCGCTGGGCGAACCACTGCTGCAGCGTCAGCGGCGCGAACCTGGGGACGACGCGCTGCTGCGTCATCCCGGCCGCGAGCTTGAACGCCTGCGCGAACGGCGGCACGTGCGTGAGGAAGTTGACGAGCCCCGGCGCGTGCGAGGCGAGCCGCGAGACCTGGTCGATCAGGCCGAAGGCATACGCATGGCGAGGCCGGAGGCGGTGCTTCCACCGGTGGTGGAGGAACTCCGCCTTGTAGGTGGGCATGTCGACGTTGACCGGGCAGTCGTTCGTGCACCCCTTGCACGCGAGGCAGAGGTCGAGCGCCTCCATCACCTCGTCGGACTGCCAGCCGTCGGTGATGACCTCTCCCTCGAGCATCTCGAACAGCAGGCGGGTACGGCCGCGCGTCGAGTGCATCTCCTCGCGAGTCGCCATGAAGGACGGGCACATGACGTCGACGCCGCCGGGCGTCCGGCACTTGCCGATGCCGACGCAGCGCACGCTCGCGTGGGCGAAGTCGCCCTTGTCGTCCGGGTAGGCGAACTTGACCTTCGGCCGCCACGGCTCGTAGTCGGCGCCGAGCCGAAGGTTCTCGTCGACGCGGTACGGCTGGACGACCTTGCCCGGGTTCATCTTCCAGTCGGGATCCCAGATCGACTTGAACTCCTCGAAGGCGCGGACGAGGTCGTCCCCGTACATCTTCGGGAGGAGCTCGGCCTTCGACTGGCCGTCGCCGTGCTCGCCGGAGATCGAGCCGCCGAGTTCGATCACGATGTCCGAGGCGTCCTCAAGCCAGCGGCGGAACTTCTGGATCCCCGGCTTCGTGACGAGATCGAAGTTCCAGCGGGCGTGGACGCAGCCCTGGCCGTAGTGGCCGTAGAGCGCGCTCTCGTAGCCGTACTCGTCCGCGAGCTTCGAGAGCCGGCGGAGGTACTCCCCCAGCCGCTCCGGCGGGACGGCCGAGTCCTCCCAGCCCTCGTACGTGTCCTCCTTGCCCGGGATGAACGCGGTCGCGCCGAGACCCGCCTCGCGTACCTCCCAGATGTGCTGCTCGGCGTCGGGGTCGTCGTAGAGCTTCATCCCCGACGGCGTCACGCCGTCCTTCTGGAGGTCGCGCATGAGCGCACGCGCCTTCTCGTCGGACTCGTCCTTCGTGTCGCCGCCGAACTCGACGAAGAGCCAGCCGCCGCCGTCGGGGAGCATCGAGCGCTCGTGCTGGTGGATGCCGAGCAGCGTCATGTCCTCGATCAGCGTGTCGTCCATCCCCTCGATCGAGATGGGCCGGTGCTCGCGCGCGATCGTGACGTGGTCGGCGGTACGGAACTTGTCCGGGTAGCCGACGACGAGGAGGGAGACGCACGGCGGCTTCGGGATCAGCTCGAGCGTCGCCTCGAGGATCGTCACGCACGTCGACTCGGTGCCGACGAGCGAGCGCGCGACCTCGAAACCGTTCTCGGGGAGGAGCTCGTCGAGGTTGTAGCCCGAGACGCGGCGCGGGATCTGTGGATAGCGCGCGCGGATCTCGTCGGCGTTCGCGGCCGCGAGCTCGCGGAGCCGGCCGGCGATCGCGTCCGGCACGCCCATGCCGCCTGGCCCGATGCGAAGGCGCTCGCCGCGGTAGGTCAGCACCTCGAGCTCGACGAGGTTGTCCGCGACGCGCGGGCCCGGGCCGTGGAACTCCGACTGCACGGAGTGGCGGCCGCAGGAGTTGTTGCCGAGCATGCCGCCGAGGGTGCAGTAGGCGTGCGTCGACGGATCGGGCCCGAACGTGAGGCCGTGCTTCTCGCTCCCCGTCTCGCGGAGATGGTCGAGGACGCAGCCGGGCTGGACGCGCGCGAGACGGCGGTCGGGGTCGATCTCGAGGATGTGGTGGAGGTACTTCGAGAAGTCGATCAGGACGGCGGTGTTGCAGCCCTGGCCGGCGAGGCTCGTGCCACCGCCACGCAGGACGATCGGCGCGCCGTGCTCGCGGCAGACGCGGTGGATCTCGACGAGCTCGTCGACGTGGCGCGGGACGACGACGCCGATCGGCGGCATCCGGTAGTTCGAGGCATCGGTCGCGTAGAGCGCACGGCTGCCGGCGTCGAAGCGGACCTCGCCCTCGATCGCCGCGCGCAGCTCCGCCGCGAGGCTGCGCCGGTCGACGTCGTCGGCGGCGACCGTGCCGCCGTGAAACCGCGTACTCGCTCGCTTCGGAACCGTGGTGCTCAGCGTGCCACCTCGGCGAGCTGGACGCCGAACCGAGCCGCGTCGCCGTGGCGAAGCTCGAGCCCGTTGCCGGGCCGCGAGCGGTCGGGCCGCAGGACTCCCTCGTCCGGCACCGGAACGCCCTCGAACAGCATCCCCTCGATCCGGACGTGATCGTGGAAGTACTCGAGATGCCGCCGCCGCTCGACCGCGCAGAACGCGTGCGCCGAGATCGCCGGCGCGCAGTGCGCGGAAATGTCGATCGAGTGCGCGTTCGCGAGGCCCGACGCGGTGAGGAGCCCCGTGATCCCGCCGCACCGCGTGACGTCGGCCTGGAGGCAGTCGACGGAGCCGACGAGGTCCCGGAAGTCGGCCGGGACGTAGGCGTACTCGCCCGCCGCGATCTCGAGCCCGGCCGGGCCGGAGTCGCGGATGAGGCGCAGCCCTTCGAGGTCGTCGGACGACACCGGCTCCTCGAACCACGTCACGTTCCACGAATCGGCGTAGCGCTCGGCCCAGGCGAGCGCCTCCTTGCGGGCGAAGGCGCCGTTCGCGTCGACGAAGAGCTCGACGTCGTCGCCGATCGCCTCGCGAGCCGCGTCCAGGCGGACCGGGTCGCGTTCCGGCTCGCGGCCGACCTTCATCTTCACGCGCGGGATCCCGGCCTCGGCCCAGCCGCCGAGCTGCTCGCAGAGCCGCTCGTCGCTGTAGGAGGTGAAGCCGCCGCTGCCGTAGATCGGGACGTCGTCGTGCGCGGCGCCGAGGAGGACGACGAGCGGGACGTCGAGCAGGCGGGCCTTGAGGTCCCACAGCGCCTGGTCGACGGCCGACACGGCGCAGAAGCCGATCCCCGGCTGGCCGGCGTTGCGGACCTGCGTTGTCATGCGCAGCCAGGCCGCGCGCACCGCCATCACGTCCTCGCCCTCGACGACCGCGGCCAGCTGCGAGGAGACGACCTCGGCCGCCGCCGCCTCGCAGTACGTGTATCCGATGCCCGTCTGCCCGTCGGCGTGCGCCTCGACGACGACGATCGTCGTCGAGTCCCACTCGAGCGTCCCGTCCGACTCCGGCTCGTCGGTCGGGATGGTGTAGGCGTGGACTTCGAGCCGCTCGACGGGTGCCGTCGTGGCAGCCACTACGACTTCAGGTGCTCGGTGAACTCGACGAGCTTCCCGCGGAGGGACTTCTCCATCACGCCCATCCGCTCCGGGTCGCCCTTGACCATCGCCTTCGCCATCTTGTCCGCCTGCTCGAGCTTGATGTGCGGCGGCAGCGGCGGAACCTCCGGGTCGGTCTTGACCTCGAGCAAGACTGGCCGGTCGGCGGCGAGCGCCTCCTCCCAGGCCGAGCGCACGCGGTCGCCGTCGTCGCAGAAGATGCCCTTCAGCCCGCAGAGCTCGGCGTAGGCGGCGTAGTCGAAGTTCGGCAGCCACTGCGTGCCCGGGAACTTCGGGTCTCCCTCCATCACGCGCTGCTCCCAGGTCACCTGGTTCAGGTCCTGGTTGTTGAAGACGCAGAAGATGAGCCGCTTGTCGCTCCACCGCTCCATGTACCGCTTCACGGTCAGCATCTCGTTCATGCCGAGCATCTGGAACGCGCCGTCGCCTACGAAGCAGATGACCGGCCGGCCGGGATGCGCGAACTTCGCCGCGATCGCGTACGGGACGCCGGGCACCATCGTCGCGAGCGTCCCCGAGAGTGAGGCGAGGTTGCCCTTTCGCAGCTTCAGCTGGCGCGCGAACCAGTTCGTCGAGGAGCCCGAGTCGGCCGTGATGATCGCGTCCTCGGGCAGCACCTGCGAGAGCTCGTGCACGACCCGCTGCGGGTTCATCGGGTCGGCGTCCATCATCGAGCGGCGCTCGACGATGTCCCACCAGTCGCGGACGCTCTCCTCGATCCTCTCCCGCCAGCTGCGGTCCTCCTTGCGCACGAGGTGCGGCTCGAGCGCCTTCAGCGTCTCCCTCGCGTCGCCGATCAGCTGTACGTCGGCCGGGTAGCGGATGCCGATCATGTCGGCCTTGATGTCGATCTCGACGCAGCGCGCCTGCCCCTCCTTCGGCAGGAACTCCGCGTACGGGAAGCTCGTGCCGACCATGAGCAGCGTGTCGCAGTCCTCCATCATGTCGTAGCTCGGGATCGTCCCCAGGAGGCCGATCGCGCCGGTCACGTACGGTAGGTCGTCGGCGAGGACGTCCTTGCCGAGCAGCGCCTTCGCGACGCCGGCGCCGAGCAGGTCGGCGACGCGCTCGAGCTCTTCCGAGGCTCCGCGGGCACCCTGGCCCACGAGCATCGCGACCTTCTCCCCCTCGTTGAGGATCTCGGCGGCGTGCTCGATGTCGGTTTCCTGCGGCAGCACGCGCGGTCGCCGGTAGCCCACGCTCGAGTAGACGGAGCCGTGGGTCCGCGGCGGTGATTCGACCGCCTTGAGCTCGGCGACGTCGTTCGGGACGATGATCGTGGCGACGCCGCGGTGGTCGAGCGCGATCCGGCAGGCGCGGTCGACGAGCTGGCGCGCCTGCTCCGGGACCATGCAGACCTGGACGTACTCGGAGACGTCCTTGAACAGCACCGGGAGGTCGACCTCCTGCTGGTAGTGCGAGCCCAGGGAGGAGCGCTTCTGCTGGCCGACGATCGCGACGACCGGGACGTGGTCGAGCTTCGCGTCGTAGAGGCCGTTGAGGAGGTGGATCGCGCCGGGGCCGGAGGTCGCCATGCAGACGCCGAGCGTGTCGGGGGCGGCGAACTTCGCGTGACCGCAGGCCATGAACGCGGCCATCTCCTCGTGCCGCGCCTGAATGAACTCGGGATCGCCGTCGGCCCGGTCCAGCGCCCCGAGGAAGGCGTTGATCCCGTCGCCGGGGTAGCCGTAGATCCGGTGGATGCCCCACTCGCGCAGGCGCTTCAGGAAGTAGTCGGCGACGAGCTCCGCCATGTCGTCCTCCTCGGGTTGCTCCTCCAGGTTGTGGACGTCAGGCCCGAATGGGAAACTCGCGGACGTGACGACCCTCGCCGAGCCGCTCGCGGGCGCCCGTCCGGCGCCCCTGATCCCGACGGCGCTGCTCGCAGTCCCGGCCGCGGCGCTCGCACTCCTCCTGGCTGCGATCTTCTCGAACAAGCTGTGGCCGCTCGACTTCCTTCACGTCGCAGGCGGCGGCTTGTGGACCGGCATCGACCTGTTCATGGGCTTCGTCGTGGGGCCGATCATGCGGCGGCTCGACCCGCCGGTCCGCGCTGCTGTGATGCGCCGGCTGATGCCGAAGATGATGGTGGTGATGCCGACGCTCGCCCTGACAACGATGACGGCGGGTTGGCAGCTCGCGCGTAAGCTGGGCATGCTCGAGATGCCCTACCCGCGGCACTGGTGGCTCGTCGCGTCCTTCGTGATCGTCGCGGTGCTGGCACTGACCGCGTTCGCGGTTCTCCTGCCGGCGAACGTCGGCGTGCTGCTCGAGCTGCGGAAGGAGCAGCCCGACGGGCAGCGGATCCAGCGGCTAATGAGCCGCTACACCGCATGCACCGCGTTGCAGGGCTGCATGCAGATCGCGACCCTGATCGTGATGACGAGGCTCGCGACGTTTTGAGCTTCCTCCGGACGCCGCCCGGAACTGCGCTCGTGTCGCTCGCGTGCGCTGCCACGGGTGTGATCGTCATCTCGGCCTATGTGCCGCGCCGAGCGCCGCTGCCGGCACCGGTCGTGCTCGTGGCTCTCGCCGGCGTGTTCTGCGTGGCCGCCGCGTGGCGCGGCCGCCGGCTCGTGGCTCGGAACATCGCGCGGCCGACCCTCGTCGCGGCGGCGATCGCCGTCGCGTTCCTCGAGCTCGTCTTCGCCTATGACGGGACGCGCGGCGCCCCGCTCGTTCTGCTCACCACGGCGTTCGTGCTCGTCGCGCTCGACCTGCCGCTGCTGATCTCGACGTACGGCTCGACGACCTAGCCCGCGGCGTGCTGGTGGATGAACTCGAGCGTGCGGCGCCACGCGTCGTCGGAGGCATCCTGGAACTCCTCCTGCTTCCGGTCGAAGAAGCTGTGCGGCGCGCCCTCGTACTCGATCAGCTCGTAGTCCTTGCCCGCCTCGCGCAGCGCGTCCTCGAGCTCGAGGTTGTCCTCATGGGAGATGGCCTGATCGGCTCCGCCCTGGAGGACGAGGATCGGTGCCTCGATGCGCGGCACCAGCTCGATCATGCGGCTCGGCCGGCCGTAGAACCCGACGGCGCCCGCGAGCCCGTGGCCGGAGGCCGCCGCCGCCCACGAGCCGCTGCCGCCGTAACAGAAGCCGACCGTGAAGATCGCCGTAGAGCCGAGCGCACGGAGGTCGCGGACGCAGGCGCCTACGTCGGCCTGCACCTGATCCTGCGTGAGCTGCTGGACCAGCGGCTGGTAGTCCCAGTCGTCCGGGCGCTTGTCGACGCCCGCGGTGCGGCCGAAGTAGTCGAAGGCGATCGCGGCGTGCCCGCGTTCCGCGAAGCGAAGCGCGAGCTCCTCATAGAAGCGGTAGAGCCCGCGGACGTCCGGCAGGATCACGACTCCGGTCGAGACGTCGCCGTCCGGCAGGGCACGGAAGGCCGCGAACCGGTTGCCGTCCTCGCTTTCGAGGACGAGGTCGTCGTGCGAGACGGCGGCGCCCGAGATCCGTGGGACCGGCGGTTCCGAGTCGAGCTCGAAGCACATCGGGCTCGAGCCTACGAGAGGAAGCGCACCGCGTGCGGCGTACCCTGAAGGCGGTGGACGAGGAGTCGCAGCGCGAGGAGATGAACGCGGCGATCCGGGCCCAGCGCGAGCGAGGGGCGGTTCCGCGCTCCATGCTCCCGCCGGAGGACGACGAGCCGGCGGCGCCCGCGGCGCCCGCGGCGCCGGAGCCGCCCGCTCCGGATCCCGAGCCGCCGAGGCGCGGCCTGCTCTCGCGGCTGCTCGGCCGCTGACCCCGTAACCAGAGACGCCGCCGGCGACGTTTATCCGACGTCGCATGGGAGACGACAACGCGCGTATCGGAGGGCGGCGCTGGAAGCGGGGGCTGCAGATCGCCGCCGCCTGCATCGTGGTGGTCGTCGGCGCCTTCGCCGTCGGGTCCGCCGTCGCCGGGCCGTTCTTCTGGTACTCGTGCAGCCTCGACGGCCTCGAGACGCACGGGCCGGCACACGCAAGCGTCCTGCTCTCCCGCGACGGCAAGCGGCTCGGAATGCTCGGAGCGAGCGGCGCCCGGGTGCCGGTGTCGCTCCCGAAGGTGAGCCCCGTGATGCGGAAGGCGATCATCGACACGGAGGACCGCCGCTTCTACGAGAACAACGGGATCGACTACATCGGGATCCTGCGGGCGCTGCGAAGCGACGTCTCGTCGGGCGGGTTCGCGCAGGGTGCCTCGACGATCGAGCAGCAGCTCGTCCGCAACCTCTACCTGTCGCCGCAGCAGACGCTGGGCCGGAAGATCACCGAGGGGTGCCTCGCCGTCCAGCTGGACCGGAAATGGAGCAAGGACCGCATCCTCACGGCGTACCTGAACGACATCTACTTCGGCCGGGAGGCGTACGGCGTCGAGGCTGCCGCCACCGCCTTCTTCGGGGTCCACGCGAAGAACCTCTCGCTCGAGCAGTCGGCGCTCATCGCGGGGCTGCCGCAGGCGCCTTCCGCCTACGACCCGATCGCGAGGCCGGCCGCCGCCCGCGCACGCCGCGCCGAGGTCCTCCAGGCGATGCTCAACGCGGGCGACATCTCCGCCTCCCGCTATCGAAAGGCGGTCCACAGCCCGCTCGGCCTTCACCCGCACCAGGCGCCCGGCCTCGCCGGCCAGACGTACCTCACCGACTTCATCACCTCACAGCTCGTGGACGAGTACGGCGCCGAGCGCGTGCGGAGGGGCGGCCTACGGATCTACACGACGCTCGACGCGAAGATGCAGACCGAGGCGACGCACGCGATCCTCGGCACGCTCGACCGCAAGGGCGACCCGGCGGGCTCGGTCGTCTCGATCGAGCCGGCGACGGGACAGATCCGGGCGATGGCGGTCGCCCAGAACGGACAGCGGATCGCCTACGACATCGCAGCGGACGGGCAGCGCCAGGCGGGGTCGACCTTCAAGATGTTCGTCCTCACGCGGGCGGTGGAGCGGAAGATCAACCCGTTCGCGACGAAATACCTCTCGGCGCCGTTCGTCGGCCCGAACAACTGGCACGTCCACACCTTCGAGAACACGTATTCCGGCCGGATCCCGCTGACGCAGGCCACGCTTCTCTCGGACAACACGGTCTACGCGCGCCTCACGCTCGACGTCGGGCCGAAGCCCGTCGCGGACCTCGCGGAGCAGATGGGGATCCAGTCCCACCTGAAGCCGGTGCCTTCGATCGTGCTCGGCGTGAACGCGGTGAGCCCGCTCGACATGGCGAGCGCGTACGCGACGCTCGCGGACGGCGGCGTGGCGCACCGGCCCACCATCCTGACCAAGGTCGCCTTCCCGGGGGGCCACGAGGCAGCCGCCTCGAAGCCGAAGGGAAAGCGCGTCGTCGACGCGAAGGTCGCCGCCGTCGTCACGCGCATCCTCGAGCAGAACGTCCAGTCCGGGACGGGGACGGCCGCCGCGCTCTCGGGCCGGCCCGCCGCGGGCAAGACGGGGACGACGGACAGCTTCACGGACGCGTGGTTCGCGGGCTTCGTGCCCCAGCTCACCACGGTCGCCTGGGTCGGGGATCCGAAGAAGGAGCGGCCGCTGCGCAACGTCCACGGGATCGCAGGCGTGACGGGCGGCACGCTGCCGGCGCAGATCTGGCACGCGTACATGACGGCGGCTCTGCAGGGCGAGCCGGTGCAGCAGTTCGCGGCTCCCGGTTCGCCGCCGTACGAGCCGTGGTGCGGCCGCTACGAGTTCGCCCGCACCTGGCAGGACGCGCGCAAGCAGGACGGCACCTGCAAGAAGAAGACCCACACGACGACCAAGGCGACGACCCGGCAGAAGACCACGACCGCCAAGGGAACGACGGCTCGGCCTACGACGTCCACGATCCCGACGACCGTGCCCGGGACGACGGCACCCCCGCCGACGACGACTGCACCGCCGCCGACCACCACCGCACCGCCACCGACCACCACCGCGCCACCGCCGACCACCACCGCGCCACCGCCGACGACGACCGCTCCTCCACCGCCGACGACGACCACCGGCGCCGAGCCCTGACGCGCGAAGGGAGCCCTGGGGCTCCCTTCACCGCCGTGACGCCGCTTAGCGGCGCTTCAAGCTGCCCGCTTCCTCCCGAGCATCTTCTCCCACCACTCGTCCTCGTCGACGAGCGTCGCGGTGACCTTCGGCCCGCTCGGCCAGCGCGGCAACGTCACGCGCCGCTGCTTCGTGAGCTCCTCGAGCACTGTCGACCGCAGAGTGTGCAGCCGCTCGTGCTGGGCTGCGATCTCGCGGGCGAGCTCGCGGCGCTCGACCTCGCGACGGGCTACGTCGTGCTCGACCTCGAGCAGGGTGGTCCTTTCGCTGAGGCCTTCCTCGATGGTGGTGGACATGCGGCGCTCCTCCTCGAATCGCGGTGCAAACGGACGCCGCAGATGCCCGTGCCGCAATCCTCGTCAGGATCGAGGTTCGTCGCCATCCCTCGAACAAGCGTTTCGCCGGCGGGCGCACGCGCAGCCGCGATGCTCAAGTCGGGCGTTTCGCAAGCCGATAGATGCGGCGTGACTCCCCTGCGGCAGGTCAACACGCGGTCATGAGCGCCGAGAGAGAGCGCATCCCGCAGCGACAGCTCGGCGAGCTGATGATGGAGCTGGGCCTCATCAACGAGGAGCAGCTCGCAACGGTTCTCGAGGTGCAGCAGCGGTCGAAGCGGCCACTGGGCCAGATCATCGTTGAGCTCGGCTTCGCGTCGGGCGCTGCGGTAGCGCACGCGCTTGCGATGCAGAGCGGCGGCGCGCTCCGCACGGAGTTCGGCTTCGCCCTCGGCGTGCCCCCGGACGCCGACGCCGACAGCGACGAGACGAGCGCCGGTCTGCCGAAGCTGCGCCTGGCTCCGACCGCGACCGCGCCGGCGCGCGCAAGCGCCGAGCCGGCGGTCGAGACCGAGCAGGTAGACGCGGTCGAGCCGGAACAGCCGGCCGACGAGGTCGTAACGATCGAGGAGCCCGAGCCGGTCGACGAGGCCGAGCCGGTCGAAGAGCCCGAGCCGGTCGAAGAGCCCGAGCCGGTCGAAGAGCCCGAGCCGGTCGACGAGGCCGAGCCGGTCGAAGAAGCCGACGAGATCGAGCAGGCCGACGAGATCGAGCCGAGCGAGGAGCTCGAGGACGCAGCGCCGGCGCCTGAGATCGAGGCCGTCCCGGACGCCGAGGAAGTCCCGGAGCCGGAGCCCGAGCTCGACGAAGCCGCGACCGCCGAGGACGCCGAGCTCGACGCCGCACACGAAATCCAGCCCGAGCTCGACCCGGCCGAGCTCGAGGAGCTCCGCGCGCAGGTCGAGCGGCTCGAAGCCGCACTTGCCGAGACGCGGAACGAGCACGAGCAGGCGACCGCGGAGCTCGAGCGGCTTCGCGCGGCGCTCGCCGAGACCGGCAACGAGACCGACCAGCAGCTCGCCCGCCTGCGCGAGGAGAAGGACAGCGCCACGGCGGAGCTCGAGCGCCTCCAGACCACCGTCACCGAAGCGCAGACTGCGGTCGAGGAGCACGAGCGCCGGCTCGCAGAGGAGCAGGAGCGCCACTCCTCCGAGCGGAACGAGCTCGCCACCCAGCGCGACGAGCTCGCTGCCGAGCGCTACGAGCTGACCACCCAGTACGAGGCGCTCACCGCCCAGCGTGACCAGATCCAGCAGGAGCTCGGCGCGTCGCTCGAGCGCCTCGCCGAGGTCGGCCCCGCCGCCGCGGAGCGAGACCAGCTCCGTGCCGAGGTGGAACGGCTCGAGACCGCGCTCGCCGACGCCCAAGGCGCCGTCTCCGAGCGCGAGCAGCTGCTGGGCGACATCGACAGGCTCGAGAATGCCCTCGCCGAGACGAACGCCGCCCACGAGCAGCAGCTGGCGCAGCTGCGAGAGGAGCACGAAGATTCCCGAAGCGAGCTCGACCGCCTGCAGGCGGCGCTCGCCGAAGCACAGACCTCGGCGGCCGAGCAGGCACGCCGGCTTTCCGAGGAGCGGGCGCGGCACGGCGACGAGCGGGCCGACCTGACAGCCCAGAGCGACCGGCTCCAGGAGGAGCTCGGCGCCACGCTCGACCGGCTCGCGACCCTCGGCCCCGCCGCCGAAGAGCGCGACGAGCTGCGGACGGAGGTCGCCCGCCTCGAGTCCACCGTCGCGGAGGTGCAGGAGAGCTGCGCCGTCGAGCTGCGCGGCGTCGCCGAGGAACGCGACACGCTGACGGCCGAGCTCGCCGAGGCGAAGAAGATGCTGGAGCAGGCAGAGAGGCTTCGCGAATCCCAGATCGCCCTCACCGCCGAGCGCGACCGCGCCGTCACGGAGCTCGAACGGCTGCAGACCGTCGCTGCCGAGGCCCAGACGACCGCCGAGGAGCAGACCCGCGTGCTCGTCGAGGAACAGGACCGGCATCACGCCGAGCGGGAGTCGCTGCTGGCCCAGCGCACGCTTCTGGAGCAGGAGCTCGGCTCGGCCATCGAGCAGCTCGCGGCCGCGGCCGCCACGGCCGACGAGCGCGAGGCGCAGATCGAGCTCGGTTCGCAGCGGCTCGTCGAGGCGCTCGGCGCCGTGCGGCGGCTCGCCGCAGAGCTCGGCTCACCCGGGAGCGAGCCTCCGACAGAGACCGAGGCGGCCGAGGAGCCGACGGACGAAACGACTGCTCCCGAGACCGCGCCGGCGAGCGGCGACTCCGAGCCGGAGGAAATCGGGTACTCCCTGTTCGTCCCCGGCCCGAACGGCTACGACCTCGTTCCGCAGACCGGCGTCCCGCCGCAGGCGGGACAGATCGTCGAGCTCGTCTGGGCCGATCGCGAGGAGCCGACCGTGTTCGAGGTCGTCCGGAGCTGTCGCACGCTCCCGGGCGGCGACATCTGCGTCTATCTCGCGCAGGTGTAACGCGCTCCGCGCCTAAAGAAAGGCGCTGAGCCGGCCGATAACTGCGGGGATACACGATTCCTTCTGGAGGCTGTTGTGGACGACTATTTCGAGACAGAGACGACGTACGGTGACGAGCATCGCGTAGAGGAGCAGCGCGTCGAGCCCGGAGACGAGCGCAGCGCGGCGATCGAGACCGCGCGCAGCTGGGAGCTCCCCTACCTCGACGACGAGCCCCTCGTGATCGACAGCGAGTCGGCCACCCGCGTCGGCGGCGAGGAGCTCGCACGCATCGGCGCCGCACCCGTGCGGTGCGACGACGGGAGCGTGCGCGTCGTCCTCGCCGAGGCCACACCCGAGCGCATCGCGAGCATTCGCGAGCATTTCTCGGGCACGCTCGCGATCGGCGTCGTCAAGCCCTCGACCCTCGCGTCCCTCCTCGACGCCGCCTCGATGAGCGTCGCCACGGCTGCCTCCATGCCCGACTCCGTGGCGTCCGGCGCGGCGGCCGCCGCGCCCGTCTGGGGCCGGACGCTTGAGCGCGTCCTCGGCCTGTTCGACACCGAGGCCACGCGCTTGCAGGAGCTGCGCGGGAAGATGCAGGAGCTCGGCGGCGAGATGGCGGCCCGTGAGCAGCGCGTGCAGGAGCTCGAGACGGAGGTCCAGCGGATGCGCCTCGAGCGCCTCCGCGATCAGGAGGCGGTCGACCGCCTCAAGCACGAGCTCTCCGACCGCAACAGCCGACTGGAGCGCGCTCTGACGAAGACGCAGGAGCTCGCGGCGATCATCCAGGGCGGCCACCTGCGGTGAGGAAATTGCCGGCACGCACGCTTGCGGCGGCGGGCACTGCCGGCACGGGAGCCGCGGTCGCCGCGGCGGCATATCTGGCCGTACGCGGCCTCCCGGGCGTGCTCTACGCCGCCGGGATCTTTCTCGCGGCGTTCTTCGGCGCGGTCGCGATCCACTCCGGCCGGAGCGAGGACACCTCCGAGCAGGACGTGGCGTTCGGGTCCGAGCCCCCGGCAAAGCTTCCGCTGTGGCGCCGCAAGGCCCACATCATCGCCGGGCTGGAAGTCGAGCTCGCCGCGGCCCGCGCCGAGATCGAGGAGCACCGCCAGGCCCTCGCGAACCTCGCCGCGCAGCTCACGCGCGAGTCCGAGGCCGCGCGCCTCAATGCGGAGAACCTCGAGCAGCGGATCCGCGAGCTGGAGACCGAGCGGGACGGCCTGAGCGAGGTGCTCGCCCGGGAGCGCGAGCGGTTCGAACAGACGCTCGAGACGCTCGGCGGCGGCATCGGCCGCCACGGCAACGAGCTCGCCGAGATCGAGCGGGAGCTCGAAGCGCTCATCGCCCGCTGACTTCGTCCGAAGGAGGGATCGGCGCAACCGCGTCCGGTGCCGACAGACGGGCGAACATGTCAGGAAAGACTGAATGCTGCTGAAGATCCTCGTCGTCGGGGCCGTGCTCATCGGCGGAATGGCCGCCATCAAGCAGGGAACCGTCCTCAGAGACGCCGGGCTGCTCAGCAGCTGTAGCGCCGTCACGGTGAACGGCAAGGCCGATCCGACCGTCATGAGCTGCTCCAAGGGCAAGCTCGACGGCTTCCCGAACCTCACGAGCAAGGCCTGCACGCTGACCTCGCTGCGCGCGAACCGCCAGGTCTGGCGCTGCGCGGCCCCCGTCGTCTCGTCACAGTCCCCTACCGGATGACCGCCATGGCATGCCGCAACCTCCCTTCCGGGGGAAGGGGCTAAAGGTCAGGGCCCAACCGGCCGATTGAGAGGCTGCCGATGGATCTCGAACTCGTGCTCCGACGCGCCGTAGAGCTCGGCGCCAGCGATATTCACCTCAAGGTCGAGAGGCCTCCGATCGTGCGCCGTGACGGCGACCTCGGCGAGCTGGAAGGCGAGGCGGAGCTGAGCGAGCGCGATCTCGAGCTCGCCCTCGAGCAGGTCTGCGCCGAGACGCCGAAGCGGCTGCAGACGTTCCTCGAGACCGGAGAGCTCGACAGCGCCTACGCGCCGCCCGGCCTCCCCCGCTTCCGCGTCAACGGCTTCCGCCAGCGCGGCTCGATCTCGATCGCCTTCCGCGTCATCCCGCGCGAGGTTCCGGACTTCTCGGATCTCTCGCTTCCCCCGGGCGTCAGGCGCCTGGCCGAGGAGCACCGCGGGCTCGTCCTCGTGACGGGCGCGACCGGCTCGGGCAAGACGACCACGCTCGCGGCGATCATCGACCACATCAACCGCTCGCGGCGCCAGCACATCGTGACGATCGAGGACCCGATCGAGATCGTCCACGGCGACCACGGCTGCATCATCAACCAGCGTGAGGTGGGCCTCGACACGGCGTCGTTCGCCCAGGCGCTGCGGCGCGGCCTCCGCCAGGATCCCGACGTGATCCTGATCGGCGAGCTTCGCGACGCGGAGACCGCCGAGACCGCCCTCGCCGCCGCCGAGTCCGGCCACCTCGTGCTGTCGACGATGCACACCGTCGACGCCTCCGAGACGATCGGCCGCATGGTCGAGTTCTTCCCGGCCGTCAAGCAGCAGCTGATCCGGTCGATCCTCGCCGGCGTCCTGCGCGGTGTCATCAGCCAGCGCCTGCTGCCGAAGGTGGGCGGCGGCCGCATCCCTGCCGTCGAGGTGATGATCGGCAACGCCCGGATCGCCGACCTGATTCGCGACAACAAGCCTGACGAGATCACCGAGGCGATCGCCGAGGGCGACTTCTTCCAGATGCAGACCTTCAGCGACGCGCTCGTGAACCTCGTCCTCGAGGAGAAGGTCGACCGGGAGGTCGCGGCCAACGCGTCGTCCAACCGTCACGACTTCCTCATCTCGCTCGAGCGGGCGCTCAAGGAACAGGCCGTCAAGGCCGCGGAGCTCAATCCCGTCCCGGACCCGGAGGAAGCACCCGAGCCGGAGCAGCCGGAGGACGAGTCGTCCAACGGCACCGTGGATCCCGACGAGCTGCCGAGACTTCGCGTCGCCGGTCAGCAGTAGCCATGAAGCGCCTCATCCCCCTGTTCGGGGTCGTGCTGGCGCTGGCTCTCTCGAGCACTGCGGCGGCTGACACCTTCCGCGTCGAGCGGTCGCACGGATCGAGCGGCGGCGCCGGTGTCACGGTCGCCTTCACGACGGACGCCCCGGCGACCCCGTTCACGGCCGCGCAGAGCGGCCCGATGTCGTTCGTTGCCCTGCGCAGCATCTGGCAGGCGGCCGGCAGCACGTACGGCATCCCGTGGGAGGTGCTCGCCGCGATCAACAAGGTCGAGACCAACTTCGGACAGAACCTCGGACCGAGCTCCGCCGGCGCGGTCGGCTGGATGCAGTTCATGCCCTCAACGTGGGCCCGCTGGGGCGTCGACGCGAACGGCGACGGAGTCGCCGATCCCGACAACCCGACGGACGCGATCTTCAGCGCCGCCCGGTACCTCGCGGGATGCGGCGGGCAGTTCGACATCGCCGGCGCCGTGTACTGCTACAACCACGCGAGCTGGTACGTGAGCGAGGTGCTCGGGCTCGCCTCCCAGTTCGCCCAGGGCGGCGGCGCCGCGCTCCTCTCCGCCGGCGACCTGCAGAGCCGGCTGGCTGCCGTGAGCGCCCAGGTCGCCAGCGCGCACTCGCGGCTCGCCGCGGCCCTCGTACGGGCCCGGAAGCTCGCGCGCGCGGAACGGCCCTACCTCCGCCGCGCGTCCACGGCCCGTCTTCTCTCCGACCGCCTCGAAGCGCAGAAGCAGGCCGTCCAGATCGGTGCTCGCCGCGATGCGGTCCTGGCGCGCGTGGCGAAGCTCCGCGAGGTTCTGGAAGCGGCCACGGAGCGGCTCAGCAACGCGCAGGTCCCGACACTGTCGGCCCCGTTCGCGGCCGGAGGACTCGAGGTCGGCCGGATCGACCAGGGAGTCGACTACACGTCGAGCAGCCCGTACACCGCGCTCGCGGCGGGCACGGTCGTGTACATCGACCGCAACTTCTGGGAGGGCACGCCGGCCGTCTACGAGAAGCTCGACGCGCCCATCGTCGTGAACGGGCACAGCTACGACGAGCTCTACTACTCGGAGACCGCGGCGCTCGTCCACGTCGGAGACCGGCTCGCCCCGGGCCAGCCGGTGATCGGCCCCGGCAGCGCCGAGATCGGGTTCGCGCATGAGAACCTGCCGGCTGCGCACTCGATCTATCACGAGGGCGATGCGACGCAGGCGGGACACGACTTCCTGACGTGGGTCACGGCCGGCACGCCGGGCGGAGGATCCTCACCTGCGCAGTTCTTCCTGGTGAGCACCCCGCTCGACAGCTTCCAGTCGACGAGCTCCGGCAACGCGTCGTTTTCCTCCAACGTCGTCTACTTCACCCATTAGAGGGTCATGCGCGTAACCAACCGTTCCGATGCACGAGGCGTGTCCAGGCGCATCCTCACGCTTCCGCGCGTAACCGCCGTCGCCGCCGCCGTCCTTCTGGTGAGCGCGACGATCAGCCTCGCGGCCGACAAGCCCGTGGCCCGGAAGCCTGCGGCACACTCGCCCGAGGCGAAGCACGTGCTCCTCGTGCCCGACGTCCGCGGCCAGCTGTTCGTGTTCGCGTCCGGGACGCTCGAGGACGACGGCTTCGGCTGGAAGGTCAGGGGCTCCGTCGGAGGCTTTCCCGCGAACCTCGTAGTCGCCCAGTCGCCGAAGCCCGGTACGCGCGTGATCGACACGGGCGCCCCGGCGGTCACGCTTCATCTCGCCCAGAGTGGCGCTCAGGTCGGAGAGCCCCAGAACAGGTCGCCCTACGGAGCGAGCCTGATCCGGCGGGCAAGGCACGCCAGCAAGTCGGGCTAGCGATGGCTACCCGGCTCCGGGCGTGGCTCAGGAGGGAGGACGGCATGACGATGCCCGAGCTACTCACAGCGATGACGATCCTCGCTTTCGTCATCAGCGGCATCCTCGCCGTCTACGTCGGCGGCCTCCGCGCGACGAACGACATGAACGAGCGCTTCCAGGCGCAGCAGAACGCGCGCCTCGCGCTCAGCAGCATGCGGACCGAGGTCGGTTCTTCGTGCTCCGTGTCGGTGCCGGCGGGCGGCGCGAGCGTCACCCTCGGGCTCTGGGACTCGACCAACAACGTCTGTAGCACCACCAACCTGGTCAGCTGGTGCGCCACCTCCACGAGCGGCGTGGCGCCGTTCGGCCTCTACCGCCAGACCGGCTCGACGTGCACGGCTGCCACCGGTGTCAAGCGGGCCGGCTCCCTGACGACGACCGCGGTCTTCACGAAGGTGACCGCAAGCGGGACGCGCCCGGAGCTCCAGGTGAACATCCCGGTCGACGCCAACCTCCGGCAGACGTCGGGCACCTACACGCTCAAGGACCTGATCACCCTCCGCAACGCATCGGTGTCGTGATGACGAATCGCCTCCGCCACACCGCTCCTGTCGCCGACGAGCGCGGCCAATCGCTCGTCATGGCGCTGCTCGTCCTCACCTTCCTGGCGGTCTCGCTCACCACGGTGCTGATCTTCACCGCGAGCAACCAGCGGAACTCGAACTACCGGAAGGCCGTCGGAACCGCGCGATCGCTCGCCGAGGCCGGCCTCAACAACGCGGTCTCGGTGCTGTCGAACCCGAACAACTCCGCTTCTCTGGAGCTGAGCGCGCTCTTGCCGAGCAGCGAGGCGGCGGCGATCACCGCCGGCGACACGAAGACCGGAGCCACCGCATACCAGTCCGGCACCACGGTGACCTGGTGGGGGACGCTTCCGACGGACGGCACCGGCCACGTGATCCCTGACGCCAACGGCAACGTCGTCTGGACGCTGAAGGGCAAGGCGACCGTGCCGAACCCGACAGGGCCGAGCGCGTCGCCCATCGTGAGGACGATGACCGCGCGGGTGAACGTCAACGCGCCGCTGCCGTCGAGCTTCAACGTCGGCGTCTGGAACACGGTGTACTCGCCGCTCGGACCGACCGCCGGCTGCGACACGTCGGTCGGGCAGGGCGTCAACGTCAACGTCCCGATGTACGTCGGCGGCAACCTCTGCATGGCCAACTCCTCGTCCATCAACGCGCCGCTGTACGTCGGCGGCTATCTCAACATCAGCAACAAGCAGGCCTGGATCGGCTGCACGAAGATCAACGGAAACAGCTGCCAGACTCCCGCGCCGATCAACTCCGCCCACGTCGGCGCCTGGTGCGCAGGCCCGTCGAACCCGCAGTACACCCCCTGCGTGAGCGAGCCGATGCCTGTCGGAAAGCTGGACACGAACATCTTTGTGAAGAACCCGACCACCTGGAACGCGACCGGACAGGCGTCCGACTTCATCGGCATCACGCCGCCGAAGATCTGCTGGAGCGGATCCCAGCAAGAGGTCCTCGCGGGAGCCTGCAACAACACGCCGCCCGGCGGCTGGTACAGCTTCGCGTCGCCGGGGCCGTACTTCCCGTGCGCAGCAGGGTCCAGCGGAACGGGGCTTCCCGTGTTCGACAAGACCCCACTCGACGGGTTCAACGACACCTACTACGGCACGCCGTTCAACCTCACCCCCAGCACGCCGTATAGCTGCATGACGGGCCAGGGACAGCTGACGTGGAGCCCGTCGACGCGCACGCTCACCGTGGTCGGAACCGTCTTCTTCGACGGCAGCGTCACCATGACGACGACCGGTAACCAGCCGATCAGATACACCGGCACGGCCAGCGGCGGCAACTGCACGAACGGCGGCGACTGCCAGGCCGTCATCTACGCCGCCGGCGACGTCTCCATCAACAGCGAGATGCTGTGCGCGGTCATCAACTCGAACAACACCGACTGCGACTGGAACAACTGGGACCCGAACAAGAAGCTCCTCATCTTCGCCGCGAACGGGCCCAACGGCGTCACGGTCGGGCCGTCGCAGACGTCCTTCCAGGGCGGCCTCTACGCCACGAACACGGTCACCACCGGCCAGAGCGCGGTGACGGAAGGGCCACTCGTCTCGGGCACCAAGACGGTCGTCCTCGGGCAGCAGTTCGGCGGCACCTTCCCGCCGATCACGATCGCTCCGTTCTCGATCAACCAGCAGCCCGGCGGCTTCTACATCAGCCCGCCGTACAACATCCAGTCCGGCAGCAGCTGAGCCCGCAAGCCGCGCTCAAGCGCGGCCCCGCGAGTGTCGATAAGTAGGTGATGGACTTCGCCGTCCCACTCGTGTTCGTGCCCGGGCTCGCCATCGGGAGCTTCCTCGGTGTGGTCGCCGCGCGCGTCCCCCTGCGCCGCTCGGTCATGTACCCCGGCTCGGCCTGCATGAGCTGCGAGACGCCGATCCGCTGGTACGACAACGTGCCCGTCCTTTCCTACCTGCTTCTCCGCGGGCACTGCCGCCGCTGCGGGACGAAGATCCCGCCGCGCGACCTCGCGATCGAGCTCTCGACGGCCCTCCTGCTCGCGGGCTGCGTGCTCGCGTTCGGCCTGTCGCTGAAGGCGGCCGCTGCAGGGATCGCATGCAGCGCGCTCGTCGTCGTGACGGCGACCGACCTCGAGCGGCGGATCGTCCCGAACCGCGTCGTGCTGCCTGCCGCCGTGGCCGTGCTCGCGCTGCAGACGGTCTCGCACCTGTCGCCCGCGTGGGCGATCGGCGCGGCCGGAGCTGCCGGATTCCTCTTCCTCGCCGCGCTCGCCTATCCGGGCGGCATGGGCATGGGAGACGTCAAGCTTGCGCTCCTGATCGGCGCGCTCCTCGGCCGGACGACCCCCGTGGGGATCATGCTCGGCCTCCTCTTCGCTCTCGTCCCGAGCGTCGTCCTGATCGCCCGCCACGGCGCGGGCGCCAGGAAGCTCGGAATCCCCTTCGCTCCCTTCCTCGCCGCCGGTGCTGTGGTGGCTCTGTTCGCCGGCGAGGCCATCCTCCACGCCTACCTGGGCGTCCTGAAATGAGGCTACTGCGGTGTCTGCTCAACCTGCCGTGACGCGTGAAGGAGGCCCGGTGCCGAAGGGCCCGGCCACTCCCGCTCCCATCTCCCAGCTCATGGGCGAGCTCGTCGTCGACCTGCTCGAGACGACCGGCCTGATCCCCGAGGCAAAATTCGCGGTCCTCCGCGAGAAAGCGAAGCACCAGCCGGTCGTGCAGGTCCTGATCGACGAGGGCCTCGCCTCGAGCGAGGCAATCGCCCGCATCGTCGCCGCCCAGCACGGCCTCCCCGTGATCGAGCTCGGCAACATGGGTATCGACCCGATCGCGGCGAGCTCGGTTCCGCTGCACGTGCTCGAGCAGATCAACGCCCTCCCCTACGCGTTCGAGGGCGACGAGCTCTGCGTCGCGATCGCCGATCCGCAGAACATCCACGGCATCGACGCGCTGCGCCTCGCGACCCGCCACCCGATCGCGCTGCGCGTCGCCGCCAGCGAGGAGATTGCGAACGAGCTCGGCAGGCTCGCACGGACGGCGGAGGCCTTCGGCGCCCGCTCCGGGGCGAGCGACTTCACCGAGCTCGAGGTGATCGACGAGGACGAGCTGGACGACCTCGAGGTCGACGACGGCATCTCCGACGCGCCGCTCGTCCGCCTCGTCAACTCGATCATCTTCGAAGCGGCCGAGGACGGCGCGAGCGACGTCCACTTCGAGCCGCAGGCGGACTCTCTCGTCGTGCGCTTCCGCATCGACGGCGTCCTCCACGAGACGCAGCGAATCCCGAAGCGGAGCGCGATCGGTGTGACCACGCGCCTGAAGGTGCTCGCGAAGCTCGACATCGCCGAGCGCCGGAAGCCGCAGGACGGCCGCATCTCCCTCTCCGCGTCCGCCGCCGGCCGGATGCTCGACGTCCGTGTGGCCACCCTGCCGACGGTCGAGGGCGAGTCCGTCGTGATGCGCCTCCTCGACAAGTCGAAGAAGCCGCCGACGCTCGAGGAAGTAGGTCTCGGCACGGCGATGCAGGAGCGTCTCGGCGACCTGATCCACCGGCCGACCGGCGCGCTGCTCGTCACCGGTCCGACGGGCTCGGGCAAGTCGACCACCCTCTTCGCGGCGATGACCCAGATCAACCGCCCGGAGATCAACGTGATCACGGTCGAGGATCCGGTCGAGTACCGGCTCGCCGGCCTGAACCAGGTGCAGATCAACCAGCGCGCCGGGCTGACGTTCGCCACCGCGCTGCGCTCGATCCTCCGCTCCGACCCCGACGTCGTCATGGTCGGCGAGATCCGCGACGTCGAGACGGCGAAGATCTCGATCGAGGCGGCTCTGACCGGCCACTTCGTCCTCTCCACGCTGCACACGAACGACGCGCCGAGCGCGCTCACGCGCCTGAACGAGATGGGCGTCGAGCCCTTCCTGACCGGCGCTGCCGTCACCGGCGTGCTCGCCCAGCGCCTCGCCCGCCGGCTCTGCGAGCACTGCAAGGAGCTCTACGTACCGAACAAGGAGGAGCTCTTCTCGGCACGCATCCCCGAGGAGCTCCGGCACGGCAAGGTCGAGCTCTTCCGCCGCAACGGCTGCGTCCGCTGCAGGCAGACTGGCTACAGCGGCCGGATCGGCATCTTCCAGCTCCTGGCGATGAACGAGGAGCTCTCGGCGCTCGCCGCGCGGAAGGCGAGCCACGAGGAACTCGAGCGCGCGGCGATGGGCGGCGGCATGTCGACGCTCTGGGTCGACGGCATCGAGAAGGTCGTCGCGGGCATGACTTCGCTCGAAGAGCTCGCCCGCGTCACCACCGTCTGAGTAGCGCCTGCAACGGGAGGGCGCGATCATCCCCGCGTGGAGGTCGGCTGGGACGAGGTGCGGGCACGTCGCCTTTCGCGGTCGTCGCTGACCGAGCGCTCGAGCGCCGACCGGCTCGTCGAGGTCGTCCGCGACCTGTGCGGCGTGCACGCGCAGGTGCAGGCATCGGCCGAGCTGCAGCTCTCCGCGCGCGTCGAGGGAATCGTCCGGGCCGACGTCCGGGCCGCGTTGTGGGAGCGGCGGGAGCTGGTCAAGGCGTGGACGGTGCGCGGCACGCTGCACCTCCATCCGGCGGACGAGCTGCCTCTCTGGTTCGCGGCTCGCCGCGCCGTGCTGCGCTCCGCAGACAAGGGACTACCCGCCTGGCGCGATCCAGCCGGTGTCGTCCATCCCGCAGTCGGCGCCGACGAGGTCGAGATGGTCCGCGCCGCCGTCTGGGACGTGCTCGGCGATCGGTGCCTCCTGCGCGACGAGCTCACCGAGGAGGTCGTCCAGCGGGTGGGCGGCGCGGCGCGGGAGCGGCTGCGGTCGGGCTTCGCGTTCTTCCTGAGCGAGCTGTGCCAGGGACCGCCACAAGGGTCGCGGATCACGCTCGCCCGGCCCGACCGCTGGATCGAGGGCTGGCGTGACTTCACGAACGAGGACGAGGCGCTGCGCGAGGTCTGCCGGCGGTTCCTTCGCACGTACGGGCCCGCTCGCCCGAGCGACTTCTCCGAGTGGTTCGCCTCGTCCACCTTCACGGTGGCCGAGGCGCGGAAGCTGTTCGAGGCCCTCGCCGCCGAGCTGGAGGAGATCGACGTCGACGGGCACCGCTGCTTCGTCCTCGCCGAAGACGGGTCGTTCCCTGCCCCGAGCAGCACGGTGCGGCTCGTGCCGGAGTACGACGTCTACGTGATGGGGTTCCGCGAACGCGAGCAGCTCGTGCCGGACCTGGTGCGGGACCTGGTCGCGCAGCACGGCCGCGGCCGCTACGAGGGACCCGCCGGGGTGCGCTTCGTCCTCGTCGACGGGGTCGCCGCGGGGCTGTGGGAGCGCGCGAAGCGCGGGAAGCGGATCGAGCTCAGCGCCCGGCTCACTCGCCGCGCGGGAAAGGTCGTCCGTGTCGGCCTGCAGCGGGAAGCCGAGCGCACCGGGTCGTTCCTCGGGCTCGAGCCGGCGCTCACGGTCGAGCCGGGCTGACCGCCCGCCTCGGCTAGTTGTTGCGGATGCTGAAGCGCTTCGGCCGGCTCGCCGCGGCGAGATCCTCGAGCGAGCTCGGCGGCGGCGTGAAGCCGGAGGATGCCGCGGGCTCCTCGGCGGGCTCCGGCTCGGGTTCGGCGGCGGAAGCTTCGGGCTCGACGGCCGGCTCCGGCCGCGGCTCCGGCTCCTCCACCGGCGGGGCCTGCGGCTCGGCGACGCCCGTGTTCGCGGCGGCGAGCAGCTGCTCGGCGTCGCGGCGTGCCGTGTCGGAGATATCCCGTGCCTCGACCCCTGCCTTGGCCAGCAGCTCGTCGGCGGCAGCGCGTGCGCCCTCGGCCGTGTGTGCGGCCTCCGCACTCGCCTTGGTGAGTGCGTCCTCCGCCTCGGCGCGCGCGGTCTCGAGGATCGCCTGCGCTTCCGCGCGAGCCGCCTCGAGCGCCGCATGCGCCTCCGAGCGAACGCCTTCCGTCGCCCCTTCGGCCTCGGCTCGCGCAGACGCCACGATTCCCTCGGCCTCGGCCCGTGCCTCGGCCTGCAGCGCCTCTGCGCGCTCGTTGGCGGCTGCGAGCGTCGCAGCGGCCTGACCCTCGGCGGCCGACAGGCGCTCGTGCGCCTCGCGGGCCGCCTCGGTGGCCTGCAGCCGCTGCTCGGTGAGCTCCTGCTCGATCCGGGTCAGCTCCTGCCGTGCGGCTTCGAGGTCGCGCCTGAAGTGGTCGAGCTCGGTCTCGCGCTCGTCGAGGGCGAGGCGGCGAAGCCGGACCTCCTCCTCGGTGCGCGTCAGCCTGTCCTTCGCCGTCTCCTGCGCGTCGCGCTCGATGCGATCGGCGAGCTCGACTGCCGCGCGCACGAGCTCGAGCGCCTCGAGCCTGGCGGAGCGGTTGTCCGCCGTGAAGCTCGAGCCGGCGGCGGCGCCTGAGTCGGAAATGTCGGGGTTCGGGGGAAGCCGCTCCAGCTGGGGGAGCGCGATGATGTCGGCACCGGGCTCGGAGTCGTGGCCCAGGAAATCGCCGTCCTCCCTCTGCGCCGGATCCACGGTTCCCTCGCTCGTCCCCTCAGGCGTGAATCTCGCAGCCGAGGTACACGAGCGCCTCGACGGCTTCGGTTACGAAGGTGCTGGCCTGCTGTGCGTCGGCAAAGCTGTACGCCCGCGGCTCCGCGCCGTCCTCCTCCGCGTCCACCTGGACGTCGACGACACACGCGTCACCGAGGTCGCGCGCCCGCATGGTCACGACGGGACGGCCGTAGCGGCTCGCGCTGCGCACGAAGAGCTCGCGCGGCTCGGCCTCCTCGGCGTTTGCCCGCCCCGGCCTTCTCATCAGCGCGCGTCGGTGACGGCCTGGGCGACCACGTCACGGTCGACGAAGCCCGGGAACTGCGAGTAGACGCCGCCCCGGCGCTTCACCACGAGGACGGCCGGCGTGTCGACGACACCGAGCTTGCGAAGAATCGCGGTGCCGGGCCGCTGGTGATTGACGTCGAGTGCGACGAAGCCGGCTCCGGCCTCGGCGGAGCCCGCCTGAGCCTCGGCTGCGGCGAGCGCGTCGAGCTCGGCGCCCGGCTTGTAGAGCGAGACGACGACGACCGGATGCTTCCGGAGCGCCAGCACGACCTTGACGGGCAGCCCGCGGGTGTTCAGCTTGACGGGCGTCGCCGGATGGGCGTGTGCCTTGCTCGGGGCGGGAGTCGTATGAGCCGGAGTGGTCACGGCGGGCGTCGAGCTCGCGGTGGTGGGCGTGGTCGACTTGTGCTTGGTGACGACCAGGTAGCCGGCGGCGGCCACGACGACCATTACGAGGATGCCGACGAGCCGGAGCTGGCGCGTGCTCAACGTCGCGTTCATGGCCTTCCTATCGGCAGGCCCGGCAAGGCGGGCCTCCCTAGAAGGGGGGATAACGCGGCGGAGAGGGCAAAAAGAGAGGGCGCGGTCTCCCGCGCCCTCGGTAGAACCGTTCTCTCAGGCGTTACGCGCAGTCGGCGAAGCCTGCGTCACTGTCCATGAGGACGGTGCCGCCGGGGCCGTTCACGACAGCCTTGTGAGTTCCGACGGTCGCCTCGATGCAGTAGTTGGCGCCGGCGTTCTCGGCCTTCGCGGTTCCGATCGCCGAGCTGAGACCCGAGTCGTACGTAGTCTTTAGCGCGTTGACGCTCAGGCCGGTGTAGGTGTTGTTGTCCGAATAGAACGCCTCGGCCGACGGGATCGCCTCGCGGACGTCCGATGCGGCTGCGGTCTTCTGCGCCTTGTCGCGGAAGCCGAGGTACGACGGAACGGCAATCGCAAGCAGGATGCCGATGATGATCAGCACGACCAGGAGCTCGATGAGCGTGAAGCCGCTCTCGTCCCGGGCATTGATGCGCTGTCTGAGGGAATGCATGCAGTCTCCTTTGATGGACGGGTACCCAGACCCGGCCTCTATCGGCAGCGAGCCCGGCGGCTGATCCCCCCGACCGAGTGATTCGCGTCACCCGCCCTCCCCCGCCGTGGGGGAGGCCTCTTCTTGGCGCCGCGGCGGCTCCCCCCCGTTCGAGTGATTCCCGGCGGCGTCCCTAAAGCGAGCGACACCACCCGCCGATAGCTGGCTTCGCATGACGCCGCAGCCTTTCTCCATCGACACGCTTCTCGAGCGCGCCGCGAGCGAGAACGCCTCCGACCTCCACGTCACCGCGGGGTCGGCTCCGTTGCTGCGCGTGCGCGGCCGGCTGGCCCCCATGGAGGACTTCGAGCCGCTCGCTCCGGAGGAGACGCGTGACCTTCTCTATCGCGTGCTCTCGACCGAGCAGCAGAAGCGGCTCGAGATCGATCGCCAGATCGACTTCTCCTACTCGGTCCCCGGCATCGCCCGCTTCCGCGTCAACGTCTACTTCCAGCGCGACAGCCTCGCCGCAGCCTTCCGCCTCGTGCCGCAGGTCATCAAGTCGGCGCAGGAGCTCGGGCTGCCGGAGGTGCTCCTCCAGCTCGCACGCGAGCCGCGCGGCCTCGTCCTCGTGACCGGCCCGACAGGCTCCGGTAAGTCGACGACGCTCGCCACGATGATCGACTCGATCAACGAGAGCCGCGCAGTGCACATCGTGACGATCGAGGATCCGATCGAGTTCCTCCACCAGCACAAGACCTCGGTCGTGAACCAGCGCGAGGTCGGTGCCGACGCGAAGGGATTCTCCGAGGCGCTACGCGGTGCCCTCCGCCAGGACCCCGACGTGATCCTCGTCGGCGAGATGCGCGACCTCGAGACGATCTCGACCGCGCTCACCGCTGCCGAGACGGGCCACCTCGTGCTCGCGACCCTGCACACGCAGAGCGCGCCGAGCACGATCGACCGCGTCATCGACGTCTTCCCCGCCGCCCAGCAGGGCCAGGTGCGGATGCAGCTCGCCGCCTCCCTCCAGGGGATCGTGACGCAGACGCTGCTCCCGTCCGTCGACGGCCACAGGCGCGTACCCGCTCTCGAGGTGCTGCTGCCCGACGACGCCGTCCGGAACCTCGTCCGCCAGGGCAAGACCGAGCAGATCTACTCCGTCATGCAGACCAACACGTCACGCGGGATGCAGACGATGGAGCAGTGCCTCGCCGAGCTCGTCCTGAGCCGCGTCATCTCTCGCGAGACCGCGTTCGACGTGACGAGCCGGCGTGAGGAGTTCGACGCCCTGCTCGCACGCAGCGGCCTCGCACCACGGTCAGACGAACACCTTCCCGAGGCCCTCCGTGGCCTCCGAGTCGCAGGAGCCACACAGTGAGCGGGATCACCGACTTCCTCAAGAAGGACATGTCCTTCAAGCGCAAGCCGTCCGAGGCGAAGGCCGAGACGGCCGAGCCGAAGGCAGACGCCGACGAGCCGACGCAGGAGAAAGCGCCCAAGCGCAGCCTCGCGGTCCCGAAGCGCGCACCGAAGCAGCGCAAGACGTCGTCCGGGCACTCCGGCGGCCGGCACAAGCAGGTCGTCGGGCTCAGCATCGGCGCCTCCGAGCTTGCCGCCGCCGTCGTCGTGAACAACGGACAGCCCAAGCTCGTCAAGGCCGCGCGCCACACCCTGCCGGCCGACGTCGTCGCCGGAGGCGAGGTGCGAGATCCCGAAGCGCTCGCGAACGAGATCGCCGCCTTCTTCTCGGCCGCCGACCTGCCGCGCAAGAACGTGCGGCTCGGCATCGGCAGCAGCCGCACCGGCGTCCGTGTCTTCGAGCGCCCCACCGTCGACGATCCGCGCCAGCTCGCCAACGCGATCCGCTTCCGCGCCTACGAGACCCTCCCGATCCCGATCGAGGAGGCGATGCTCGACTACCACGTCGTCGAGGACACGTCGGCTCCCGACCGCGTCCTCCTCGCCGTCGCCTATCGCGATCTCGTGGACCGCTTCGCGGCCACCTGTGCCGCGGCCAAGATCGAGCTCGTCGGAATCGACATCGAGGCGTTCGCCCTGCTTCGCGCCGTCGGCGGGGAGCCGCTGCCCGCCGGCCAGCGCGCCGAGGCCGCCCGCGTCGCCGTCTCGATCGGACATGACCGCACGACCGTCGCGGTCTCCGACGGGCGCGTCTGCGAGTTCACGAGAGTCCTCGACTGGGGCAGCTCCCGCGTCACCTCGGCGATCGAGCGCGCCCTCGAGGTCGACACCGCCGAGGCCGACCGGATGAAGCGGTCCGTCGACATCTCGACGAGTGCCACCGAGGACGCCGACGACGCGACCAAGACCCGCGCGGTCGAGGCAGCCCGCCGCGAGGTGCACGGGCTCGCCCGCGAGCTCGCCTCCTCCCTCCACTTCTACCAGGATCAGCCGGACTCCCTGGGCTTCGCCGAGATCACCATCACCGGCGGCGGCGCCCACCTGCAAGGGCTCGCCGAGCAGCTCGAGGAGCTGATCGGCATCAGTGTCCGTGTCGCCGACCCGTTCGCACGCGTCGGTTCGGGGCACGGCATCAGCTCCGGTGGCCAGGACGGCTCGCTCGCCGTCGCAATCGGACTGGGAATCGAGGACTGATGCGCGCCGTCAACCTACTCCCCCGCCAGCAAGTCGAGCAGAAGCGCGAGCGCCCCAACCCGGTCGCCCTCGTCGCGGGGATCGGCGGTGCCGCCGTCGTGCTCGCCCTCGTCGGAGGGTTCCTGCTCGCGAACCGGAGCGTCGACCGCGAGCGTCAGAACCTCTCCACCGCACGCGCAGTGCTCGCGACGACCCCGGCCCACCACGTCTCGGCGAAGACGAACGCCTTCCGCTCGGCTGTGCTGAGTCAGCGCGAGCAGCGCTCGCTCGCACTCGCCTCCGCGATCGGCAAGCGAGTCGCCTGGGATCGCATCCTGCGCCGCATGTCGCTCATCCTCCCCGACGACGTCTGGCTCACCAGCGTGGACGGGACGATGCCGATCGAGTCGTCCACCGTGCTCGGCGCGACCCCGACGACGACGTCGACCAGCAGCGCCCTCCCGGCGGCGCCGACGGCCCTCACGATCATGGGCTACACGTACTCGCAGGCCGGCGTCGCGCGCCTGCTCGAGCGGCTCCAGGTCCTGCCGGATCTCAAGAACGTGCAGCTCCAGAGCAGCCTGAAGAAGGTCATCGGCAGCCAGCTCGTCGTCAACTTCACCATCGTCTCGGACATCCGCAAGGGAAAGGGAGCATCGTGACCGCCCGTCTCGCAACGCTGTCGACGAGGGCTCAGATCGCGCTCGTTGCGGGCGTGCTCTTCCTCGTCATCCTCATCGGCTACTTCGGTGTGATCTCGCCGAAGCGCTCGGACGCCGCCGGCCTGAAGAAGCAGACGGCCGCCGTGCAGGCGCAGATCGACGCGAACCAGTCCAGCGGGTTCCAGCAAGCGCTGCCCGCGGTCCGCTCCGCGCCCGTCTTCAGCCTGGCGAAGGCGATGCCGAGCACGCTCGAGACGCCCGACGTGCTGCTCCAGCTCGACCAGCTCGCGGTCGACTCGGGGATCAGCTTCGATCAGATCTCGCCTGCGTCGAGCACGAGCACGACGCCCGACACGACCTCGCCCTTCGCTGTCCAGCCGATCACCGTGCAGTTCAGCGGGAGCTTCTACGACCTCCTCGCCCTCCTCCAGCGCATGCGCAACCTCGTGCGGGTGGAGAACGGCCGCCTGTTCGCGGTCGGACGCCTGTTCGACGTGAGCGATATCAAGTTCTGCTCCACGACCGCCGGGACGTGTACCGCGGGGTCGGGGAGCACGGTCCCGGGTCAGGCGGGTGCGCAGTCCGCGCCGGCGTTCGGAGAGGTTCAGGCGAACCTCACGATCAACGCCTTCGTACCGCAGGCGGCGCAGCCCGCGTCCACCACGCCCGGCAGCACCGACACCAACTCGACCACGACCACTTCGACCACCACCTCGAACGGGACTTCAGCTGCCCCGAGCACGAGCGGAGGAACCTCATGAGCCGCAAGAGCAGAATGCAGAGCGTCCGGGAGGCCAAGGACAAGCGCGCGAAGATGATGGCCATCGGCGGCGTCGTCGTCCTCGCGGCTGTGCTCGCATTCGAGCTGCCGCATGTGCTCAAGAAGAGCGGCGGAAGCACCAGCTCGCCTCCCGCGGCCACGACGACCTCGACCGCAGGCACGTCGACCGCACCCGCCACCAGCGCTTCCGGCACGGCGGCTGCCGTACTGCCGGCGTCGAGCACGAAGCTGCCGAACTCCGACGTGGCGCCGAGGCGCTCGAAGGCCCAGCTCTTCTCGTTCAGCCACTTCGCCAGCAAGGACCCGTTCGTGCAGCAGGTTTCGGCCGCCTCCGTCCCCGGCGCCGCCGGGCAGGCAGGCGCGACTTCCGGCACCTCGTCGGGAGCGAGCGGCGCGGCCGCGGGTAGCACCGGCGGAAGCACGGGCGGCGGCTACGCGACGACGGCGCAGCGCACGCTCGCGAAGACCGGGGCCGTCGCGATCCAGATCAACGGCAAGGTCCAGACCGTCCGGATCGGCGCCAGCTTCCCCAGCTCGAACCCGCTGTTCAAGCTCGTCTCCGTGAACCACGGCGTCGCGCGGATCGGCATCGCGAGCGGCTCGTACGCGAGCGGCGCGGGCACCGTCTCCCTCAGCGGAGGCCGGACCCTGACGCTGGTCGACACCAGCGACGGCGTCCGCTACAAGCTGGAGCTCGTCTCCGCGTCGTGACCGCGGCCGCCGTCATCGACCGCCGCCGCGGCCGCTGGAGCCGTCTCGTCGCGAGGCTTCGGAACGAGGACGGCGTCGGGCTCGTCGAGCTCCTGATCGCGATCCTCGTCCTGAACGTCGGCATCTTCGCCACGATCGGGGCCTTCACGTCTGCCGGCGCAGCCGTCCGGCGGGCGAGCCGCATCTCTACGGCGACGGCGATCGCCGACCAGGAGATGGAGTCCCTTCGCAACGTCCAGTACTCGAGCATCGCCGCGACCACGATCAACCCCTGGCCGAGCGCGCCCGACGGCCGGAGCTACAAGGTGGTGGTGACGCAGGTGTCCACCGGCAGCCAGTCCGGAGGCACGTATCCCGGCAGCTCCTCCGTGAAGGTGATGAAGGTGACCGTTACCGACAACAACGACGGCGCGATCTCCGTCGCGAACCTCTCGACGTTCTCGCGCTGCGACCAGTCCGGACTCGGAACCGACACGGGCACCACGCCCTGCCAGAGCTAGCCATGGCCGGATTCGCTTACACCGCAATCAGCATCGACGGCCTCGAGACCGTCGGCGAGATCCACGCGCCTGACCTCGAGGCGGCCCGCGAGCAGCTCCGCATCCGCGGCCTCCTCGCCAACTCCCTCCGCGAGCTTCCCGCGAGCGGCGAGGACGGCCTGCGCACGGCGTTCAAGAAGATCAAGCCGCGCTCGATGCAGATCTTCTCGCGCCAGTTCGCGACGATGATCGAGGCGGGCCTGAACATCGTGGCCTCGCTCGTGATCCTCGAGGAGCAGACCGACGACGTCTACCTCGCGGAGATCATCTCCGAGCTCCGCGCCGACGTCGAGGGCGGCCTCCTGCTCTCGCAGGCGATGGCTCGGCACCCGAAGGTGTTCAACGAGCTGTACGTCTCCATGGTGCAGGCCGGCGAGGCGTCGGGCATGCTCGACAACGTCCTCGACCGCGTCGCGGAGCAGATCGAGAAGGAGACGAAGCTGAAGCGCCGCGTGAAGGGCGCGATGGTCTATCCGACCGTCGTCTTCACGTTCGCGTCGCTCGTGCTCGTCGCGATGCTCATGTTCATCGTCCCGATCTTCGCCAAGATCTTCACCGAGCTCGGCGGCCAGCTGCCGCTCCTGACGCGGGTCGTGGTGCACGCCTCGAACCTCGTCCGGCACGACTGGTTCATCATCTTCCCGCTGATCGGCGCGATCATCTGGGGCGGGCTCCGCTACAAGAAGACGGAGTCGGGCCGCCAGGCGTGGGATCGCTTCAAGCTCCGGATCCCGCTGAAGATCGGCGAGGTCGTCCTCAAGGTGACGATGGCGCGGCTGCTCCGCACGCTCGCGACGCTCGTCGCCGCAGGCGTCGACATCATCAAGGCGCTCGAGATCGCCGGCTCGACGGCGGGCAACTGGCTCGTCGAGAAGGCGCTCACCGAGGCACGGATCAAGGTGCAGGAGGGCGTTCCGATCGCCGAGCCGCTGACGAACGACCCGCTCTTCCCGCCCATGGTCAGTCAGATGGTCAAGATCGGCGAGGAGACCGGCGAGCTCGAGAAGATGCTCAGCAAGATCGCCGACTTCTACGAGGACGAGGTCGACGCCGCGATCCAGTCCCTGACCTCGATCATCGAGCCGCTCATGATGATCGGCGTCGGGTTCATGGTCGGCATCATCATCATCGCGATGTACCTGCCGATGTTCAAGATGATGCAGCTGATCGGTAACTCCGGCTGACGGCGGCTCGCGACAGGGCATAGATCGCGCGGATCGCGGCTCGTTCGACGCCGCGGGCCGCGGCCGGCTCCGGCAGGTCGCCCGTGAGGAGCTTCTCGAGCGCGCGGAACGTGACCGGCAGCCGCGCCAGCGCGTACGTCGCCCGCGGAAACCGCTCGAACGCGCGCTTGGCTCCCCAGCCGGCGCGCGTCAGCGGCGCGATCCGCCGCTCGACGGCGGCCTGATACGCGTCGAGGCTCTCGGTGCGGCCCGCGAGTACGTCGAGCGCCGCCTCCGTCACGAGCTGCGCGGAGAGGAACGCCTCGTACATGCCGTCCCCCGAGAACGGGTCGACGAGCCCCGCCGCGTCGCCGATCACGGCCGTCCGGCCGCGGGCGAGCAGCGTCCCCGGCAGCCGCAGAGGCAGCCGGTAGCCGCGCGTATCGGCCGCTGCGGCCGGGTCGATCCCGTACGCCTCGCACATCCGCCGCAGCTCGGCGCGGAGCTTCGGTCCCTCCTCCCCGTTCCCGCCGACGCCGACGTTCACGTGGTCTCCCTTGGGAAAGACCCAGCCGTAGCCGCCGCGGATGACCGCGATCTCGAGCACCATCGCCCGCGCAAACCGCGGCTCGTGCGGGTAATTCGCCTCGAGCGCGACACCGTGGACGACGCCGTCGGCGAGCCCGAGCTGCTTCGCCGACGCGCCGTTGCAGCCGTCCGCGCCGATCACGATCCGCGCGTCGAGCTCCCGCGCGTCGGCGGTCTCCCCCTCTCGCACCTCGGCGCCCGCCTCTGCCGCCGTCTGGAGGAGGAAGTGGTCGAGCCGCCGGCGCTGGGTCATGTACGCGAGCGGCTCGCGGGCGCGGCGCGTGAAGCGATGCCGGTAGCGGAGCCCGCACTCGAGCCGGTCGACGACGTCCTCCACGACCGGATCGATCGAGAACGGCAGGAGCCGAGCGGCGCGGCCGGTGACGCCGCCGCCGCACGGCTTGTCCCGGGGGAACGTCGCCTTGTCGAGCAGCAGCACGCGGACGCCCGCGGTTGCAAGCCGGTACGCGGCGGTCGAGCCTGCGGGCCCGGCGCCGACGATCGCCACGTCGTAGCTCGCCACGAGATGGGGGCGGGAGGATTCGAACCTCCGTAGGCTGAGCCGACGGGTTTACAGCCCGTTCCCTTTGGCCGCTCGGGCACACCCCCGCGGGACGGGCATTGTAGCTTCGCGCTTCAGCCGAGAATGTTGACTGCGCGAGCGACGACCATCACGGCGAGCGAGAGGCTGATCGCCGACTGGACGAGCATGAGCATCTTCGCCCAGCGGCTCAGCGGCATCGCGTCGGTCGGGCTGAAGGCCGCCGAGTTCGTGAAGGAGACGTAGAGATAGTCGAGGAAGAGGGGGCGCCAGGCACGTTCCAGCAGGGCCGGCTCGGTGTGCTGCGGGAAGAGGAAGTCGCGATCGGCCGGTGCGCGGGCAGGCCGGTCGAGCGGCCCTCCCGCGTCGAACTGCCAGTACCAGAGTCCGAAGAGCAGCACGTTCACGACCCACATGTGGAGGGCAGCGCGCAGCAAGGACGCGGCCTCCGGCGCCTGCGCGTTGTTGATCAGGAGGTGCACGAGCAGGATGATCGAGGCGGCGTTGGCCGCGCTGACGATCGCGATCGTCGTGATCGAGAGGCGGCGGCGGGTCAGGTTGAGCACCGCCGGCCGCCAGTCGAGGGCGCGGCCGAGCGCTCCGCTCGGGCGGATCAGTCCGAGGGCCACGAGCACGAGGACGGTCAGCGCCGGAACGACCCAGCGGACGACGCCGAACGCGCCTGCGCCGGACCCTGCGATGAAGCTGGACGGGAGGTCGGCGTAGAGCCCTGCGGCACCGACGATCGCGGCCGCGGGCCAGAGCGGCGACTCGCCGAGCTCCTCGTTCGGAGCGAGCGCGCGGCGAACGTCCACGGCCGGAGGCTACGCCGAGCATCGGCGGGCACCCGCTCGAGGCGGGGCTACAATCGGGCTTCCAGCCCTCTTAGCTCAGCTGGTAGAGCACCTCCATGGTAAGGAGGGGGTCGACGGTTCGAGTCCGTCAGAGGGCTTCAGCGTTCTCCCTGCTCAGTCATCGCTTTCGTTGTCGGGCGTGACGCCGGCCGGCTGTTTCGGTGTCCACCGAGCGTCCACGAGCGTCCACGGGTCGAACTCGGGTGCGTTCAACGCGTCGAGGAGCTTGATCGCGTGCTCGCGTCCGTCGCGGGCGAGGTGGCCGTAGTGGCGGTCGATCATGGTCAGGCTGGCGCCCATGTAGCGAGAGAGGTCGAAGGTTGAGAGTCCGGCACGGAGCGCGAAGGTCGCGAAGGTGTGCCGGAGATCGTAGACCCGCCGCAGCGGCGTGACGCCGGCGGCGTTCTGGGCGGGTCGCCACTGGTAGGGGCGGAAGTGGTGGATGTCGAGGTAGCCACCGCGTTCGCCGGGAAACAGCAGCGGCGAACCGTTGGTCTTCACCCGATCGAGTGCATCGAGGGCGCGGGCTTGCAGCGGCACTGCTCGCGTGCTCGCCTCCGTCTTCGGGATCTTCAGCTCGCCGCGGGTGAAGGAGCGGCGGACGTAGACGACCCGTTCCTTGCGGTCGATGTCGCGTTTCTCGAGCGCGATCCATTCCGCCGGCCGTAGTCCGGTCGCCGCGGCGAACAGGATCATCGGTCCGTACCGCGGCCCGATCGCCGCGACGAGCGCTTCCAGCTCCACCCAGGACTCGAACGGATGCTGCTCCTTCCGTCGCCGTACCGGGTTGTCGACGCCGACCTTGGCCGGGTTGACGTCGATCATCCCCCACGCCACCGCACGGTGGAGCACTTGCCTGAGTGCCTGGGTTGCTTCGAAGCGGTAGCCGGGGGAAAGCGTCATCCGCCAGGCTGCGATCTCCTGAGAGGTCAACTCGCCGATCGCCCGATCACCAAAGACGGCGGTTGCCTTGCTGAGCAGGTAGCGGAGCTTCTCGAGCGTCACCGCCTGCACGTCGTGCTGGTCGAGGTACGTCGCGACGAGCTCTGAGAGCGTGAGTCTCCGCGTGATCCGGCGTTCGCGTCGAAACCGCTCGAGTTCACGCTCGAGTGCATCGCGAGCGTCCTGCTCCGATGCGAACCCGCCTCGCTGAACGCGCTTCGCATCGCGACCACCTGTCCGGTAGCGATACGCCCACAGCGGCTGGCCGTCCGGCCCGGAGCGCGTGAGTTCGAATGTCTGTCCTTGCTGCACCATCGCTTGAGGTCAACTCCTTTCAGGAGTCGACCCCCTCCCACTCACATCCTCCACCAGAGCGGCGACCCGGTAACGTCGAGCTGTGAGCCACCTCCGCTCAGCAGACGGAACCGTCCTCTGCGACCACGACGAGACCTGGGCGCCTGAGCTCCACCTTCCCGAGATCGGCGACCTGGGTTCGCACGAGCACAACGGCCATGCGCACGACCACTCGCACGGCCTCGTTGACCGTTCGATCCTGCGCTCGCGTGCCGGGATCCGCGCCGTCTCGGGGAGCCTCGCCATCCTCACCATCACGGCGTTGGCGCAGGCGTTCATCTACTCGCGCACACTCAGCGTCGCACTGCTCGCCGACCTGATCCACAACTTCGGCGACGCGCTGACCGCGATCCCGCTCGGGCTTGCGTTCTTCTTCCGCAGCCTGCGCGGCGAGCGGCTCGCCGGCCTGGGAGTCGTGCTCGCGATCTTCATCAGCGCCATGGTCGCGCTCGTGCAGACGATCGAGCGGTTCGTCCATCCGCGCACGCTCTCGCATCTGTGGCTGCTCGCCGCGGCAGGGGTGATCGGTTTCGTCGGCAACGAGGTCGCCGCCCAGGTGCGCTTGCGCGCGGGCCAGCGGCTGCAAAGCCCTGCGCTTGTCGCCGACGGCAAGCATGCGCGCGTCGACGGCTTCGTCAGTCTCGGCGTGCTCGCCAGTGCCGCCGTCGTCGCGCTTGGCCTGAACATCGCCGACCCGGTGATCGGTCTCGTGATCACGCTCGTGATCCTCCGCATCACCTGGGAGTCCTGGCACACGGTGCGAAACGCGGAGATCGACCTCGAGCACATCGACGACCACGACGACGACCACCACCACCACCATGAGCACGAGTGAGCGTCCCGGCCTGCTTCAGCTGACGCCCGCGGCCGCGCGCGGTGAGCTCCGGGTGCTCGGCCAGCGGCCGGGACTCGCGCCAGAGGAGCGCGCGCGTCTGGAGCAGCGCGCGAAGCTGCTCGCCTGGGTCGGGAACGGCTGGCACCTCGTCGAGTTCGCGGTCGCGCTCGGCGCCGGCATCGCCGCCGGCTCGGTCGCGCTCGTTGGCTTTGGGCTGGACAGCCTGATCGAGGTCGCTGCCGCCGGTGTCGTGATCTGGCTGTTCAGCGGCGGCCGCGGCTCTTCCCACGCGGCGGAGCGGCGCGCGCAGCAGCTGATCGCCGCCAGCTACGCGCTACTGGTCGCCTACATCGCAGTTGAAGCTGTGCGTGACTTGGTCGGCGCGCACCACCCGGCGGTGAGCTGGGTCGGGATCGGGTTGGCGACGTTCACGGCGCCGACGATGCCGCTGCTCGCCCGCGCGAAGCGCCAGGTCGGGCAGGCGCTGAACTCCTCGGCGACCGTCTCCGAGGCCGGCCAGAACATGATCTGCGCCTACCTCTCCGTCGCCTTGCTTTTCGGGCTGCTGCTGAACGCCCTCGCGGGCTGGTGGTGGGCCGATCCGGCCGCTGCGCTCGTAATCGCCGCACTCGCCACGAAGGAAAGCGTCGAGAGCTGGCGCGGCGAGAGCTGCGGCTGCTGACTCGTTGTTGGTCGGCGTGGCGGTGCTCCGATCACCCAACACCTCGGCCTTCACGTCTCGCCGCCACCGGGTCGCGCCAGCCGCAAGACGAGATCTAGCGACCGATCCGGACCCGGCCAGAGTTCGCGGATTAGCTGTTCGTCGCCCGCCCGAACGAAGTGGCGCAGCACCAAGCCGACGACGATCGCGTCGTCGAGTTGGCCGACCACCGGGATGAAGTCGGGGACGAGGTCGAGCGGCGAGGCGAGGTAGCCGACGAGGCCAATCAGCAGCAGTTTGTGTCGGCGCGGCACGCGCGGATCGCGAGCGAGCCGCGTCATGAGCACGATGCAGTCGGGAATGAAGGTCACGAGTGCACGCGCGTCGCCGCGCCTGCCGGCCGCGAGAAGCCAGACGACCACGCTTGCCCAGACGGCGAGCAAGGCGCCGACTGAGACGAGCAGCCACGCCCACAAGCTCACGCGGGTGCGGCCGTATCGCGCACGAAGCACAGCAGGGCGATGAGCGCCCAGATCACCTCAACCACTCTCGCCGAGTCGTTCGTCGACAGCTTCAAGACCGAACTGATCACCGACCGCGTCTGGCGGACCCGCTCGCAGCTCGAGCTCGCCGTCGTCGAGTACATCGGCTGATACAACGCCGCGCGCCTGCACGAAAGCCTCGGCGACATCCCACCACTCGAATACGAGCAACAGCACGCCGATCGACAACCAACTACGCTCGTTGGAACGGCCGCATGAACCACCAAACCGGTCCCCGTCGAACCCGGTCCGGCTCACTCCGCTGATCAGCCTCCGTTGAGGAGTAGCTTCGGATCGTGCCTAGCCACTCGCATGAGGAAGAGGCGGTCGAAGCCGCCCTCTTACGTAGCGCCGAGGAGGCGCTCGAGGCAGCCCGGCGCACGCTTGCCCCGTTCTCAGGTAGTTTGTACCGATCTCAGCGGCGCGTCAGGGAGGCATGACGACCCGCTGCGCCTGGGTGCGGGCGCTATCGCGTCACGGACGTGGGTGCTCGTCGAGCACACGCTGGCGGTGGCGGAGTTCAGCAGC
>Ga0308176_10000085_pt1 | contig 61074 bp, 56 predicted proteins | sample PhyCR2_3_FD_203890 | JGI IMG/M metagenome (GOLD analysis project Ga0308176, IMG submission 203890) | Soil microbial communities from UC Gill Tract Community Farm, Albany, California, United States - DLSLS.C.R2 | ecosystem: Environmental > Terrestrial > Soil > Agricultural land | place: USA...
GTACGTACTTTAAAGGCGCCGTCACGAATCATGACTTGTTGATTAGACAAACCGTCGAACTTGTTGCGGCCGATAAAATAATCACTGTAAGTATAATCTTCGTAACCTTTCGGGCCGGTCATGTTTAAATAATAGCGGTCGTTTGTAAACTGCTTCTGAATCGTCTTCTCGCCCAGATAAAAAAACTTGCCGGCAAAAAAGCGAACGTTCAGTCCTCCGCCTTTGGCGTAATTGAAAAAATAATTTGCAGTCAATGTTGTGCGAACAAAGTCTTTTGCCTGCTCCGCCTCCGCTGTGAAATCAAAAGGATATAAGGCGCGGAAGTCTTGGTAAACAAAACGCAACTGGTTCAGATAACGGTTTTTCCAAGGCGTGCTGTAGCGAAACTTCACAACCGTATCGGTTGGCCTTTTAATGCTATCAACAGCGATGTGCAGGTTTTGTTCGTTGATCAAGAAAGTTTTCCATTGCAGATATTTTGTCACCGTACTACGCGAGTCTTTTTCTTTGAACGTAAAACGAAAGCCTGGAACAAATTTTACAAAACGCATTTTGTATTTGTTGTTGTCTTCGTCCTTGAATTCGTCCATCGTGAAGGAAGAAGCATTCAAAAAAATATCCGTCTTACGAACAAAACCTTCTGAACGAACGGCATAATTCAGTTTGCTCAAACCCACAAGGTTGTTGCTGCCTGTCGCATACATCGGTATCGCTAAAAAATTAAAGGCTGCCGTCGGCGAACCGTAGTTCGTGGCCAGTCCGCCCAACATCAATTTATCGTAAACATTAAAGCCAACGGCCGGCGAAACGATGATTGCGTTTTTTGTAGGATTGAGCGTATAACTTTTTATGGCGTTTTTCTTTAACGGAAAAATAACCGTGGTTCCTTTTAAATTGTTGTTTGGAAGAATGCCTTTGGTGTTTAACTGTGCAAACAGGTTTTCCGTCTCAGCGGTACCCAATTTATCCGCTACAATTTTTTTGAAATCTTCGGGGTGCGGGTGCTTAAACTTCCACAGCGAAAAGTATTGGTGCATCATCTCGCGGAAAGTATCCTTACCCAATTTTTCTTCCAAACTTTTCAGCCACTCCGCCGTTTTATGATAAGCCACCAGGCCGTAATTGTACTCGCTGAATTTTTCGGAAGGCGTTTCAATGGGTTGATCGGTTTTGTTGGTGGCCTTCGCTTGAAAAGCCAGTTCCACCAACTTCGGTTGTTTGCCGTATTTCTGTTCAATGTACTTGTCTTCGTAAAAAGAATTGATGCCTTCGTCCATCCACGGATAATCTCTTTCATTGCTCGCAAGCAAACCGTAAAACCAGTTGTGGCCTAACTCGTGTGCAATCACGTCGTCAAGCGCCTGCGCGGAAGAAAGTGGAGAAATAACGGTAATGGTGGGATACTCCATACCGCCGCCAAAACTTTGCGGGCCTTGCACAACAGAAGCAACGCTATAGGGATATACGCCAACCTCCGCTGAATAAAAACGCAAGGCCTCTTTTGCGTACTGCACACTATTCTTCCAAATATTCTTTTGCGAAGGCGTGTAATAAGAATACACATTTACCGTTCGGCCAGCAGGCAAGTTCAGCGTGTCACTGTTGACAATAAAATTTTTATCCGCAAACAGAGCAAAATCGTGAACAACGTTTGTTTGTTTAAAGTGAAGTGTTTTTGTTTCTTGCCCTGATATTTTTTTTGCAACCGTGATTGCCGGTTTAGACGTTATTACTCTTCTTTTATTAACCGCTGTTTTGCTTTTTGGTATTTCTGGTATTGAATAATTCGCACGGTTTTTCAGCCATTCTTTTTCTTCAGCGTCTTGCAATTCGCCCGTGGCGGCCACCACGTAATCTTTCGGCAACGTAATGCGGACATCATAACCGCCAAACTCGCTGTAAAATTCTCCTTGGTCTAAGTAAGGCATCGGATGCCAACCGCTTCCGTCATACACGGCCGGTTTCGGATACCATTGCGTGATTTGAAAGCTCTCACCATCATAACCGCCGCGTGAAAAATTAAACGGAAGCTTTACGTGAAAAGGCGTGGTGATACTGATTTGCGCACCGGGCATCAAGGGCTTGGGAAGAAGCACTTTGATGACATCAATGTATTGCGGATGATCTTCTGTTTTAGCCGTCATGCCGTTTATTTTAAAATCAAGACGGTTGATGTAGCCTCTTTGCTCTTTATCCGAGAAATAAAATCTTGTGTTGCCGTTTTGCAGCAGTTGATCGCTGAAGGCCGTGCGGTCGTTTTTATAGGCATTAGGCCAGAGATGGAACCAAAGAAAGCGAAGCGTGTCGGGCGAATGATTGGTGTAAAGAATGCTTTCAAAACCATCAAGCGTTTTTTCTTTGTCGTTCAGCGAAACGTCAATGGTGTAATCGGCTTGCTGCTGCCAGTTCGATTGAGAATGAGCAATGGTCAACAAGCAATTGGCAAGGAGAAAAATGAAGATTTTTTTCACCGGGCAAAAATAATGTCTCAATTCAGCACTTGTCAAACAAGTTGGAAAAGTACGAACGGCAAAACTCCGTTTGGCTAAGCGCCGTATTTTTGGCGGCGAGCAGCGCAACCGCGGTTGTTAACGGCTCCTCAAATAACGTTTTGATTGTAACCTTTGGGTAGCCTTTTGCTTTCAATGACTAAACCACAAACCATGACTAAACTTTACGCACTTCTTTTTGCATCTGCTTTCTTTTTTTCTGCCTGTAAAACCGCAAGCAAATCCTACGACAAGGGAGATTACGACGAAGCCGTTGAACTAAGCGTAAAAAAGCTTCAAAAAAATCCTTCCGATGCCGAAAGCAAAGACATCCTGAAAAGCGCTTATCCCTTTGCCGTAAACCGGCACGAAGATGCCATACGCAATCTTTCCACAAGCAATAACGACAACCGTTACGAAGCTATTCTGAACGAATACAATAAGCTTCAGGATTTGTACAATGCCGTTCAACAATCGCCGGCGGCGGCGGCTTTGGTTAATGCCCGCAATTACAGCGAATACGTGCAAACCTATCGCGACAAAGCTGCCGACGTGCATTTGGCCGCTGCTGAAAGATGGATGAGCGAAGGCACCAAGCAAGCCGCCCGCAACGGATATTACGAATTTGTCCGTGCATTGCGCTTTCGCGATAACGCCGTTATCCGTGCCAAACGCGACGAAGCTTACAATGCCGCCGTGATAAAAATTTTAATTGTTCCCATTCAAAACTATCGTGGCTATAATTATAATAGCAGTTACCAGTTGCAACAATTTCAGAACGAAGTGATGCGCACACTTGCGTTCAACATGAACGACAATTTTGTAAAGTTTTATTCCGAATGGGATTTACAGGGGGCCCGCGTTGAACCCGACCAAATTTTGGAAATGAACCTGGGCCGCATTCGCATCGGACAGCCTTACGATCAAAGCAGCCGCCGCGAAGTATCGAAACAAGTTGTAGTGAAAGAAATTGTTTACAAAAAAGATTCCGTTGTGAAGGAATACGGAACTGTAAGAGCGATGGTCACTTCTACCAAACGCTTGCTGGTCTCGGAGGGCGATTTGTATCTTTTCCTTCGCGACCCGAGCGGAAGAATTTTGTGGACGGATCGCTTCACCGGCGAACATCGCTGGCAAACAGAATTTGCCACCTATACCGGCGATGAAAGAGCGCTGAGCGAAAGCGACAAAGGATTGTTGAACAAAAACAAACACTACGACCCACCGCGTGAAGAAGAGATCATGGCGGAACTGTACCGGCAAATTCAAACCGATTTGTCGAACCGCTTGCGGAATTATTTCAGCCGGTAATCATCTGGATTGTCTGAACCATGATTTGGGAAGATTATATGGATTTACAAGAAATAAAAGCAGTCTTATAAAGTAAGAGTCGTTCATTATTAAACGACTCTTACTTTCCTGATTAATACTTTAATTCACCCAAATCATGGTTCAGATACTTCCTTCAAGAGCGTTTTATCGCTGTCAATCTCAAGGCTGTAATTCACGCCAATTTTCAGCGCATAATTTTCTTTTCCGTGGCTTACCGGGAAATCAAAGCACACAGGGTAATCATATTCCCTAATGTGCTTGTAAATAATTTCGTGCACGTTTTTCCCAAACGGTCGTTCGGTGTCTTTGCAATCGGTAAAACCACCGATAATTAATCCTTCAAGTTTGTCGAATTTTCCCGCACGTTTTAATTGTACCAACATGCGGTCAATATTGTAGAGGTATTCGCCAACGTCTTCTAAAAAAAGAATTCTGTGCTTTGTTTTAATGTCCGAATCCGTGCCGATTAAGTGCGCCAAAAGGCTTAAGTTCCCTCCTATCAATTCAGCTTCAACTGAACCAGCCTTGTTGAATTCGTGAGCAGCGGTTTCATACGTTGCCGGTTCGCCTTCCAGAGCTTGTTTAAATGACTGAATGAATGGATTGTTCGCTTCGCCCTCGTCGAAAGCCGCCGCCATGGGCGCGTGCAGCGAAGCAATTTTGTAATTGGTATAAAGATGCGAATGCAGCACGGTAACGTCACTAAAACCAACGATCCATTTCGGGTGCTTGCGGAATTTTTTAAAATCCAGGTCATCAATTATGCGGCTGGTGCCGTAGCCACCGCGGGCACAAAGAATGGCGCTGATCTTTTTGTCGTCCAGCATTTGCTGCAGGTCTTGCAGCCGCTCTTCATCGGTGCCGGAAAAATAATTTGTTGAGTTGCTGTGCGTCGTTGCGCCCATCTCTACGTTGTAGCCCCAGGCATCAAGGGTTTCAATGCAGGTCTGCATCTTTTCAACGGGCATAAAACCTGCCGGTGCAACGATGCCGATAGTATCTCCTTTCTTTAAGTACGAGGGAATAATCATACACAAAAATTGACGCACAAATTAGGTCTTGTTGCAGCATTTCAAAAGTGGTTTTGCGGCCCATCCCGACCTTCCCGGTGGGAAGACCATCAACACACAAGGCCTCGCTTACACAACCTGCCCTATTTTTGCGACAAATCTTGTTACAAAATTTCTTGACGAACAGCAAAAGAACAAACACTTCTCCAACTCAAAAGATTGTTTTAAATGACTGATCAACCAACGAAAGACAGCAGCGGCATAAGTTCCCCCACCGGGGGACAGGGGGCCGTTCCAAAACGATACCTGATCACGGCGGCTTTGCCATACGCAAACGGATTAAAACACATTGGACACCTGGCCGGCGCTTACCTTCCGGCCGATATTTACGTTCGCTATTTGCGGGCACAGGGACGCGACGTGGTTTTTGTTTGCGGCAGCGACGAACACGGCACGGCTATTCCCATCCAAGCCAGGAAGGAAGGCACAACCTCGCAAGCCATCATTGATAAATACCACGGCATTATCAAAGAAAATTTTGACGATCTCTCTATTTCGTTCGACATCTACGATCGGACTTCAAACCCGATACATCACGAAACAGCACAAGAGTTTTTTACGTACTTGAACGACCGCGGTGATCTGGAAATAAAAGAAAGCGAACAATACTTCGACGAAGAAGCGCAAACTTTTTTAGCCGACCGTTACATAAAAGGCACTTGTCCCAATTGTGGTTTTGAAAGCGCTTACGGCGATCAATGCGAACGTTGCGGCACGTCGCTCAGCCCCGATGAACTCATAAACCCTGTAAGTACGCTCAGCGGAAAACCGCCGGTAAAAAAAGCTACGAAACATTGGTACCTGCCGCTGAACAAACACGAAGATTGGTTGCGCAGCTGGATATTGGAAGAACACAAAAGCGATTGGAAAGCAAACGTGTTGGGCCAGTGCAAAAGCTGGATTGACGCGGGTTTGCAGCCACGAGCCGTAACGAGAGATTTGGATTGGGGCGTGAAAGTTCCCCTGCCCGATGCCGAAGGAAAAGTTTTGTACGTATGGTTTGATGCGCCTATCGGTTATATCAGCGCCACAAAGCAATGGGCACTGAATACGGGCAATGACTGGAAGCCTTATTGGTTGGACAAAGAAACAAAGCTGGTTCATTTCATTGGGAAGGACAATATTGTTTTTCACTGCATTATTTTTCCGGTGATGCTCAAGTTGCATGAATACATTCTCCCCGATAACGTGCCCGCCAACGAGTTCATGAACCTTGAAGGCGACAAGATGAGCACAAGCCGCAACTGGAAATTGGAGATGCAAGACTACATTGATGATTTTGTTAAAACAGAGAACGGCGGCCCGCAAATGGCCGATGCCTTGCGTTATTATTTAACCACCATTCTGCCCGAAACCAAGGACAGCGAGTTTACCTGGAAAGGATTTCAGGATGCAGTGAACGGTGAATTAGTTGCGGTGTTTGCCAACTTCTTTAACCGCACATTCGTGCTAATGCACAAGCTAACGTATGGCAAGGTGCCGAAGTTTCACAACGACATTGCCGATGCGAAGGACAAAGAATTAATTGCCGGAATTCAAAATTCAAAAACACGGATTGAGCGTTTGCTGGAAGAGTACAAGTTTCGCGATGCCTTATTTGAAGTGATTGACCTGGCCCGCAAAGGCAATAAATACATGCAGGAAAAAGAACCGTGGATAAAGGCAAAGCAAATTTACGGCGAAGGAGCTATTGTTGAAGAGGCGCAGGTACAGATTGACAACTGCCTTCATCTGTGTTTGCAGCTTTGCGCCAACCTTGCCATTTTCATCAATCCATTTTTGCCCAACACGGCAAAAAAAATGTGTCATCTGATGAAGGTCGTGGACAAGATGCTGGCCTGGGAAAATGCAGGCACGTTAAAACTATTAAGCGTTGGTTATTCGCTTCGCCCACCGGAATTGTTGTTCCGTAAAATTGAAGAAGCAGAAGTGCAAGACCAAATTGATAAATTAAGAACAATGAGCGATCAGCAAGAGGCAAACAAGAACGAGGGTTCTTCCATTCAATCCCAAATCTCGAACCTCAAATCCGAAATCGTTTACGATGATTTCGACAAACTTGACCTGCGCATCGGCACAATCCTTTTCGCAGAGAAAGTTCAAAAAGCCGACAAACTTTTAAAGCTCGAAGTGGACCTTGGTTTTGAAAAGCGAACCATTGTTTCCGGCATTGCGCAACATTTTTCACCGGAGGAGTTGCTGAACAAGCAAGTCATTGTTGTGGCCAATCTTGCACCGCGTAAAATGCGCGGCATCGAAAGCCAGGGAATGATTTTAACTGCAGAAGAACCAAGCGGAAAATTAATTCTTGTAAATCCGAACAACATTGCGCAGAACGGTTCCAACGTAAAATAAATGCCTGCGAATTTTTGTGCTTCAACGGTTACGTTGCCGCAAATGAAGTTGACTCATAGCTGTAAATTCCCTCAGCATTGAAAAAGATTTCTTTCCTCTCGCTGTTTCTTGTTGCCATTACTACCGCCGGTTGTTATTACAACAACGAAGAACAGCTTTACAATTGTACCGTTGATGCAGCAAGCACAAAGTATTCAACTACCGTTGCAAACATTTTAACTTCTTACGGATGTACCGGTTGCCACGTTGCTCCCGTGCCTTCTGGCAACATTGATCTTAGTTCCTACGCAGGTGTAAAAATTGTAGCCAGTGATGGTCGCTTGTACGGCGCCATTACACATGCACCGGGACTGCAGCCCATGCCTCAAGGCGCAGCAAAAATGAACGGTTGCGACATCCGAAGAGTGAAAGCCTGGATTGATGCCGGCGCACCAAATAATTAACCGGGCAACGCAACACCGTGCCCAAACGTATTTAACGAAATGGTGCCGAATGATGTACCCCGCGATTTTATCTTTAGTGTTTAGTTATGAAACGAAAAATCATTTTGGGAGTCCTTCTGTTTATCGTTGCTGCCGCAATCGTTGGATATGCCATTGTATTTAAGTCCAGAGGCGATATAGTTCAAGACAAACCCGATGCCGCAATAACAGCAAAAGCTTTAATTACTGCTTTTGAAAAAGATACGGCTATTGCCAGCAAACAATACATCGAAAAAGTAGTAGAAGTATCGGGCAACGTGAAAAAAATAGATACGGCTGGTGCTGTCGTTTTGGGTGAAGAGGGTTCGCTTTCAGAAGTGGTGGTGGCACTGGATAAAAAGTATCACGCAAAAGATTACGAAAAGCTGAAAGCTGGAAGCAGTACTGTTTTGCAAGGCATTTGCAGCGGTTATCAGGCATCAAGCAATGATCCCAATGATCTCCTGAGCGGATTGGGAACAACCGTTCAGTTGCGATCGGGTGGCGTTAAAAACAAAGATTAATTTTCTATATAAAAACAAAGACACCATGTTCAGAAAGAATCTGATTGTTCTCTCAGGTCTCGTACTCTTTGCAACAGCTACAAATGCGCAAGACCGGTATTTTACAAAGACCGGGCAAATTGATTTCTTCTCGAAAGCGGCTTTGGAAGACATTGCCGCAAAAAACAATGCTGTAACCGCAGTATTGGACACCAAAAGCGGAGCCATGCAATTCAGCGTACCGATGAAAGGTTTCGAGTTTGAAAAAAAACTGATGCAGGAACATTTCAACGAGAACTACGTTGAGAGCGATAAATACCCCAAAGGCGATTTTAAAGGTATCGTTGCCAACAACGCCGCAGTGAATTATGCAAAAGACGGAACCTACAGCGTAACGGTAAAAGGCAGGCTCACCATTCACGGCGTTACAAGGGACGTGGAAGCACCCGGCACAATTAAAGTAAACAACGGCAAGGTTGACGCAGCTTCTACCTTCAACATCAAACTTTCCGATTACAATATCTCGATTCCGGCTGTGGTGAAAGACAAAATTTCCAACTCCATTAAAATTAACGTGGACACGCGGCTTGAACCGTTTAAAGGTTAATCCATCATGAAATCAAAACCAATCTTCCTTCTGCTGGCGACTTTTGTTGCCCTGGTCAGTCGTGCGCAAGACACTGATTTGCTAAAAGGCGTTGCCGATACAACGCCGAAAAAAGAATACGTGTACGGTGCTTTTAAATCCACAAGAGTTATCATGTCGCAGAGCATGGAAATGCTGCGGCCGGGTGTGCTGGACTTTCGCATCTTGCACCGCTTCGGTAATGTTAACCAGGGTATTTCCGAATTCTTTGGTCTTGACCAGGCCACAACCCGCTTGGGACTAGACTACGGCATCTCCAACAATCTTAGCGTTGGCATTGGACGCGGCACGTTAAAGAAAGAAGTGGACGGTTTTGTAAAATGGCGCATCATTCAGCAATCAACGGGGCCAAAGTCAACGCCCTTCTCCTTAGTTGCTGTTGGGGGTTCTACTGTTGTTGGCGCACCGTGGAGCGATCCTGCGCGAAAAAATTTATTTTCTTCCCGTCTTGGCTATTACGGCCAGGCAGTTATCGGCCGTAAGTTTAGTGAGCGGCTCACCCTGCAACTTTCGCCCATTCTTTTGCACCGCAATTTTGTAGAGCTGGCAGCCGATCCGAATGATTTGTTCGCCGCAGGTTTTGGCGGAAGACTCAAACTTTCCAAACGCGTTTCGCTGAACGTAGATTATTACTACGTGGTCAATCAAAACGACGCACGAACCGAGTTGCACAATCCGCTGTCCATTGGCTTCGACATTGAAACCGGTGGGCACGTGTTTCAACTTCACTTCACCAATGCCATAGGCATGAACGAAAGGGCTTTCCTCACCGAAACCACCAACCGTTGGGGCAAGGGTGAAATTCAATTCGGCTTCAATATTTCCCGAGCTTTTCAAATAGCCAAAAAGAAAACCTAACAACAAAGTGCAAAAAGGCAAAGGCGTAAAGAAGACAATCTTCTTTACGCCTTTGCCTTTTTAGAGCTACATACTTATGTGATGAATTCGTCGTGACCGGGCAAAAAAAGACAAAAACACACTTCTTTGTGCGATTGACTTCCTGTAACGGGCAAGGCAACTTTGTTGTCTAAACCTGAAAACAGTATGAAACCAAAATTAGTTTTAGCCGCTTTGTTGCTTGTTATTGCAAGCACCGTGGCAGTTGCACAAGACCGCAAGACAATGCCTTCACCAACGACGGTTCATTTCTCCGAAGCTTTTACTTCACTTGTGGTAGAAGATGACCTCACGGTTGTTCTTACCGTAGGTGCCTCGCCGGACATTACAATAGAAGGCGATGCAAGAAGCGTAATGACCAAAGAGGTTGACGGCAGCCTTTCCCTTTCCGTTCTCGGCGTGCATGCGGCCGGACAAACAATTGTGTATGTGCCCGCAAGCCTTCTTTCAAGAGTGTACATGAACGGCACGGGAACCTTGCGCTCGGCCACTACGCTACAAAACCGCAAGCTGAAGATTATTCTGAGCGATGAAGCAAAGGTTCGTGTGAAAAGTACGGGCAACGTTAGCGTTGAAACCTGGAACGAAATTGATTTTGTAAAAGGGCGATAGGCACATTAGGAAGGGGAAGCAAAATGCCGGTTTATGCCGGCATTTTTTGTGTACCGTTCGCAAAAATTTTTATTGACCAGAAGCCGGAACATCCATTAATCTTTCGTTGCGTCGCACTCTTGTACGCCTTGTTCGCTTCGCAGCAATAAAGCAGTTAAGTAAAGTTCTGAACCCCGAAGTGTGCGACGCAACCGGCGATGAATAGAATTACCACGGCCGGCTACATAAAAGCCCTTCTCTCTTGCCGCGGTCAAAGTTTACCTTTCGCCAGGCTGTAACCTCTTCTTTTCGGCCGGCGTCCTATTCTTCAGAACGGCTTTTGAAAAAATCCTGCTTTCGCTGTAACCCGGGCAAAACAAACGTCGTCAGATAAAGCAGAACACCAAAAAGCTGAAACCAAAATACTCATCACAAAAAAAATTCAGTTTATGCAAGGCGCAGAAGTTTTAGTTCCCATTACCATGTTTGCCGGCGGATTCGCCATGATCTTTGGCATTGTTTACCTGAAAACGAGAGAGAACCTCGCCATGGTTGAAAAGGGAATGAACCCAAAACAACGGTACAACAGTCCCGCACCGTTTAAGAGTCTTAAACTTGGCTTGTTGCTTTTAGGTGCCGGCCTCGGATTGTTGACCGCTTATCTTATAGATACGAACGTACTGAGAAATGGCAACGACTCGTATCATTATCAGCACAACATTCCTTTCCTTTATTTTTCGCTTATAGCCGTTGGCGGAGGCTTGGGTTTGATTGCCTCCTACTGGACCGAGAAAAAGGAGTACGACCGCAACCGTAATTTACCCGAATGAACAAGTCATTAACAACAAAAGGCCAGGCTGCAGTCTGGCCTTTTTATTTTGCTGGGATGAAAATTGCAGTGCGTGAAACATGGAATCGAAGACTTTTGATGTCGTTGTTGTTGGCGCCGGTTCCGCCGGTCTGATTGCTGCCCTCGAGATAGTTTTAACGGGCAAATCCGTTGCGGTAATTGAAGCAAAAGAAAATGCCGGCGGACGAATTTTTACTGTTTACAACGGCAACGGTTACCCGGTAGAATTGGGCGCTGAATTCGTGCACGGCAATTTACCCGTGACAAAAGAATTGTTGAAAAAAGCCGGTGTGAAAATCACTACGGTCAAGGGCAGCATTTGGCAGTACAAAGAAGGACGATTGGCCAAGCAGGAAGATTTTATTGACGATTATTCCGACTTGGAGAAAAAGTTTAAAGAACTAAAGCAGGACATTCCGGTTGCCGAATTTCTTTCAGCTCATATAGCCGGTTCCAAGTACGAGGAACTGCGCTTTTCGTTAAAAAATTACGTGGAAGGATATTATGCCGCTGATCTAAAAAAAGCAAGCACTTTTTCGTTGCGCGACGAACTGACAAAAAGCGATGATGAGCAATACCGCATTGAAGGCGGTTATCAGCAGTTGGTGAATTATCTTGAACAACGGTGCAAAGACAAAGGTGTGCAATTCTTTTTCTCACAACCTGTACTTCAGTTGCATTGGAAAAAGAGCAACGTTGAAGCCGTCACCGTGCAAAATTCTGTGCGTGCAAAAAAGGCATTGATTACTGTTTCCGTTGGCGTTTTGCAAAACGGCGGCATTGAATTCTTTCCCGCTTTGCCTGAAAAAAAATTAGCGGCGCAAAACCTGGGCTTTGGCCATGTGATAAAAACTATTCTCAGCTTTGACGACGCTTTTTGGAAGGATAAGGAGTTTACGGCCGGGAAAGATTTAACTGATCTCAATTTTCTCTTTTCCGCGGAACAAATACCAACCTGGTGGACGCAGCATCCAAAGAAGCAAGCCATTTTGGTTGGTTGGCTTGGCGGACCAAGGGCGAATGCATTTGATACGGTTAATAAGGAGAATGTCATTCAAAAAGCACTGTATTCGCTGAGTCAAATTTTCAACATGGATGTTCTTCACCTTTTGCAGAATTTAAAGGGCGGGCAGATGCACAACTGGTCGGCTGATCCGCATTTTTGCGGCGCTTATTCTTATGAAGTTGTGAACGGCAACGACTTCATGCAAACGATTCTAAAGCCCGTTGATAATACGGTTTATTTCGCCGGCGAAGGTCTTCATGAAGGTTCTGAAATTGGCACCGTTGAGGCAGCCCTGAGCTCTGGCCGAACAGTCGCTTACCAACTGATTGCGAATTTTTAAGAGCGTTCCTTTGCAAACACCGTGTCAGGCTGGTATGATTTTTCTGCGGTTTTAAAAAACGATTTGTTATGAAACACAGCAGAGACAATAGCACGCATCAAAACAAAACGGTGCCCAATACGCACAGGCCGCAGCCGCAGAATAAAGATGATATTGACAGCCGCAGCAACGAAGAGTGGGATACGAAGGGAGGCGACGTAACGCACAACCGGAAAGAAAAGCAAAGCGACCGGAAGAATGTGAAGAACGATTAAGCAAAAGCCCCGCTCAATGCGGGGCTTTGTTTTGCGATAACTTCTTGCTTACTGTTTCTTGCCTTGCTTGTTGGCTTTGTAGCGCATATCCAACGTTCCGTCTTTTTTGGTTGGACCTGTTGTAGTTGTTGAAGTGGTGGCGGTTTTAGACTTTTCTTTGTTGTCTTTGAAGCGCATGTCCGGCTTGCCGTCTTTTGTTTTGGCCGTGGTAGTTGTAGCAGTCGTGGCCATCGTCTTTGTTGTTGCCGTTGTTGCTGCCTTTGGCTGAGCGGCGGTTTTTGCAGGCATCGTTTGCGTTTTTGCTTTAGTCGTCTCCACTTTTGTTTTAGTGGTTGCTTGGGCCTGGGACGTGAGACCAAAAGCAAAAACGGTCATGATGGCAAACAGGAATTTTTTCATGTTGTAAAAGTTTAAGTAAGGAAACTATTTCATTTTCCTGAAAGATGCAAGGCCTATCGCCAGGGTCTTGTTTCTTGTCGGTTAAAGCTATATTTCTTCCATTTATTGGCTGCTTGCAGTCGTTTTGGGTTCTAACGACTTCAAGATTATTATTGAGACAAGACTGTTATAATGAACTTGCACGGCATGACAACCAGTGAGTCCGTAACCTATAAACGGCAAGCCTAAAAATTTTTCAAAAGAGTTTTGGCGCGTTTTATTGCAAGCCCTATTTTTGCTGCCCGCAAACGGCTCCGTAGCTCAACTGAATAGAGCATCTGACTACGGATCAGAAGGTTTCAGGTTTGAATCCTGACGGAGTCACAAAAGTCCCATCGGTTGATGGGACTTTTTAATGACGGGCAAAAAGGCAAATGATTTTCTCGTTTCTTCCTCCTTCGGTAAGGCGCCGTCAAACAAAGTAAGGGCTCTTCTGTTACAATGCCTTCTTTCAAATTAACCTCGCAGCATTGATTGAAAGCAAGGCGGCTCACAGAAAATTTTAGCCAGCGTTTCTTTAAAGAAAAAGAAAAGAAAAAACTTGTTCTTTTAACACGCTAAATGATTTTATCTGTTTATTTTACAGCAGTAATCAATCCTAAAACAACCTCAAAACCTAATACAACTATGAATTGGAGAGATGTGCTGGCCGTGTTGCTGGGTATAAAGAAGCCGAAACCGGTTTTAATTCCCGTTCCCCAAAACAACAAACCGTCCGCAAAAAAATAAATAGTTTAATTGTATTTGAACGACCCCGCCTTTATGCGGGGTTTTCTTTTTTTTATCTTCACTCCCTTTCAACAACGCTATGAAAAAGTTTCTTTTCATTCTCTTTTTGCCGCTTGCTGCTTTTGCGCAAAATTTTACACCGCAGGAAATTTCCCGTTGGGAAACACAGGCGAAACAGGTAACAATAGTTGAAGACAATTGGGGCGTTCCGCACATTTACGGAAAGAAAGATGCCGACGCGGCTTTCGGTTTACTGTACGTCCAATGCAGCCAAAACTTTGCGCGGGTAGAACGGAATTATTTGGAGATCATGGGACGTCTTTCCGAAGTGGAAGGCGAACAACGTTTATACGAAGATTTGCAAATGCGCCTGATTTACGACAGCACAGCAGCGAAGAAAGATTACGCAAACAGCCCGCAATGGTTTAAAGCACTGTTGAACGCTTTTGCCGACGGCGTGAATTATTATTTGTACAAACATCCCCAAACAAAACCGCTGGTGTTGAAAAGGTTTGAGCCTTGGTTTCCACTCATGTACACCGACGGCAGCATTGCGCCTACGCAAACCGGCGGCCTGACCGTAAAAGATTTAAAAAATTTTTACGAGGAAAAAGACGAAGCGTCATCTTTTGTAAGACCCGAACTTTCCATCAACAATTTCAATCCGAACGGTTCGAACGGATTTGCTATTGCACCATCACGAACGGCATCGGGTAATGCTATTCTTTACATCAACCCACACGTAACGTTTTATTTCAGAACCGAAGCGCACATGGTTAGCGAAGAAGGATTGGATGCTTATGGTGCGGTTACGTGGGGACAATTTTTCATTTATCAAGGGTTCAATGAACACTGCGGTTGGATGCATACTTCGAGCTACGCAGACGTGGCGGATGTGTATGAAGAAACGGTGAAAGAAAGCGGCGGAATCTACACTTATTTGTACAACGGTCGCAGGAACAATGCGATTGCGAAAACCGTATCTATAAACATTAGAGAAGGCAACGAAACAAAAACAAAAACTTTTCCAGCTTACTTCACACATCACGGGCCGGTGATGGGAAAGCGGGCAGGCAAATGGCTTTCCTTAAAAGAAAACAATCGTTCCTTATCAGCGCTCATGCAATCCTGGCTGCGCACAAAAGCAAAAGGCTTTAACGATTTTAAAAAAGTCATGGAGATGCGTAGCAACAATTCGAACAATACTGTGTTTGCTGATGACAAAGGAAACATCGCTTACTGGCACGGCAACTTCATGCCACGTCGCAATCCAAAATTCGATTGGTCAATGCCCGTTGACGGTGCAACAACTGAAACAGATTGGAAAGGAATTCACCCGCTTGATGAAATCATTCATCTATACAATCCGGAAAGCGGTTGGATACAAAACTGCAACTCCACTCCTTTTACCGCTTCGGGAGAAAGCGGCCCAAAGAAAGAAGATTATCCAACCTACATGGCGCCCGAAGGACAAAACGGTCGCGCCGTAAATGCCGCACGACTTCTTTCAAAAGCAAAGAACGTAACGCTTGATTCCATTATAAAAATTGGTTACAACACTTACCTCTCTGCTTTTGATGTTTTGTTGCCGCCGCTCTTTAAGGCTTACGATGAACTTTCTACTAACGAGGCTTTGAAAAAAGAACTTGAACAACCCATTAGCCAGTTGAAAGCATGGGATAAAAACGCTTCCGCTTCTTCTGTTGCCACAACGCTTGCCATTGAATGGGCAACGAAACTGGCAACAAAAATTCCGGTGGCAAAAACTCCTGAAGCCGCAACAAACGCTATTGGCAATTTTCAACGCATGGCGGAAATGATATCGGCAAATGAAAAACTCTTACTGCTTGCCGAAACACTCAAAGACCTCGAAAAATTATACGGAAAATGGAACGTTGCCTGGGGCGATGTCAATCGTTATCAACGTACGGCCAACAATGTTTTTGACGACAATGCGCCAAGTCTTCCCGTTGGCCTTGGCCCCGGTACTTGGGGCTCGCTGCCTTCCTTTGCTTCGCGGCGCTTCAATACAAAAAGCCGTTACGGTTATTCGGGCAACAGTTTTATTGCAGCCGTTGAATTTGGAAAAAAACTCAAAGCAAAAACCATCGTCACCGGCGGCGAATCATTTGATCCTTCTTCAAAGCATTATACCGATCAGGCGCAAGGCTACATTGACGGAAAGTTTAAAGACGTAAATTTTTACAAAGCCGATGTGCTAAAGAAAGCCGAACGCACCTATCACCCCGGCGAATAAGGCGCTACGCAATTGTTTACAACTTTTTCCCCGTAAGAATTGGGAAAATTCCCTTTTCTACCACTCCATTTTCAGTTAGGTTTGCGCACTGTATTTTCTATGAATGATTTTTATAAAGACAAGGTAGTAGTGGTTACAGGCGGCACCGACGGCATCGGCAAAGCACTTGTAGAAAAGTTGCTGATGCTGGGTGCAAAAGTCTCCACCTGCGCCCGTCACCACGATAAACTATACCGTCTCCAATCCGAATTTCCTTCTTACCCGCTGCATACGTTTTTGGCCGATGTGAGCATTGAAAATGATTGCCGGAATTTCATCGAGTCAACCATTAAGGTATTTGGCGGCATTGACGTTTTAATTAACAACGCCGGTGTTTCGATGCGGGCCTTGTTGAAGGACACGAATGCTGACGTGATAAGAAGAGTCATGGACATAAACTTTTTCGGATCGGTGTATTGCACCCGTTTTGCATTGAACTCTATCATTGAAAGAAAAGGTTCAATCGTGGGTGTTTCGTCCATCGCCGGCTACCGCGGACTTCCGGGCCGCAGCGGTTATTCGGCATCCAAGTTTGCCTTGCAAGGTTGGCTGGAAGCCATTCGCACGGAATTGCTTGACGATGGGGTGCATGTAATGTGGGTTTGTCCGGGCTACACAGCGTCCAACATTCGGAATGCGGCTTTAACCGAGAACGGCGCTGCGCAAGGCGTCAGCCCGTTTGATGAAGGAAAATTGATGCCGGCTGAAGAAGTAGCCGAACGTGTACTAAACGCAATTCGAAAACGAAAGCGAACGCTGGTAATCACGTTCACCGGCAAGCAAACCGTTTTTATGAACAAGTTCTTTCCGGGCCTGTCGGATAAACTGGTAAAAAACTTTTTCTTCAAAGATGGAAAGCTAATCAAGTGAAATTTTTCTGAAAACAATTCGTTACTCATTAAACCAACTTTATTTCCCGACTGCACATGCCACTGGTTACCCTTACATCGGACATTGGCGAGCAAGATTATCTTGCCGGTGCAGTTAAAGGGCGGCTCTTGCGTATCAACCCCGAGTTTCAAATCATTGACATCACGCACAAACTTTCGCCGTTCAATTATCCGCAAACCTCTTACGTCTGCCGCAACGCCATTAAAAATTTTCCCGAGTTTACTTACCACATTATACTGGTGAATTTGTTCGAGTCAAAACCCGAACAACTCCTTTTTGCTTTTTACAAAGACCAGTACATCATTTGTGCCGACAACGGTTTGCTCAGCATGATCATTGAAGAAAAACCGGAAATGGTATTGGGCGTACCGCTCGAAAAATCCGCCATCAAAAACACGCTTTATTGCATTGATGTTGCGGCCAAAGCCATCACGCAACTAACCAACGGCGAACCGGTGCAAAACATCGGCATCCCCGATCCTCCTTATCTTGAAAAACACCCGCTGCGCCCCACGCTTGGCGAAGACTGGATGGAAGGCCAAATCATTTTTATTGACGCCTTCGAAAACGTTATCGTCAACATTACGCAGGATCAGTTTGAACGGCAACGCCGCGGCCGGCGTTTTAAAATTGTCTTTCGCCGCGACGAAATCATTGAACGCATCAGCGGCTCTTATGCGGATGTGGCCCACGGCGAAATGCTCGTGCTTTTCAACAGCGCCGGCTACATGGAAATCGCCGTCAACAAAGGCAATGCCGCCGGTTTGTTTGGTTTAAAAGGCTACAGCGAAAGCAATCAATCCGTACCGCAGGCCGTGCAAACGCGGCTTTTTTATCAAACGGTGAAAGTGTTTTTTGAATAGTTGTAGCTGCTAAAAATTTCTTTCCCGTAATGTTTTGTTAACCGGCCTTTGTTTTTCATGGCATCGGCAGTTGCGTCGCACACGTGTGCGTTCGGTAATTCTATTCAGCGCCGTCAGGCGCTACATCATGGTAGAAATTATGAACATGGAGTGGGCTTCGGCTCCGCAGGAGTCGAACGATAACGATTGCTTGCTTTTGCTACCTAAATTTGTCGTCTACGGAGACCGAAGAAAAGATGTACAGCGTTCCGAACGCACAAGAGTGCGACGCAACGATGCTTAATGGATGCATTGGCCTCTGGTTCATAAAAAATATTTTCGCACAGAGTCGAGGAGCAAAGGAGAACTAAACTATCTGCGCACAGCACGCCAACTTCAAACCTCGAACTATAAACCGCTTTAACATTCTCTCATGCTTTTCCCCTTTAATTTAGCCGCTTCCCTATTTTTGCACGTCCGCTAAAAAGTGGAATCATAAAAGAACAACCACCGTTATGAACTTTAAAAAAGCCAACAACATTACCGGTTGGGTAGTGTGTGTCATTGCTTCTCTCGTGTACATTTTAACCGCCGAAAAGGCCGGCAGCTTCTGGGACTGCGGCGAGTTTGTTTCGGCAGCTTTTAAAGTGCAAATGCCACACCCGCCCGGCGCGCCGCTGTTTGTTTTACTGGGCCGCTTTTTTATTGTTCTTTTTGGCGACAACCCAAATACCGCTGCCAAAGCTGTAAACATCATGAACGCACTGGCCAGTGGCTTTACCATTCTTTTTCTTTTCTGGACCATCACGCATTATGCCCGCAAGCTCACTAGTGGTTTTTTAGCGGAACCCGACAAAGCCCAAATTTTTACCATCATGGGCGCCGGCGTTGTGGGTGCACTGGCTTATACGTTCACCGATTCGTTTTGGTTCAGCGCTGTTGAAGGCGAGGTTTATGCTTTCTCTTCTTTCTTTACGGCCCTGGCTTTTTGGGCCATGTTGAAATGGGAACGTGCGGATGTGGAAGCGGGCAACAACCCGGTTTTAAAAGCCCGCGCCGACCGTTGGATTGTGTTTCTTTTCTTTTCGCTTGGCTTGTCCATTGGTGTGCATCTTTTGGGTCTGCTTACCATTCCGGCCATTGTTATGATTTATTATTTCCGCCGGTATAATTATACGCGTTGGGGGGCCATCTGGGCCTTTGTCATTGGTTGCATTATCACCGGTTTGGTGCAAGTAGTCGTCATTCAATACTCGGTAAAAATTGCGGGACAGTTTGATATCTTTTTTGTCAATTCTTTCGGTCTTCCTTTCTTTTTTGGCTTTGCTTTCTTTTTCATTTTGCTCGGTGTCGTTCTCTGGTGGGGCTTGCGTTTTGCCAAGCGCAAAAACCTTCCCCTGATGACGCTCGGTATCTGGAGTTTTATTTTCATCATGCTTGGCTACTCGTCTTATGTTACGCCGCTGGAACGTTCCAACGCCAACACGGCCATTGACATGAACAACGTGGACAACCCGATGAATCTTGTTTATTACCTGGGCCGCGACCAATACGGTTCACAGCCCATTGTAACAGGGCCACACTTTTTGGCAAGAGCGCAGGAAGGTGACAAAAAATATTTGTACGCAAAAAGCAAAGACCCCGAAACAAAAAAAGATACGTACCTAAAGTACGAAAACCCGCAGCCGGAAATCGTTTACGACAACGAAGATGTGCAGTTTTTCCCGCGGCTTTGGGAAGGCAACGATCCCAACCGCGCCAGCTTTTACATTCAATGGCTAAACCTGCCGGTGAGCGGCGTAACGGTGAAAAGCCCAAGCTATCTGAACGACGTAAGCCGCGACGCTATTTCCTTGGTTGATAAAACCACACGTCAGCAAAGCGTTTATCCAATTCCCGAAGGTTACGCCGTTTACAACCCGTGGTTAAAATCAGAATACAGCGCGGGTGAACAAATACCGGTGGTAAAAATTCCAACGATGGCAAACAACATCGAATGGTTTTTTACTTACCAGATGGGCTTCATGTACTGGCGTTATTTCATGTGGAATTTTTCGGGACGGCAAAACGATGTGCAAGGCTTTGGCAACGTTCGTGACGGCAACTGGACGTCGGGCATTTCTTTTATTGACAACATGCGCCTCGGCGATCAAAGCAAAATGCCCGAAAGCCTGCAAACGAATAAAGCGCATAACAGTCTTTTCCTCCTGCCCTTCTTGTTGGGTATTCTCGGTTGCATTTACCAGTTCATTAAAGACCGTAAGGACTGGATTGCCACCTTCCTGCTCTTTTTCTTTACGGGCATTGCCATCGTTATTTACCTGAACCAGCCCGGCACGCAGCCGCGTGAACGCGATTATGCTTTTGCGGGTTCTTTCTACGCATATGCAATTTGGATTGGGCTGGCCGTGGTGGCTTTTGTTCGAATGGCCCGCGAAGCGGCAGACAAGTTAACACTGCGAAACGTTTTGATTTACGGAAGCCTTTCGACATTTCTCATCATGGTGTTGAGCGATGCAAACAGCTTCAACACGGGAAAACTGGGTGCTGCTTTGATCGGTGCTATTCTGTTTGCTGCACTGACTCTTGGAGTCACGTTTTTACTTCGATCGCTTCGAAACGCATCGCTACAAACAATTGCACTTGCTTCGTCCGCTATTTGCTTACTGACCCCTGTAATTATGGGTGCAAAGGAATGGGACGACCATGACCGCAGTCAAAAGCTCCTGGCGCCCGACATCGCAAAAGACTATTTGAACAGTTGTCCAAAGAATGCCGTTCTGTTTACCTACGGCGACAACGACACATACCCACTTTGGTACGCACAAGAGGTGGAAGGTATAAGACCAGACATTCGCATCATCAACACAAGTTTGTTGGGCATTGACTGGTATGTTAATCAATTGCGTTACAAGATCAATGAAAGCGATCCAATCAACGTGATTTGGACCGAAGATCAAATTCGCGGTGTTGGTTACGTAAGAGTCAATCGCCAGGATGTGCGGGACAACCAAAGCCTTCTTTCCATCATGACGGAAATAAGCAAAAAAGGCCCGCAGGTTGTAAGTCTTCCGTACATGAAAAACGTAACGGTGCCCGTTGATTCTGCCATGGCAAGACAGGATGGAATACTGGAAGCCGGTGCGCCAGCCTTGCCTCAAATCACGCTTGATCTTTCGGGTATCGGCGCTTATTCGCTCGATCAGATTGCGATGCTGAACATCATTGCTGCCAACGCCTGGAAACGTCCGATTTGCGTTACCAGCCCCGATCGCGACAAGGCCTCTTTCCTCTTCCCGTATTTACAGCGCCGCGGCATGATTTATCAATTGTCGCCAGCCGGAAATCTGCAAAAAAGTCCTGAAGGTTTGGGCATTAACGCAGACACGACGTATCAGTTGCTGGAGACGGTCTTCCGTTCGGGCAATGCCGGAACCGGCAAGGTTTACTTTGATGAAGAAAACCGCCGCCACTTGAATTCACTTCGCGACCTCTACTCAATAGAATCGTTGACTTTGTCTTCGGAAGGCCGCAAGCAGGAAGCTTTGAACGTGGTCGAAAAGGCGGACAGTCTTCTCAATCCGAAAAGCCTGCCGTACGGAATGCCAGGTCGTGGTCACAACCAGATAACGATGGATTTCCTGCGTGCCGCTTACGCAGCCGGGGACATGGCGCTGGCGCAAAAAGTAAAAGTCGCGTTGAGAAAAGACCTGAACGAACAATTGCAGTATTACGCAGCCTTGAAAGAATTTAAAGATGATTACTACATGCAATTGAGCAACGAAGAAAAAGGAGCGCAGGATTTGCTGAAAGAAATTGGTGACCTGGAAGCGCAGTTCGAAAGCAAGAAAGCACCCTTGCAGGAACTGCCTCAGAAAAAGGATACCGCCGACACGTCGAGAAAATAATTAACCAAAACCTCTTCCAAAAGAAGAGGTTTTTTGTTTAACAAGGCTGAATGAACAAACAGTGCATAATTATTGTAGATTGTGAGGAAGGTAAAACGCGAAACGTGAGATGTGAAACCGTAAACGCTGTCAATTTGTAGGTCGTTCATGTCTCACTTTTGACGTCTCACGTCTCACCTAAATTTTCAATACATGATCGGTTTTCATTTCACCAAATACGATCCGCGGCAAAACGGCAAAAGCCGCTTTGAACAATTGCTTGATTTATTTACGCAACTGCTCACCTACACGAGCGGCGATGTGACCGAGGCCTTGCAATGGCTCAACGAGTTGGATAAAAAATACGAGCTAACCGACGACCAATACGGCATGGGCGATTTCATTGACGAGTTAAAAGAGAAAGGCTACATCACCGAAGACGCGCAGCGCGGCGAAATCAAAATCACACCCAAGACGGAACAAAGCATTCGCAAGCGCAGCCTCGAAGAAATTTTCGGCAAGCTAAAAAAAACAAAGACCGGCGATCACCAAACGTTTAAACCGGGCTTGGGCGACGAAGTAAGCCCCGACACAAGACCTTTCCAGTTTGGCGACATGCTGGAGCAGATTGATTTTACCGAGTCCATTCGCAACGCACAAATCAATCACGGGCTTGACTCGTTTACGATGCAGGAAGACGATTTGCAAATCCGCGAAACCGATTTCAAATCCCAGACCTCCACGGTATTAATGATTGACATTTCGCACTCGATGATTTTGTACGGCGAAGACCGCATTACACCTGCCAAAAAAGTAGCAATGGCTCTGAGCGAATTGATTACAACAAAATATCCAAAAGACACGTTGGATATTGTCGTCTTCGGCAACGATGCCTGGCCGGTGGAAATCAAAGATCTCCCGTATTTGCAAGTTGGTCCTTATCATACAAATACCGTTGCAGGTTTGGAATTAGCGATGGACATTTTGCGCCGGAGAAAAAATCCAAACAAGCAAATTTTCATGATCACTGATGGCAAGCCGACCTGTTTAAAAATTGGCAAGCGTTATTACAAAAACAGTTTTGGCCTTGACAGAAAGGTGACGAATCGTTGCATCAATTTAGCGGCGCAATGCAAGAAATTAAAAATACCCATCACCACGTTTATGATTGCCACTGACCCTTACCTTCAACGGTTTGTGCAGGAGTTTACAGAGATGAACAACGGCAAGGCGTACTTTGCGAGTTTGGACAGATTGGGCGCATTCATCTTCCGCGATTTTGAAAGCGGCAAACGAAAAACGGTTTATTAATTTTTACTATACTCATTTGACAGGAATTACTAGAATGAACATCAAACACATAAACACCCTCGGCGAGCTAAAAGAAAGCGGTTACAAACCCAAAAGCATTAAAGAAGAACTCAGGCAGAACCTGATCAAAAAACTGGAAACAAAAGAAGACACGTTCACCGGCATAATTGGCTACGAAGAGACAGTTATACCCGATGTGGAAAGAGCCTTGTTGAGCAAACACAACATTCTTTTTCTGGGCTTGCGTGGACAGGCAAAAACACGCATGGCGCGGCAAATGACGGAATTGCTGGACGAGTACATTCCTTTCGTTTCCGGCAGCGAAATCAACGACGATCCTCTCAAGCCCATTTCGAAGTTCGCAAAAGATTTAATCCGCGAAAAAGGCGACGATACGCCCATTGAATGGCTCCACCGCAGCCAGCGTTACGGCGAAAAGCTGGCGACACCTGACGTAAGCGTTGCCGATTTAATTGGCGACATTGATCCCATTAAAGCAGCCAATCTGCGTTTAAGTTTTGCCGACGAAAGAGTGATTCATTACGGCATCATTCCCAAAAGCAACCGCAGCATTTTTGTCATCAACGAACTTCCAGATTTGCAAGCCAGAATCCAGGTTGCGTTGTTTAATATTTTAGAAGAAGGCGATGTGCAAATTCGGGGCTTCAAACTACGCTTGCCACTGGATATTTTGTTTGTCTTCACGGCCAATCCCGAAGACTATACCAACCGCGGTTCTATTGTAACACCGTTGAAGGACCGCATCGAAAGCCAGATCCTTACGCACTATCCAAAGTCATTAGAAAATGCGCTGGCTATCACAGAGCAGGAAGCCGATATCGCAGAAGGACAAAAAGAAAAAATAGACATCAGCGATTTGGTGAAACGCCTCATTGAGCAAGTGGCTTTTGAAGCAAGAGCCAGCGAGTTTGTGGACAAGAAAAGCGGCGTGAGCGCAAGGCTTACCATCTCTGCTTTTGAAAACGCAGTGAGCGCCGCCGAGCGAAGAGCCATCATCAACAAAGAAAAAAGCACGCAGGTTTGGATCAGTGATTTGGTGGGCATCATTCCTTCCATTACGGGTAAAATTGAACTCGTTTATGAAGGCGAACAGGAAGGTCCGTACCAGGTTGCAATGAATCTTTTGGATAAATCTATTCGTTCACAGTTTGTACAATATTTCCCCAATCCGGAAACATTAAAAAAACGTGCGCCACGCAAAGGAGAAACGCCACAGGCGGTTGACAATCCTTATCGTTCCATCATCACCTGGTTTGACAAAGGCAACCATCTCAATTTGTTTTTTGCGGCCAACGATCGCGAAAGAATGAATCAACTGTACGCAGTGGAGGGTTTACATTCCTTGGTGAAAAAAACCTTTTCGCACGCAAACGAAAAGGAAGCTGCTTTACTGATGGAGTTTGTGCTTCACGGCCTTTCCTCCTTCTCTCTCATCAGCAAAAAAATTATGGAAACCTCCGTAGAGTTTAAAGACCTCATGGGAAGCATGTTGAACATTCAATCATCCGGCTATGATGATTTGGAAGAAGAAGATTTTAATTAAAGTCTTAATGAAGATTCGGCGCCTGTAAGTCCCGAATCTTCGTAAACATCTTTTAGTTGAATGGATACGGGCAATGGTTGAAATTGCAGAACATCGTCTACTGATTTGTATTCCCGCAACTCCCAACGACCGGAAGCGTTGACGGCAAAGGCCTCGATAAAGACAGAAACCGAATCAATCAACACATACTCTTTCAGCGTCGGTATGTCGCGGTACAATTTGAACTTGTCACCGCGGTCATATTCTTTGGTTGATTTAGAAAGAACTTCAATGAGAACAAAGGGATTGAGAGCATTATATTGTTTGAAGTAGCATTAGAATTTGTAGCCAAACGACAAGCCTCCGTAATAAGGAATAAAAAAGTCCTTTCCAAAAACTGGATTAATAAAGGCCCGGAACGTAAAGCCGCCGTTGACAGGCTGCATACGGTAGCCAAACAAAAGATGTCCAAAGGTGGAAGAAAAATCACCCGCATCGCCGGTACCTATAACGGGTGTTACGCCTGCGCCCATTTCAAAATAGTTGCGCTGGTCCTTACCTACAATATAGTTTAAGCCAATCGGAATAAAGACCACTCCGTCGCCGTCAACACTAAAACCGCCGACGCCGAGCCGTCCACCCAAACCGGCTTCACCTTTGGAAAAACGCGAATCAAAATTGATGGAAGCAAGACCGGGTCCGCCGAGTTCAAAATAAACCGACTTGGCTTGCGCATGACAAAAGACTGAGATGAAAAAGAAGAAGGCAAGAAACAAAAACGATTTTATCATAAGTGAAGTTTTGATTTGGCAGACAAGAAAGCAAATTAAACCGCTGCAACCAAAAATTCTTTTTACAAAACGTTCACTTCTCTTTCCAACCGGATTCCAAATTTTATCTCTACCGATTGTAAAATCGCTTCACTCAGCGCATAAATTTCCTGGCCGCTTGCGCTGCCGTGGTTAACCAATACCAACGCTTGTTTTGAATAACAACCGGCGTCTCCATTGCGATAACCTTTCCAACCGCATTGCTCAATCAACCAGCCTGCCGGAACCTTTACTCGTTCGTCATCGAAAGGGAAAGAGGGAATAGACGGATAACTACTTTGCAATTGGACAAACTGCTTTCTTTCGACTTGCGGGTTTTTAAAAAAACTACCGGCATTGCCAATCACTTTCGGATCGGGAAGTTTGGACGAACGAATATTGACAACAGCCTGCGAGATTGCCTGAATGCTCAATTCTTTCACACCCATCCTTTCCAGTTCCTGGTTGATGGCGCCATAGCTCGTATGGTAAACCGGTTTTTTGTTCAACCGGTATGTTACCGATGCAATTGCAAACTCTCCTTTGTATTTGCGTTTAAAAACACTTTCGCGATAACCGAATTCGCAATCTTTCAATTCAAACTTTACAAGGTTTTTATCGTGCAGATGAAAGGCTTCGAGTTCGTGAAAAACATCTTTTATTTCCACGCCGTAAGCGCCGATGTTTTGCATGGGTGATGCGCCAACGTTGCCGGGAATGAGCGAAAGATTTTCAACACCTGCGTAATTATTTTCAACGCAGTGCATCACCAGGCGATGCCAATTTTCTCCCGCTCCTGCTTTGAGGTAAATGTGTTCATCGTCTTCTTTTACAATCGCAATGTCTTTGATTTCATTCTTCAGCACAAGACCGCTCACATCTTTTGTAAGCAGGATGTTGCTGCCGCCGCCTAAGACTAGTTTGTGGTTTGTGGTTTGTGGTTTGTAGTTTAGGAGTTCAGTCAGTTCATCAATGTTTTGAAAATTTGCGAAGTACTTTGCACTTGCTTCAATGCCGAACGTATTGTAAGGCCGAAGAGAAATATTTTCCCGAATTTGCATGGCAGCAAGAATACGAATTTTATGCCCGCAAAAATTGCCACCGTCATTGGATCAACGGGTTTGATCGGAAGTCATTTGCTTAATGTTTTGCAAAAAGACAATGCCTTTGAAACGATAAGGGCCGTGGTGCGAAAGCCGCTTCGTTTTCAACAATCAAAAGTCGAAATGAAGCTGGTGAATTTTGACGAACCCGAATCGGTAAAACTCGCTATTGACGGCAGCGATGCAGTTTTTTGCGCTGTAGGCACCACGCAGAAAAAAGTGAAGGGCGATAAAGCCGCTTATCGAAAAGTAGATTACGCCATTCCGGTGAATGCCGCCCTTTTTTGCGCCGAAACAGGTTGCCCGAATTTTCTTTTGGTTTCTTCCGTTGGCGCCAACAGCAAGAGCAATAATTTTTACCTGAAATTGAAAGGCGAAGTAGAAGACGCGGTACAAAAATTATCCATTCAGAACATTTCTATTTTTCGCCCATCCATCTTGCTTGGCAAAAGGGTTGAAAAACGTTCCGGCGAAAAAATTGGGCAAGCGGTAATGAGCTTCTTTGCTTTTTTATTGGTGGGAAGTTGGGATAAATACAAACCGATTGACGCGGAAAAAGTGGCAAGAGCGATGGTTATGGCATCCAAAGAACAAAACCCCGGTACGAGGATTTACGAATACGAAGCGATGCGGAAACTATCCAGTGGCCCATCCCAACAGCCATTCATTAAAGCGGGTTGATGGCGCTAAAGCCCCTTCCCGGTGGGAAGGGAAGGAAGACTCTCAAAGCAAGAAGAAAACGTACAGCTTTCAAGCTGATTGAATAAATTGTAGAATCATCGCAATGCTGGCTCTTGTGCGTTGATGGCCTTCCCACCGGGAAGGTCGGGATGGGCCGCTTCACTGCGCATCCACATCCGGCAGCACAATCACTTTCTTAAACTGTTTTATGTTGTGAAGGTTTGCGCATTCTTTCTGAATGTCTTCCTTGCATTTGGCAATCATCTGGGCATCACGCGGAAGCTTCAACAACATCTCCATTAAAAACATTCCCCGAACGCGGTTGACCACCGGCTCCGCCGGACCAACGATGTATTTGCGGTAAAGAAAATCCATGCCTTTTGCAAACTGATGCGCCGCGTTAAAACACACATCTCTTTCCTTGTGCTTAAAATGAATATTAATGACGCGTGAAAAAGGCGGATAAAAAAATTGTTTTCGCTTTTCAATTTCTTCGTTGTACATGCCCGTGTAATCATGCCTCGCAACGTGCAATAAAACCGGGTGCGTTGGGTTCATCGTTTGAATGAGCACCTTGCCCTGTCCCTCTCTCCTGCCCGCACGTCCGCTCACTTGTTCCATCAATTGAAAGGCACGTTCGTTCACGCGAAAATCGGCAAAGTGCAACAAGCCGTCGGCATCCAAAATGCCGACCAAATCCACATTGTCAAAGTCCAATCCTTTTACGACCATCTGTGTTCCTACCAACACGTCAATTTTCTTCTGCTCGAATTGCTGGATCAAAACGTCGTGGGCATTTTTGTTTTTCACCGAATCAAAATCCATGCGGCTCACTTTCAAGCCTTGCAGCTCGGTTTCCAATACTTCTTCAATTTTTTCCGTTCCAAAACTTCGTTGCACTAATTTATCACTGCCGCAGGCGGCGCAAGTTGTAACCGGAGGATAAACGTTGCCGCAATAATGACATTTCAATTTGTTGGATTGCTTGTGGTACGTAAGCGATACGTCGCAGTTGCGGCACTCGGCAATCCAGCCGCAAACCGTGCACAATTGGTAAGGCGAATAACCGCGCCGGTTTTGAAAAAGAATCACTTGTTTTCCTTTCGCCACCGAGGCTTTTATTTCATCAAGCAGATGCGGCGACAGCATTACTTTCTCTCCCGGCTTGCGTGCTATCGTTCGGTTGTCTATAAATTCAATCGCGGGCATCTTCACTTCGCCAAAGCGTTCGTTCAATTGCGCCAATCCGTATTTGTCGGTCTTTGCATTGCAGTATGTTTCAAGGCAAGGCGTGGCGCTGCCAAGCAAGACTTTTGAACCCGTCAACGAAGCCATGTAAATCGCCGCGTCGCGGCCGTGATAGCGCGGCGCAGGGTCTTGTTGTTTGTACGATGAATCGTGTTCTTCGTCGCAAATGATCAGGCCCAAATCTTGGTAAGGCAGAAACAAAGAGCTTCTTGCGCCCAGCACAATCTTCATCTCGCCGCTCTTTACTTTGTTCCAGATTTCTACGCGTTCGTTCTGGCTGAACTTGGAATGATAAATGCCGATATAACCGCCGAAATGTTTTTGCAGGCGGCGAATGATTTGCGAGGTCAGCGCAATCTCCGGCAGCATGTAAAGTACTTGCTGCCCGTGGCGAATAAAGCTTTCAATCAGCTTTATATAAACATGCGTCTTGCCGCTTGATGTAATGCCGTGCAAAAGACAAACCTGTTTGGCTGCAAAGCACTCCTGTATTTGTTGCAAGGCTTCCGCTTGCGATGGCGTCAACGCAAAATCAATCGTTACATCTTTGGGTGCGTAACGAATGCGCTCCACGCTGCGCTTTTCAATGCGCAGAATGTCTTTTTCAACAAGGCCTTTCAGTTGCGCATCGCTGGCCGATGCTTTTTTCAACAAGTCAGCCTTCGTTACTTCGCCCTGCGTTTTCATCAGGTGCAAATAGGAAAGCAATAACTCCATTTGCTTCGGCGCACGTCCCCAATTGTTCAGCAGCGCAGAAAGTTTGTCCTCGTCATGGTATTCGTTTGAAAGCAACACAAAGCTTTCCTTCTTCGCGTTGAAGGTTTGCTTCAGCGATTCCCAAACAAAGCAAACTTTCTTGCCGATCAGGCGATTAACAACGGGATAAACATGCGTTGCGTCGAGGATTTGCTGCACTTCGGTTAGCCGCAGTTCCTGCTTCATGTGCAGCGCCTCGGCAATCAAATATTCGTCGTTATCAAGCGCCGAAAAATCATCGCCGAATTCTTCGTTGTAAATTAAAATTGTTTCGCTGGAAAGCTTGAAATGCGAGGGCAGCGCAGCGGCCATCACCTCGCCTTCGGTGCACATGTAGTAAGCAGCCATCCATTCCCACAATTGCAATTGATAGCGATGAATCACCGGCTCGGGATCAAGCACATTCAAAATATCTTTCGCTTCAAAGCTTAGCGGCTCCACGTTATGAATGTTCTTGACGATGCCAGCGTATTTTTTGGCCTTGCCCAGATTTACTTCCACGCGGCAGCCAATGGAAAGGCTGTCCAACATTTCGTCGGGTATGTGCCAGGTATAATTTTTCGGAAGCGCCAGCGGTATAATGACTTCGGCAAACATGAAGGCTGTAAAAATAAGCGCTGCGGATGACTTGCAGAAGGCGTATGAATTTTTATAAGCCAAACGCCAGAATATCTATTGAACTTTTGTTGCGTCGCACTCTTGTGCGCCTTGTTCGCTACGCAGCAATTCGAGCCTCGTTCGCAGTTTCATTGCCGCATTGCGCAATAAATATTGCGCAATGGGCTTTGGATGAAAATCAGCCGGTTAAAAATTTTTATATGGCGTATAATTGCAGAAATACAACTGTTAGCTGCTATTTTTTCCCGCAGTAACAAAACATTACAGCTTCAATATATTACAAAAACGATAAGTAAAATGAGAACCTTTCTTTATGTATTTATACTAATTATATTGACAATAATAAACCAGTTTTGGGGCTATTCATAATTTTCATAATTCTAGCGTATCAGATATATGTACACAATTACTTTAATGGTTTAAAATTCAGAAATCTAAAAGAAAGCATTAAGAAGTATACAAATAATTGTAACGAATTGAATCATCATATTCAGGAACTCAAATGCTCTTACTTAAATGTTAAATCTTACGACTATGGAAGCAGCACTTTGCAAGATACAAGTAGATACAACTTTAAAAGAAGAGAATGGAACAAAGAGTTGACAAACAATCAAGTTCATAATTGTTCTTCGACAGTTTGTAAAAATGCAAGCACTCAACCGTTTAAATATCTATGTAAATACTTCAACATCAAAACAGACGAAGAAACACTTTCAAGTTTTGAAAACATGTTAAATGATTTTGCGGCAGCTGAACAAGGGAAAGAGCTTTTATTAGCAGAAAGGGATAGCATCATAAACAGTATAAAAAACCAAATTCCTTCTTTGATATACAAATTCAGTAAAGGAAGGCTAATAAAAAAATTAGGATTTGAAACCATTGATTTAAGTGACCTTCATTTTCCTGTCTATACATTTCAATATGTGTCACCCGGTGGTAATAGCTCTTCAAAATGTGACACTAAGCTAGACATAGAAAATCTTGACAAATTCGTAAACTATCTTAGTGGTCTTATTAAACTCAGAAATAGCATAGAAGGACAAAGAGCCCTAATGACGTCTAAACTTCGAGAACAAATAAAAGTAAGAGATAGCTACACTTGCAAAATTTGTAATTTATCGACTCATATAGAAAAAAATTTGCTCTTAGAAATCGACCATATAATTCCCTTAGCTAAAGGAGGAATTACTTCAGAAACAAATCTTCAAACTCTTTGTTGGAGATGCAAGCGTTCTAAAGGTGCAAAAATCATCTAAACTGAAACTGTAAAAGTTAATAAAGGTTAAAACAGCAGCTAACATTACATTGGCAATATGGCGGAGCGACGAATATTTTCTCAGCTTTTTGTTTGCTAATCAGCTTCAGTTTCGTCAGATGAATAACGCCGAGCAACAGAATAAACAATGAACTTTTATATTTTTAATCAGCAGAAGTAACGGGCAGACAGATCACAGAATGTCGCCACAACGCCAAGCCGTTTACCGTTAGACTACTCTTTCCTTCCGCCAAAAACTTCTTAGCTTCAAACCAACAATTCTCTCATCATGCCTCCCATCTTCATCACCGGCGGAACGGGTTACATGGGCAAGCGCCTCATTAAAAAATTGGTGTCGCAGGGCTATGATGTAACGGCGCTTGTGCGAAAAGGAAGCGAGGGCAAATTGCCCAAAGGCGTTCGCGCCATCATTGCCAACCCGTTCGATGCAACAACTTTTCAACAGTGGATTCCGAAAGGCGCGGTGTACGTGCAATTGCTTGGCGTTTCGCATCCCTCTCCCCGCAAAAAAGAATTATTTCATCAAATTGATTTGCCCAGCGTAAAAGCCTCTGCCGACGCTGCCGTTTTTGCCAGCGTTTCGCATTTTGTTTACCTCAGTGTGGCCATGACGCCAACACGCATCATGCAGGATTTTCAGGAAGTTCGTCGCGAAGGCGAAGCCTATCTTCTCACCAAAGGTTTTCCCTGCACCTTCGTTCGTCCCTGGTACGTTTTGGGTCCCGGGCATTTGTGGCCCGTTTTTCTTCTACCCTTTTACGGCATCGCCGAACTCGTTCCTGCATGGCGGCAAAAAACAAGGGCTTTTGCCTTTGTCACCATCGGCCAGATGATTGAAACGCTTCAGAAAGCAATTGCTTCACCGCCGCAACGAAAACGCATCGTGGAGATCCGCCAAACCCGCAAGGGAACTTTGTAAATCCGGAACGCTCCAAGTTTCGTAACTTGTTTTATCCTTCCCTTCCAAAGCGGGCTGACTGTTAAACACCGCATTCTTCCATCTTTTAAACCAAACAAAAAATGAAGACAGTTTTTGCTCTCCTGCTTGCAGGCACGGCATTGACCTTTACTGCCTGCACCAGCAACACTGAAGTAAAAGGCATGAACGACAAAGACAGTTCCGGCGCCAAAATGAACACGGCTTCGACAAGCGATTCAAAAGAGGCCAAAGACGAACGAAACAAAAACATTGCCTTGCAAAGCATTGAAGGTGTAAACAAGCATGATCCGGCAACCGTTTTAAAAGACGCATCGGACAACACCGAAGATTATGGCGACGGCAGCGGCCGCGTAATGAAAGGCAAGGACAGTTTGTTGACAATGATAAAGGCTTGGATGACTGCTTTCCCGGATGTAAAAGGCGAGAACCTGAAAGCCGCCGCCGACGGTGAATGGGTGATTGTTTGGGGCGATTGGAGCGGAACCTGGAAAGGTGATTTCATGGGACAAAAAGCCACGGGCAAAACCTATCACTTAAGAGATGCAGACATCTTCCGCTTTAACGACGAAGGAAAGATAACCGAGCATCACAGCTTGTCAACCTGGCCGGCCATGGCTATGCAAACCGGGATGAAAATGCAATAAATATTTTTTTCTCCGACAATCATTTCTTCACTTAAAACCAATCATTATGGAACGTTTCGTTGTTCTTTTTGAAGCACCTATTACCAGCGCCGACTACGACACCATCATGAAAGACGTAGAAGCTTCCGGAATTTTACAGAGCGAAAACCTTTTGTCACACGTGGCCTTCGAACGCAAAGGCAACTTATGTGTGGTGGATGTTTGGAACTCGCTGGAACCTTTTCAGCATTTTGCAGAAACGGTGTTGAAACCCACCTTTCAAAAGCTGAACCTGAATGTGCCGCCGCCAACGGTTTTGCCCGCTCACCGTTACGAAGGCGCAGGGGCAAGAAAAGCCGTTTCGATGTAAGTGATGCTTGCGAACGAAAAAGTCCGGAAAGATTTCCGGACTTTTTTTATTTGGCGATGTAAACGTTGTCTTTCTTATTTGCATCAGGCACCCACGTGCTGCCCAATTCCACGCTTTGAAGCCGCTTGGCGGTTGAAATGTTTATTACAACGGAACTTGCACCTTTCTCCCATACTGCTATTGAACGATGAACCTTGTTTTTTGTGCCATCGGCGTAGGTTATTGTTAAATCAACGGGCACAGGTTTCGTGCCTTTTGCTGAAACAAGAATTGAGTAGCCGGCATTTGTTTTCTTCACGGATGCGATAGCTAAATCCGCATAACCTCCGTCAAAGAACCAGCGCTTCCAAAACCAGTTCAAATTTTTTCCAGAACCCGTATTCATGCAATTAAAAAAATCAAAAGGCATCGGGTGCTTTCCGTTCCATTGTTCAATGTAATAGTGAAGTGCTTTTGTAAACAGCGAATCGCCAAGCAAATCCTTCACGTACAAATAACCCATTGCCGGTTCGGGATAACTGTTGGTATAATAGGCCGTGGCCGTTTCTGTTGACAAGGCCATGATGGGCAAATCAGCTTCCGTTCCCAAATGCTTTTCAGTTGGAAGAACGCCATAGGTATCTACAATGCTTGAATCGATCAACGGCGAAATAATCCACTCGCCTATCGTGGCCCAACCTTCGTCCATCCAGGCGTATTTCGTTTCGTTGATGCCCATGTAAAACGGGAACATCGTGTGAAAGATTTCGTGATCGGTTAAAGTGATGCTTTCTTCTCTTGTTTCCGTTGGATTGTCGTTCACCATCATTGGGTATTCCATCTGGTCCAAACCATCAAACACCGTTTCATGATTGTATGGATAAGGCCATGCGGGAAAAACATAGCTCATCGCTTTAATCGTTTTGTGTGCATCACCCGCAACCATAAAATAGTCCTTGTGTTTCGGATTAAAGGCCGCATCTACTCTTGTTCTTCTCCCTGTCTTTGGATCAACCACAAGCGACGACGATTGCCACACGTAATGATCGCTCGTGGCAAACGCAAAATCGGTCACGTTCTCAGCTTTAAAGTGCCATGTGTTGAATGGATTGTTGGCCGTAATGTTTTGCTTGTCATCCGTTGTGTCAATCACGTTGATGATTGTATTGCTTTTTTCGGCCTGGGCAATTCGTTGACAAATGATTGGCCCCAAAACTTCGTTGCGGTTTTGCAAATCGCCTGTTGCCCACACCACAAAATTTTTTGGAACAGTGATGTAAGAGTCAAAGTTGCAGAAGTCATTGTAAAATTCTAAGCGGCCGTCGTAAGGATGGCGGTTCCATCCGTCAATATCATCATAAACAGCGATGCGCGGAAAGAAGTAAGCAACGAAGGCGGCGCCGGGTTCTACTTCGCCGGTGCGGATGTGTGAAGTTTTATTCAGCGTGTAATGATAAACGACGCGGAAGCAAATGTTCGCGCCGTGTGGTACCGATTGGCGGTTCACCGTCATATTCGTTCCGTCAATTGCAACGCGAGCTTTGTCGGCAGTTTGATTGTTGATCCACATCGAATCAATTATCAAGCCTTCGGTCAGGTCGAGTTCCGAAATTTTGGATTCACGCGGCGTTCCTCTTTTATACAAATTCGGGTAAAGCTTGAACCAGATTTGCTTCAGCGTGTCGGGACTGTTATTGATATAATTGATGTCAACCGTGCCGCTCACCAATCTTGTATTGGGATTGAAGTCAACGTGCAGAACATAATCCGCCCTGTTCTGCCAATAGGCCTTGCCGGGCTTGCCGTCGGTTGTTCGCGTGTTGTTTTGATAAGCGGCCAAAATGTTTCGAGGCACAGAAAGATTTTGTGAAAACACTTGCCCGGCGAACAGAAAAAGTAAAAAGAAAAAGAGGTTCTTCATGCTTGAAAAAATATGCTGCAAGATAAGCGGCATGGCAAAGCCGCAAAACACGCTGTCCAAAAGCATGGGTGGATTCGTCCATCGAAGGCACTGGTTGCGGATGATGCTTAGCCGTTTTTCTTTTCTCTTTTTAAATAAAGCTCCTGCACAAGCACCATGATGATGACCATCAGCGGCGTGGCCAGCACCAAGCCCCAACCACCGGTGAATGGTGAAATAAATAATTGCGCAAGAATGATGAGCGCCGGCGGAATGTTGATTAACTTTTTCTGTACCGACGGCGTGATGAAATTGCTCTCGGCTACTTGTACAAGTATGTACAAGCCTGCCACCATCAAAGCGGTAGTGAAGTCCTGCATGAGCGCCACCAACACGGCGGGAACCATTGCAATGAGCGGTCCGAAGTTGGGGATGAAGTTGAGCAATCCTGCGATGATGGCCAACACCAGCCACATGGGAACGCCCATGAGCACAAGACCAACCGCTGTAAGCACAAACACAACCAACATGGCAAAGAGTTTTCCTTTGAGCCACTTCAAAAGGTTTTGTCCGATTTTGTCAAGTACGTTTTGCGCTGTTTCCTGTGCCGCAACGGGCAGAAGACGAACCAATCCTTTTGTATAAATCTTTGATGAAACGGTAAAGAAAATACCGAGAAACAGGACGACGTAGAGATCTCCAAGAATGCCGAAGGTGGAGCGGAAAAAGCCTTGCACCACGGCTTGAAATTTCTTTTGCGTACCCGGCGACGAAAGCTTTTGGAGCAGCTTGTGGCCGAATGGGTTTTGTGCAAGTTGTGCTTTTGCTTTGCTAACCGTGGCGGGCAAGGTATCGCTTAGTTGAACGGCTTGTTCCTGCACCCTTGCGCCAATGAGCCAGAACAACAGGGCCACCAATAGCAATGTACCAATGACGGAAAAAGCCAGGCACAAGCCTTCTTTCCAACCGGTTTTTCGCCGCAGCAATGCGCTTAGCCCGCGAAAGAAAACTGCAATGAGCGCGCCGGCCAAAACCAGGAGTAAAACACTGAATGTTGTTTGCAAAAACAGCAACACCAACATCACAAAGGCAACTATGCCCGACGCAATCCAAACCTTTTGCGGAAATGAATACCTGTCGCCGGAATGGTTAGTGGAGTTCTGCATCCTGTTGATTGGTTTTATGAAGCAGGGGTTCGTTTGGCTTTTGTGTCGTTTTTAATTCGCGTTCCAAAAAATAATTGAGCGCTGTGCGCAGTGTAGCGATGGCGGCAAGTTTGCCAATGTCGTCCCAGGTAGGTGCAATGGCGGTGGCAAGAATATCGGCGGCCAGCAGCAGTTCCAGCGCAATGGCGGTGGAACTTCCAACCTGAATGCGAATGGCCTGGTTGTTTTGCTCCAGGCCCGGCCGGGCAAAGTTGAGCAGGTAACGGATGAGAAACTGAATTAGGGTAACGGCAATTACGAAACCCGCAAGGATTTCAACCACATTGCTCAAATGTTTGGTAATAAACTCCGCCCATTCTTTCATAAGATCATGTGTAAAAAAACAATACCATTGCGCTGCGCACGGTGTACCGGTGGCAAAGGCTCTATTGTTGCGCCTCTGAATTTCAGTTTTTTCCGGGCCGGTACTTGCACCGCATAAACTCAATGAATTCTGAAACAAAATGTGTTTGCATGCAAGCAACGTTTTGATGGATTAAAAACTATTTTAGGGCCTTTAAATTTTCACTGCTTATGACGCTTGAAAACAGTTTCCCCAAAGAAGAACAGAAAAGAGTATTGATTGCCGGCTGGTTCAGCTTTGAACACGGCCACGCTACTGGCGGCGATATTTTGGCGCTGGAAGTTACCTGTGAATGGTTGCAACAAGCGGGCTTCACAAATTATGACATTGCTTGCTATCCACCATTTGACGGCGACGTTAACTGGCGTACGGTCGATCCAAAAGCATATTCCCACGTCATTTTTGTTTGCGGTCCGTTTGAGCAAAAATTATACGAAGCCGAATTCCTTGCCCACTTTTCTTCCTGCCGCTTAATTGGGTTGAATCTTAGCATACCGACGCACTTGGGCGAGTGGAATCCTTTTGATCTTTTGTACGAACGCAACAGCACCAAAGCCGTTCGGCCCGATATGGTTTTTTTATCAAAGAGAGCGAAGGTTCCCGTTGTGGGTGTTTGTCTGGTTGAATCCTATGCCGGTGCTTCGGACAGGGAAGCCAACGAAGCCATTCAACGACTTGTTGATTCCCGCGAGGTTGCTGTGGTTTACATAGACACAAGGCTTGACGTGAACGGCACGCATTTGCGCACACCCGCAGAAATTGAGTCGTTGATTGCGAGAGTGGACGTATTGTTGACAACGCGTTTGCACGGTGTGGTAATGGCCATTAGAAACGGCGTACCCGTTGTGCCCATTGATCCCGAAGCCGGCGGCGCTAAAATCGTTGCCCAAGTAAAAAAAATTGGTTGGCCTTTTGTGTTTACAGCCGATGCGTTAAACGATGATGCACTGCTGAAAGCGTTTGATTATTGCTTTACGGAAGAAGCCCGAATGCAAACACAAGCCTGCCGAAAATTGACGGTGGAAACTTTGGAGGAAACGCGAAAGGATTTTATCAGGCAATTAAGCGGCAACGGTTCGTTGGAAGAAAATTTTTTATTGCGAACGAAAAAGAACGAAAGGCCGGCTTGGGCCGAAACCTTGTTGAAAGAAGCGGCACAAACGCAAGCGGCCAGTAAAAAGAACAAGATAAAAAGACTAACAAAGAAAGTGGCGATCCTGCTTCTTCCGGGCATCGTTGTTTATGCCGCCAAACGATTGCGACAGCGTTAAATCCTGCGTTCAATCGAACAAATTCAGGAAGCAAAAATCTTTTTTAAGAAAGAGTCAAAAGTTTCCTCGTTCCAATTCAATACCTGGTAACGGCCAAGTTGAAATGGATGCGAGTAGGACATGACGGGTTCCGGCATTGTGGTAAAAGCAGCCGTGAGTTTCATGTCTTTTACAATTGAAAGCGTGTCGTCGTTAAAACGTCCGTGCGGATAAGACAAGAGGGTCATTGGATAATCGCAAACACACTCCAATATCTTTTTATTTTCTTCTAACTCCGCCCGTTGAACTGCTGCCGAATGATCGGGCAGAGAAGGGTGTGTGTGCGTGTGCAAGCCAATTTGAAATAGCCTTTGCTGACTCATTGCTTTCAAATTTTCAGCCGTCATCGGCATTGAATGATGCACGTTTGTTCTTGTCGCACCAATCATTTCCTTCAATTGAACGAGCAAGGCTTCAATCTCGCTTTGCGGCAAGAAGCGCATCTTTTCCCACAACAAAAAATAAAGCCGGCACCGCTGCGTTAGCGGTTCATCCGACCAAATCCATTTGTTTTGTTTGGCTTCTTGTTCGGGCGTCAACGAGCCGTTGTTTTCCAATTCAGAAACGACCTTTGTTCCGGCTACTTCAAACAAAAAAGGAGATGGAAGTTTTGGCGTTGAAAAAATTATTTCCTGCAATTCATCCCACCAATAAGGCTGCGCTGTTTGCAACGAATGCGTCGTAATAAAAAACGTTGCAGTGCAATGGTGTTTTTCCAACAAAGGTTTTGCCGTTGTGAAGTTGTCCAGATAACCATCGTCGAACGTAATGCAAACGCGGTTTCTTCCCAATTGCCAGCGGGGATTTTGCTTCAACAATTGCTGTGGTGTAATGACCTTGTATTTCTTCCTTAATAATTTTAGCTGCGCTTCAAAATTTTGCGGCGAAACTGCCAATTGCCAGGGATCGGCTTTTACTTCCGCCACGCGGTGATACATCAGCACTACCACTTTTGGAGAACGTAAAAATCTTTTTACGAATTGGCGCAGGTTCATAAAAGCGGTTTTGTGGCTTTGACGATGATGAGGACCGGCTAATGCCGATCGTGTGTTTCTATTTCTTCCTTCTTCATTTCGGGAAAGCTCTTTTCCGGCCAGCGGCGTGTATCTTTTGTAAAGACCGGCATCGTGCAGCAGCGAAAGAAGGAACGCCGGTGATTTTCGCCGGATGATAGATTTGATGTTCGTACGTAATTTTAAATTGGCATAGGCCAGAAATAAACGCTTGCCGCAGGCAAACAATGTACGTAAGTCCTGCATCCTTTTCCTGTCAAAACGCAGCGCCGGTTCCTTGAGAAGTTGCTTGTACAATTCTTCTCCGTAATAGGATTTCCAAAACAACATCCCTTTTGCTGATTGTTGTCTTTCTTCTTCGTTTTGCAAAAGCGGCAGTTGCCGCCGCATCACTTTTAATCCTGTTTGTATCATCAACGAAACATTGCCCGACATGTTTTCGGAATGCTTGCGGTAAGCGGCCACCTTGTGTTGGTGATAAACGACGGGATGATTGCGGGTGATTTTTAAATACAAGTCATAATCTTCGCAAGCCTTCAAACTTGTATCAAAACGAAACTTGTCAAACACCCACCGGCGATAAAACACTGCGGCGTGCATGGCGATAAAATTGTAAACAAGAAGATGGCGGTAATGGTTTTCTACAATGTCCTGTTTTTCGTTCGACGGCAATTCTTCATTTTTTTCGTTCAGTTTAACGTGCCCGCCATAAACAAATGCCGCATCGGGATTTGCTTCCAAAGCGGAGATGCTTTCTGTGAACGCATCTTTTAGAAACCAGTCGTCGGCGTCCAAAAAGACAAGGTATTCACCCGTGCTGTGATCAATGCCTGTATTTCGTGCAGCGGAAAGTCCTGCGTTGGTTTGGTACACGTATTTGACATCGGGGAAACGACTGGCGACTTCTTTTGTGTTATCGGTAGAGCCGTCATCTACTACAAGAATTTCTTTTTTTGCATAATCTTGCTGCAAAACACTTTCGATGGCTTGTGGCAAATAATGCGCATGGTTGTACGAAGTGATGACGACAGAAAGCCGCTTGGGTTCGGGCACTTGTTTTGGTTTGTTAACTCCCAAATGACGTTGCTTTATTCGGTGCATTCAACGGCACCGGAGCGAATGTAAAAACTTCTTTGCCGGAAAATGCAAGCTGCCGAAAGCATTCTGAAAAAACCCTTCCGCATCCGCTTCATCCCGTGCCGCTGTGTTTCAATTTTAAACACAGCATGTTATATTTGAAACATGAGTGTTGTTCGCGTAGCCACAAATTTTAATATAGACATTGAGTTTACCGCTCCGCCCTTCCACCGGCGGCTGGCTGCCTGGGTGATAGACATTGTGGTGCTGATTTTTTACGTGATCGTCGCTTCAAAATTTCTTTCCTGGTTTAGCGATCAATTGGGTTATTCGGAAAAAAATGACGTGATGCGGTGGGCGGTAACAATGATGGTCACCCTCCCTTTTCTGCTTTATCATGTGGTGATGGAAGCCACCATGAACGGCCAAAGCATTGGCAAAAAAATCATGGGCATCAAAGTCATTTCGGAAAACGGCGGCCGACCTTCGCTTGGGCAGTTTATCATTCGCTGGCTCATTCGCACCTCCGATTACATGTTGCTCATCATCATTATCGTGATGGTGATTTTAAGTTCAAGCGGCATGGCGGTGGAAACCGAAACTTACCTGGCTCTTTCGGGTGCGGTTGCCCTTTTGCTTATTGATTTGATTCTTGTAAACACACGCAAGCAACAAAGGCTGGGCGATATTCTGGCGCACACGGTTCTCATCAACACCAAACAAAGAGAAAGGCTTACCGATACTGTTTTTTTAGAAGTGGCCGATACTTATGTGCCGCGCTATCCGCAAATCATGCGGTTAAGCGATAGAGACATTAACTCACTAAAAGGCATCATTGACATGGCCCGCAAACACAGAGACTACAACATGGCCTTTATGGCCGCTGAAAAAATCAAGGGCCATTTGCAAATTGAAACAGCCCTTGAACCAATAGAGTTTCTGGAAATACTGCTAAAGGATTACAATTATCTTTCAACCAATTGACGTCCGTTTGCCTTTGCAATCATCAATAATCCTTCTTCGTTAATAAGCCCGTGCGAAAATTACCCGCTGGCTCGACGGCTTGCCCGTTAAAATGCAACGGCCTCCTTCCTTTTTGTTGTTGAGCGGAATGCAACGAATGGTTGCCTTTGTTTTTTCTTTGATGGCTTCTTCGGTTTCGGCGGTGCCGTCCCAATGTGCCGAAAGAAAGCCAGGCTTTTCGTCCAGCAGTCTGACAAAATCATCCCAATTGTCCACTTCAATTGTGTTTTCTTCTCTAAACTTCAATGCGCGGTTGTACAAGTTCTGCTGAATTTCTTCCAGAAGGTTTATGATGTAGGTTTCTATGCCTTCCAGCGGAATGGAAGTTTTTTCTTTTGTATCGCGACGAGCCACTTCGACAACGCCGGTCCCTAAGTCCCTTGCGCCAAGCGCAATGCGCACGGGCACGCCCTTTAATTCGTATTCGGCAAACTTCCATCCCGGCCTTGCATTTTCGTTGCCGTCGTATTTTACGCGAATGCCCGCCGCTTTGAATTTCTTCATCAATTCGTCGGCCTTCTCGCCTATTTGTGTTTTTTGTTCTTCGCCTTTGTAAATGGGAACAATAACCACTTGAAGCGGCGCAATGCGTGGCGGCAGCACCAATCCGCTATCGTCACTATGCGCCATTACAAGTGCGCCAATCAATCGTGTACTCACGCCCCACGACGTAGCCCAAACGTATTCCTGTTTGTTTTCCCTGCTTAAAAATTTTACTTCAAATGCTTTCGCAAAGTTCTGACCAAGAAAATGCGAAGTGCCTGCCTGCAAAGCTTTTCCGTCTTGCATTAAGGCTTCGATGCAATAAGTTTCTTCGGCGCCGGCAAAACGTTCGCCGGGTGTTTTAATGCCGCGAATAACGGGAAGCGCCATGAAGTCTTCGGCAAAGGTGGCATACACTTCCAGCATTTTTTCCGTTTCTTCAACGGCTTCTTCTTTTGAAGCGTGTGCGGTGTGTCCTTCCTGCCAAAGAAATTCAGCCGTTCGCAAAAACAAACGTGTGCGCATTTCCCAACGCACTACGTTGGCCCATTGGTTAATGAGGATCGGCAGGTCACGGTAGGATTGAATCCAATCTTTGTAAGTGTTCCAGATGATGGCTTCCGAAGTTGGCCGTACCACCAATTCTTCTTCCAACTTTGCTTCGGGGTCAACCATCAATTTACCCGGCGACGATGGGTCGGCTTTTAACCGGTAGTGCGTTACCACCGCACATTCTTTGGCGAAGCCTTCCGCATTTTTTTCTTCGGCTTCAAACAGGCTCTTTGGAACGAACAAAGGAAAGTAAGCATTCTGGTGGCCGGTTTCTTTAAACATGCGGTCTAATTGGTCGCGCATGTTTTCCCACAGCGCAAAGCCATAGGGTTTTATCACCATGCAGCCGCGAACTGCCGAATAATCGGCAAGACTGCCTTTTATGATGAGATCATTGTACCACTGCGAGTAATCTTCCGAACGTGACGTCAACTCTTTGCTCATTTTTCGTTTCCAATTTTGTGGGTCGTTGTTTGTTGTTAATTTTCGTTTTTGGGCGTAACCTTTCAGCAGCGATTGCGTAATAAAATCAGTCTGATTGATAAAACCCGAATGACAAAAACCGCACGACCAATTATTGATTTTTGTTTAACAGGAAATTGATAGAAATTTACTGTGCGATGGCAAAAATAACATTCACCGCTAAATCATCTGCCATGAAACTTTATCTACCCTTGCTTGCCTCTGTTATCGCTTTTGTTTCTTGCTCTACCGCATACAAAACCGGGCAAACTCCGGACGACGTTTATTTCTCACCCGCCCGTGAAAGGGACGAATACGTTCGGGTGGAAAAGAACGATGACCGCCAATACCGTGACGACGAAAGCTACCGCGAAGACCGCTATCTGCGGATGAAAACGAGTTACCGCCGCTATTTGGTTTTAGATGATTACGACTACTACACGGGAAGCAACTATTACGGCAATTACGATCTTTACCGTTACAACAACTGGGGTTATTATAACCGCGGGTATGTTACACCACCCTTTTACACTTCTTATTATTACAATCCCTATTATTACAATCCTTATTACAGTCATCCCTATTATTCCGGCGTGGTATTGGGCAATGTACAGCGGCCTGTTTACACTAAGCCGCGGGGAACAAATCTGAACACGTATTATCCAAACAGCGATTCTTACAATTCCAATAATTCAAGAGTTAGAACGTACGCCCCCTCCTCCAACAACAACGACAATTACCGCAACAGCGGCACCAACGCAGGCGGTTTTTTGCGTAACACGCTTGGATCGGGCAACAGTAATACGAGTTCGCAATCCTCGAGCAACACAAGTTCATCGAGCAGTTCGTCTTCTTCGGGCAGTTCTTCCAGCGGAAGCAGCAGCACACCGGTACGGAAATTTTAACCGCAGATTACCCTGATTTGAAAAGGATGGCCGGGATGTTTTACAGCAAAATTCATCTCCTGTTTTTATAATGCCCTTAATCGAAACAGTAAACAGCCTTTTATGAAACGAATTATACTTTGCTTCTCTTGTTGCCTTTCAACCGCAATGCTTTTTGCACAAACACCCGAGGATGCACTGCGTCTCTCATGGAATGTGCAAAGCGGAACCGCACGAGCACAAGCCATCGGCGGTGCGATGGGTTCTCTTGGCGGCGACATTACTTCAACTTTTGTAAACCCGGCCGGCCTTGGCTTTTACCGCACCGGTGATGTGGTGTTCACACCTTCATACAGCTTCGGAAAAACAAGGGCTGATTACCTTGGCCGAAGAACAGACAGCTCTACAAACAAATTTGCCATCGGCACCTCCGGCGTTGTTTGGGGCGGCAGCGATCACGGAAAAACCCGTAATTCTGCGATTAGTCTTGCCATAAACCAAACCGGCGATTTTAAAACGGATGTTCTTTACCGGGGACAAAATAACAGCAGTTCGTACTCGCAAAAGTTTTTAGAAGAAATCAGGAACGGAAATATAAAAGACGGGAATTCGGTTGCCTCCAATTTTCCTTTCGGCACTTCTCTCGCTTTCAACACGTATTGGATTGATACCGTTGGCGGTGGCACAAACGGAAACTTTCAGTTTCAAAGCCGTGCGCCCATTTCCACCGGTTTGTTGCAGCAGAACACCATTACTTCACGCGGCGGCGTTACCGAATTTGCTTTGGGTGTGGGCGTAAACCTGAATGATAAGGTGCTTGTTGGTGGTACGCTGGGCGTGCCGGTTATGCGCCTGGAAAGAGAAACAGAATTTATTGAAGCTGATGCCACAAACAATGCAACAAACAAGTTTGATTATGCTATCTACAAACAAGGTCTAACAACAACAGGTGTCGGTGTGAATCTGAAAGGCGGCATTATTTACAAGCCAGAGGAATTCTGGCGCATTGGCTTCGCATTCCATTCTCCTACAATTTATAGTTTAACGGATAAAAACACCGCTGAGATTACCACCAATACCGAGGGCTACAAAGGAACGCAAACACAACGCCTGGAAGACGTGACGGGCACACCGTCTCAGATAAGTTATTTGCATCTTACACCGCTGAAATTGATCGGCAGCATAGCGTATGTACTGCGTGAAATTCAGGACGTGACCAAACAACGTGGCTTTCTCACAGCCGATATCGAATACGTTTCATATCCGATGATGTCTTATTATGCAACCGATACGGAGAGCCAACCCGCCGACCCTGAAACAAAAGCATATTTTAAGTCGCTGAACAAAACCATTGGTGATACCTATAAAGGCGCCTTTAATTTTAGAGCCGGAGGCGAGTTAAAATTTACAACTCTGATGGTTCGCGCCGGCGTGGCGTATTACGGAAATCCCTATAAAAATATTCATGACGAGAAAGGAAGCCGGTTGAATTTGAATGGTGGCCTCGGTTACCGCAACAAAGGATTTTTTATTGATGCGACCTATGTTTATTCGCTCAATAACGACGTTGACATCGCGTACCGTTTGCAAAGCGCTTCGTATTACAACGCGAGCCTGAAGAACACTGCGGGAAAAATTTTCCTGACGCTAGGTGTTAAAATCTAAAATTTTCATCGCTAACCAACCGAAACACGAAGGCTGTTTTTTAACAGCCTTTTTTCTTGCAAAAATGAAAACTCAACTATGCCAAATTCGATTAGTTGAGGACGATTTTCTACATCAATTTTTTTCTTTTTTTGCGACGGCAACAATTTACAGTGAAACAATCGCTGGCATGTAAATCGCAAGAATATATGCATGATAAAAAATATTGAAGAAGTAAGCTGTGCTTTCCTGCACAATGTTGATTTGCTCTGTTTTTCGCATTTGCGTTGGGGTTTTGTTTTTCAGCGGCCCAATCATTTGTTAAGCCGTTTCTCAAAACACCAACGCGTATTTTTTATTGAAGAACCCATTTTTGTTGATGATGATGAGCGAACGCATATTGAAAACTACAATGATAATTTATACGTAGTAACGCCGCATTTAAAACACGGCCTAAGTGCAGAGGAAATAAACAAACGGTTGCAAAAAACAATCACAAGTCTTGTGTTGCAGATGCAGATTAAGCGATATTTTAGTTGGTATTATACGCCGATGGCTTTGCCCTTTACCGAACATTTAAACCCGGAGTTGGTTGTGTATGATTGCATGGACGAACTTTCGGCTTTCAAGTTTGCGCCTGCTGATATTACACAGCGTGAGAAACAATTGTTCTCCAAAGCCGACGTTGTGTTCACGGGTGGTCACAGCATTTACGAACACAAAAAAAATGCGCATCACAACATTCATCCTTTTCCGAGCAGCATTGACAAACATCATTTCGGGCAGGCAAGAAAAATAAAAGCCGATCCGCAAGACCAGTCGCACATCCCGCATCCTCGTTTTGGTTTTTTTGGTGTGATTGATGAACGCTTCGACATAGAAATGATAGATGCCGTTGCCAAAGCAAAACCGGACTGGCATTTTGTATTGCTCGGTCCTGTTGTAAAAATTGATCCGGCTTCTCTTCCCCATTACGATAACATTCATTACCTCGGCGGAAAAAATTATAACGAATTGCCGTCTTACATTGGCGGTTGGGACGTGGCGATAATACCGTTTGCCATGAACGAATCCACACGCTTTATTTCACCCACAAAAACACCGGAATATTTAGCGGCAGGCAAACCCGTAATTTCTACTCCCATCCGCGATGTTGTTTCACCGTATGGTAATAACGGCTTGGTGCACATCGTGCGCAACGCAGAAGAATTTATTGCAGCCGGTGAAACAGAACTCGCAAAAAAACGCAAAAGCGGATGGCAGAAAAAAGTAGATGAATTTTTACAGGGCAATTCATGGGACCGCACCTGGAGCCAAATGGTTCGTCTCATTGAACAAACGTTGTCACAACGCACATCGGTTTTGAAAACCGGCACAGAACAAAAAACATACGTCTGATTGCATCTTGCAGGCAAGGCCTGTAAAAGAGAGAAGCATTCTTTTGTGCAAGCAGAACCTGTAATTATGATGGACGATAAACAGAATAACGCAATAGAACTTTGGGGCGGAATTGAATGCACGATCAACAGGGTACAAAACAATTATTTTGATCAGCTTGCGTATTCGGGGCATTACAACCGCATTGGCGATATAAATCTTTTGGCAGATACGGGCATTCAAAAAATCCGCTACCCCGTTCTTTGGGAAAGACACCAGCCGTACAAGGATGGAAAGATAGACTGGGATTATACAAACGAAAGATTGAACGCTTTAAAAGCGAAAGGCGTGGATGTAATCGCAGGCCTGGTGCATCACGGCAGCGGCCCTGCTTTTACCAATTTGCTCGATCCCGAATTTCCTTATTTGCTGGCCGACTATGCCCAAAAAGTAGCGCAAGAATTTCCCTGGATTGAATATTACACGCCGGTAAACGAACCGTTAACCACAGCCCGCTTCAGCGGGTTGTATGGCTTTTGGTATCCGCACAAAAAAGAGGATGCTTCTTTTTTAAAAATGCTCTTGCAACAGGTTAAAGCAATTGTGCTGAGCATGCAGGCCATTCGCAAAATCAATCCGCTGGCAAAGCTGGTGCAAACAGAAGACCTCGGAAAAACGTACAGCACAAAATCATTAAAGTATCAGGCCAATTTCGAAAACCATCGCCGTTGGCTAACCTATGATCTGCTCTGCGGTTTGGTAACGCCGCGGCATCCTTTGTGGAAATACTTTCTAAAAAAAGGCGTCGCGGCAAACGAACTTGATTTCTTTCAGCAACATGCTTGCGTACCCGACGTATTCGGCTTCAACCATTACCTGACTTCCGAACGTTTTCTGGACGGACGCTTGAACCATTATCCAAAGCACACGCACGGCGGCAACACGTACCAGCGCTACGCCGATGTGGAAGCGGCCCGCATCGAAATGAAAAAAGATTGGGGCGTTCGTGCTTTGTTAAAGGAGGCATGGCAACGGTACAAACGTCCCATGGCCTTAACCGAAGTACACTTGCATTGTCACCGTGAAGATCAACTTCGGTGGTTCAAGCACGTATGGGCTTCGTGTGAAAAATTAAAAGACGAAGGCGTTAACATCAAGGCCGTTACCGCATGGGCCATGCTTGGCTCTTATGGTTGGAATAAATTGCTAACCGAACCCGCTGGCGATTACGAACCCGGCCTGTTCGACGTGCGGAACGGTGTGCCGCGGCCAACCGCTTTGGCAAGATTTCTAAAAAAAGAAAACCAACCTCCGCATCTTCGTTTGCTTTCAGCAGACAAAGGCTGGTGGCAACGTCCGTCTCGTTTCTTTCATAAGCCAATGCTTTTACAAAGTGCCGTTGCCGATGTTCCAGAATGCAGCGCTCCATTGCTAATCATAGGAAAGAACGGCACACTGGGGAGAGCCTTTGCAAAAATTTGCGAAGACCGTTTTCTTTCCTATCAGTTATTAAGCCGCGGAGAGTGCAACCTTTGCGATGAGGCGTCTATCCAATCGGCGATTGAGAAATACAGGCCTTGGGCCATTGTAAACGCAGCCGGTTTTGTTCGCGTTGACGATGCAGAAAGAGAATTTGAAAAATGTTTTTTTGACAACGTAAAGGGTCCTGAAAATTTAGCAATCGCCTGTGCGTACAACGACGTCAAGCTCGTAACATTTTCAAGCGATCTTGTGTTTGATGGAAATAAAACTGCGCCGTATGTAGAAGACAATGAAACTTCACCGCTCAACATTTACGGACGCACAAAAGCACAGGCTGAGGAACTTGTTTTAAAAGCAAACGCAAACGCACTCCTTATTCGTACAAGTGCTTTTTTCGGGCCTTGGGACGAATACAACTTTGCGCACTTCGTGCGGAGGAGTTTGCTGAACGAAGAAACCATTTGTGTGGCAAAGGATGTGTTCATCTCTCCCACTTACATTCCTGATTTGGTAAACGCTACACTTGACCTGTTGGTGGATGATGAAAAAGGCATTTGGCATTTGGCCAATCAGGGCGAACTAACCTGGGCCGATTTAGCTTACGAAATAGCAGATCGCTTTGACTTAAACCGGACATACATAAACGCTGTGCGAAACGAAGAACTGGTTTTGCCGGCAAAGCGGCCCTTGTACAGCGTTTTGTCAAGTGTTCGCGGCATCCTGCTTCCTCACTTAGACAATGCTTTGAAGCGTTATACAGAAACGATGCAAGCAACGTTTCAAAAAGAAAAACAGTTGTTGCGAAATGCAAGAGCCTAAGCGAGATATTGGAATTAAAGAAAGATCTTGTGATTTCAATACGAAGTGCTTTACTCTTTCTTTAAACTAAAAAGGCTGTCAACAAATTCGTGCTTGTCAAACACAAGCAGGTCTTCCATTTTTTCACCGACGCCAATAAACTTTACCGGAATTTTAAATTGGTTGGCAATGGCAAGAACAACACCGCCTTTAGCTGTTCCGTCGAGCTTGGTGATGGCAAGCGCTGTAACATCGGTGGCGGCAGTAAATTGTTTAGCTTGTTCCAAAGCGTTTTGGCCGGTTGAACCATCAAGCACCAATAAAACTTCGTGCGGTGCATCAGGAATTACCTTTTGAACACTTCGTTTGATCTTGCTTAATTCATCCATCAGGTAAGCCTTGTTGTGTAAGCGTCCTGCGGTGTCAATCAACACTACATCCGAACCGCGTGACAAAGCACTTTGAACGGTGTCGTAGGCAACGGCTGCCGGATCAGAACCCATTGCCTGTTTTACGATGGGTACGCCGGTTCGTTCGCTCCATATTGTTAGTTGATCAACAGCCGCTGCGCGAAAGGTATCGGCTGCGCCAAGCAGCACTTGTTTACCTGCTTTTTTAAAGTTGTAAGAAAGCTTGCCAACGGTAGTCGTCTTTCCAACACCGTTCACGCCAACCACCAGAATCACGTAAGGCTTTGTGGGGAGATCGGTGTGAAAATCATAAGCGTTGGAAGACGGTGCATCAACCAATGTGGTTTCGATCTCCGCCTGCAAAATGCTATTCAGTTCAGAGGTGTTGACGTATTTGTCTCTTGTCACACGTTGCTCAATGCGTTCAATAATTTGAACCGTCGTATCAAGGCCAACATCAGCTGTGATAAGTGCTTCCTCCAAATTGTCCAGCACTTCTTCATCCACCGTGCTCTTGCCCGCGACGGCTTTGGTTATTTTTGAAAAGAAGTTGTCTTTGGTTTTTTGCAGTCCTTCGTCAAGGCTTTCCTTTTCTTTCTTGCCAAATAGCTTGTTGAAAAATCCCATTACTGTAATTATTTATGCCGTGAATGTTTGAAATAAATAAGTGAACCGAAAACAGGAACGAATACAATTGCTAAAATCCAGGCCGCTGATTCTTTTCGGCCAATGCGTTTGTTTAATACCAAATGAATCAAACCAGCCATCATCAACAGAAGAATGACAGCGGAAACAGTTGTCCATACGATCAGTCCCCATTCAGGTGCAAGCAGTTTCATTAATACGTTTTGCCCAAATCTAAGTTGAATAGAATTACCAAACGATGAACGGATTGCCCTTCGATAAAGCTCAGGATAAACTTGCAACGGACGATTAGCCGGAGCGAAGCAGACGGTATTCAAAAACAACAAAAGCCGTCAATAAACACTGACAGCTTTTAAGAAGTTTGCGAAGCCTTGATTTATTTCTGGGCCAAAAAATCCTTCACCTTGTCTTTGTGAATGATTGCTTCTTTAAACGTGTAAGCGCCGGTTTTGGGACTGCGCACAGCTTTGATCACTTTGCTCCAGTTTTTTGCTTCGGCGGCGGCTCTTGCGTCTTTTGATTTGATGGCCGTTTTTGCTGCTTTTGCCATGATGTTGGGTTAATACGTTAATCGGTTAATGGGTTAATAGGCTGCTACTCAGTAACAGAGTAACCTATTAACTTATCTACTTAATTTCTTTATGCACCGTTACCTTCTTCAGGTTGGGGTTGTATTTTTTCAACTCCAAGCGTTCGGGGTTGTTTTTTTTATTTTTCTCGGTGATGTAACGACTGGTACCGGGAACGCTTGTGGTTTTTTGCTCCGTGCATTCTAAGATGACTTGTACGCGGTTTCCTTTCTTTGCCATTGTGTTTAGTTTATTAGTTGACTCGTTGATTGGTTGGTTTGCAAAGCCGGTCAACTGAATCAGTCAACCGATCAACCGATCAACTAAATGTGCTGGCCTTGAGCCCGAAGCTCTTTTACCACGTTATACAATCCTCTTTTGTTAATGGTTCTGATGGCGTCGGCGGTCAACTTCAGGGTAATCCATTTGTTTTCCTCGACCAAAAAGAACTTCTTCGTTTGCAAATTGGGTAAAAAGCGACGCTTGGTTTTGATGTTGGAGTGAGAAACCGTGTTTCCTCCGATGGGCGTCTTGCCGGTTACCTGACATACTCGTGCCATGACACAATAATTTTTAGGTCGGCAAAAGTAGGGATTTGATTCGAGATTTGAGGTTTGGGATTCGAGATTTTTTTTTCGTTCTGAAAAGTTTAGCAAATGTTTTCAAAGGGCCGACCGTTGATTTGCAGGATTTGATCGTCGCCAATAACATAGCCCACATCGGTTTCAACAATCAATCGTCCCGATACTTCATCCATCTTTACAACGTGACCTTTTATTTCGGTAACACCGCCTTCTACCGAGCGAAAGCGAATAGCGGCAGGTCTTTTCAAATCCATTAATTCTTCGAGGTAATCTTTTAACGCGTTCATGCTTGTGCAAATTATAGGGAAAGATGACGCAAACTTATTGCCAACCCCCAGTCCGCCGCCTTTTGACAGTAAGCCTTTTTTCCGTTAGCTTCGCCACTCGAAAAAAGCGACACAAGGCGCTGCAAAAATCTCAAATCTAAAATCTCAAATCAGAAATTCTTATGGCATACGACGTCGTTGTTATCGGTTCGGGCCCTGGCGGTTATGTGGCTGCCATCCGTGCTTCACAGCTTGGCTTTAAAACGGCTATTATCGAAAAAGAAAGTTTGGGTGGAATCTGCTTAAACTGGGGTTGTATTCCAACCAAGGCGCTCCTGAAAAGTGCGCAGGTGATGGAGTACATCAAACACGCAAAAGACTTTGGTATTGAAGCCAGCGGTCAGCACGACTTTGGCGCCGTGGTGAAACGCAGTCGCGGTGTGGCCGACAAGATGAGCAAGGGTGTTCAGTTTCTCATGCGCAAGAATAAGATTGACGTCATTATGGGTTACGGCAGACTGGTAGCCAAAGGAAGAATTGAAATTACCGCCACAGACAACAGCAAGCAAACCGTTGAAGCGAAATACATCATTTTGGCCACCGGCGCCCGCAGCCGTCAATTGCCTTCAATGCCTATTGATGGCAAAAAAATTATTGGTTACCGCGAAGCAATGGTACTGCAGCAACAGCCCAAATCAATGATTGTTGTAGGCAGCGGCGCCATCGGCGTTGAATTTGGCTACTTCTACAACAGCATGGGAACAAAAGTGACCATCGTTGAATTCATGCCGCGAATCGTTCCGGTGGAGGACGAAGAAATTTCAAAAGAACTGGAAAAGAATTTTAAGAAGAACGGCATTGACGTGATGGTGAACAGCGAAGTAACCAAAGTGGATACATCAGGCAATGGTGTAAAAGCTACCATCAAAACACAAGGCGGCGAGCAGGTTTTGGAAGCCGACGTGTTACTGAGCGCCGTGGGCATTCAGCCAAATATTGAAAATATCGGGCTTGAAACGCTTGGCATTAAAACCGACAAAGGCAGAATCGTAACAGACAAATATTATCAAACAAATGTTCCGGGCATTTACGCTATTGGCGATTGCACACCGGGGCAAGCGCTTGCCCACGTAGCCTCTAAAGAGGGCATCATTTGCGTGGAAGCGATTGGTTACGCCGAGAAGAAATACGGCCATCAGCCGGAAATTTTAGACTATGCAAATGTGCCGGGTTGTACCTATTGTACGCCGGAAATCGCGTCGGTGGGTATGACGGAGAAACAAGCTAAAGAAGCTGGTTATGAAGTAAAAGTGGGCAAGTTCCCGCTTAGCGCATCGGGAAAAGCTTCTGCTGCAGGGCACACCGAAGGTTTTGTAAAAGTCATTTTTGATGCGAAATACGGCGAATGGCTGGGCACACACATGATTGGTTATAACGTCACTGAAATAATTGCCGAGACCGTTGTGGCACGCAAACTCGAAACAACGTACCATGAAGTGCTTAATTCCATTCACCCACATCCCACCGTTAGCGAAAGTATTAAGGATGCAATTGAGGTGGCTTATGGTGAAGCAATTCATTTGTAAGGACACAGTTTTCAGTAAGAGGCTTTGAAAACGGAGTTTGTAAACTGTGCAATGGCAGTTTCAAATTCTAAATTGAGAGTACGTAAAATTTTTTCAAGCAAATTCTGTAACTACTGCAAAATGAGACCTTTCCGAAAAATCAACAATAAAAAAGCAGTCCCATGATCGGACTGCTTTTTTATTGTTTGCAGATAAAAGCCCCAGTTCAAATTGTTTGTTGAAAAGTCTATTTTCCAAACTTTTCCTGCCAAGCCAAAATACCTCCTTCTACATTGGTTGTGTCACTAAAACCCATCTGGTCAAGTATCTGGCAGGCCATCATACTGCGTTTACCGCTACGGCAATGAACGATTACTTCCTCGTCTTTCAAGTCTTCAATTTCGTCCAACTGCATGGTTTGAAATTTCCCAAGCGGAATAAGCCGCCCGCCAAGGTTGGCTTCTTCGTATTCGTGCGGTTCGCGACAGTCAATTAAATTGATCTTTTCGCCGCGGTCCATTCTTTCTTTTAATTCTTCGACGGTAATATTTTTCATTGTTGTTGATTTGTTGGTGTGGGATTAACAGGAGGTTTTGTGTTCAACGAATCGGTCACTGGCTTTTCTATCTGTAAAAATAAATCAACCATTTGTCCAGGACGAATGCTTAAACGTTTTCCGTCTTCGGTCTTTGGAGATGGCCTTTGTTCATAAACGAAAGCATTTTCCTTATCGGTCACATCGGGTTTAAAAACAGGTGCGCCCAGAATCAAACCCTGCGCATCCAACAATGCCTTTGCTTCGCTAAATGTTCGGCCCACCAGCTCCGGAACGGGAATAAACTCATCGCTGACGCCGAGGCCGAGAACAAGGTCAATTGTGCTTCCCATTTTAATTTTCGTACCCTCCGAAATTGGATTGCCGTGAAAAGAAACTTCGAGTACCGTGTTCTTCGCAAAATCGGGGCGAAAGGTTGTGTCGCCAATTTTCAATCCAAGATTTTTCAGGGTGAGTTCGGCATTTTTGTAACTGTATCCTTTCAGATTGGGCATTTCCACGTCTGGCGCAACGTAACGGTTAATGGTTACGTAAACCGTGCGATTGATTTTAACCACCTCGTCCGCTTCGGGTATTTGTTTTAGGATTTGTCCGGGCGGCAAGGAATCGTAATAAACAGAGTCCTGGATGATCAAGTCAAAAGATTTCTTATCGAGAATGGATTGAGCATCCTTCAAGCTTTTCCCTGTAACGGCCGGTACGGTATTGCTTTCGCCGTGTTTAGTGATCCAGTTCAAGGAAAGCACAAATAAAAACAAAATCAGAAAGACAATGCCCAGCGCTAAAAGGATATGGAGCCAAAAGGGTTTGTTATGCAAAAATTTAAACATGCGGGATGGCTGTGTTTGTAGGCTGCAAGATAACGAGGATGAGATTAAGGCGACTACTGAGGTGAACGTTGGGAGTGAAAGCTCACTGACTCATTTCTGTTTGAACGTTGTCATTTCTTAATCTCTGCGTTTCAACGCTTCCTCCACCAACTTGGTATAAAAATCAGTCAGATTCCAGCCCTTCGCTCTCACTTGTTGCGGTACCACGCTGGCATCACTCTGTCCAGGGATGGTGTTTATTTCCAGCATAAAAGCTTTGTTTTCCTTTTCGTTGTAAATGAAATCTATCCTTACCACGCCGCTGCAATTAAACACCGTATAAATTTTTGCAGCGGTTTTTTCCAATACCTCCTTCCACTCATCGTTAATGTCTGCGGGAGTTGTTTCAGAAGATTTGCCCCCGTACTTTGCTTCAAAGTCAAAAAACTCATTGTGTGCCACTACTTCGGTTATGGGCAGAACCTGTACGGCTCCTTTAGACCTGAATACACCCACAGTAAACTCTCTTCCTTGAATCATTTCCTCAACCAAAACCTGGTTATCTTCTTTAAAAGCTTTTTCAATGGCTGCGCCCAATTCTTCCGAAGCCTTGTTCACTTTTGACATACCAATACTAGAGCCGCCATTATTTGGCTTCACGAAAACCGGGTATTTCAGACGCAAAGCCTCGTCCGGGTTACTAAACTGCCCTTTGATAAATAAAATTGATTGAGCTACAGGAATACCCGCCGCAGCCGCCACAGCGGTTGTGTACCTTTTGTTAAAGGTGAGAGCCGACGTAGCTGCGATGCACGATGTATAGGGAAGGCTAAGCATATCGAAATATCCCTGCAGTTTTCCGTCTTCGCCAGGAGTTCCGTGCATTCCGATAAACACAGCATCAAAATTGACTTTCTGCCCTTTTGCAACGATCGAAAAATCGTTTTTGTCCACAGCCGTCTTGTTGCCCCCTTCGTCTTCGTAAAACCAGCCAGCAGGTGTTACATCAATTGTGTAAACATCGTAACGTTCTTTGTCCAAATGATTGTAAATGGTTTTGGCTGAGCGGTAAGAGATGACGGCTTCACCAGAATAGCCGCCGGTAACAAGGGCAATTTTTTTCTTCATGGCGGCAAAACTATGTAATAGCATTCTATTAATTTTTGTTGACTTATCTTTAGCCGGTTTCGTTGGTTGTTGAAGGTTTTGACACGGTCTGGTTTTTTTGTAAAACAAAGGCAAATAGACGCTTAAAAGCGACCGATTTACACAACCAAATGGTGTTTATTTCGTCTTATTTATGTATCAGAAAATTTGGAGATTACCGTATGCGAAAAGGAATAACCGAGAGCAGTTCTACCACTCCGCTTACCCTGCAAATGCTTCGTAAAATTGAAAACGACGGTTACAAATACGTCCAGGTAAAGGGCCTTACGTTTGACAAACATTACGATTACGTAGAGCCGCATTTTTTGGTGTTGGTTCCCATGAAGGAATTGCCCACCGCACAGGAACACAAAGACGTTTACGAACCTGTACCGAGCACGCTTTTACAGAAATGGGCCACGGAAAGCGACGATGCACTCGAGATCGTCATTTCAACGAAACAGTTGAGTTAGCGAAACTCTTCAAAAACTGTAAAACTCTTCTTGCAGCGCAAAAGATTTATGCTTTTGCGCTGCTATTTTAATCCCTTTCCTCCATCGCGCTTCGCTCCGTTTTTTCAAAGCCAAACTCCTTAGCTTTGCTTTCTTAAAAAGGCAATTATGATCAGACACGCATCGGCCGTTTGGAACGGCTCCGGAAAGGAAGGAAAAGGCACGGTAAGCTCACAAAGCGGTGTGCTCAATCAAACGCAATATTCGTATAACAGTCGTTTTGCCGAAGGAACAGGCACAAATCCCGAAGAATTGGTAGCTGCCGCACATGCCGGTTGTTTCACTATGAAGTTGAGTTTTGTGTTGGGCGAAGCTGGTTTTACCCCTGAAAGTTTGGAAACAAAATGCGAGATTAGTTTTGAAAATGGCGCTATCACCAAGTCACACCTAACAGTAAACGGGAAAGTGCCCGGCATCAGCAAAGAAAAATTTGACGAATGCGTAAAAAGCGCGGAGGTAAATTGCCCGATCTCAAAATTACTTAACGCAGCCATTTCATCGGAAGCAACGCTGGCTTAATCAGACGAAAACTTATCAGAGCATTCCGCAGAAACGGAATGCTTTTTTATTTGCCTTTTGTAGATGAAAACGGTCCGTTCACAAGGCAACAAAAACCTTTAACACCTTCTTGGTTGAGAGTACTGTTTTTGTTGCTAATTTCCTTTGGTGAAAAAAATCCTGCTCCTTTTTCTCTCTCTTTATACACTTGTAGCGGAGGCACAGGACGTAAGCGGTTTTTGGAAAGGAGAACTCACCTTTGTGGGCGGTTGCTTTGCCCGTAACAATATTGAACTTCAATTAAAGGTGGTTGGCGACGGTGTTTACGGAAGCTCCTATCATTATCTCGACGTAAACAATTACATCCGCAAAGACGCCAGCGGCTATTTTGATGCAAAAAACCGGAAGCTGGTAGTGCAGGAAGGCGCAGTCACGGAGCAAAAACTTGTTGACCGATGTAGCATCTGCATTAAGAAATTTCAATTCTTGTACAGGAAAGATGCAGACAAAGAGTTTTTAGACGGCTTTTGGACGGGAAAGCTCCAAGGAACGAACATAGATTGCGGAACCGGCGGAACAATAACCTTATCGAGGGCAACGACTCCCACTTTTGCCGAAGAAAAAATTCCAGAAGTGAAGGTTGATACAGGCGAGTTGAAATTGCGTTTTTATGACAACGCAACCATTGACGGCGATTCGATTACAGTTTTGGTTAACAGGCAGGTCGTGCTCTCGCACCACCGTCTTACCGAAGTGCCCGGTGAGGTTAAAGTGCGCATCAGCCTTGAGCAGCCGATGGTAGAAGTAGAAATGATTGCTGAGAACGAAGGCTCGATACCACCCAATACTGCTTTCCTGGAAGTTATTGCCGGCAATGTCTATCACCGGCTCTTTATGGTTTCTACAAAAAATAAAAGCGCTAAAGTGCGCTTTGTATATGATAAAGAAGCGGCAAAGAAGCCGCAAGTGCTTGCTTTTTAAAAAATTACAAACCTCTGTAGCTACCCCCGTTATCGTCGAAACTATAACGCTTAGGCATAATCACGATTTTGGCCGCATTGTTCACTGTCTTTTTTGCCGGAACTACGGCTTTCTTTACAGCGCCAAGATTGTTTTCAATTAAAGCGGCTTTACCTGCGTTGTTGGCGTTAATTGTGACCTGCCAGGGTGTACTATTTGTCATTGTTAAATTTATTTGTAGGTGAGCTATTGATTGACATCATAAAAGTACACCCATTAAGAAGCCTTCTCTAAGCATATTTACTGAGAGATTACTATCCTTAAATCCTTATAAATTTTTTAAAATGCTTGCTGGGAAAGGGTTTCAGCAGAACAGGAAAGCGATAACCAAGCCAAAAAACAAAAGAGAAAAATCTTTTATTGATGAGGTGATGCAACGCCATCAAGGGGGTATATCGAAAAATTTTACGAGCCGCATTTGTTCAAAGAATTTATGCCTTCAATACGCAGCCCTCACAGATTACCATTACTCATTACTAAGCTCTGCGTTTGCTCTGCAGATACTTTTCTTGAACGATAACGGCCATGGGTTTGTGGTAAACTTTGCTTTCCAGCCAGGAGATAACGTCAAGGTAGGCAAAGGCGCGGGTTTCAAAGCGGTTCTTTTCGAGGCCTTTGATGCGTTGTAGAAGATCAGTAAATTCTTTTTGAAGACCCTTTGTAGCCGGATTGAAACGGTTCCGCAAAAAGCGAAAGATTTCTTCGTCCACAACAGTCAGGGTTTCCATCTTCGACATAAAGCGGTAAACCGAGCGGGCCAGGTATTCAATGATGCTGAAATTGCCCAGTTCATAATGCGCCATCAGGTGCAACAGGCGTGCATAGCACTGTAGGTCGTTGCGCAAATCAACCTTCCAGTTTATGATTTTCTGCACATAGTCAATACAGGTTTCGTAATCGCCGCTGCCGAAGTAAAGCGAAGCAATCTTGTAATAAAAAACGAGTACGCGGTGGCGGTCGAGGTACAAAGCGTACTCTTCCAGCTTTTCTTCGATCTGCGGCACCAGCGCAAGACCTTGCTTAAATGTGCCCACCATAAAATGATGGTTGATGCGGGCTGTGTTCAGGTAAACAAAAGTCTGGATGTGATTGTTATCGTTGACATTGGCAACGTCCGACCGGCTAAACTTTTTAAACGCTTCCAACGTGCTTTCAAATTTCTGATAGTGCCGCAAGTCAAACAAAGCATTCAGCAAATTGTGTAGCCCTTTGATGTAATGTCCTGTTTCTACTGGCAGCATGTGCGATTGTTCGTGAAAAAGGTCCACCCATTTTTGCGTGTATTTGTAGTACATCAAAAAGTCCTGGCGAATGAAAGCGTACCAGCAATAGCACTGGCACAAGTAAAGGCTTTCGTAAAAGCCAGGATGTAGGCTAATAACTTTCGGAAAGTGTTGTTTAAAGAAAGTTTTTACGCCTTCTTCGTCTTTCTCGTTGCGGGCATGACCGTTATTGATGTACCAGCTATAAAGCTGCAGCGTAAGGTTAGAAAGATCGGTGATGCGCTTACGTTTTTCCGCCACTTCATCCGCTTCTGCCGAAAGTGTTTCGGCCCTGTTTTGCATGCTGCGGGTAATGTAAAGCGTCTCGATCTTTTTTTCCAGCGAAATGATTTGAATAAGAAAGCTGTCCTGATTGTAATGACGGGCTACTTCCTTTGTCTTTTCCAGAATTTTCAGGCTTTGGAGGTAAAGGCCTTTATTGTAAAGGATTTTAGCAAAATCAAGCTGCTCGTGAAGTTGAATGTCTATGTTCTCGTCGTTGCGAAGAAGACGCAGGCTAACAAGGATTTGTTTGTACAGGTGTGCTTTGATATTCGAAAGCTGTTGCTTCTTAATGGAAGGAATCTTTTTTAAAAGAGTGCCTTCATCATATTCGGCCATCTTATCCAAGGCATCAAAAAGCTGGATCATCTTCAAGTCCTCATTTGACGAATTGCGCTTTACGTACAGCTTAAAACTCCGCTTCTCCCCTTTTTGCAGAGAGCGGATTAATTGAAACAAGCTGTCCACCGATCGGTTAGGCATCGTAACAAAATTATTTTAGAATCCGCCGCAGGCAAGGGTTTCAGCGGTGGCATTCTTGCTTTAGCACTGTATAATAAGCCCAATTTTAATCTTGAACTCCACTGTTGCCTTTTTATCTTCGAATCGGGTTACAAAGAAAAGGATTCAATCCATTATAAATACCTTATTCAAAATAAGTTCATATAGCAAGCAATCGTTAGATCACCCGCTGTTTCCACAGCGGGTTTTTTTGACCACAGATGAAAGGATTTAGAACGGATTTCGCGGATTTTTCCGGCCTGTCTTCAAAACACCGTTTAAGTTTTTATAAAAAAATAAAGCGCTGTATCAACAGCGCTTTCAAAAAACTTTTGCCAAGTCCGGTTGGATATCTTTATTGTCCTCTTCAGGTTCCCACGGCATAAACACCAAAGGTTGAATTTTTCGCCAGCGCCTTTACGATCCAACCCGAAAGCACAGGATAAAAGCCGTCAATCAAGCTCATGGCAATAAGATAAGCGTACGGGCTTTTAATGCCTAGATAACTGTCCATGCTCCATGTACCAAGAATCATTTTCTCCCCCACTTTTACAATGAAACTAAGAAAAGCAAAGAAGATAAATTGTTCCAGCACCGGCCTTTCAAAGGTGCAATAGTAAAGCCAGCAAAGGCAAATGCCAACCCAAACAAAGGAATGCAAAGCATTGTCAAGCCAGGGCAAAAAAGCCATCATGCCTACACGGTAACCAAGGTAATTTCCACCAAACATGAGGAAGGCCCAGAACAAAGACAAAAAAAGAAAAGTCGCTTTATAATTGAGTTCGACGGTGGGTTTGGGATAACGAATGAAGAGAAACAACAAAAAATAAATGAGCACAACAAGTGCGTAATCAAAAAGCGTGTTGTTGGCGCCAAGTATTTCGTTCATAAAAAGAAGTTTAAATGATGGAGTGAGACGAGGAACGTGAACCGTAGCGAACGTCAATGGTAAAGCCTGTGCGGTTTGACGTCTCGCGTTTACACTTTGCTCAAATCCGGTGTAATGACTTTTACGCCGCCGGTTTCTACCGTGTCGGCTACAAATGGCACGGCGTATTCGGCAAAAGTCATTACTGATATTTGCGGGTTCACGCCAATAGCCGTTGGGAAAACCGATGCATCGGAAATAAACAAATTGTCGTAACCGTAAACTTTCAACTGTTCGTCAACGACCCCAATTTTCCGGTTGCGGCTTAAAATATTTCCGCCTTGCGGATGTCCCGTTCCCAGTGTGATGTCGCTGTTGTCTTTAATATCGTAGCGCATCTTCTTCAATTCTTCTTTTGTTGCGTATTCGTAGTAGCCAAAGGTGTTCGGCATCACGCATTCGGCGCCGGCTTCAAGGTAAATTTCTCCGGCCAGTTCAATGCCGTCAATCAGCGTGTCAAAATCCTTTTTCGTAGGCGTGTAACGAATGTCTCTTTTCGTTAAGCCGCCCACTCTTATTTCGGCGTTCGAATCGCTGCCCACCAGTACACCGGTGCAGGCCATGCGGTTGTAGCGGTGCATGTTTTTCCAGTGGTCGCTCCACCAACCTGGCATAATGGTGCTTTGAAACATGGGCGGATTGAACCAAGTTTCAAAAATGAATCCGCGACTGGGAGAAATTTGAAGAAAATGAGAAATCTGCAAACCTTTGTACGCATCAATCACATCGGGAAAAACAGATGAAATGGGTGAACCCACGTTAAACGAAAGCCGTTTGCCCGCACGGCCCGTGGCAATGCCCGAACGTTGCAAA